>Ga0137418_10000206_pt1 | contig 48124 bp, 37 predicted proteins | sample CZODoug3_1_2_16f_FD_122242 | JGI IMG/M metagenome (GOLD analysis project Ga0137418, IMG submission 122242) | Vadose zone soil fungal communities from Angelo Coast Range Reserve, California, USA - CZODoug3_1_2_16fungal (Hybrid Assembly) | ecosystem: Environmental > Terrestrial > Soil > Vadose...
GAATCGCGATCATCTCGGGAGGAGACCCGACTCGCGAGGAGCGTGGGGCTGTAGACGGGAGCGCCGGCAGGGCTGCGAAGTGCAAAGTGGCGGCCATGCTTGCCTGCTTGAGAAAGGTTCGCCGGCCACTATTGGACAAAGCTCCCGGATCGTCGGCAGACATCATTTTTAGGTTCTCCAGATTTCTTGAATTGTTCCCCGATCACACGGCCGTGAGGGAGAATCGAATTGGGCTGCCATCCCCAGCTCGCCCGTCAAAGAAAGCCCGCGGGATTTTTTATCTCGCATCTTCAGGAATCGGAGGCCGACGAAGATCGGTGGCCCGCAGCTGAGGTCGCCCATCACAAAGTGTATACGGTCAACAGAATACAATACCTGGAACTTATGTCAAGGGAATTGAATCGAAAAGTTTTGTCGTGATCCGAATCATGTCAAGTTGATGACTGTCGACAACGCTCGGGTCACATGGCAGCTGCCCCTACGGGGTGTTGGGGGAGGCGTACAGTACCAGTTCCCGCTGAAGACAACAGGAGTGAGACCGGCACCACGATAGTGGCATCGAGTAGAAGGGAACGTTGCCCTCCTTATGATGTAACGACTTGGTGGTGAAGTACCGATGAGCCGAGTTTGAGCCGGGCGATGTCCTGGGCCACCGTTTTGTGTGGGGAGAGGCCGAGTTTGTCGTAAAACTGCTTCACTTGCGCCATCTCAACGTCGGTATAGGTGTGCATAGGTGGCCGAAGATAGCGCCCTGCAACCCCGAAGTATTCCAGGGTGGCACGCCAAAAAGGGTGGGAAAAGTTTTGAATGAAAGCGTGCTCGTATTTCTCGATTATCTCTACCTCGGCTGCATAGTCGCCACGTTGAACGGCCTGCCAGAATCGAACAGCGATCTCTGGGGCGAACGTGGCAAAGGAATCAAAATATGCGGTTGCTCCATAGGGCTGCCCTACGAGATACCAATCCAGGCCGCCGCCGGCAAAACAGTTGATGCGCTTGCCGAACCGGATCATCTCGTCCACGTAATAGCTCAGGGTTACATCTTCTTTCTGCGCGACAATAGAATCGATTCCAGTCAACTGCTCCAACTGTGACATGGAAAAATCTCCATGCAGAACGATGGGCAGGCGGGTCTCCGACGCGATCCTGCGATAGTGCTCGACTATGCCATGATCGTCAGCCCCCGAAGGCTTCAGCACTTGCAAAGCGGTGGCTCCCACGGATTCAGCGTATCGCGCGAAGTCGAGCGAGCGTTCCGTCCACCAGCCATCGGTTCCGACAATTGACATGCCACGATTTCCTACGGTCGTCGTCACCAGCTTCGCGAGCTCCTTCACCTCTTCGTAGCTGAGATAGGAATATTGGCCGTCTCCGGCTGTGAGTTCGAAAATCGTGATCTTGTTTTCCAAAGCCCTCTGGATCATGCGGCGAAGGCCCTCGGTATCCAGCCGAAAGTCAGCTGTGAACGGGGTGGGGATCGAAACGATCGGGCCCCGGAGGCGTTCCTTAAACTCTTGTGAAGTCATCCGCACGTTGCCACCAGTTGCTTGCAGTGAAACAGGTAGTGAACTGGACGCTCCTACGAGAGCCCCCGCCTTCAGGAACTCTCGCCGATTCCAATGAATTCCCATCTCAATCCGCTCCTTATGTGGATCAAGCAAAACGTCGACAGTATACCGTTAGAAAGCTTTCGTCAATGTGTCTAAAGCTGGACCAAATTTCTTACCTCGACAATCAACAATCTGCTATGTATTCTGTCGACGGTCGATTAACGGTTCCAAGACCACGATAGAGTGAGAAATGCCTAGACTCGCAGGTGTTGTGCCTCCCATCGGCACTCCGGTTTCCCGAGAGGATCGGGTGGACGAGCCGGGCCTCAGACGGCTAACCCGCTACATAGTCGATGCGGGGGTCGACGCGATTCTCGCCAATGGCACTATGGGAGGATTCGCTTTCCTGACCGATGAAGAGCAGGTTCGAGCTGTATCCATCGTCGTCTCCGAGGTCAATGGTGCCATACCCGTTATGGGGGGCGTTGGGGAAACCAGTACGACGCGGGCGATTGAAAAAGCCAAGCAGATTGTACGAGAAGGCGTGACACACTGCACGATTCTTGCGCCGTATTACTTCCTTGCTTCGCAGGAAAATCTGTACGCGTTCTTCTCCGAGGTGGCCGCGGCTGTCGATTTGCCGATTTTTCTCTACGACAACCCGGTAATGACAAAGAACAGCATCCATCCAGAAACCGTAGCGCGTCTTCGTGAGGACGTACCGCACATAATCGGTATCAAAGAGAGCAACGAAGACTGCACCAACCTACAGAGTCTCATCGACCTCAACAAAGATGACAACTTTTCGATTCTGACGGGCAGCGAGTTCCTGATTGTGGTTGGATTGCAAATGGGCTGCGACGGATTTATCGGTGGGCTTCACAACATCTGTCCCCACATGGCCGTTGCACTTTATCAGGCTTATCGTCGCGGCGATTTGGACGGTGCTCGTACGTTGCAACGCGAGCTAACTGCGACTTGGGAGCTGTTCCGGCACGGAAATATCTGGGGGGCATTTGATGAGGCGCTGCGCTATCTCGGTATTGCGGAGGGGGCAACTGGGTCTCCCTACGTTTCTAAGTTGGGGCCAGCAGATGCCGCCAAGGTGCACGCAATCATTGATCAATATGTAAAACCATATTGCGCGGTCACTCCGCAGTGACCGTGGATTACCGTCGCCGCGTGAAGTTCGCAAAGGCTGTTGGTGGTCTCAGAGATCCACTATTTGTTTTGTCTTTAGCTTTTCTCTTTGTAGTTGATGGCGCGGGACCATGACCCCGGAGATTCGGCGGACGGATATGAGGACGAAGATGAACTCAGGCAGGCTGCTCGTCTCGGCATGCGTCATACTAACTCTTGTGGTTTTTGCGATGGGGATCGGAGTGGTGCAAACGGGCGCTCACGCGCCCGAAGAACGAATTACTAAATCTGCAAAGCCACCCCAGGCATCGCCATCGCCAAACAAAAAAAACTCCATGCTTTTCGCGCAATTGCCCGACGGCAGGTTGATGGGGGTCTACCAACGAACCATTGCGGGCGTTCAAGAAATGGACGCACGGTATTCCACCGACGATGGCTATACCTGGAGCGATGCCGGAACTCTCTTCAGGTTGCCTAAAAAACAGGTCTATGATCGCAAAAGGGAACCCTGGGCATTTGAGAACATTCTTCTCGATCGCGATGGCGAGCTGCATATCTTCTTTACTCTTCTCTATGTGGTGGGGGAAGGCAAAGGGCTGCACGACATGCGCTATGACGTCTGGCATGTCCGATCCACTGACGAGAGAAAGAACTGGAAGGTCCCTAACCCGGTGTGGCAGCAGGGCTACGCTGGAGATATGCTCTCTGTTATCCAGCTGCGAAGCGGGAGAATTGTACTTCCCCTGTCCATCCTGACGCCGCGCAGCTGGAGCAATCCTGGAACAGGTTTCGACGCCTTCACCTTCATGGGCAATTTCAGTTCCCGGGTTACCTATTCGGACGATGACGGAGAGACTTGGCGTCTTTCTCCAAACGAATTCAAAGAAGCAACCCCTTACATCGGCGCCGATGGCGGCATTGAGCCAACTGTCCTGCAGTTGAAGGACGACCGCGTCTGGATGCTTATTCGGACCCAATGGGGGCGTTATTTTGAGACATTCTCCAAAGATGGATCGAGTTGGTCTGCCCTTCGGCCCACCCATATTCTGTCTTCTGATTCCCCGGCTGCGCTGGTGCGTTTGAAAGATGGACGAATCGTGATGCTGTGGAATGAGTGCCTGCGCTACCCCTATGCCCAGGGAGGAAGACATGTACTTCATGCTGCCATTTCTGAGGATGACGCAAAGACTTGGCGTGGTTATCGGGAAGTGGACCGCGACCCCGAGGCTAAAGAACCTCATCCGCGGGACGGCGACTATGGGGTGGCCTATACGATTCCAGCGGTCACTAAGAATCAAAAAATCATCTTCTCGTCCAATCGATTCGGACCCAACGGACAGGCTGGGGATAGTGCCGACTGGTGGTTTGTCGTGGTGCATGCCGATCCCGAGTGGCTCTATGCGACCCAGCAAGAGGATGACTTCTCAACTGACCTGAAGGGTTGGTCGAGTTTCGGAACAAAAGGAGTCCAGTTAACCGCTAGTTCCGAAAAGCCGAGCGCACAAGTTCTACAGATCGAGAAGCCCCAATCGGATTGGCCAGGGGCGGCGGTTTGGAACTTTCCCATGGGAAGGAAAGGCGTACTTAATCTCAGGCTTTTTCTGAAGCCGGGTTTTGGAGGCGTGCGAATTGGTCTCACCGACCACTTTTCTGTTCCTTTCGAAGATCTGGACGGAATCTACAACCTGTATAGCCTAGAGATCATGCCAAACGGGAAACTGGCGGCCGGGAGTTTAGAACCAGGACAATGGCACAACCTCCAGTTCGCTTGGGATTGTGACAAGGAAGAAGCCCGAGTTCTGTCGGACGGGCACCAGCTCGCAGTCTTGCACCAGACCAGGGACACATTGGGTCTCAACTACCTGCGACTAGTTTCGACCGCCGACCCAGTGGATGAGGCGGGGCTCTTGGTAAAGTCAGTGGATGTAGATGTCTCCCAGAGCTGGAAGTGACGAACCATGCCTCAGCCAATCCTTTCGATTCGAGACCACGCTAGCTGGGTCGCTCACGGAATAGCTGCAACGCAAGTACTCTACGACACTCGGGCCGAATGCTTTGCACGGCCATGAATATCGACGTAGGCGACCGCTCGCTTATGTCATGTCCGCCTGCTGACGACTGAGATCTTCGTCGGAACAAATCGTGTGCTTGCTGTGGCTTCTGTCTCTACTTTCCAACTAGCCACTGGCGATTGAATCTTGCAAACCGGATGTCGCGTCCACGCTGTGGCAATTGCTGTTGCCACACCACGACTATGGTTCCATCCCTGGCCTGCACCGCTGAGGGATAGGAGACTTGCTGGGGCCCGTGAGTGTCGACGATCACCTTTGGTTCTGACCACGTCTTTCCGCCGTCGCCGGAGAGCGCCGCGCAGAGTGGAGTTCGACCTGCCGGCGAATTGTCCCAGGTCACTAGGACGTCACTTGAATGGTCTAACTTCCAAAGCGCTGCCGGGGAGTTGTGAGCCGTGAGGGCGCTGGCGCGCGGCACATCCCAAGTGAGGCCGCCATCGCCGCTCCAAGCCTGGAACAGCTTGGTGCCGGCCGTGCGCATGAGCGCCATCAACCGCCCATCGGCAAGCATGACGGTTGCCGCCTCGTCGACCCCGCCTGTGGAATGAGGCGATGTCTTTGGGATCTGGCTATACATATCTGCGCCGGCAACCCATGTTTTGCCGCCGTCGCCAGAGCGCAGGACCCCCGACTTGATGTCCATTTCTCCTTCCGTGGAAGGCGGCATGCCTTGCTCGGCCCAGGTGTCCCACGAATAGCTGAAGATCAAGGTCCCGTCGGCGAGGCGATGACCTTGATGGATCTTGCCCGCAATGTATTTTCGCGGGGTCTTCAGTAGAACTTCGTTTTCCCAAAGCACGCCGTCTCTGCTTTCGCGCATATAAATCAAGCTACGCTCTATCTTCTCCGGCTCAGGGACAGTAGTTGAGAAAGCAAGCACACGGTCTCCGTCGACCACAAGGTTGGGGTCGGCATCTTCAGTGTTGGGATGATCAAAAACCAACACTGGCTTCGACCAGCTCTTGCCGGCATCATCGGAAATGCTGGAGACAATCTTCATTTTTGCCGGCTTGTCAGTCACCGCCGCAAACACGCACACCAGTCTTCCGGTCGCAAGCCGCGCAATTACGGGGTAGGCATTCTCTACAAACTGTTGCGGGTTAGATGCAGCTACCGTGCCGGTTTCGAACATCCGCGTCTCGGCCAATGCATATGCGCTAAACCACAAGCTGATCATGGCAACCGCGACACGCCGCATTGTGGGGCCGGATTTCATGCAATCCCTCCGAGCTACTTGTAATTATTCGCGCCCAAGATGGTGCGACACAAGCCACGTGCACACTTTTCTTAGTCCCGATTGCGCGTCTTCAGCGCAGCCAAAATACTGGCGGCTACTTGTTTCGCCAATTCCTCTGAGCCCGCGTCCGTAAAGTGAACGTTAGCCGGCTTTTGAATCGTTCCCAACCGCGGTAAGGCAAAGGAATATAGATCGTCGATGGCGATTCCGTTCTCCTCCATGATCTTCCGAGCGACGGCATTGTAGGCGATGGCGTCGCTGCTCTTGCGGTACAGAATCGCCACGTCTGCAGATGGTACGGGGGTGGTGGTTGCCCAGACCAGCGTGGCTCCAGTCAGCTTCAGTCTTCTTCCCAGTTCTTCCAGGTTCTTCTGGTATTGATCCAGCGGGACCAGATGACTCCCATCGTTCTTCAGTCCCCCTTGCCCCAACAGCACCGTCAGGTCATGTAATCCCCAGTTAAAGTGGATCACATCCCACTTCTTGTCGCCGAGCCAGGCGGAAAGATTCTCGAGTCCGACCACGGTGGTCGAGCCGTTCATGGGGACGCGGTGTACATTGGCGCGTCCGTCCAGTAAGCGGCGGACCGGAACGGTGTAGTCCATGGAGATCGAATCTCCGATCAGCAGCACCCGCGGCAGCGCTGGATCGTCAGGCATATCGACCAGCGAGGGATCAGGCCGCAGGGCCTTGGATTGTCCTTCTGCGACGCCGGCTAACGCCAACAACACCACGGCCAGCACCGCCACGGAACAACACTTCATGAGGTTCCCTCCCTCGAGTTGGATTCCGACCACGAAAGCCATTCGTTTACGAAGTCGCGGAACAGTTCAACCTGCCGACAGCATGTCCTTCAACCGCTCCGGCGAACATTGCCGGTGCCATCTGGGTCGGCGTCTGAGCTATCCATACATGAATGTTTGCTGTTCATGGCACAGCGCCAGAGAAGCGCGGTATTTCCGGCGAACAATAACCCACCAGGGTGTTGATTGCATAAAAGCCGCCAAGAACAGGAACACTGGACCAAGATCGGATCCTGTTGACTAGAGAATCACTGCAAGGCAACCGAGTAGAGGTCCGCATCTTGCAGATAGAACCGAATCCGGATAACCTGGCCACGCAGCGAGGAGAGGTCGGAGTGACCACGCCAGCTCACCTCTTTGGAAGTCAAGTCTTCCTCGATCACCTGTGCATCGGCGCGGGTGAATCCAGGGATCGGCTCAAACTTATCGTTCAGCAGTTCCGTCGACACCATCCCATGGCCTGCGTCGGCGTTGACACGAACAAGGGTCCGGTCACCGATTCGGATCTGGCGGGTGAGTACCATTCCTTCCGAAGCACCGGCGTGGAGTGAGACAAATCCGTCCAACCGCAGTTTCGCAAGTCCCAACGCACCCATCACGCGGTGGCCATTGACCGTCGTTCCCACCAATTTAAAGTCATCGCCGCTGTGCCGCGGCCCCCAGCCGCCGTAGTAGATCCAGAGCTCGTTCCCGTGCACGATCATGTCGCTGGCCGTGACCATGCCCCGATCCCAACTGTCGCGTGGACCGGCTGGCAGAAACAGCTGGCGGTCGCCAACCCGGATGAAATGTTTCCCATCCTCGCTATAGGTGAGTTGCGTTTCCAGCGTCTGCTGAGCGCCTGCCAGGTTGGCCATGTTTGGTGACGAAACTAGAGCCGGGTTAGGCGAGTTGTGGTAGATCCAGAGGAACCCGATATACCTGCCCTGATACTTCAACACCGGCATGCCGTAGAACTCGTCGGTAATCGGATCCTGGGAGTCGGGCCGCAGAATGATTTCCGGCGTGGTCCAATGAGTGAAATCATGGCTGGTGGAGAAGCCGATGACGCGTGGCCCACCCGAGGCGGCGTAGCTTGGCCGGAAGTAGCCGACATATCCGTGGTAATTGTCGTCCCACCCCAGAAGGAAGTGAGTATCCCCTGCGGCTTGTGGATCTTTTAATACGGGGTTTCCGTCATAGAGCGTCCAATTCAACCCATCCGGAGAAAACGCCAGGGCAACGCCGACGGAGCGGCCCTTCTTTAACTCCTCCGCTCCACGCGGCCAAGGGTGGACGGGTGAGCTCGTTTCCGGACTTTGTGTCGGAGCGAAATCAAAACTCAGACTCTTGTATCGACGCGCGGGATTCGCCTCGTGCTCATCGATGAGCACTGTGCTGTTCGGCCAGTGGACGCGTCCGGTATTGACGATGTTGTTCTGTTTCGAGCCGTTATGATCCTTAATCCCCAGGATGGGTTTGGTCCAATGCACCCCATCCATGGACGTGGCATAGCAAATGTAGTAGTTGTCTGCGGCAACGTCGTAGGCGGTATACCACAGGCGGTAAATGTGCTGAGCATCGTCGAAGTGGATGGAAGGAGTCCCAAAGATGTCCACCGTCCAGTTTTCCCACGGCTGGTCGCCCACCAGAATAGGCTCCGGCTCTTTGACCGGCTGATGCAATACCCGGGTGACATTCGATCGGGACTCCACCAGAGAGTCGTCGAGAAAGAGTTGCCGATCCGCAGAGAGCGTGATTGGCCTCTGACCGTCGAGATAAGGGTTCTGAGCGGTGGCGGTGAGCGAAAGCAAAACGACGAGACAAATGTTGAATGCCTTGCTGCGAAACAAACTCATGGCTTCCAACCTCTCCTTGAACCGCAAATACGGGCTGCCCTCGGTCTCTGATCACACAGAGATCACTTCTTCAGCTCTCCGGCAACGAATTCCCACTGAGCCGTTATGACACCTGATTCATCCCATGCGAGGGACCGCCCCACGCATTTTCCGTCACGCCACTCCGATTGATGTTTCTTGTTGCCATTGGGCCAAAACTGCGTCCAGGTGCTTACGCCGTCAGATCTGTGGTTCCATTCCCAGATCTCGCGCCCATCCTCGGCCCAGTAACGTTCACGTCCCGACTTGATGCCATCACGATAGGTGACCTCATATCGCCTGGCACCATTGGCATCCATCCAAATGTCGGGACCGTTAAGAAGAAATCGGCCGTCGGCAGCAATTTTCCCGTCCCAGGTCGCCTGCGGCTTACCATCACCATACCGCTGCTCCCCGTGGATCTCACGCGCAGCCGCGGTGGCCATGGGACTGGAAGCATCGCTCTCCGACATGACCCATGCCTCGTTCATCTCGAACTCCTGCGAGGGATGGGTCATGCTGGTAATGAGGTGGACGAGGCCGTTGGGTCCCTGCGCTGCCACCGAGTAGCCGAGCGTTCCGAAGGCGCCGAAATTCGCGCTCCAGTGAGCCCGATCCTTGAAGGCGTGACTCTCATGTGGCAGCGTACCCGGGAGCGTTTTGATATGCCACGACGCGCCGTCGTCATCGGAAAGAGCGACAAAAGCTCCCTGTCTATTGACGCCGAGAGGTCGCTGACCAACGCGGTTTTGGTAGTCAGAAGCAAAGAAGAGTCGTCCACTGGCCAAGCGGATGGCGGTCGGGCGCTGATTACTTGAGACGGCAGGGAAGGGTGTTTTCGTCGGAGATGACCATGTCTTGCCCCCATCCCTCGAAATGGTCTGCGGCATATACCCATCAATATCGGTGCTCTTGCCCCCCAGCGCGAGAATACTGCCATCCTTCAGCCTGACGAACTGGGTATGCCGACCTGCGGTGCGGCCGCCGGTGTCGTACCATGTATTACCGCCGTCGTCTGTCGCCCATAACAAGGACTCACCTCCTACCGCGTCAGTGGCTACGTAGAGAGTTGTGCCATCCTTGCTGCGAAATGCACTGGATATAGGTTGGGGGTTATAGCCGCCAACTTTTCCACGAATGAGCGGAAGTGTCACCTTGCTCCAAGTGGCGCCATTGTCGCTCGAGCGTCGCCAAAAAAAAGGCACGTCCACCAGCCCGGCTCCGCCGCCAAAAAAGTCGATGTCCCCGTTGTCGTTGAACAGCAGAGCCGCCGCATCGGCCTCATCGGCAAAGTCGGAAAAGATCTCGGGGAAGTCCCATTGCTCGCTGCCGAAGCGGAGGCGCGAAATAACGAACAGCACGCTAGGCGAGTACTCGGTTTCAGGAGTGGGCGCGGCAAAGGCAATCCAAATGAGATCGCCATTCGGGCAGGCGGTCACCCCCGCCGAGTGCATATGGCCGGCAATGCCAGGATCGATGCCAGCTGCGACGATTGCGTGTTGCAGCATGTTTTCCGGAGGAATCGGCAGCAACGCGCGTCTGCGGAACCATGGTTTCTTCGGGTCCGGACCTGCAGTCACCGGAACCTCGGTTTGCTTGACGAAATTCTCGGGGAACGGGTTGCGCAACGGCGTAGGGCGCGTGGCGGGCCAAATGCCTTCGACGACGCGGAAACCGATGAAGTGCTCTCCGCGAGATTGAGGCGGCATACTGGCGCGATTGGCCGATCGGCGATAGTAAGCCGCTTCCCCGGCCGCACCCGTTCCCCGCGGTCCCAGGATGCCTCCACCACGAACAACGCGGGAATCTCCGTCGGCTGTCCCGACCGGATCGACCTGGGCATCGGGCGAGTACGGACCATACCAGTCCTGCACCCACTCCAGCGCGTCCGTGTTCATGTTCATCACGCCCCACGCGTTGGGTTCTCCGCTCTGGGGCGGCAAAGCACCGGCCGGAAACAAACCGGTTGTGCCGGCGCGCGCTGCATACTCCCATTCGGCTTCCGTGGGAAGGCGATAGGTTCGTTTTTCGTTTTTACTCAACCAAGCGCAGAATGCCACGGCATCATACCAACTCATTCCGGTAGCATAGGGAGTGAACAGGCCGGCATCCATGTAGTCCGCGCGGAATTCTCGCCACTGTTTGGCCGTGATCTCGGTTTCCGAAATGTAGAAAGCATTGGAGATCGTGACGTCGTGAGCCGGCCTCTCGTCGTAGTCGCCGTTCGTCAGGGCGGCAAATTGACCCAACCGTTTCGGATCGGTGGGAGCGTCGTTTCCCATGCGAAATTTACCGGCAGGAATTCGAATCATCTTGATGCCGATGGAGTTGACATACCGTGGGCTGTTGGTTTCAGGTCCCGCTTCCTCATCCCTATCCTTCTGCAGTGTGGAGGCGCCCAGACCAGCGGCCATGACCAACGAAATCAGCACGCCCACGATGGTTTTCCGTTGCCAACGCCGTAGTAAAGCTCTTGAATTGATGATCGCCATTACCGAGCTTGCCGTCCCAGCCGAGGGATGGTCTTCGGACTCTTCCTTGATCAGTCGCCAATGTGCTTTCCCGCTCTTAGTCGACAGTCGACAACGTTTATAGCAATAGAATGGTCGTGTCAACAGATTTGTCGGTTTTTTTCGCACTTGGCGGCGCCGTCAGGGTGCCGAAACTAGGCTGGGAACCTACCTTGACATGGCAAAGTGCTTTGATCGCCATTAGTACTGTCGACAAAATACATAAACAACCACGGATGCGATCAGCCCCTCGTATCATTTTTCTTTCCATTGCCGCATGCCTCGTCAGCGCTCGTGAAATATCAGCAGTTCTGCTTGTGTACTCAGGGATACTGATGGCCAGTGGTTCTTCGCCAAGCGCGGCAGGTTCGGCAGCGAGCCGAAAGTAGAATCCATGACGCTAGTGCACAAGTTCAGATCTCGAGGTTCCACAACGGCAGTCGACTGGGAGGGCGATTGCAAGCCTGACTTTCTTATCAGCCTCGGCACAAAGTATTTCTGGATGCGTAAGGAGGGCGCTGGTGGCGGCGCCAGCCCATTCGGTCCGCCACAACCGGTCAACTTGCCGATCATTCCCGTGGTCGGCTCGGAGGTGGCCATCGAGGTCATGGATGCGACCGTGACGGCGACCAGTACGTCATCCTATATGAGTGACTACGGTGATCACTGTTTCTTCGAGCCCTCCTACTTGGAGCACGGCTATGCTCAGGGAAGCCTGACGCAAGTGGAGAGCAAGCGCTAGCACGTTCTGGAAGGTGGGACCGCCAAAGCTGAACAGCCGCTACGTCATTGGATTTATCTCCGCTGCTATCTGGGTTCTTCAGCATCGGGCCTGATCGCTATTCAAACCAAAAGGAGTACAAATCCCCGTCCCGCAATGTGAAACGCAATCTGACACGCTTTCCCTGAAGCTCGTCGGGTTTGGTTTTACTTTTCCAGCGAACTAAGTGCCGCATTCCATCGGACCGAATGGGCTGACAGTCGCGCGCTCCGTGGCCCAGAAGCGGCCTTCCGCGTTCGTCCAGGATCTCAGCCCGCAATTCACCGCGGACATCCGCGTTCAGCACCAACGTCCCTTTCGGCAACTCGAGCACCTTGGTTGTGAGCGTGCCGGGTTCCCGACCTGCCCGCAACGATACGAAACCATCAAGACGAAGGGTCGCCAGACCAATCGCCCACTGCTTTCGCTTTCCCTTCTCAATCCATCCCTCTCGAACATGCCGCAAGGCCGCATTGGGCGGCGCAAAGGTCCCGTTCGATTGTTTGACGACTTTGTCGTCTGTGTAAGGCACGTTCCATCCCGCATAGTAGAAATAGATACGATCGCCACGAACCACGGGCGCGACCGCCAGAATTCCATTGCTGTCCCAGCTTTCTGGGCCCCCCTGCGGTAAAAACATGTCGTCGGGCGTCATGCGCTGCCATCCCACGCCGTCACGACTGAAGGCCAGTTCCGCTTGTGCAGACTTGTTTCCCTCAAAAACCCACAGCATTCCCAGATAGACGTCCGCATAAAGAAATGCTGCCAAACCCTTGAAATCCCTATTCCGATCGGAAGACTCTACCGCCAGCACTCGTTCCGGATCTGACCAGGTGATGAAGTCCGCGCTCGTCGAACGGCCAACCGCATCGCTGCGCGATCGGCCGGCGCCGGTGGGCGGCCCAGTCACACGCGGATAAAGCACATACCGTCCAATATGAGGATCCCATCCCAAGAGGTTGGAGTTTGCCCCTCCGACAATGGGCTTTCCATCACCATTCAGCCGCCAGTGGATTCCATCTTGCGAGTACGCCTTGCAAATGACCGATTGTCCTTCGATGATGTCGACGTAGGTCATTTTGAAACGACGGCTGAGGTCGGGATCCGCAGCGTCCAGGATGACGTTCGGACGGCGCATCCAGTTTTCACCCCATTTAAATATGTTGTTGGCCCGTGACCCCTCCCACTCCACTTGACCCAACGGAACCCGGGTCCAGTGAATCCCGTCTTTGGATACGGCATAGCAGACCTTATAGCGCGTGCCAGATGGGGCGGTGGGGTCGTCCAAATTCGCACCGTAATACATCCGGAACTGTTGTGTCTCCTCATCGTAAAGAACGGGTCTACCATTCACCTCGAGCAACCATTTTTCCCAGCCTTCGGTGCCGGTCAGCACGGGGTTCCCGGGATATCGCTTTGGATGATGGACCACCCGGCTCATATTCTGCAGAGACTGTACGACATAATCGTCCAAAAACAGCTGCCTGGCTCTCCCCACCGGAATTGGTTCTGCAGCCGAGGCCTGCATCATGTTCAGCCACAGCGCCAGAAAAATAAATGCGGCGCTATGGGTCCATAGTGTTCCCAATACGCGGCGGCCGAGAGATATAGAATTCCGCATCGTTGCCCCGTCCGGCTTGAGTAGCCCATCGTCGGGTCGCAGTTCTGCAATCGGCTGCAGGATCTGCCAAGAAACGTAGGGTACAACTTGAGCGGCGCCAGTCGGCTGGCGAAGGCCGCGCGAAGCCGCCCGCGGACCTCGCTGCCCAGTTGGAATGCAGAACGCGCGAGTCCAGGGCGGCAACGGCAGGAACCGCAGATCTGACGTGAGGTGAATGGACAGCTCCTTTCTGATGAAAAGCCGTTCCGGTCGCGCGGATAAAGGTATTTCTATCGCTTGGTCTCAAAACGAGTACCGGACTGCACCTGTATGTCCCGGCCGTCGCGTGCAGTGGTCAGGAGCATAAAGAGAACTTGTAAAGTTTTCATCGCTCCTCCTCGTCAGCCCGGTAAGCTGTCGACAGTCGACAACACATAATGGAGGAGAATTCTGCTTTGTCAAGAGGATTCCGGTTGCCTCAGCCGGGGGGCCGAAGGAACCAATGCGTCCCCACGAGCCGCGCCAGCACCTGGAGAGAAAATCGCCTTTGTTTGGGGGCGCGCGCGGCGGCGCTATGGGCTAGTCGTCGAGGCGAGCGGGTTTCGCCATGAGAGCTTTCCAAGCGCGCCCGAATGGATTTGTCTCAAGCAGACCGAGTTCGGCGTCAGCGCGAGGATTCCTTGAGGATTGAGAGATTGAGACTCGCGGCCAAGGGTTGGCATGCCACCGAACGTGATCCCACACAACTTGCGCCAGCCTCGGCAACCGCGGTGACGACGTGAGTTCCTAAAATAGCGCCGCCACTGGCCAGCGCGAGCAAGCCGAAACAAGCTCAGGAGAAGCGCATGTTCGAGCGGGACTCATCGCATCCCGTTGTCAATTGTCCACAACGATCATGGCCGCCCCGATGCGGAGTTTCCAACCGTACGGCCCCCCCTCTTCGCGCCGATAACCCGTATACCACGCCATAAAATGATTACCGGCCCTTAGCAGACATGCGTGGAGGGCAAGGTCAGAGTCGAAAGCGGGAGGTACGCCGGGCGCAATCGCGGCCGTCGTGCTCATCGAAGTCCAGGTACTGCCATCGGCGCTCGTAGCAGCGAACAATCCTCGCGCATCGCTACCGCCAGCCTTCACATATAACATCAAGTAACCAGAGGAAATACGCGCCACCGTGGGGCCATATTGACCTCCGGGGAGTAGGCCGGTCAACGGACGGCCACCATCCTCGCGATCCCACGTCACCCCGTTGCGGCTTGTCGCACTGCAGAGCGTATGTCCTGTTTTGGGCGACCACGCCGCATACCACATGCGATACTTGCCGGCTTCGCGCAGAATGCTCGGGGTCGCGACCTGTACTTCGTCATAGGCACCAGCAGGGCCGACATCCAGCACCGGACGCCCCTTGTTGGCGCGTGCCCAGTGAATGCCATCGCGGCTAGTCGCCAACCCGATCCTGTAGAACCCGATTCCTGAGCTGTGCCACTGCATACTCATGCCGGTGTACCACATGCGATACGCACCATTCTCATGAAGCACGAACGGTCCCATGACTTGGCCATCATCGAATGCGCCGGGCGGACCAGGGCTGAGCACCGGGTCCCCGTGGTTGGCCCGGCTCCAGTGAATACCATCCGGACTGGTGGCCAGCCCGATGCCGCCTCGCCCCATGTGCGAATCGTAGAGCGAGGAATACCACATGAGGTATCGTTTGCCGTCGAATAGCACGTTTGGACACGTCACCCATAGCGCATCAAATGCACCCTTTGCGCCAAGGTCAAGAACTGCTCCCCCGGACCCTGCGCCCGCAAGCTTTTCGACTCGCAGCGTGACTTTAGAGGGTGCGCCGCCTAGCGAATCTGCGGCGCCCGATGATGCTGGCGCAGTGGCAGCCAACAGCAAGGAGCAGGCTGCTAAACCGGAGTACATTCGGATCGATGAGGCACCCATTTTATTGCCTGCATTCTGTCGACAGTGTATATTATAAACCAGCAATCGATTAGGCTCGCAAGCCTGATCGCTCTGCCGGCGATTTACCCGTGCGAGATTGTGGCCCTCATGAGTGGTAACAGACGCGCTCCATCAGGGACCTTGGCAGCTGCAAAAGAGACGAAAAGCGTGATGCTGTCCATGCGAATGCGTTCTATGCGTGCCTGGAGCGAGCTGCGGATACTGGGTGTCGGTCTCCTGTTGCCGGCCTTGATCTCCGCCGGATCCGCGCAAACGGGCACCGCCGGCATGAGTGGCCAGGTAACCGATTCTTCCCGCGCCGCCATCCCGGGAGCCACGGTTACTCTAACAACTGCTGGCCAGTCGGTGACCACCAAGAGTTCAGGCCAGGGACTCTATCAATTCAGTAGGCTGACACCGGGCAAGTGCCGGATCGAGGTGACGGCCCCGGGCTTTTCCCCGTATGCCAAGGACGGAGTCGCAATAGACGCGGACAAAGTGCAACGGCTCGACATCACGCTGTCGATCGAAGTCGTGCAACAGAATGTGGTGGTGACAGACCAAGGCCCCACTGTTGATACGACGCCTGAAAACAACAGCAGCAAAATTGTGATCAGTGGCAAAGGACTGCAGTCGCTCTCCGACGATCCCGATGAACTGGCGGCCGACCTACAGGCGCTGGCCGGCCTCTCCGCTGGACCCAATCCCGGCCAGACGTATATCGATGGCTTCACCACGGCTCAACCTCCGCCAAAGTCGGCAATTCGCGAGATTCGCATCAACCGGAATCCGTTTTCCGCGGAATACGACAAGCTTGGATATGGGCGGATTGAAATCGTCACCAAGCCCGGCGCCGAGCAATGGCATGGCAATATGCGAGTGATGGGAAACGATGCTGCCTTCAACTCGCGAAACCCCTTCCTGCATGGGGCACAGCCTGGATATCACTCGATCCTGTACGATGCGGATATCGGTGGCGCCCTGGGGAAAAAGGCATCGCTTTTCCTCGACATTCTCCGCAGAGATACTGACAGTGTCTCGGTAATCGACACCCCGGGCGATCCGGCTTTTGGTGTGCCGGCGGTCAATGAGGCAGTTCCAAATCGCCGTTCGCGCACCGTACTGAACCCGCGGATCGACTACCAGATCAGCGCGAACAACACCCTAACGGCGCGCTACCAGGATTGGCGGACAAGGGAATCCAACGATGGGCTGGGACAGTTTAGTCTGCCTTCGCTAGGCTACGACAGTGCTCAAACCGAACACACGGTCCAATTCAGTGACACCCAAAGTTTTGGGGCAACGGTGGTGAACGAGGCGCGCTTCCAGTTTGAACGGGGCACAAATGATCAAAAGCCACGGAGCACGCTGCCCACTCTCAATGTCGAGGGATACTTCAACGGCGGAGGGAACAGCCAGGGAACGACCATCAATTCTACTAACCATTACGAAATACAGAACCACACCTCGATTGCTCACGCCAAGCATCTGCTGAAATTTGGCGCGCGGCTGCGTGCGGTTCAGGATGAGAGCTACACAACTTCCGGTTTCAACGGCACGTTTATTTTCAATTCTGCCGCGGACTATCAAGCTGGCAATCCGTATCAATTTACCGAGACGATCCTGCGATCGGGAGGCATGCCAAGCACAAGGCTGTCGTTGTTCGAGGGAGGGTTGTATCTGCAGGAGGACTGGCGTGTGCGTCCGAATCTCACGCTCAGCGGCGGTCTGCGTTTCGAGACTCAGAGCGGCATTCGCGACCACGGTGATTGGGCGCCGAGGGTCGGCGTTTCCTGGGGCCTCGGGCATGAAAAGGCGGCACCTAAGACTGTCCTGCGCGCCGGCTGGGGCATCTTTTACGATCGCTTCACCGATGACCTTCTTCTGAATGCGCGGCGGCTGAATGGCGAGACGCAGCAATCGTATGTCATCTATGGCACCACGGCCGATCCACTGAGTTTCTATCCTGGGCTCCCGTCGCCAGCCGAATTGCAGAACGCGCCGACTGCGATTCCCACCAGCTATCGGGTTGAGCGGAGCCTTCAGGCACCCTATGCGATCGAGACTTCAGTCGCACTGGAACGGCAGTTCGGGGAGGCCAACAGCCTCTCTATCGCATACATAAACTCACGTGGCAACCACCAGTTTTTCACCAACAATGTCAACGCTCCCGAGCCTTCGACGTATAGCTATTTGGACCCAACCGCAGTCACTGGTGCCGACCGGCCGAATGGTGTGAACGAAAATATCTTCGAATATGAGTCGCAAGGGCTTTTCAAGCAAGGTCAGCTCATGACAAGCCTTACCTTCCATGCGGGCAGAAAGCTCGATATTTTCGCGCACTACGCACTGGGCTCAGCATCGAGCGATGCCGTGGGTGCGAACAGTTTTCCCTCCAATCCCTACGACATCCTTCAAGATTACGGGCGCGCTCCGTTTGACTTCCGCCACACCTTGTTCGTTGGCGGCATGATCTCGCTCCCGCATGGGGTGCGGCTGAGTCCATTTTTCCAGGCGCGGTCCGGCCGGCCTTACAACATTATTCTCAGCCAGGATCTGAACGGCTCAGCCGTGCTCAATCAACGCCCGGCGTTTGCGAGTGAACTCTCCGATCCAGCGGACGTGGTGACCACGTCGTTCGGCTCTTTCGATACCACTCCGGTTGCGGACGAGAGACCGGTCCCATTCAATTACCTCACGGGGCCAGGCTACTTCGACCTGAATCTGCGGGTCGGTAAGAGGTTTAGTTTCGGGCGACAAGAGGAAGCCAAACCCGGTGAAGGAACCGACGGTCCCGGAAACGCGTCTGGTCACCGGCGGCCGGCCACAGGGAACGGACCCGGGCAAACGAACGCGGAAGAGAAGCGTTACCACATCGAGTTGAGCGTTTCAGCCCGAAACCTGTTCAACGTGGTGAACAGAGGAACTCCGAACGGAATCCTGAACCCGCCGCACCTTTCTCCCACAGACCCGGAAGTGATAGTGCCCGCCGCCGCTTCGCCTCTATTTGGCGAATCGAACAGCCTGGCAAATGGCTCCTCAGCGAACCGAGTCATATATCTCCAAGGCACGTTCAGTTTTTGAACTCCGCCAATGTGTCTGACCGATGTGCGGATATGAAATTTCTCGGACAATCCGGTGCAACTGGATCTTGCATCGAAGGAGTGCCATCTAGAGTTGAAACTTATGACCCCGCGTGCTGAGTGCTTGATCGCAGCGCAATGATGAAAAGTGTCCTTCCTCTTCTCTCGAACCCCGACAACAAGTGGCCACAACGCGCCCACGAACTGGTTGCGGCAGTGATCGGCAATCGAGCGCATCCCAACCGAAGCGCACGAGAACGAGGAAAAGCGGAGGGTCTCGCCATTCCGCAGGTTCCGTCCCGCATTCACAGCGCCTTGCAAGTTTGGCATGCCGCATGAATCTTTCTCTTTTAATAATGGGAAATCGGCAGGTTCTTCGAATTAGCATCCCAATAACCAGCATCAGAAATGCTTGACAGGCAATAGTTTACAAGGTACTGTCGACGGAGAACAGGCAAGCTTGGGAGTGGAGGATGTCGTGACTCGAGATTCAATATTCCAACCCATGAAGGACCATGGAACATTGAAGGATCGTACGGTCCAAGTATTGGCGGACGCCATATTAACCGGGAAAATTAAGCCTGGCGAGAGGCTGAATGAAAGCCAACTAGCCCGTGACCTCAATGTTAGCCGGGCGCCGGTGCGCGAAGCATTGCAGCAGCTACAGGAACAGTCCCTCATCGTCAATATTCCGCGAAGGGGAATGTACGCCGTTAGTCTGGATGAAGAAGACATACAGAAGATTAACGCCCTGCGGGTGGTTCTCGAAGCGGAGGCGCTACGCTTGGCGAAGAGGCACTTGAATCCGCAACGAGAAACGAAACTGGAGCAATTGCTGGTCACCATTGAAAACATGGAGCCCTCGCCGGCTAAGCTTTCCATGCGGGTTGATTTTGAATTCCATCGCACGATTTGGAGCTACAGCGGCAACGAATACCTGGAGAAGATTCTCACCAGCCTAACCGCTCCTTTGTTCGCGCATTCGGTTCGCACTCTGCTGCGCGGCGACAAGCTGCGCACAGTTCTCGATTCCCACCGGCCTCTGCTGGACTTTATCAGCGGGCGCTCGCAGGAAACCGCCGAACAAGTTATGCTCGCCCACCTCTCCGTCCGCTATCGTGAGCCGGAGAGGTTCTCCAGCATCTCTCCCCCTAGCGCGCCGTGACGGCACAATAAGGCTTTACATGCTGGTCAATGATGGAGCGCACTCTGGCGGCATCCTCGGGGGCCAGCTTCGAGACATAGGGAGCGCCTGTGGCCCGCTCAGCGATGCCCAGATGGCGAAGCGCCTCATCAAATGCCCCCCACATGTTTCCGCAGCGGAAAAGCTCCCAGGTCGCGGTCAATTCGCGCTGCGAGTTGCGCGCTCCGCCGAGGTCGCCCCGCCGGTAGGCTTTGTAGAGGGCTACCGCGATCTGGGGGCAAATATTATGCAGACCTCCGACGAAACCGTCGCAGCCCATCTGTAATCCCACCACGATCAGAAATTCGCTGCCGGTGAGGATGGAAAAGTCATCATTCCCGTTGAGTTCGATGAGCTTCTGCAAATTGGCACAGTCCTGGTTGCTCTCCTTGATGCCGACTAGGTGCGGAATTTCCTGGCGAAGGCGCGCTACCGTCTCGGGATGGATACTGTTCTTCGTCAATATCGGGTTGTCGTAGAGAAACATCGGAAGATCCACGGCCGCAGCGACTTCGGAAAAGAAGGCGTAAAGATTATCCTGAGTAGCAAAAAAGTAGTAGGGCGCAAGAACCGTCAGATGGGTCACGCCTTCTTGAGCTATCTGCTTCGCCTTGCGTACCGCACGGCTGGTACTGGTTTCGCCGATGCCTCCCATGACAGGAATCGCGCCATTCACCTCCGAGACCACCACCGACACCGCCCGAATTTGCTCTTCATCGGTAAGGAAGGCGAAGCCTCCCATGGTGCCATTGGCAAGAATTGCGTTGACCCCGGCATCCACCAGGTAGCGGGTAAGACGCCGAAGGGCCGGTTGGTCGACGCGGTCCTGCTCCGAAACGGGTGTACCGATAGGCGGAACGACACCAGCAAGTTTGGACATTTACGCTGAACCTCTATCAGAGTAGAGCTGCATTGATTATATAGACCGTCGACAGAATACATTGCTGCTGGCCGATTGTCGACACAAAAAAAATTGTTCAAAGCATGGAACTATACCGGGTGTACGAGAAGAAAGTGATGAGTCATGTAGCCTGGTCTCCAGAGGTTCTTGACTCCAAACGACCTTACAGTATACTGTCGACACTTTATGCACATTGGCGAGACCTTGGCGATGGTCGGGAGCCTACAGTTCGGTCTCTCTGGGCCACTGGACTGCCACGTTTACGCCCTGCAGGGATCCCAAGGGTTGGTGCTGATCGACGCAGGGGCGGGAACCCACTCCCAACAAATTCTTAGCAATGTCGCCTCCGACTTGCCCGGCAACCCCATCACGGCCCTTATTCTTACCCATGCCCACATGGATCATTGCGGTGGCGCAGCCTCCATTCACAAAGCTACGTCGTGCGCGGTCATTGCGCCGGAGCCCTCAAAACCCATCCTCGAGACCGCTGATGAGGAAGCCAGCGGCCTGCGGGCCGCACGGGACCAAGGAGTATATCCTCCTGGGCTTCGGCTCGCGCCGTGTCCGGTTCACACCGCCGTTCGTGACGGTGAAACATTTTCCGCCGCAGGATTGGAGTTCACGGCCTTCCATGTGCGCGGCCACAGCCGCGACGCGTTCTGCTATCTCACCCGGTCTCTCGGAAGCCCATGGCTGTTCTGCGGGGACGTGGTTTTTTACGGCGGGGTGCTGGGCGTCATCAATGCCGAAGGCTCAGGAATGGAAGGGTACCGTGCCGATCTTTGTAAGCTAGGCGGGTTGGACGTAGAGGGCTTGTTCCCCGGACACGGGCTCTTCACACTCCGCGGCGGCCAGCGCCATCTGGACTGTGCCATCGAGCAGGGGCGCAAGGGATTTCTGGGACGGCAGATAGGGCAGGAGGGCCTTCTGTTTTGAACACGCAGGCAACCATGGGCGAAGGCAACACGCCGCTGGTAGAGAGTGCCCGGATCGGTCTTGAACTGGGGGTGCGTCTGCTCTTCAAGATGGAAATGTGTAACCCCAGCGGCTCCTACAAGGATCGCTTTGCAGCGGCGGAGGTTAGCGACTTCTTGCTGCGCGGAGTACGAGCCTGTGTGGCCACCTCGTCGGGGAATACCGGCGCCGCTTTAGCCTCATTCAGCGCCCGCTATGGAATCGCTTGCGCCATCCTGGTCAATGAATCGGTGCCCTTTGGCAAGCTGCAGCAGATGCTTGGACACGGTGCGCGTGTTTTTCGCGTAAGGGACTTCATCACCTCGCCGGAAGTTACGCAGAGTGTCTACCAGCGCCTGGGCAAAATGTCGGAGAAGAGTTCAATTCCGCTGGTGGTATCCGCGTACAGGTACTGTCCGGAAGGAATGCGGAGTGTAGAGAACATCGCTTCCGAACTGGCGGCCCGCTGCCAGACCGGAATCGATCACGTCTTTGTGCCGGTTGGTGGTGGCGGACTATTCACTGCAGTTTGCCGCGGTTTCTTGCGCGCCAGCGGAACGCGGCCCAAGGTGCACGCCGTGCAGCCTGAGGGTTGCGCCACCGTGGTTTCGGCATACAGAGAAGGGCGTGAGGAAATCCTGCCGGTGAACAGCACAACTCGAATCAGTGGACTGGCCGTTCCTTTCGATATTGACGCCGGCATCGCTCTTGCCGAGTTGCGCAACTCCGGAGGGCGCGGGATCGCGGTCTCCGACAGCGATGTGTTCGCGGCGCAGAAACAGATGCTGCGCGAAGAAGGCATCTGGTGTGAGCCGGCGGGCGCGGCGGCGCTGGCTGGCTGCCTGCGCGCCCGCAAAGAAGGGTGGATTGCGCCCGGAGAAACCATTGCTTGTCTGGTAACTGGCCATGGCTTCAAGGACCCCGACTCTCTCAGTAATGCGTCTCGCGAGAACACGGTCGCCTTAATCGATGAGTCTGAAGTCGACTCTCAGTTGTTTGAGGTCAAAGTCTAATGCGGGTCGCGGTGGGCGGTATTTACCACGAATCGAACACGTTCTTCTCGCAGCCGATGACAATCGAGCGCTTCGCGGAAGGCCAGTTCCATCGCGGTGCTGAAATCCTACCTAACTGGAGCGGAACCTGTTCTGAAATGGCGGGTTTCCTGGAGGGCGCGCAACGCTTCGGCTTCGAGCCGATTCCCACATTGATGGTCTGGGGTATGCCCTCGGGCGCGCTGACCGATGAAACCTTCCAGGCCTTGTCGAACGACCTGATCGCCCGACTGCAGTCCGCCGCTCCACTGGATGGAGTGCTGCTTTCTCTGCATGGCGCCATGGTTTCCCATGAGTACGCTGACGCGGATGGAGAGATCTTGCGCCGTGTGCGGGCAGCTCTTGGGCCGCAAATTCCGCTGGTCGTCACCCTTGATTTCCATGCCAACCTGACGCAAGAAATGGTGCGTTGGCCGGATGCGTTGGTGGGCTACAAAACTTATCCCCATGTCGACCAGGTGGAACGTGGGCTCGAAGCGGCGGAAATCTTGCGCCGAATAGTGCGCGAAGGATTGCGTCCGCAAATGGCCTTGGCCCGCCGGCCTCTGCTTCCGCACATTTTGTGCCAGTCGACCGAGGACGTGCCGATGGCGGAGATCATGGCAACTGCCCACGAGTGCGAGCGGCTGCCGGGAATCGTGAGCGTCACCGTCGCTGCGGGTTTTCCCTACACGGATGTGCCTCAATCTGGGTTTGCGGCGCTTGCGGTGGGCGAGACTCACGAAGCCGCCTGTACCGTGGCCGAGCGCTTGGCGAACTTGGTTTGGCAACGGCGTGAGGATTTTACCCGCGACATTCCGCAGCCTGCTGACGCGGTGCAGGATGCAATTGCCACCGCGGAGGGTTTAACGGTACTGGTCGATGTTGGCGACAATGTGGGCGCGGGAACTCCGGGCGACGGCACTGTTCTGCTCGCCGAACTGTTGCGACAGGGGGCGCGGGATGCGCTTGTACTGCTGTGTGACAGAGAAGCAGTGGAGGCGTGCGTTGCTGCGGGCGTGCGGGAAGATTTAACCCTGAAGGTAGGCGGCAAGTGCGACCGTCATCATGGCGAAGCGATCGCAATTAGCGGCACGGTGCGCCTGCTGAGCGATGGCTTGTATCGCAATGCTGGTCCCATGCGCGATGGCGTGCTGGAAGATCAGGGTCGCACGGCGGTGGTAGACACGGGTGGAGTGCTGGTCGTGCTCACCGAACGTCGCATGCCGATGTGGAACCTGCAACAGCTCCGTGCGCTGGGCATTGAGCCCACGAAGTTACGCATTGTGGTGGTCAAAGCGGCTATTGCGTACCGCGCAGCCTATGCTCCGATCGCCGCCAAAATCATTGAAGTGGATACGCCGGGCCTTTCGGCCGCGGATGTCCGGCGCTTCCACTACACGCGTCTGGAACGGCCCATGTATCCGCTCGATCCACTATGAGCCTGTCGGGCAAAGTCGCGGTGGTTACCGGAGGCGCAACCGGCATCGGCTTCGCCACCACGAAGGTTCTTGCCGAACGCGGGGCTCGCGTGGTGATCGCACAACGGGACCCGAAACGAGGCCGTGCTGCGGTCGAGCGGCTGAAACCCGCGGATGTGCTGTCGCTGGAACTTGACATCCGTGATCGTGCTGCTGTCGAACAATGCTTTGCCTCTATTATCGAACGTCTCGGCGGAATCGATGTGCTGGTCAACAACGCCAGTGTCACTGGTGGGACTGCGCTGGCTCCATTTGTGGATTCTTCCTTCGAGTTGATCGACCGGGTTGTGGACACCAATTTGAAGGGAACAATCTACTGCTCCCAGGCGGTTGCGCGGCAAATGATTCACAGCAAGCGCGCCGGCAGCATCATTCATGTGAGTTCCGTTGGCGCTTATACGGCACAGGAAAACGCCAGCCTCTACTGCGCCACCAAAGCGGCGCAAGTGATGATGGCCCAGGGAATGGCGATTGAATTGGCGCCGCACGGCATTCGCGTGAATTGTGTTGCACCAGGAGACATTCAGACTGAGACCAGTGCGGATGCGGTAGCCGAAATCAAACACTCTGGCGCCAGCGGGCGATTCCTGCGCTTCACTCCTCTCGGCCGGCGAGGCAGTCCGGAAGAGGTTGGGCGCGCCATCGCATTTCTTGCTTCCGACGAAGCGAGTTTTGTTACCGGCACAACGCTATTAGTAGACGGCGGATTTCTGGCCTATTGAGGAATGGAATGAAGACAGCTCCGTTTGTTGCCGAGATCCGGATTCGAGCCAGCGAATTCGATCCATCGCAATATGCTCGAGGCCAGAAGCACTCGCTGATTCTTGACCTTCGCCCGCATGCTGCCGACATTGAGCTGCCGGTGCTGCTGGTCAAGGGTGCGACTGAGGGAAAGACGCTGGTGGTCACCGCCGGCGTGCATGGCGATGAATTCGAAGGCGTGCGTGCCATCCTTGAGGTTTGTGCGGATATCGATCCGGGGACGATGAGCGGGACACTGCTTGCAGTGCCAGTAGCGAACCCTCCGGCCTTTTGGAAGGGGACGCGCACCAGTCCGCTGGACCAAGGCAATCTGGCGCGCGCGTTTCCTGGACGCGAGCAGGGAAGCGCCACGCAGGTGACCGCATTCCATCTCGGCCAGTCGATCATCGCACACGCAGACTTCTATCTCGATCTGCACAGCGCGGGAGTGAAGCTATTGATGCCCAGCATGGCCGGCTATGACGCGAACGATCGCCGCTCCTGCGAAGCAGCACTTGTATTCGGTGCACCTGTGATTTGGGGACATCCTACTATTTCGCCCGGCCGCACCATTTCATTCGCCGCGTCGCGCGGAATTGCCTGGCTCTACACCGAGGCGCGAGGAGCGGGGCGGATCGATGGCGAAGATCTCCGCATGTTCAAACGCGGAGTCATCAATCTGTTGCGCCATCTCAATATTCTTCCGGGTGCGGTGAATGCGGCGGAGCCCTTGCACAGCCTTTATGGAGACGGCGACTTGGACGCGAGCATTACCGCAGCATGGCCCGGATTCCTGGTGCCGGCGGTGGAATTGCTCCAAAACGTGATGCGAGGCCAGGAACTGGGCCGCACACTGGACGCTCACGGGCAACTGGTCGAGGTCTTCAAGTCACCGCGAGAGGGTGTGGTCGGGATGATTCATGCCTTTCCGGTGGTGGAGGCGGGAGACTCCGTTTTCCTGGTGACTGGTTCAGTGGAGTGATCCTGCAGGAAGGGGGGCGATGGTCATGGATTGGAATCGTCGTCAGTTTCTCAGGGCGGGGGCGTTGCTGGGCGCTGCAACCGCGCTGCCCAGTGCACTTCGTGGGCCCGCCTCGCAGCCGGTGACTCCAGCGGAGTTTAAGCAGCGTCTGCGTGGTCCCATCGTTTCTATACCAACGCCGTTCACCCCAGATTTTCGGCTTGATGGCCCAGGCTTGCGACAGATGATCGAGATGGACCTGCGGAACCAGATCGTGATCTTCGACCTTACCGCGGGTGACAGCCAGTATTCGTTTCTTGCCTACGACGAGATCAAGCAACTTGCGCGAATGGTGGCTGAAGCTGTGGGGAATCGGGGCATGTCGATTATCGGCACCGGCCCGTGGTGGACTGAACAAACCATCGATTTCGCCGGCTACGTTGAATCGGTGGGGGGCACCGCTCTGCAGGTGCTAAAGCCTCCGGGAGGTAACGACGATGGCCTGGCGGAGCACTATCGGCAGGTTGCCGCGAGTACGCGCCTCCCGATCGTTTTACAGGGCGACTTTCCGATGCCGCTTTTAGAGAAGTTGGCGCAAATCGACTCCATCGTGGCGCAGAAAGAAGATGTCAGCCTCAGCTACTACATCGATGGAATGATCCGATTTGGCAAGCGCATCAACTGCTTTTCTGGTGGCGGGCTGGATTGGTTCATGGTGGCGCAACCATATGGAGCCTCCGCGTATTTTGATTCGTACGCGACATTCGCGCCGGAAATCGCAGTCCGTTTCTGGCAGGCCGTGCAGCGCAGGGACTACGCCGCTGAGACCGACATCATCGAGAAATACGATCACCCCTTCATTCAAAACTTCTCCGCGCCCTTCTGGCACGCCACGCTTGAGTACTTCGGAGTCGCGGGGCGCTATCTTCGACGGCCGCAGCACAGCTATAACGACGCCGAAATGGTGCGGGTCAAAGAGTTCTACGACAACCTGGGCGTGTTCCCGCAGAAGAGCCCCGCATGACGAAGGGCAGAACGATGCGGAAGATGGGTCTTCTCTTGATTGCACTCGCAGTACTCGGCAATATAGCCAGCGGTCAGGAGTTGGTCTGGAAGGAAATGGCGGAATTGCCTCGCTCTGTCGCGGGATACATGGCTGGCTCAGTTCACGGTAAGCTGCTGATCGTCGGCGGCACCTACTGGGAAAACAGGCAGAAGCATTGCACCGACCTGGTACAAGCGTTCGACCCTGTTACCAACACCTGGACAAACCAAACGCCCCTGCCCACGCCGCGAAGTGACGCTGCTTCGGCGGTGCTCCATGAAGATCTCTATGTCTTCGGAGGCGGCTTCGGCAACGACGCACGGAAAGATGCGCTGGTTTTCCATCGGGGCAAGTGGAGTCCCGTGCCCGATGCTGATCTGCCCGAACCGCGGCTGTTCGCTACAGCCATCTCGTCAGGTGGATACATTTACCTGCTGGGTGGCCAGTCGGGAACGAGCGACTATACGACCGTGGCGAACACCTTCTGGCGCTGGCGTCCGAAGACAAAAGGATGGGAAGTTCTTCCGCCCCTTCCTGGGCCGGGCCGCATCAGCCATGCCATGGCCGAGATTGACGGGAGCATCTATGTCTTCGGCGGTGCGACCACGGGCCCGAAGGATGTCCAGAATCTTGGGGATGCTTATAAGTACGATCCGGCCGCCAGGACGTGGACGCGCCTGCCTGATCTCACGGTTGCAAACCGCGCCTGGTGGGCCGTGGGTTTGAGGCACCGCGGGTTGGTGCTCGGAGGTTACACCAGTGATTTTGCTCGCGAGGTATACATCCACGACCCGAACGGCAACCTTCAGCCGGCGAGCCCACTACCACACGCCCTCGCCGACGCCAAGTTCTTCCGCATAAGGAATTTTGTGGTGGGAACTGGTGGGGAAGCGGCGCCCGGTATCCGAGGCAAGTGGACCTTGCAGGGCCGAGATCCCAAGAGATTGGGGCTCTAAGTGACATATAATCAATCAGTTCTTAAGAACGAACATCAATTGTCGACAGTCGACAGAAGGCTGGTACAATAAGCAAATGTCGGCGATAGGGCAGTTAGACACCGAGCAGCGCCAGAGCAGTATCCGACAAAAGACCCAGGGTTCCTGGCAGCGCTTTGAGCGAGCCCAGCGATCCCTTGCGGGCGGCGTCTCCAGCGGACTGCGCCGTTCGGCACGCCCGTATCCCCTCTATTTCGCCAGTGGCCAGGGTGCCCAGGTTGAGGACGTCGACGGAAATATTTATTTCGACTATGGGCTGGCATGGGGTCCGCTCATCCTCGGGCAGTCCCCGCCGGAGATAGGACAAGCGGTTGCAGCCCAGGTTCGCCGTGGCCTGACTTTCGGTGCGCAGCACGACCTGGAGTTCGAAGTCGCCGAGCGGCTTGCCGAAGTTATTCCTTGCGCCGGCCTGATTTGCTTTGCCAACAGCGGTACAGAGATTGTGCAAGTCGCACTCCGGCTAGCGCGTGCCTACACGGGCCGCGAGAAATTCTTGAAGTTCGAAGGGCACTACCACGGTTGGGATGACAGCGTCCTGGTGAGTTACCATCCGACCGCGACGGAAATCACGGCTTTTAAGGGTGCGCCGATTGGCGCCGGCGCGGGCCAGCGTTCGCATTCTGATGTCTTGGTGACGGAATGGAACGACCGGGAGGCGGTAGAGCAAGTTTTTGCCGAGCATGGCAGCGAAATCTCCGCGGTGATCTGCGAACCGATGCTATGCAATAGCGGTTGTATACCCCCCGAACCGGGATTCCTCCAATTCCTCCGCGATATTACGTTGGCCAAGGGCGCTTTACTCATCTTTGACGAAGTAATTACCGGCTTCCGCCTTGATTTGGGCGGAGCGCAGGGCTTATACGGCGTCGTACCCGATCTGGCGACCTACGCCAAAGCGATTGGCGGAGGCTTGCCGCTCAGCGCGCTGGCCGGCAAGAAGCAATTCATGGATCTAATCGCCAGCGGAAGGGTCGTGCATGCGGGTACGTTGAATGGCAACCCCATTGTGCTGGCGGCGGCAAAGGCAACCCTCGAGGTTTTGTCGCGCGACCACGGCGCAGTGTATGCGGATTTGTCGCGTCGGGGACGCCATCTACGCGACGCCCTCGTGTCCCTGCTGCGGAGCAAGGGCTACAACGCTGTGGGCAACGGCGAGGCTACAGTGTTTCACATCGCTTTCATGGACCGGCCGGCTCGGCGCTATCGCGACCTTCTGGCTTCGGATGCGCAGCTATACAGTGATTTCGTATTGGCACTGCTCGACGAAGGAGTACTGGCGCTGCCGGATGGGCGCTGGTACATATCCACAGCCCATACGGATGAGGTAGTTGACTCCACTCTTGCCGCTGTCGAGCGGGCGCTTTCATAAAGAAAGGAATTAGGGAACATGGCGTCGGAACCCTTGGTTTACATTGGTGGCCAGCTTATGCCTGCCTCGCAGGCAAAGATTTCCATCTACGATTTCGGAATCGTGCTGGGCGCCACGGTCACGGATCTGGTGAGGACCTTTAACCAGGAAGCCTACCGGCTCGAAGATCACGTGCGACGCTTCTACGATTCCTGTAAATACGCTCGGATTTCCCCGCCTATCTCCGCGCAGGAAACCACCGAAATTACTCACCAACTCGTCCGGCACAATGCCGAGGTGGCGGGGCTTGATGCCGAACTCGCCGTCGTGTACTTCATCACGCCGGGCGAAAACTTCGTGTACGCGGGTTCGGCGGCGTCCGGAGGAGAGAAACTCGTGCCAACATTCTGCATCCACACTTTTCCCATGCCGTTTCACCTCTTTCGCCGCTTCTTTGAAACTGGGCTGCACTTGGTTACGCCATCCACGCGCCACGTGCCGCCAGAATGTGTCGACCCCAAAATCAAGAATCGGAGCCGGTTGCACTGGTGGCTGGCGGAGCAGGAAGCCCATCTGGTGGATGAAGGCGCCCTGCCGCTTCTCCTCGACCTGCAGGGCAATTTAACGGAAACCAGTGGTTCGAACTTACTATTGGTCAGAGACGGGACCGTGTACTCGCCCACCTCGCGCAATATCTTGCTGGGAATCAGCCGCAAGGTGGTGATCGAACTCTGCGCCAAGCTCCGGATTCCTTTCGTCGAGCGCGATCTGCAAGTGCACGACGCTATCACGGCGGACGAAGCCTTCGTGACAACGTCCCCATACTGCATGGCGCCCGTCACCCGATTCAACGGCGTGACGATTGGCGATGGAGCAATCGGCGGCGCCATTTATAACCTCCTGCTGCAGGCTTGGAGCGAGGAGGTCGGCGTGGACATCCGGGCTCAGGTTCTGGGGTTGAAGACGGCTAGCAGCGTCGCGTAGGGAAGCGGCATTCAGTAGCGCGGAAGACGACACGATCCTTCGTATGTGTTCGGAACCGTTTGAGTTTTCCGACGTCCCTCCCCGACGGCACTGCTTACAACCCGGACGAAAGCATCCAGCGGCTCCGCTAACGCGATGGCGAGGACCAACACCGTCTGGCTTGAAAGGGGCAAGGTTTACAAAGTCACCCTCACGCCCATGAACACTTCTAACCTTTCTTCCCCCGGACACCGCGTCCGGCTCGAGGTGGCAGGTTTGAACCCTCCACGCTTTGATCGCAACCTCAACACCGGCGGCAACAACTACGACGAAACCGCCTCCGTTATCGCACATACCTCCATCCATCACTCTGCGCAATATCCAAGCAGCGTAACCCTTACGGTCAAGCCCGCCCGGGCAAAACAAATCTCCAAGTAAGCAGTGTCGGATGAGTGGAGGCAATTTGAGCAATCACGAAGTTTCTACCGACGTGATCGAAACGCTACGCAAATACGATTCTCCAACCATCTGTAACGTCATCGAACTCTTCGACCTGCGGCCCCGGACCGCCGGATACGTCGATTCCACCGTTAAAGCCCTTTTCCCTGAGATGCCAGCGGTGGTCGGCTTCGCCTCTACGGCGACTCTTCATGCCTCAAAGCCGGCGGAGAACGGACACCAGACAAGCTTCAAGTCACAGATCGAAGCCTTATTGGAGTTACCCGCTCCGCGAATCGTGGTCTGCCAAGACCTGGATTCGCCGCCGGCAGCTGCCACCTTTGGAGAGGTGATGTGCAGCGTGTACCAGCGCTTTGGCTGCGCAGGAGTGATCACCACCGGCTGCGGCCGTGACATAGATGCCGTAAGGAAGCTCGGCTTTGCCGCCTTTGCTTGCTCGATCTGCGTTTCCCATGGTTATTCTCATTTCGAAGATCTGCACAAGCCGGTTCAAGTCGGAGGCCTCACTATCCGTCCGGGCGATCTGATCCACGCGGACGCTAACGGAATCGTCGTCATTCCTACGGAAATCGCAAAAGAGGTCGCGCAGGCGTGTCCGGCCTACCTTGAATCGGAGCAGATCATTCTCCACTACCTAAAGAATGCGAAAGTGAATATCGAGGGCCTGCAAGGAGCCTTCGACCAGCATGCCTCGAGCATTCTGGAGATTCCAAAAAGGGTCTGTGCGAAGAGCAACGTCGCGGCGATCGAGAACGAGGAGAATGGACTGATCTAATGCTATCGGCGAGGGCAAAACATACGAGAGAGTCCGACGATTGCGAAGAAGTCCCTCAAGGTGTCGCGTCTTGTCTTAGCATGCCATCCTATCTTGCTCCTATTCGCGTTGGCGTTCGTGTTTTCGCCGTCAGGCCGGACTAGATCGAAAACTCCAGAGTGGGTCGGGAAAGAAAAGTACCGCATCCTGGTGCGCGGGGATCCGCGAGATCTGAATGGGCGCCAGTCCGACGGAATGCCTACACAAATTGCGATTACTCCCGAGCTGTTGAAATCGCGCCTTGGAATCAGCGGCAAGATCGATATGGCTTCGTTCGAGATCGAGCGTTATGGCGCGCATTCGGGCTAGCCGATTCAATATGGCAAGTGGGCGTATGCGCGCGCTGATTGGGAACTGCCCTATCGCTGGTACGACGGTTCGATCCCAGAGAACTTCCAAACTGTCATCAATTCCATCAACCAAGCAACCGGTTAGTTGGCGCACACACCTGACACAAAAGAGTTTCGGGGAGGAAACAAAATGACCGCCGAGAAATCGCCAGATGAAGTACGCCGCGCCACGCGGCGAACAGCTAGTTCGATCTTCATCTTGATCGGCAGTTTCTTGGTAGGGGGATGTTCCACCTCGAAAGCTCCGCAGTGGGTTGGGAAAGGAAGGTACCGCGTCGTCGTACGTGTCGATCCATTGGATCTGCGCGGTCGCGGTTCCGATGAAATGCCGACCCGCCTCCATATCTGTGCGGCTGACATGAAGAAGCGCACGGGCGCGCAGGGCAGGATCGACGTCGGTTCGATCGAGGTCGAACAATACAACCCGGCCACAGGCGAACCCGTGCCCTATGGCAAGTGGGCGTATGCGCACGCTGATTGGGAGTTGCCTTACCGCTGGTACGACGACTCCATCCCCGAGGACTTTCCAGAAGTGGTCGGCAACATCAATCCAGAAACGGGCGAGCTGAAATACACGCCTGAGCGCAACTGGGGCTACTTGTACGAAACCCTGGGCGAGTGGCAGGGCGGAAATCTGGCCTGGATCCACACCCAAGTCGGGAACAACCCCTCGTACTATGCCATCTACTTCAATTCGCTCGGACCGGGCAACGAGCCGGACGCTCTGCCGCGCACCGGCTTCGTCGGCGACGGCACCGAGCGTGTGGCGGAAACAACCCCGGATACCTACCCACAGCAGCTCAGCCGTATTGACGTCGCCGATTGGAACGGCGATGGCCTGCCGGACGTTTTGGTGGGGGGGGAGCGTGGCGGAATCATATGGTTTCCCAACCGCGGGACGAAGGAACAGCCAAGCTTCCGCTACGCGAAGTTGATGTTTACCGCAGACGGCAAGCCACTGGACGCAGGTTTCAGCGCCACCCCGCTGGTGATCGACTGGGACGGCGACGGGCTGCAAGATCTGGTATGCGGCGCGGAGTGGAATCGCGCCGTTTGGTACAAGAATGTTGGCACGAATGCCGAACCGAAGCTGGTTTATAAGGGGTTCATTTACACCGACGACGGCAAGCCGTTCCAGCTGCCGCATGATCCTATCCCCGAGATCAAAGGTGTGTACAAGACCGACTATCACCCAGTGCTTGCCGCCGCGGACCTGAACGGCGACCGCAAAGTCGACATCTTAGCTGGAGGCTACGTCACCGGGCGTATCTATTTCTTTGAGAACAGGGGATGGAACAAGGACCACACCCCGATCCTTCACTTTGATGGTCCGCTGGAGGCGGATGGGCAGCCGCTGGATGTGGGCTGGGCTGCGGCGCCGGCCGTTGCCGACGTCAATGGCGATGGATTGTTAGACATCATCAGTGGCGACATGCCGATGACCAAGGAGGGAGGCGATTCTGCCTCCAGCGAAAACTTCCTCTATTACTTCAAGAACGTCGGCAGCAAGACGAAACCCAGATTCGCCAAGCAGAAGTTTCCCGTCAAAGGCACATTTGCTGTGGGCTCGGTTGCCGCGCCTCGTCTCATTGACCTCAATGGAGACGGCCTGCTCGATCTCGTTGTGGCGCAAGTCAGAAATCTTTCTATTTATTACAACGTTGGCACGAAGACCTCTCCCCTGTGGGAGTACGCTCCGAGGCTGCCTGGCAAGTGGCAGACCTCTCCCCTCTACGGCTGGGGAACACAGATGTTCGACTGGAATGGGGATGGACATTTCGATATGGTCCAGGGCTTCTCGGCGCAGCTCAATCAGAACAAAGGGAACCCGCAGTTTTTCGGTTCCCCGCAAAGCATTCTCGGCCGCGGCGAGAAAATCTTCCACAAGTCGCCTACTGGAGACCAGTGGACCTTTACCTATGTCGTGGATTTTGACGGCGACGGCAAGCCCGACATTCTCTACGGCGTGCATCAAGGCTGGGTGTATTTCCATCGAGATTTGAGCGCGGGAGGAGGCGCCACCAAGTTCGACGACCAAGGCGTCAAGCTCATGATGGAGGACGGCAACCCCATCAAAGTCGGACCTGAGGCGGGCCATGCCTGGGACTTTGACGTGCTCCAGGGAGCGCGCACCACGCTGGCCGCCGCGGACTTCGACCGGGACGGTAAGGTCGACCTCGTTGTCGGCGATACCTACGGTAAAGTTCGTTATTACCGCAATCTCACCGGCGGTTCCCATCCCGTCTTCGCGAAACCGCAGTTAATCGCCGACATCGGGTCCCGCCTGGTCCCGACCATAGCCGATTGGAACGGCGACGGATGGCCGGACGTGATCGTGGGCAGTAATCGGGCGTACGTGGTTTTAAACTCGGGGAAAAGTGGGGGCCAGCGCTTCCAGCCGCCGCAGATATTGAACCTAGGGCCGCCCAGTTCGTCGTCTGGCCCTTCACTGCAGCCGATTCCAGGCAGTCCGGAATGGCGGGTTGCACAAGGGCACGGCGATTTTCTTCCCTACGAGTCGGTGGTTAGCGCGGTCGACTGGAACGAGGATGGAGACGACGATCTGATGGCGCTCACCTCCTACGGCTATCTCTGCTGGTTCGAGCGCTCGTTCCTGGAGCACGGCTATGCACCGTCTCAGCTGGTAAAGGTAGAGACGGGTAGACCCTCGCATTGACATGCCGTTTCACGCTGGTGCGGTGGTTACTCCGGCGCCAGTTCGTAATGCCGTGTTTTGGGTTGCGCAGCCGAGCGCTGTTCCTGCAGCAGGCCCTGTTCCAGTTTGTCCAGCGCGTCTAACGTGGCTTGTTTGTGAGGCATCGAATCGTCCTCCAGCGCCATCCGGACCTGCCGCCAGCTCCCGAGCTGCACTTCGTTGCGCTTCCGGGCAAATCCGTGCACCCGCAGTGCCTGCTTCTTCAGCGCCGTGTCGCGAAGCGCCAAGTTGACGCCTTCCTGCTTCAGCCTCCGCCAAGATCACCGACCCGGTTCCTATTCGACAGCTGCGCGGGTGTGCGTGGCAGTCTCGTCAACTGAGGAGTCAGAGCAGAAATGGACCGTTGCCATTGCGCGACAGCCGAATCTGCGCACCTGCAACGGAAATCCCCTACGCGATTGCAAAATGGGGAAACCACACCGGCGGCGCGGATTAGGTAGATACGGACTGCGGCGTTTCGGGCGGGCTGTCCATGCCTAGCACCAGTCCACCAAGCGCGGACTCGTCGCGAGCGGGCTGCAGATAACCGACTAGCCATCCCGTGCCAAGCGTAACTAGGGACCCAACAATCGCGTAGTAGAAAAAGGAGATCTCCGTTTTCCACTCGAGCATCGTGACGGTTGCAAGCCCAACCACTGCGCCACTAATTGCGGCGGTTCCACGGGCGCGCCGGGTCAGCATGCCTAGCAGAAAAATGCCCAGAATCGGCCCACCGAGGAAGCTATTGATCAGGTTAAAGGCGTTAATGATTGGCCCCAGTCGGCCTACGAAGATCGCGGCAACGGTCGCCAGCATTCCCCAAGCCACAGTGCCAATGCGACCAACAAAGACGGCGTCGGCATCCGAGCAATTTGGACGCAGCAAGCGTTTATAGAAGTCCACCGTAGTGGCGGTGGTCAGGGCGTTAATGCCCGCGCTCATGACCGCCATGGAAGCAGCGAAGATGGAGGCGATCACCAGTCCCGAGAGCCAGCCGCCCAACTGCGTCATCACAAAAAATGGCAAGATTGCATCCATCACCGGCAGACCCTTCAGTTCGTCGGGATGGTAACGATAAAACGTGTATAGTATCGGTCCCACCGAATACAGCAATAGCGATACCGGAACGACGATAATCCCGTCGAGCAGGATGGAGCGCTGGCCCTCCTTCAAGGAACGGGTTGTGAAATACCGCTGCAGGTAAGCCTGATCGGTTCCCAGAGTCGAGAGTGCCATGAATGCGCCTCCGATTCCGGCAGCCCAGAATGTGGTCAGTTGCCTGAGATCGGTCGAAAAATTAAAGAGATGGAGACGCCCCGCTTCATTGACAACCCGCCAAACGGTCGGAATACCCCCAGGCACATGCGCAATCGATAACCCCGTGACTGTGAACAATCCGATGATGAGAATCGAAAATTGCATGACATCGGTCCAGATAACCGCTTTCATGCCTCCGAGAGTGGTGTACAGAGTTGTGCACAAGCCCATAATGAGCACGCAGCCCACTAGGGGCAGCCCAGTGATGAGGGACAAAATCAGCGATGGGGCATAAATCACGATGGCCACATGCGAGGCCCGCATTAGCAGAAAAATTGCGCTTCCCAGCAATCGTGTTTTCAGGTCGAAGCGGCGTTCCAGATATTCGTACGCGGTGTAGAACTTAAAACGCGAATAGAATGGCATGAATAAAAACATGACGACCGGGGCTACAAACAGGTAGGACCAACTGGACCAGACCAGCTCCAGATTGTGTTGGAACGTCCAGGCGGGCGCGCCCATATAGCTGATCGCGCTCATGTCGGCGGCGACGAGCGAGATGGCCACCGGAATGGCGGTCATGCGGCGGCCACCTAGGAAGAATTCTTTGGAAGTCGTGCCCTTCCGATAAAAAAGGCTCCCGACAACGCTGATCGCCACGATGTAACCGCAGAGGATAAGCCAATCGGCCGAGCTGAAGAATCCGGACGTCATTGTCGACTGTCGGCAGAGTGTGCCACGAATGGTCACCGAGCCGCAAGCCCAAATTCGCATTCTATCAGCGAAGCTTGGGGTATAGCCCGCGATCAAGAAATTAGGGCTTGACAATCGAGTCGGCGAAATTGAGACTGCCGTCTGTCGACAGAGTGTCGACCGAACATCGAGAGCCTGGGACACTCCCATGAGAACGGCTCTGGATCGAGGGAGAGCCAAATGAAGGCGGTGCACCTTCTCCTGACGACTCTGCTTTTGGCTGATTTGGTTTGGGCGCAAAGCGACACTGCCATCGTAGGAACGGCGACCGATCCCAGCGGCAACTACTCTTTCAACTCCGCCCCCGGCGTCGAAATTACACACGCGCAATGGGCGGGAAGTACAAGTGTCAGTTCGACACTCGTTCTGATATCCCCCGTTGCTCTGGAGGTGGGGCTGCGGCCAGGGTCGCGGCCCCCCTTTCAGCTACGAAGCGGGCTCGTAACTAACTGCGCTACTCCGGACAGATGAGTTCAACCGCCGTCATGCCACCACGGGCGAAGTCCGCGCTGATCGAGTGCGCAGAAAGTCTTGTTGCCTACGACAATCCCCAGCCCCAAGTCCACAGCCGACATGGTTATCACCCGGGCCTAGCACAGCATCCCGGCGGTGAACTCCTCGCCTTGTTTGTTTTCGCGGAGGCGTTTGAGACCCCGAACGGGACGACCCATGTCTCTCGTTCTCGAGACTCAGGTCATACTTGGGAGCTCCAGGGCCCTCTTTACGACAAGTCGGCACTCGGATTTGACACCTCGGACACGCTGAAGCCGGACGGGACCCTCGTGGCAACCGGCTATCGATTTCATTGCGCGAATCCCGAAGAGGGGATCGCGATTCCTGCAACTGCGGGGTTTCAGCCGGGCGACAACATCGTTTCCTTTTCCCACGACGCGGGCCACACGTGGACATTTCCCCGGGTCATAGAGAGAAGCTACCCCGAACTGCTGGAACTATCAGGGCCTGCCTTGAAACCCCCTCCGGCGACCTGGTTGCTTCCGCGGGCTTCTACAACCTGCCGGACGGATCGAATCCCACCGGCAAATTCGCTGCTCTCCTGCGGAGTCGCGATCACAGGAAGACTTGGGATGACCGAACATTTCTTGTTTGCGCCGGGCTCAATAACGCCGTGGGAAACTCGGATCTGCGGGATGCAACCTGGCCGCCTGGTGACCATTATCTGGCATACGACGAGCGCAATCGCCGGCATTTGGCGAACCAATTGGTCGTGTCACACGACAACGGCTACACGTGGGCGCAGCTCATCGATACTGGGCACATGGCGCAATCCTCTCGTCTGTTGTTTTTGGGCGGCGAGTACCTGCGAAGCATTCGCGGACATCGCGCCGCGGATCCCGGCATTTAAGTTCGCCTCGTCGACTTCAGCGACGACAAATGGAAAGTGGTGGACGAGCTTACAATTTGGGGATGTTCGGTTAGCCAGCAAACCAGAGACGGCCAATCGATGGCAGAGATGTTCGGATCAATTCGTTTTGGGCAGCCATCGCTTCTGCGCTTGAGTAATGGCGAATTTCTGGCCAGCCATTGGAGCATTGAGGATGGCCAAGGGAAAATTCGGGACCATCGGCTGCATGTCGATACCGCCGACCTCGGGTAATCATTCAAGCGAGCGAAGATAGGCAATCGAGTCAGCCATTGATCGGTGGGAGCTACGATCGGCCAAGTTCTCTACTTTGAAAATGTGGGTGACAACTTGTATCGGAAGTTTGCGCAGCCCAAGCAAATTCTTGCTCGGCCGGGACGCATCTTCCTGACCACCACCGATTGGGACAGAGATGGCCTCCCAGATGTGGTCGTGGCCTCGTCTGGCGGGGCTTCTGGGACCGGGATGGAGACAAAGACCTGCTGGTTGCATCATCGTAGGGTTATGTCTATTTGCTCGACGGCACGTTCGTCGCCCACGCCTATGCGGAGTCGCAGGTTTTGCGGCGGCAGGCCGGCTACGGCGGCAATTCATGCTGCCGAGCCAGGGAGAAATAGCATGGGAGACACATCTGAGGCCCGCCGGACGATGCAATTGTTCCGGCTCAACGGCAAGATTGCACTCGTCACCGGTGGTGGGGGCATTTACGGTGTGCACATCGTTCGTGCGCTGGCAGAGGCAGGGGCACACGTCATTGTGGCGTCGCGTGACACGACCAAGTGTGAAGCATTCGCTCAAGAACTGCGTGCCGAGAGCCTGCGCGCGGAAGCGGTCAAGCTTGATCTGACGTGCGAATCCTCAATTCGCGGGTTACGAGAAAAGATTCTCGGCGATCACGGCCACCTCGACGTTCTGGTGAACAATGCCGTGGCCCGCTCTGGGGGCGATTTGCGGCATATGAGCGCCGCCGAATGGGAAACCGTGATGAAGGTTAACTCCACTGGCCTTTTTCTCGCCTGCCAAATTTTCTCCGAACCCATGCAGGAGGCGCAGTCCGGTTCAATTGTTAACATCGCATCTATCTACGGCATGGTCGGTCCCGATTTCACAATCTATGAAGGCACACAGTTGACGAACCCCGTGAATTATGCATTTGCCAAGGGTGGGATGATCAACTTGACACGCTACCTCGCAAGCTTCCTGGCGCCTTTCAATGTGCGGGTGAATTGCCTCTCGCCCGGCGGCTTTTGCAACGAGGATACGCCGCCTGAGTTTGTGCCCAATTACTCGCGGCGCACACCATTGCGGCGCATGGCTGAGGCAGATGACATCAAGGGACCGGTGCTTTTTCTAGCATCGGAGGCATCGCGGTATGTCACGGGCCAGAATCTGCCAGTGGATGGCGGCTGGACGGCTGTTTGATCAGGCTTCCTACCCATCGGCAGCACAGGCGAAGGACGGAACACTGATGGTCGTGTGGCAACAGCAACTTCCCGAAGGCCGGCGCGAGATCCACATGGCGCGCTTCAATCGTGCCTGCCTGTTGGGAAAGTAGGACGGGACACGCTTATGAGATCGATGGTTCACACAAACAAAGCTCCCCAGCCGGCGGCTGCCTATTCTCAGGCGGTTGTCAGCGGAGACTTGATTTTCGTCTCGGGCCAGGTCGCGACGAATCCGGTCACCGGTTCCATCGACGCAACCTCGATCGAAGACCAAGTCACCCAAGCCCTGCGTAATATCGAGGCTATCGTGAAGGCTGGCAGCGGCACCAAGGGAGATATCGTTCGTTGCGGCGTGTTTCTTGCGGACCTGAATGATTTTGCCGCCATGAATCAGGCTTACAAGGAATTCTTTGGCGATGCGCTTCCCGCACGCACCACTGTGCAAGCTGGACTCGGGACGTTGCGTGTGGAAATCGACGCCATCGCAGTTCGGAGCCGAACTCGGGGACGGGGCCGTGCCGCGACACCCAATCGCCCGGCCGCACGGGCGAAGCAGCGCAAACGATCCTGAATCCCATGTCGTCGATGAGTGCAAGGCACAGTTCGCGACTGCTGGTGCTGCTTGCAGTGGCCGCTACTCTAGCACCACTTCTCCGTGGCGAGGAACCCCAGCCGACGAGATCGGCTGAAGTTGCGATCCAAACCTTCGAAGACGCGCTTTTCTTTTCTACCCGCGACAACACAGGTTACGGACGCCATGCGGTTGATCTGTATTGGGACGCGCGGGAGCACTCTGCCGACAAATTGGATGGCGATTTCTATCGTAAGCTGAGCAGCCTTTACTCCAAGTTGGGCGGCGATCATTTGGTTCATGTGAGGCTCTCCGAAGCCGGTTGGACGGTCGCGGGGTCTGGCAGGCCGCTGATTCTCGCACAGGGACAGGCCACGGGTGTGCTAATCATCGTTGCGAATCAAACCTCTCGAGTGCAAACGGTCACGGTAAAAATAGCGGGCGAAGAGATCAGTACGCCGGCAAAGCAACTAAAGCTCGATGCCGGCGAGAGTACTGCTTTTGCGTCGGAGATACGCGCAGGTGCTCTCGGGGCATTTCACGCACAAATCGGCATCCGCGGCGAACACGAGACGTCGGCTATTCTGGCGGGCGAAGTTCGACCTGCGGTTCATTTGCGCATGCACGTTGTCGATGCAAAAGGCAATACGACGCCCGCACGGGTATACGTCCACGGGGCTGATGGCATGAGCTACGCCGCGCCCGGAGCCTTCGATCGCATCATGTGGATGACCGGCGAGCACTTCTTCTACACGTCCGGTTCGATTGAGATAGAACTGCCCGCAGGGAAGACCCGGGTTGAGGTCCGTAAGGGATTCGATTATCGGCCGGTGATCAGAGAAATCGATCTTACCCCAAACACGCCGGCCATCTTCGTTCGACTGGAGTGGCTGCGCAACATGAACGCCTCCGGGTGGTACAGCGGAGATGACCATATCCACGGCAACTATGTGGGGGAACAGTGGACCACTCCCCCCGACGACTTGCTGGCGGTTCGCGCCGAAGGTTTGAATATCGGGAACATGCTGGTATCGAACAGTGTTGGAGGCACCATTCATGACGAACGCTTTTTCGAAGGCAAACCCAATGCTCTCTCCAACAGCAATGAAATTCTCGAGTGGAACCAGGAAATGCGAACCTGGTCATACGGCCACTTGCTTCTACTCAACCTGAAGCATCTGGTGCGTCCGTTGTATACGGGTTTTCCCGGAGTGGAGCAGTGGGAAGACTATCCGTCGAATTACTCGCAGGCTCAGCAGGCGCGCGACCAGGGCGGGGTGGCCCTCTACGCCCATCCTGCGCTGAAATTTGACCAGATTCCCACTGGTTCGCTGGCAGGCGAATTAGTCGCCGATGTGGCGCTCCATGCCGTCGACGGTATAGAAGTTTTTTGCAGTCACGACGAACCATCCATGGAGCTTTGGTATCGATTCTTGAATCTGGGATTCAGAGTAGGTATTTCGGGAGGCAGCGATGCGTTCGTGAACCAGAACTTCGCATTTCTTCCTGGTGGCGAGCGGGTATACGTCTATGCAGGAGGTAGGCTCGATTATGCGACTTGGATTGACGGCCTGCGACGCGGCCGGTCGTTCGCGACCGTAGGTCCGTTGCTCACTTTTGAAGTGGATGGCGATTCGCCTGGCGCCGAACGACATTTTGCCTCCGGACCAGCGAGCGTCTCAGTACGCGTAGACGTGATCTCGGTGATACCAATCATCCGAGTCGAGGTTGTTGCAAACGGCCACATAGTCGCGGAAGCGTCGAGCCCAAAGCCGACGAATCATCTCAAGTGGAGGGGGAGGGTGTCGCTCCGGGAGAGTTCCTGGCTGGCAGCGCGGGTTTGGGCACCAGACAATGATCGGATATCGGATGGCCCCTCGCGTTGGTCTGAGCGGCGCTCGGAGTCGCGGACGTTGGCTACGCACAGCAGCCCCTCCTACGTTTACATTGGCGGTCAGCCAATTTTCTCTGAGTCCGATCGCGACTTCTGCCTCCGGTGGCTCGATGCGCTGGTGGATCGCATCCGAACGGACGGCAAGTACGCTAAAGACACACACCGCGACGAAGTTCTTTCCACCTTTGCGCGTGCCCGCAAAGTTTACGAAGCCATGGACGCGACCGCGCCGCCACCACAGCCATAATCGAAGCGGTGCTCTTACACTGGGCACGGGACAAATTGTCGACAGTCGTCAGTCTTATTCATTTATAATATCATGGATATTGTTGTTTATATTGACATAACTATAGAATAATATGTATTCTGTGGACTGAACTGCATGTATTATATCCCTCGCGGAGCTAGCTCCATGCGTCGTATTCTGGCCTGCGCCGCGTTGACGGCATCCACGCTTCTGGCGGTTCCGTTCGCTCGTTGCGCCGAGGCGGCATCCGCTGCTTCGGACGCGAACCCTCGCCCCCAGCCACCGCGCATCGTGTCGCAGTTCACGGCAGCACCGGGAGCGCAGTATCCCTTCCGGCAAAACATGTATCGGGCGTTGCAGCTGCCAGGCGGCCAGATCATTGCGCTCTCGATTGCGAGGAAAAACGGTCAGCAGGCCATGCAGGGGCGCTACTCAACCGACAACGGCGAGAGTTGGTCCGAGCCGCGAGATCTGTTCTCGTGGCCCAAAGAGGCTGGGGGCTTTGGACTTTTCAACGCGCTGGTGGACCAGGCGGGGGAGATCCACATATGGAGCCTGTGCGACGCAAATTCGGGCACCCTATTTCCCAAAGCAGAAGAAGGTACGCCCACCCGGCCCGGAGTGATTCTGGATATTTGGCACGTGCGCTCGCGCGACAGCCGGACACGGTGGGACACACCGAAGCCGATCTGGACTGGTCATGGTGATGATCTGCTTTCCGGGATTCAGTTGCGCAGCGGTCGGCTCCTGCTGCCATTCGCTTTCGCAACCGCGCGTTCGTGGGAAAACCGCGGCGGCGGCTTTCTTGATTTCACCTACATTGGCAACTATGGAGTGAAGGTCGTCTACTCCGATGACGACGGCGAGACCTGGAAGACGTCGGAGGAGGAACTCGTCGCCGAAACGCCCGACCTGTTCACCTACGGCGCCAACGAGCCGGTAGTGCTGCAGCTGAAAGATGGCCGGGTATGGATGCTGATCCGGACGCAGCGTGGGCGTTTCTATGAGTCGTTTTCTGATGATGGCTCGCAATGGAGCACACCACAGCCAAGCACCCTCATTTCATCCGATGCACCGGCCAGCCTGCTGCGGCTGAAAGATGGCAGCATCCTGCTGTTTTCCAATGCGTGCTTGCGTTACCCGTATGGCTACGGAGGTCGCTATGTGCTACATGCCGCAATCTCAGCAGATGAGGGCAAGACTTGGCGTGGCTACCGAGAAGTGGCGCGCGATCCAACGCGCAATGAACCCGAGTCCCTGCGGGGCGACTATGGAGTGGGCTACACCTTTCCCACCTTGACGACCGATGGACAAGTTCTCTTCTCCAACTGGGTAGAGGAAGGCACGGTGCGCAGTTTTCGGCGGTTTGATCCAGATTGGATCTATGAAACCCGGCAACCGGCCGATTTCTCGAAAGGCATCGACGATTGGTCGATGTTCGGAAGTAAGGGTGTGGAATTGGAGCCCGATCCTGAAAACTCCGGTGCGAGGGTTCTTTCGATACGCAAAGCGGAGACGGAATGGCCTGCCGGTGCGGTGTGGAATTTTCCCGTCGGCTCCAAAGGCCAGCTCAAGATGCAGCTGAGGCTGAGTCCCGGCTTCAAGGGCACGCTGGTCGGCCTCACCGATCATTTTTCCATTCCGTGGGACATGGAAGATCAGTTCTTCAATGCGTTCAACCTCCCGATCCCTGCGGATGGACGAATTTTCCCCAACTTTAAGCTGGCAACCGGCCGCTGGTATCAGATCACTCTTGATTGGGACACGAATTTACGTCAATGCCGAGTCTTGGTTGACGGCAAGCCGGTTGGCGTTGTGCAAGACAACCGGCGATCCAGCGGGATCAACTATTTGCGGTTACGTTCGGTAGCTGCGCAGCCTGATGGCGGGCTGCGGATTCGAACCGTGAGCGCCGACGTCTCCGCGAGTTGGAAGGCGCCCGCAACGAAGGCAATATCTGGCAACGAACGTGGTAGCGAACCGACAGCCAGCTTAACGAAAGAGTGAACGCTGGGGAGCGCAAGATAAAGCTCTGCATGGTGTCAAAATTGCAAGGCTTCGCCATGAATCACTACGCTAACCGATCTGCGAGAAGCCTCTATTGTTCCCTCCTTGACTGCACGGTATGGCTAGCGGCGGCCATGATGCTCGCGGTCCCGGTGGCTCTGCATGCAGGCGATTCCAGCGGCCCTGCCGCAAAGCTTCCCACACATCCCCGGCCGCCGCGCGTCCTGTCGAGTTTCACGCCCGGGCGGGTTATCCCTTCCGAGAAAATATGTACGGTCGCGGAGAATAATTAAGGCAAACAATCCCAAGAAAGCGGAGGCAGCCGTGACGCAATCATATGACTTGCAGGAATTGAAAAGCACGTTCGACCGTGACGGATACGTGGTGATCCGCGGCTTTTTTTCCGGTCCAGAACTCGCGGAACTGAACAGTGAATTGGCTCGCTACGTCACAGGGCGCATTCCGCAGATTCCACGGACTGACGTCTACTACGAGGACCGCGACGACCCGGCTACGCTCAAGCAGATGGCGCGAATCAAACAGCACGATGCGTATTTTGCTGGCTTGATCGAGCGGCCGAAATGGACAGCCTTAGCCGAGGCGCTTTTGGTCGATAAGGTCGTAGCCCAGGAACTGGAATGGTTCAATAAGCCGCCGCGGATTGGCAAGTTCACCCCGCCTCATCAGGACGGTCACTACTTCATGCTGGAACCTAACGAAGCCGTGACTCTATGGCTCGCTCTGGATCCCGCGGACGAAAGCAACGGCTGCGTGCGCTACATTCCAGGGTCCCACCGCAAAGGTCTGCGGCCGCATCGGCGCACTGAGGTTCTTGGCTTCTCTCAGGGGATAAGCGACTACGGCGAAGCGGACCGCAACGCAGAGGTGCCGATTGTGGCACAGCCTGGTGATCTTCTGGTCCATCATGCGGTCACAGTCCATCGCGCCGACGGCAATCCGAGCGAGCGTCATCGCCGGTCCCTTGGGTTGATTTTCTACGCGGCTCACGCGCGACAGGATGCGCAGAAGCTTGCCCACTACCAGAAGGGTCTCAATGCAGAGTTGCAGGAGGCTCAGAAAATCTAGCCCGCAGACCGAGTGAGCAGAAAGTCAGGACTCCTTGCGCAACAGTGCGGCCACTTTCGTTTGATGGGTTCTTTGGGCCGGCGTTCAGCCAAGGGCAGAGACTCACGACGGAGAAACGATCCATGCCCAAACCGCACTCCACTGGCGGCCGGAACTTTCTGCAGAAAGCGATATTCGCGGGAGCCGGGCTCCCATGCATGGGTTCCACACTTGCGCTTCAGACTGTCTCTGCAGCCGCACCAGAAGCGGCCCGTAGCACCCGGCGCCAAGGCGATGCCGAGTGGGTCATCAATAACTGCTACCGCATGCCTGTGGTTGAAGATCCTGGAGCCGATAAGGGAGTGGAAACACCCGTCAGCGTCCAGTTAGATTTTGCCGAAATCTTCAAGTCGCACAGTATCCGCGGGCGACTGGATCAGAATTCGATTCGCGGCGCGCGTTATGATCCTTCTTCCGGACCCGCCCCTACCTACGAACCGAATCGGTTTGGATACCAGGCGCCCTATCCGTTGGGCGGTGAGTTCGTCGTGGAGTGGAACGGAGAGGGCCGAAAGGATCTGATCATCTCCGGCGAATCCGGCTGGGTGTACTTACTTCGAGCGGTCCTGGAAGGGAGTCTTCCGCAGTCGAACACTGGCAGCCTTGAAACCAGGCCGCAGCACTAGCAGTTCACTCCGCTCGATTGGGAGTGATAGTACGTCACTTATTTGAAAAAACAGTCCGAGCAAATTCTTATGAAGGTCCGGCAGCATCTTCGCAAGTCATTCATTTTGCTCTTCGTTCTTGCGGCTTTCTCGCAAGCAATCACGGCCCCTTTTGATTTGCCTGGGCCCTTGTTCGAAGTAAAGGTGACCCGGCGTGGCAAGACGCTTCCGATTTCAGAAGTTGCAAGCTTGCAAGCTGGCGACCGGATCTGGGTTCATCCCGCGCTGCCTGCTGAGCAGTCGGTACACTACCTCCTTATCGCCGTGTTCCTGCGTGGGGCTACCAACCCTCCGCCGGAGAGTTGGTTTACCAAGGCGGAAACCTGGAGCAGGCAAGTGCGCCAAGAGGGGATAGTTTTTACCGTTCCTTCAGGCGCACAGCAAGCCCTGCTGTTTCTAGCTCCGGAAACAGGGGGGGATTTCAGCACTTTGCGTTCTGCCGTGCGTGGGAAGCCCGGAGCCTTTGTCAGGGCAGCACACGATCTGGATCAGGCCAGCCTGGATCGCTCCCGACTGGACGCATATTTGACCGCGGTTCGGGAAATTTCCCGGTCCGACCCCCGGGAACTTCAGGAACGCTCCATCCTGCTGGCGCGAAGTCTAAATGTCAAACTGGAGCAGCAATGCTTCGACAAACCCAGCGCACAACAGGCGCCGTGCCTGGTTCAAAACACAGACGAACTGGTGCTGGACGATGGGCGTGCCGGCTCCGTGATGACTACTCTGACATCAGGCGCAGGCGCAGACATGATTGGGCAGTTGAGCGTCTCCCGTGCAGCGGGAGGCGGTATCTACAGCGCGTACGTTGGAGCAGTCGTCGATCTGGCGCGAATGCTGGAGAATCTGCACACTGCAGCATACCAGTACATTCCTGCGCTGGCTCTTCCCAAACAGGAGGAGTTGAATCTAAAGCTTAACAACGCGCCTTCTTTTCACAAGCCGAAGTCGGTACTGGTGATCGGCCTGCCAAGTGTTGAGGGCGCACCTTTGCCCGCCCTTCGGCCAGTGAATCCAAATGAAGTGTTTTGCGTGCAACGTCCTTCGCTCATCCTTCCAGTCGACGGGGCACCGCTGGTCTTCTCGACGGAGATAGCGCACGATTTTTGGCTTCATGTGAAGAGTAAATCGGGGCCGGGGGTCGACTTGCCTGCTACGGCGGATCCGGCTCGAGGCGGCTTCGTGGTCGACACCCGGAAGCTTCGCACCACTTCTTTGGATTCGCAGAGCAGCGGAGTCCTGCGCGGATACTGGGGGTTCGAGCCTTTTGATGGACCAAGCTTTTACCTCAGCAGTGCGCACGCGAGAAAATGGACCGTGCCGACCGCCGAACAGACCAGCCTGATTGTCGGTCGCAATGATGTTCTTCATCTTCAGTCCGATGATGCTGCTTGTGTGAACAGTGTGACTTTAAAGAATCAGCAGGGTTCGGAGCTCCAAACTTCATGGAAAATGATGAAGCCTGGGGAACTGGAAGTACGAGTTCCGCTCGAGAACGAGGTGGCAGGCTCGGTTACTATTGCGGTGAAACAATACGGGGTGGCAGAACCGGATGAGATTCATCTGCACTCCTATTCCGAGGCCGGCTATTTGGTTGATTTCGCAATCAACGCGGGTGACCGGGAAGGCGTATTGCGGGGGACACGCCTGGACGAGATCGCCGGTGTAGACGTCAAGGGCATTGGTTTTAGTCCTTCAAGTCTGTCCCGGGCGAATGACAAGGACGAATTGCGGCTCACGGCCGGGGAGGAGGCTATCGATGCATTTCATCCGGACGATAAATTGATAGCGCGAGTCTCCTGGAAGGATGGGCGTGCCCGGGAGCTAGCGATCACGGTCGAGGCGCCGCGTCCCAAAGTCAATTTGATCGCGAAAAACATCGATCCGGGCCCCAGCGCTTTGGCCATCAGCCTGGGCAGCCAAGACGAACTTCCCCAGGACGGGAAACTCTCTTTTGTTGTGAAAAGCGAGATCCCGGAAGCATTCCAGCACACCGAGAAAATTGAGGTTGCGAACGAAGACGGATCGTTTGACGTTCTGCTCGACCTTGAAGATGGCTCCCTGACGCTGGAAGATCCCCGGAACGTGCTGGTGGAACTGGAGCCGCTCAAGGCCTTCGGTCGCTCGTGCTTCGGCGCTCTTCGATTTCGTCCAGTCCAGTCCGGCGGAAAGAAAGGCGATTGGCAGTGGCTTGCTACTGTCGTGCGTGTTCCTTTCCTCACGGAGATTCATTGCCTCAAGAGCTCAGACAAGCTGTGCTCTCTTAGCGGCTCGAATCTTTTTCTCATCGATTCGGTGGC
>Ga0137418_10000207_pt1 | contig 47971 bp, 40 predicted proteins | sample CZODoug3_1_2_16f_FD_122242 | JGI IMG/M metagenome (GOLD analysis project Ga0137418, IMG submission 122242) | Vadose zone soil fungal communities from Angelo Coast Range Reserve, California, USA - CZODoug3_1_2_16fungal (Hybrid Assembly) | ecosystem: Environmental > Terrestrial > Soil > Vadose...
GCCTTCTCGATGCCGCGCTTCATCGCCATCGGATTAGCGCCGGCAGCGACGGTCTTGACGCCTTCACGATAAATGGCCTGGGCGAGAACAGTGGCGGTGGTGGTGCCGTCGCCGGCGACGTCGCTGGTCTTGGAGGCGACTTCACGTACCATCTGTGCGCCCATGTTCTCGAGGTTATCCTGCAATTCGATCTCTTTCGCAACGGTGACGCCGTCCTTGGTGATCGTCGGCGAACCGAATTTCTTATCGATCACCACATTGCGGCCCTTGGGTCCTAGAGTCACCTTCACCGCGTTTGCCAGAAGATTTACGCCGCGGAGGATCGCCTGCCGCGACTCCTCTCCGTGTACAATTTGCTTTGCCATAGCCATGTTCTCCTAGAAGGTTAAAGTTTTCAATTCGTCTGCTCTTCCTGGCATGTCACTGCAATCCGGCGAGCTGGGATTGCGCTTCGTGACTCGCCCCGATCGTTTGCTTCCCACGTGTTCAACAAAGAAACGGTCGGGATGACAAGCTATCTCTTAGCTCCTACGGCCTCTTTCTTGGCCGCCTCTTTCTTGGCCGCGCCGGATATGACGCCGAGGACTTCTTCCTCTTTCATGATGAGGAAATCTTCTCCGTCGATCTTGATCTCGGTGCCGGAGTACTTGCCGAAGAGAATGCTGTCGCCTTCTTTCAGTGCGAGAGGGAATAGTTTGCCTTCGTCATTGGTCTTGCCCTTGCCAACCGAGATGACCTCGCCCTCCTGTGGTTTATCTTTGGCAGAATCAGGGATGACAATGCCGCCTCGAGTGGTGCCAACTTCTTCGACTCGCCGCACCAGAATGCGGTCATGCAGTGGGGTAAACTTCGTAGCCATACTTGCAGACTCCTTTCATTCGTTTCAGTTATAAGAACGCGAGAGGCATGGAAGCCAACCAGCGGAGTTTTTGAGCTGATCTGCTATCACGCCCGACTTGGTAAGGTGAAGAATGTGTCAGCCGACGTCAGCGAACGACAAGCGCTTTCGAACCTAACACGTTTCTCTAGGTCCAGAGACCCGACCATGAAGTATGATTGGCTCTCAATGCGCATATCGCCAGTCGATGTCGGCGCCAACCTTGCGGGCTTAGAGCCCCGCCGCGATGTCCCGCTCTTTCCCATCGTGAGTGGTCGGGAGCGGTTGGAAAAGCGTCTTAAGCGTCTGCTTAGTTGTGTAGGAATCTCTAAACAATCGGAATGGTTCCCACTGTTCTTAGCCACGATGATCTCCAGTCACGCAGAAGACCGTCGGCTCTAAGGATGGCGGAGAGGTGCGTATAGAAGTAGTATACGCCTGTTACGTCCCACGCGAGGCGCTAACAAAATAACATTATCCGCGTCCGCGAACGGCGGAATTGGCTGGACACCTTTCAACGCCCACTTTTGCCGGTAGTGTGGCCCGCTTCGTTGCGCACGTCCCTCGGCATGGTTGCATCCCTGCATAGCCTGCTTCCGTTTCACCCGGGGGAAGTCATTGTACCTCCGCATCGACGGCAGTCCATCGCGCAGAACGCCGGTCGTGATTGCTTTGGAGAAGGCGCATAAGCTTTGTATAACATAAAGAAGAAAATACCAAGCGCTGGTCGCGCGCCGCGGGTGACGAATGAAAGCGCCCCAAGAGTGTCCTTCGACCGCCGCCAGAGGAGCGTGCTGAGATGGCATTCAGAGAAGCAATCGAAGAGGTCATCGATGAACACGCTCGCCCGGGATTTGCCCCTCCACGTTTGGCCGAACGGCAAGGTCGCATGTTGGCCCGTGGAAGAAATGCGCAACCAGCATGGCCGCAGGGAAAATAGAGGAGGGGTCCCAAGTCTTCTGTTGGAGACTTGAAATCGGCCTTGATTCCGAACCGGATCGAGACTAGACTCTGACTCCCTTCGGAGGGCACCATGAATCGTTTCGAACCTTCTCGATCCAAAAAGCATGAGGTCAGGATGCAAGAACTTCGGCGCGAACGAAAGACCGAGGGAAAGCGGTTAGACGGCCTAAAGAAAGCGTTACAAACCAGGCTTCAGCCCGATCCGAAGGAATCCAAAGAAGTTCGAGCCGCATAACTTCCGTAACTGCGAGCAGGTTCACCACTTTGGGGGCGCAGCTTGCGCGCTAAACTCTCATCCGTGGAGGCCGGCCGGGTCCCAGATAGGGTTTGTCCGGGCGGACGGTGAACTGCATCACGGATGGAGCTTGCGGGCAGAAGTGCTTCCCTTGGGGCTTACTCGGCCTCGAAATCCCACGTCGGCCTGCTTCGTGGGGTTGTCCGTTGGCTTGTGATTCGCAATGATTGATTTGTGCCGCTCGGATTCTTCGAGCGCTTCCGCCTCAGCCAAAACTGCATCGCCTTCCCTTAGGAGTGCACCGGCCCTGCCTTTGAGTGCTCCAGCTCGTCGCGTAGCCGAACTGCCTTAGGGGACTTTCAGGGGGTCTTTAGGATCTCTCCATCCAACGATGCTGAGATGCTGACGGGATGGCGCGTACCCATGTGCGATAGCAAGCCATGCGGGTTTGTGGTGACGATGCTGCGCTCGACTATTCGTTCATCGGTGGACGACAGAGCCATTTCACTCATCCACGCATCGACGCGTTGTGAGACGCGATGGTCCGCCACTCATCAGGGATGGATGAAACGCCTCAACAGCTCTCGGTTAGCCCCGAGTACAAAGGCGAATCGATGCGCTGCGATAGTGAGCGATTCCGCAGAACAACGGGGAGCCGCTTCGTACCGGAACTTGCTCCGTGGATCGAGAGTCGATTTCCATAAACTCGTTTTGCCGTGAGCGCGTGCAACGTCAGGCGATGTTGAGTCCGGACGGCCGCATCGGCGGTTTTGCGAGGAAGTCAAAATTAGGCTCCGACGCGTCGGCCTGACGGCAAGTTTCAAAAAAGACATTCCGAAGGTGCAAGGCAGACGTGCTTTCCAGCGACTGCGCGTCAAGCCAAAGAGCCGAAACGAACGGCAGCATCCAAACTGCTAGTCGAAAGAGAAGGGACATACGTGCTCCGAGCGTAGTCGATTGCCAACATTTTACGATGGGCGAGTTGGAGAAAATCTTGGCAAATCAGGGACGGTGAACGGCCAAGACCGCATCATTGTTCTGTATCCCCTCTTATTTGGATCAGGCCTTTCCGGCTGCAGGATCGGGCCTCGAAGATTTTTCGTTACCTATTCGTGTTTGTGAGTGTGCGCGCGCCCAGAAGACGCGAATGACGTAACGTTCATAATAATGTACTTTATATGCGTTAACGACCATAATAATGGACGCTAAATATGAGAACGAGCCGATCATCGGTGGTATTGCCCATTCCAGTCAGGCACGCGCTGCGCAAGCTGGGCCACGACATACGGGACGCCCGGCGGCGGCGGCGGATCCCCGTAGCCATCGCGGCGCAGCGCGCCTCCATTAGCCGGACAACGCTGGTCAAGGTTGAAAAGGGTGATCCCGGCGTTGCGCTCGGGATCTACGCCACGGTTCTTTTTGTGCTGGGCATGATCGAGCGCCTCGCGGACCTCGCCGATCCGAAAAACGACGCCGTCGGCCTTCAGCTTGAAGAGGAGCATCTGCCGCAGCGGATTCGCGGGGCGCGAAGGCAGAAGCGCACGAGAGGAAAGTGATGGACAAAGAAGCCCTGGTGTATGTGGATCTGGACGGCGCTCTCCACCTGGTGAAGGTCCGGAGGGCTGGGTCCTCTCTCCGGCCTACGACCTCAATCCGGTGCCGACGGACATCAAGCCGCGAATCCTCACCACCGCGATCAATGAAGATGACAACACGGCATCCCTCGCTCTGGCGATGGAGGTTGCCGGGTATTTCGAACTGGACGCCGGCAAAGCCCGCGAAATAGCGGCACAGGTCGGAAAAGCCGTCTCGAAGTGGCGCGACGAAGGCGCGCGGATGGGCCTCACGAAGCCGGGAATCGACCTCATGGCGTCAGCGTTTGAACATCAGGATCTGGAGATGGCGCGGCGCGGACAATGAATGATAGAGAGGGCCGGGGGCATGCGAATTGGCCTCGCGCTTTCAGCAACAAGTCTCAAGCACGGTAGACAGGTTCCAATTGCGACCGTCCCCTCGAGCGTCTTTCCATGGATGTTGTCGTGCCCGGAGTCACTGCCGCGGAGCTTGGTGAACCGGTTGAATGTTTTGGAAAAAGCGCATGTTTGTTGTATTGCAGTTGTATTCCGTATAAAGGGGTTTTTCGTTGAGCCTAACCAAGAGAACTGTCGAATCCGCAAGGGTCGGGGCCCTTCGACGGCACCAAGATGTTCTTTGCCCTGTCGCTCCCAGCACATCTTGGGCGGTCAGTAAATCAGCTTCAGCGAGAACTGAATCTGTCTCGAAGATCCAGCCGTTTTGCTGATGACCCCAAACCCGCTGCCACGCAGAATGTTCGACGGCAACCCGAAATTCACCAGGTTGAATAGGTTGAAAAACTCCGCGCGAAATTCCAAGGTGGCCAGTTCAGCGTTTCCACGGCGTCCGAACGGAGTGTCTTTGATCAGGGCGACGTCATAGTTCTGAAAACCAGGCCCGCGAAACGTATTGCGTCCCAGCGTGCCGAAGCGGCCATGATTAGGCCCAGTCCCGCCTGGAACATTGATGGGTACGCTGAAGAAAGAGGCATTGTCGGCGCCGCGTCCAAAATAGTCCTCGCGCACGGTGCCGCTGGTTGAGAGGTGAGGCTGCGCCATGAGATCGGGCCGGTCCGCTCCGCCTGAACCAGCGCCCGTTTGTTGCACTCCCGAGTAGACCGAGAACGGCGGGCCGCTCATCAAGGTTGTGATGTTCAAAAATTGCCATCCTCGGGTCAGCGTCCTGCCCAGGGGGCGAAGAAAGCGTATGCGGTCGAAGGGGAGCAGCTGGATCACGCTGGCTGTGAATACGTGCGTCACATCGAATGTGGACGGCCCCTTGTCTGCGCCGGGGTCCCAGGGATCCTGCGGCGACGTTTGCAGGACCACGCCGGTAGCACCGAACAGGCCGCCGAGCACCGAACTGGTGTCATCCAAAGACTTGGAGTAGGTGTAACTGACCTGCAGACCCAAGCCAGCTCGGGGAGAGTTCTTGCTGAGGCTCGCCTGCAACGAGTGGTAGCTGGAGTGGGAGCGGGTGGTCATGATGACTTCAGGACCAAGGCCTCCGACGGCCCGCCCGGAGGAATCGAACTGCGTAAAGGGCGCGAAGGCTGCGTCTGCCCCGCCATAGCTGTTCGGCGAATAAATGCTGGCCAGATGAATTCCCGCCGTGGCCACGTAGGCGGCGCTAAACTTCACGTCTCCAAAATCATGGTCGACGCCCGCGGTATAACTCCCGATGTAGCCGTTTTGGAAGTTCTTGGCAATGCCAGCCAAAGAGAGCAACTGAACCTGATGGCCGGGAGTAAGCGCCGTCAAATCGTCCTGGTAGCGCTGCAAATCAATTTGCGTGTTCGGTGCCACGCCGACCGCCTTCCCGCTGGGAAAAAGAAGCTGGCCCCCAGTCGTATGCGGAGGCGGAAGATTCACCGGCACGACCGTATTGTGAAATGCAAGCGGTACGCCCGGCAAAGCGCTCGCATAGAGGCTGGTGGCAAAGGGGAGAGAACCGGTTACGAAATTGTCCTGCCAAAGGTTCGGAAGGATGGTGGCGATGGAGCCGCCGGCGTGCAACACCGTATGGCTGGTCACTCCGTAATCTATCGAGAGCCGAGGTCCCCAGCCGTTCCAGTCCTGGTTGTACGGGGGCTGAGGGTCATAAAGGAAAATCTGTTTGGCGCTGTGGTCCCCGTATGGCCTGCCTGTACCGTCCGCTCCAATGAACTTAGGGAGCGAGGTGCGCTTCTCGGCCTCATGGATGCGGCTGTTTACCTCGTACCGCAGTCCATAGTTGACAGTCAGGCGGGAGGTAGCTTTCCAGGCATCCTGGAAGTAGAGGTTGTAGGCTTCGCGGCGAACCGCAGCTTCATCGAACTTGTCGCCGGTCGGGGTGACGCTCGCAGCACCCGTCACGCTGTATGCATACGGAGTGGCCGTCAGGAGGCCGGTCAGCGAATCGGGCAGCGGATCTCCCGGGTGGATGTCGTGAGTCCCACTGGAGGAGTTAATCAGCACCGGCGAATAAGCCGTCCCGCCGCCAAAACTATAGAGTCCGTTGGGATTTGTTCCGAAAATCGTAGCGTCGCGATTGAAGCGGATTTCCAGGCCCCACTTGAAGGCATGGGACGAATGCACGTAACTCATGTCGTGCCGAAACTGGTAGAGGTTCCCATAGGATCCGAAGATCGAACCTCCGGCTGAGTTGAAGCCTTGAAAAAGTCCGTCTCCGAACGTGATTGCGGGCTCGGTGCGGTTGATGGCCGGAAAGAAAGGCGTGCTGCGGATGTACCCGAGAGAAGTGTCGGAAAGCAGGTGAGGAGAAAGGGTCCGCGAGTACTTCACGCCCGCGCTGCGCTGATGATCGAAAAACTGCACCGCAAAGCTGGGATCAATCGCCGTCTGATCGGGATTCGTAAGAGGACCGGTGACCTGGTTCAGGCTGAAACGCGTCAGCAAAGTGGCCATGTCCGAGATGCGGTGGTCGATGCGGACCGAAAACTGATCCGTGCGAGTGGACACTTTGGAAGAGACCGCGTAGGTACGATCGCCATAAGGCCCGGTCGGATGGTTGGGCAGGGGATAACGTGCGAGCACGGGAGCGATCGCCGGACTCACCGGGACGGTCAGCGTATCGCCGGGAAAGGTCAGAGTGTCGATGCCCTGCCGCTCTGCTTCGGTCGGCACGGGAAACACCTGGGTTGTGCCGAGCACCTGCCGAAAGCCTTGATACTCGCCAAAATAGAAGGTGCGGCTGCGACCGTCATAGATTCCCGGAACGACCACCGGTCCGCCGTTGGTAAAGCCGAATTCATTGCGCACAAATGGAGGAATGCGACGTCGGTCCGCGGCGCTCTTAGGGTCGAAATAGTTGGCCGCGTCGAAAGCGGCATTGCGGACAAATTCAAACACAGTGCCATGCACCTGATTGCTGCCGGACTTGGTGACCACGTTGGTGTAACTCGCGGCGCCATGGCCGATCTCCCCCGGCATGACTCCCGAACTCGCTTGCACTTCCTGGATGGCATCTATGTTGAAATTGGAGAAAGTGGCGCCGCCCATCTCCGAATCGGTGGTGTCAGCCCCATCCATGGCGAAGACGGTGGCGGAGCCGCGCTGTCCGTTCACCGCAAACTGCTGAGTGAAGTTGGCGGCTCCATTCGCGTCCGTCATGGTGCCTGCCGCCAACAGAAGCAGCTTGCTGAAATCGCGGGCGTTCAGTGGAAGGCTGGACACTTTTCCGCTGGAGAGGTCCTCGCCGCCGGTTGCCTGGGGAGAAGACTCTTCAGTGGATGGCACTGCCCGAAGTTCCTGCTTCTGCGAAGACAGTTGCAGGGCCACCGTGAGGGTTGTGCCGTCTTGGATCACGACCGGATCCGCCATCTTCCAGGTTTTTTGACTATTCTCCACGGAGAGTGCGTAGTTTCCCGCCCCGATTTCGGCAAACACAAACTTGCCGCTGGCCGAGGTCCGGGCCGTGTAGTCGGACCCTCCTCCGGCAAGGTGCAGCCGAATGGTGGCTTCGCCGACAGGGTTGCCTGCTTCGTCGCGCACGAAACCGGTCCACGATCCGGCGGAGCGAGCGCTTGCCGCCGGAGCCATCGCCAGGACGAGCAAGAGACACAACGTCAAAACCCTGTGCCTAAAACGAATTAGCATTTACCGGCATTATAGCCGCGCCCCCGGGGCCGGGTGCTGACGCGGCAGCCGCGTCTTTGCTGGCGGCGCGGGGTTTTCTGGGGTCTCCCGTATAATTGACGTTTTCCTATGGCGGCGAATCTTGATCAGATCATTGCGGCGACGCGACAGCGTCTGGCGAAGAAGCGCCGAGCGGCCGACGTGCGGGTGTGGGAACGTCAGGCGGCAGAGCACGTGCCGCGCGGGTTTCGGCGAAAGTTGGCGGCGGTCGCTGCAACCGGCGTGGCCGTGATTGCCGAATTGAAGAAGGCGTCGCCTTCGAAGGGACTGATTCGGGCGGAGTTTCATGCGGGAGAGCTGGCGCGAGAGCTCGAGGAGGGAGGGGCGGCCGCCCTCTCGGTGCTGACCGAGCCGGATTTTTTTCAGGGCTCACTCGAAAACTTGCGCTTGGCCTCGGACAACGCAAGTCTCCCGTGCCTGCGAAAGGACTTCATCGTGGAGGAAGCGCAGATCGTGGAGGCGCGCGCGAACCAGGCGGATGCGGTGCTATTGATCGTGGCCGCGCTGGAGCAGGCCGAGTTGGTGCGGCTCGCGGCCAAGGCCCGCGAGCAAGGACTCGACGTGCTGTGCGAGGCGCACGAGGAAGAGGAACTGCAGCGGGCGCTCGATGCCGGATGCGATCTGATCGGGGTGAATTCGCGGGACTTGCGAACCTTCCAAGTGGATCTGGATACCGCCTTCCGGCTGGCAAAGAAATTCCCCCGGGGAGTTTTGGCGGTTGCTGAGAGCGGGATCCATTCCGCGAGCGATCTGGCAGAGCTTCGGTCGGTGGGGTACGAGGCGTTTTTGATTGGGGAGTCCCTGATGAAGGCGGCGTTTCCGGGGAGCGCGCTGAAAAGACTGCTGGGAGCGAGTTCGGTACCGAGCACCTAGTCGCAAGTACCGAGAGTTGAGCGACAGCCCGTTCGCCGTGGGGACAGGGAGGAAGGCTTCTTTTGGCGGGCACTCGGCAAGAGGCGCTGCCCAGAGTCAGATTTCGAAACGCGAAATTGGAAAACGTGAAACTGGAAACCCGAAACTGCCGTTATGACTTGGGTCAAAATCTGCGGGATGACGAACCTGGAGGACGCGCTCGTGGCAGTCGAGGCCGGCGTGGATGCGCTGGGGTTCGTGTTCTATGCCGGGAGTCCGCGGAAGGTGGATGTGGAGACGGCCCGCGGGATGGTGGCGGAATTGCCGGAGCGGCTGGAGAAAGTCGGAGTGTTCGTGAATGAGTGTGAAGACAAAATCTGCGAAGCGGTGGATCGTGCCGGACTGACTGCGGTGCAATTGCACGGCGACGACCAAGATCCCCACCTGGCGGACTTGCTTGTGTCCCGGCGGGCGCAGGTGAAGATCTTGGCCGGAATATCGATGCATCTCCCAAATCCGGCAGGCTGGGCCATGAAATGGAGACCCGATGTGGTGCACGCTTATCTCGTCGATTCTGGCACATCGTCGAAACCGGGGGGAACTGGCGAGCCGTTCGACTGGGCCGCATCCGCACCCAAGATTGATGTGATCAGGCGGCTGGGCAACGTCGTCATCGCGGGTGGTTTGAGGCCGTCGAACGTGGCTAGCGCCCTGGACGTTCTCAAGCCTTGGGGTGTCGACGTGGCTTCCGGCGTGGAGGCGTGGCCGGGGAAAAAGGATCCGGAGATGGTTCGGGCATTTGTTCAGGCGGTGCGCCGGACGGAGACGAGTGCATAGGAAGATGGCTACAGCCAAGCTGCAGTCCGAGATAAGGAAGAGCAGATCCGGGGCTCCGCTCAGGATGCCAAAACAACCGGCGGAACAGGCCGGGCGGTTCGGTGTCTACGGCGGGCGGTACGTTCCCGAGACCCTGATGGCGGCGCTCGAGGAACTGGAGCGCGAGTACGAGAAGGCGAAGCGGGATCCGAAGTTTCAGAAGCGACTCGAGGTCCTGTTGCGCACCTACGCGGGGCGACCTACGCCTTTGTTTTTTGCGAAGCGGCTCACGGAGAAGCTGGGCGGGGCGAAGATTTATTTGAAGCGCGAAGATCTGCTGCACACCGGGGCGCACAAGATCAACAACTGCATTGGTCAGGCGTTGCTGGTCGAGCGGATGGGTAAACCTCGCGTGATAGCCGAGACCGGGGCCGGGCAGCACGGGGTGGCCACGGCGACGGTTTGTGCCCTGCTGGGATTCGAGTGCGTGGTGTATATGGGCACCGAAGACATGCGGCGCCAGGAATTGAATGTATTCCGCATGCGGCTGCTGGGCGCGGAGGTCCGCGGAGTTTCTTCCGGGTCGTGCACTTTGAAGGACGCAATCAACGAGGCTATGCGGGATTGGGTGACGAATGTCCGCACGACCCACTACCTGCTGGGGAGCGTGCTTGGGGCTCATCCGTATCCCACGATGGTGCGTGATTTTCACCGCGTGATCGGGCGTGAGGCGCGAGCGCAGATCCTGAAAGCGGAAGGAAAGCTGCCGACGACCATCATCGCGTGCGTGGGCGGCGGTTCGAATTCGATCGGGATTTTCTATGATTTCATTAAAGACAAGAAAGTCCGGCTGATTGGTGTCGAGGCGGGCGGGCGCGGCGAGCAGCTGGGCGAGCATGCGGCGCGGTTCCGCGGCGGATCTCCAGGAGTGTTGCAGGGAACCTACTCGTACGTTTTGCAGGACCGGGCGGGACAGATCGCGACCACGCATTCGGTTTCCGCGGGACTCGATTATCCCTCGATTGGTCCAGAGCACGCCTGGCTGAAGGACATGGGTCGGGCAGAGTATGTCTCGGCCTCCGATGCGGAGGCGCTGGAGGCCACGACTCTGCTGGCGCGTACGGAGGGGATCATTCCGGCGCTCGAATCGGCGCATGCAGTGGCCGAGGTGGTCAAGCGGGCGCCCGGGATGAAGAAGTCGCAAGTGGTGGTGGTGAATATTTCCGGGCGCGGAGACAAAGATGTGGGGATTTTGCGGGAGAACCTGAAGATCGAGTAATTTCCGGTTGCCCATTGCCAACTTCCGGATGAGGCTGGAATGATGCAAGGAGTGGCGCTGGCTCTTCAATCGGCAATCGGCAATCGAAAGTCGACCACGATGCCATTTCATTTTGAAAAGAAGCCTTCGCTAGTGGCCTACGTTACGTGTGGCGATCCGGATCTCGCGACCACGCGCGAAATTGTGCTGGCTGCGATTCGCGAGGGCGCCGATGTCATCGAACTGGGCGTGCCGTTCAGCGATCCGCTGGCGGATGGTCCGGTGATTCAGCGGGCCAGCGAGCGTGCTCTGAAGCGCGGGACGTCGCTCGATCAGATTCTGAAGGTGGCGGCTGAGATTCGTGAGCATTCGCAGTCGGTGGGACTGATCATCTTCTCTTATCTGAATCCGATTTTGCGGATGGGGCTGGCGAAGTTCTGCAAGGTGGCGCGCCATGCCGGGCTGGACGGTGTTCTGATCACGGACCTTCCAGTGGAAGAAGCGAGCGAGTATGTGGGCGAGGCGCACGCCAATGACTTGGCCAGTGTGTTTCTGGCGGCGCCGACCAGCACCGATCGGCGACTGAAGCGGATCTCCGAGGTCTCCAGCGGATTCGTGTACGCTGTGTCCCGCACGGGCGTGACCGGGGCGCGCAAAGAAGTTGCCGAGGACGCGCAGAACCTGGTACGACGGCTACGTCGGTACACGAAGCTCCCCATCGCTGTGGGGTTTGGGATCTCCACCCCGGAGCAGTTCGTGGCTGTGGGCGAGTATGCCGATGCGGCGGTTGTGGGCAGTGCGATTGTCGAGATGATCGAGCGGAACCCGGGGAGAGAAGCGGCGAGTGTGGGAGAATTCGTGAGGCAGCTCTCGGCTGCCAGCCATCAGCCATCCGCGAAGAAGGCGTGAGGCTGAAAACTGACAGCTGAGAGCAGACGATTTCAATGGACATCGCAGACTGGCGCAAGAAAATCGACGAGATAGACCAGAAGCTGGTGGAGATGCTGAACCAGCGGGCCCAGGCCGCGCAGGAGATCGGACGGTTGAAGCGGGATTCTGCGCTGCCCATCTATGAACCAGATCGGGAGCGGATCGTGCTGGAGCAGGTACAGGAGATGAACCGGGGACCGCTGCAGCATCGGCATCTGATGCAGATTTATGAGCGCATCATGGACGTGATGCGGAATGTCCAGAAGGAAGAGATTGTGGGGGAGAGTGCTCCAGTCGCGCGCGACACGGAGTTCGAGGCGGACGTGAATGACTAGCCTTCAGCTGCCAGCGCCAGCATTCGGTCGAGTTGAGGAATGGGATCGTCGCAAATCAAAGTCCGAACGCCTTGCTCCTGATGGCTGATTCCTGACGGCGGAGAGCCAAGAGCCAAGAGCCAAGAGCTGCTTTTCTATGATTGTTGCAATGCAAGAATCGGCGACCGAAGACCAGATCCAGGGCGTGATCGATCACCTGGTGACGCTGGGCTTTGAGGTGCACCGCTCGACGGGCGCCCGGCAGACGGTGCTGGGGGCGGTGGGCGCGCGCGCGGACGTGGATGTCCGAAACTTTGAATTGCTGCCCGGTGTGCAGGAGGTACACCGGATCAGTTCGCCCTACAAGTTGGCTGGGCGATCGTTCCGTCCGGAGGGGACGGTCGTCCGCTGCCGGAACGGATTGGAGATCGGCGGCAAGGAAGTGATCGTCATGGCCGGGCCCTGCTCGGTGGAATCGCGCGAACAGATCTTCCTGGTGGCCGAGCAAGTGGCGGATGCTGGCGCGCAGGTGTTGCGTGGCGGGGCATTCAAGCCGCGATCGTCTCCGTACTCTTTCCAGGGAATGGGCGAAGAGGGCCTCAAGCTGATGCGCGAGGCCGCTGACCGGGCCGGGTTGCTGGTGATCAGCGAGGTCATGGAGATTTCGCAGATTTCCATGATGATTCCCTACGTGGACATTCTCCAGGTGGGCGCCCGTAACATGCAGAACTTCAACCTGCTGCGCGAACTGGGGAAAGTACGGAAGCCGGTGCTGCTCAAGCGCGGCATCGCGGCGACGATCGAGGAGCTGCTGCTGTCCGCCGAGTACATCATGGCGGGCGGGAACTACGAGGTGATCCTGTGCGAGCGCGGAATCCGGACGTTTGAGACATACACGCGCAACACGATGGATATCTCGGCGATTCCGATCATTCACAAGCTTTCACATCTGCCGATGACGGCCGATCCCTCGCATGGCACGGGGCGGCGGGACAAAGTGGCGCCGATGGCTCGCGCGTCGCTGGCGGCGGGTACCGACGCTTTGCTGATCGAGGTTCATAGCAATCCCGACAAGGCGCTTTCCGACGGGGCGCAGTCGCTGTTTCCCGAGCAGTTCAGCACCCTTATGAAGGAGTTGCGCCTGATTGCGCCGGCGGTGGGGCGGACGATGCACGGATGGAATCGTTGAATCAATCCGTCAACCGACCTGGGTCTTGATGTTCTGGTTTCTCAGCCAGTATTCATGTCCATTCGACAAATTACCATCATTGGCAACGGGCTGATTGGCGGGTCGCTGGGACTCGCTTTCAAGAAGCACAAGTTTATGGGCCGGATTGTGGGGTGCGATCGCGCGCCGGTGCTGGAACGCGCACAGGAGAAAGGTGCGATCGACGTAGGACATACCAACCCGGCGGACGCCGTACACGGCAGTGACGTGGTAGTGCTCGCGACGCCCGTGATGGCCGTGATTGACCTTATTGAAAGGCTCGGACCGGCGCTCCCGGCGAAGACTTTGCTGACGGATGTGGGGAGCACGAAGGCGCAGGTGGTGGCGCGGGCGGCAAAGACTTTCGGCAGGGCAGCGGGACAACGGTTCCTGGCCGGACACCCCATGGCGGGCAAGGAGCAGTCCGGAGTCGAATTCGCGGATGCGGATCTGTTCCAGGGGGCGGCGTGGTTCTTTACACCGCTGCCGGGACAGGATGTGTATCGCGGGTTGAGCGGGGAGTTTCTCGACTGGGTGGAGAAGATCGGGGCGCGGGTCGCCAGCATGGATGCGGCCAAACATGATCAGCTGTGCGCCTGGATCAGCCATTTGCCGCAGATGATTTCTACCGCCCTGGCGGCCTCGCTGGTGGATGAATTTGGCGAAGACGCGCCCTTGCTCGAGGCGGGCGGACGCGCGCTGCGGGAGATGACACGGATTTCATCGAGTCCGTATTCCATGTGGCGCGATGTCGCGATTACCAACCAGAAGAATCTTGCGGATGCACTGCTCAAGCTGGAGCAGCGCCTGGCGCATATCCGGGAGAACCTTGATTCGCGGGAGTTGGCGGCGGAGTTTGAGAGGGCGCACCGTTTGAAGAAGAATCGACCGCCGAGACACAGAGGCAGGGAGAAGGATTCTTGATTTGGCTGTTGGAACGAACGAGTCGCCGATGGAGTGACCGTAGTTTCAGTCGAGACTTGAAAATTCGCAATCTCAGTTTTCCGTGTGTTCGTGCCTCCCTGGTGGACTTGGTTTAGAATCCCTTGCTTATGAATAAGGTCATCGCCAGCGCCGACGAGGCGATTCGGGACGTGTTCGACGGTGCCAGCATCATGGTGGGCGGGTTTGGACTGTGCGGGATGCCGGAGAACCTGATTCGCGCGCTCGCGCGCAAGGGCGTGAAGAATCTCACCACCATCAGCAACAACGCGGGAATAGACGGTTTCGGCATGGGGTTGCTGCTCGCGAACGGGCAGATCCGGCGCCACATCGGGACCTACGTGGGTGAAAACAAGCGGCTGGAAGAAATGGTGCTAAAGGGCACGGTGCAATTGGATCTGGTGCCGCAGGGGACGTTTTCGGAACGCATTCGCGCGGGCGGTGCGGGGATTCCAGCGTTTTTTACGCCCACGGGCGTGGGCACTGTGGTGGCTGACGGGAAAGAGACGCGCGAGTTTGATGGGCGCCACTATGTGATGGAACGCGCTCTGAAGGCTGACTTTGCTCTCGTAAAAGCCTGGAAGGGCGACCCGTGGGGGAATCTCGTCTACCGGAAGACGGCCCGAAATTTCAATCCGATGATGGCGACGGCCGCGAAAGTAACGATTGCCGAGGTGGAACATCTGGTGGAGGTGGGTGAACTGGATCCGGATTTGGTGCATACCCCGAGCGTGTTCGTGAAACGCATTTTCCAGGGCGAGCGCTTCGAGAGAAGGATTGAGAGACGGACGGTGAGGAAGGCAGTTGGAAAATCATAGCGCCAGCTAAGAACCGAGACCTGCGAAATAAAGAAATGGCGACTGCATCCAAACCGGGCAAAGACATTGAAAAGCGCGACCGCATCGTGAAGCGGATCGCACGTGAACTGCGGGACGGCTTTTACGTCAACCTGGGTATCGGCATGCCCACGCTGGTGGCGAATTGCGTGCCGGAAGGGATGCACGTGATCCTGCAGAGCGAGAACGGGATGCTGGGCATTGGCCCCTATCCCGTCGAGGGGCAGGAAGACTGCGACCTCATCAATGCTGGCAAGGAGACGGTCAGCGAGATTCCGGGCACGGCATATTTTTCAAGCGCGGATTCCTTTGGGATGATTCGCGGCGGGCACATCGATTTGAGCGTGCTGGGAGCGATGGAAGTGGATGAGGAGGGGAACCTCGCCAACTGGATGATCCCCGGGAAAATGGTGAAAGGGATGGGTGGGGCCATGGATCTGGTGGCCGGGGCGCGGCGCGTGGTCGTCGCGATGGAGCATACGACGCGGGATGGTCAGCCCAAGATTTTGAAGAAGTGTACCTTGCCGCTTACGGGCGTGAGGGTAGTCCATACAATCGTGACCGAGATGGCGTACCTCGAAGTGACGCCGACGGGCTTGGTGCTCGAGGAAATCGCGCCCGGGATCACTGCGGATGAAGTGCAGCGGGCGACCGAGCCAACCCTGATTCTGAGTCCGACGCTGAAGGTGATGGAAGGCTAGTTGGAATCATTCCTCCCGGTCGATCGTCGTGGTACACCAAGGAAGGTCCCTTGGTCGGAATCTGGGAACTGGATCCTGACACGCTGGACTGTCGGTTCGGCCGCCCCTGCCGGCGCGCCCTCGATACCATCGGAGCCCTGCGTGACGGGCTCATGTTCACGCTGGATCGAGATGACACCGACGGGAAACCGACCAAGTTCTGGAGCGCGAGGGAAATCGTGGATGCGGGTGGACGCGCGAACATCTGCCGGATCTGGGCACCATGAAAATCGCTCAACCCAGGGTGCGGCCCCGCGGGGAAGAATTTCGAAATACCGGGATCTAGGGGCGTAGGAAATAGTTTTTCCGTCAATTCGGCGGGAGCCAAGATCCCCCCGGACGTCTCCCCCGAAACTTCTACAAGCGGAACGGTGCGCTCAGCAGGCGCGCGGGCAGCATCACCACCGCCCAGACCAGGGCCAACGCCCCGTGGACCGCGATTCCCACCAGCCGGAACGGCAGCAGAATCAGCCAGATAAACGGATAAGCGATCAAAGCCAACAGAGCCACCGGCCAGCAAATCACAAACAGAAGGCACCAGACTAGGAAAATGAACACGGGGAAACCTCCTGCACCTGTCGAGTGTAGGTTACGGAGGAACGAGTGGGAAAGTTCCGCTATCCCGCTTGGCTGTTTGCGAGGTACTTCTTCAGGAAAGCGAGGGTGCGGCGGCGGGCGTCTAGCCAAGTATCGCCCGTGAACCCGTGGCCGGCGCCGGGATAGATGTGCATTTCGTATTGAATGTTTTTCTTCTCCAGCACTTCTTGCAGGTGGTGGGCTTCTTCGACCGGGACGGTGGGATCGGCGTCGCCGTGCAGGATCAGGACAGGGCAGAGGCGGCGCATGAAGAACTTCATTTCTGTGGGAAGGCCTCCGAAGAAATCAACCACCGCCTGGATACGGGGATCGACGGCCGCAACGGAGAGGGCGAGGTAGGCACCGAGGGAGAATCCGACGAGCCCAATGTGATTCCGATCGACGATGTCTTGACGCTCGACGTAGCCGATGGCGTCCCAAAGAGTTTTTCCCCAGAGAGGGAAGTGGCGCACCGCGGTCTGCTTGTCGACGACTTCGGTAGTGCCGGTGCGGTCGAAGTAGTGCGGGACGAAGACGGCGAAGCCTTGCGCGGCCAGCATGGTCGCAGGGTCCGCCATCGAAGCGTGACCGCCAGCGGATCCATGCAGTCCGATTACTGCCGGGAAGCGATGGCCGTTGGCGGTCGGGAGGAAACAGTCGAGCGCGATCGATTGACCGCCTGAATCGAACGTGGAGTGGAAATGGGTCATGGAATACATCCGTCGTTGGCAGAAACGGCTCCCAGTTCTCAGCCGATTCGGCTAAAAGCCAAGTGCCAATTGCCCTGAGTCACTTCGTGTCTACCAGCTTTCGCAGCGACTCCCGGTAGGGCGCTCTCGCGATCCCGCGCTCCGTGATAATGGCAGCCACATAATTTGCAGGCGTCACGTCAAAGGCGGGATTCTCGACCTCCACTCCATCGGGGACCATCTGCTTTCCTGCGATGTGGGTGACTTCCCTTCGGTTGCGCTGCTCGATGGGGATACCGCTGCCGTCGGGCGTGGCCAGGTCGACTGTCGAGATTGGGGCGGCGACGTAGAAGGGAATTCCGTGTTCTTTGGCTAGGACTGCCACGGTGTAGGTGCCGATCTTGTTGGCCACGTCGCCGTTGGCGGCGATACGATCGGCGCCCACTACGATCGCGCCGATCTTGCCCTGCTTCATCATGGCGCCGGCCATGTTGTCGGAAATCACGGTCGTGGGGATGCCGTCTTTCATCAGCTCCCAGGCGGTGAGGCGCGAGCCCTGCAGGAACGGGCGGGTTTCGTCAGCGTAGACGTGGATCTTCTTGCCCTGTTCGACGGCGGCCCGGATCACGCCCAGAGCCGTGCCGTATCCGGCGGTGGCCAGAGCACCGGCGTTACAGTGCGTGAGCACGCCCCCACTGGAGGGCATGAGGGCAGCGCCGTGGCGTCCCATGGCCTGGTTGGCGGCGATGTCTTCGGCGTGCATGCGCTGGGATTCTTCGACGAGTGCTTGCTTGATGTGCGCGAGCGGACGGATGCGCAGGAGTTCGAACTTCTCCTGCATGCGACGGATCGCCCAGAAGAGATTGACGGCGGTGGGGCGCGTCTCGCCGATGACTTTGCAGATCTGGTCGAACTCCTTCTTGAGGTCGTCGACATTCTCGGCCTTGGAATTGTTCACTCCCAAGGCGATGCCCATGGCAGCGGATACGCCAATCGCGGGCGCGCCCCGCACGACCATGTCGCGGATGACATCCGCCACCTGTTGGTGGGTGGTGCAGGTGACGTACGTTTCTTCGGTGGGCAGCTTCCTCTGATCGATGAAGCGCACGCCGGCGTCGGTCCATTCGAGCGTTTGGATCACGGGACAGTTCTCAGATCTCGCTTCTCAGTTAGAGCTTCGAGTCCGTGGTGGCGAAACCTCAAAGTTGAATCGCCGGAGAAGAATTTGAAACTCGAAACCTAAACTCGAAACTTAGTTCTTATGTATTTCGCACCGGCAACGCGGGCTGTACGTGACTGCTGGTCGTCCGCACAGTTCGCAAGCTGAACCGACCGCCGGAACCTCGGTGGTTTCCTCGGTTTGCAGCACGTGCTCCTTGCGCACGTCGTTGGCCGTGAAGATCGATACGAACTGGGCCGGGGACGCGGCTTCTTCCACGTGGGGGCGACCCCGGGCCTCTTCGCGTTCCACCAGACACATGGCCCCTACCACTTCGAACCCGAATTCGCGGGCGGCTTCGATGGCCTGGATGGTGGACGCTCCGGTGGTGCACACGTCGTCCACGATCACAACCTTCGCGCCTTTTTCCCGGTAGCCCTCAATGCGCTGGCCAGTTCCGTGCGGTTTTTCGGCTTTGCGGACCAGGAAGCCGTTCAGTTCGCCGCTAATGACCGAGACGGCAACCACGATCGGATCGGCACCCATGGTCAGGCCGCCGGTCGCTTGTGATTTCCATCCGCGTACCCGGATCTCCTCCAGGAAAACCTGGCCGGTAAGTTGGGCGCCGCGGGCGTCGAGCGTGGTAGTGCGGCAGTCGATGTAGTAGTCGCTGATGCCGCCGGAAGAAAGCTTGAACTCGCCCAGTTTGAACGATTTGTGGGCGAGGAGGCGCAACAGTTCCTGGCGCGCGGGTGACATGAAGTCTCAAGATAACACAGGAGGCCGCTGGCCTCGGACCGTGGAAGGGGCCGAGCGTTCGAGGCTGCAGTTGGTTTCGCTGAGACTACTGGTTGAATTTTTCCATGTGGCGGAAGCCGCCCGTGGCGATGAAGGCGACGACGAAAATCGTGGCGTTGTAAGCCATGTGCATGAGGACCGTGCAGGCCACGGACTTTTTGATCGCACGCACTGTCGTGAGCGCGAGACCAACCAGGAAGATTACCAGGACCGGTGCCCAGGAGTACTTAAGCTGGGAGGCGTGGATGGCGGCGAAGCCCACCGCAGTGAGACCAATCGACGCGCGCATACCAAGGCGTCGAGCCAACACCGGGTAGAGGAATCCGCGAAAAAAGAGCTCCTCGAACAGGGGAGCGAACAGGATTCCGAACGCGGAGAGAATGTAGGCATCGCGCGCGGTCTTGAAGAACTCGTCCAGGGGCAAGTTCTTCGGGATGGGTAGCAGCAAGGCGAAAGGCAGAAGGCTTATTTCGAGGCCTACTCCGGCGAGCAGGTAGGTTGACCAGTTATCGGGCCAGTTCCAGCGAATCGCTTCCAGCACGTGGCCGTCGCTGCGGCTCTCCACCAGTTTGTACATCAGAATGCCGATGAGCAAGTACGCCAGCAATTGACCGCCCACGATCGCTTCGGGGCGGGTTGCCGATCGCACCCAGGGGAGGTTGGGCAAGAAGTAGGAGTGGACCGCGTACGCGACCACGACAACCGAAACGAACATGGTGACGACCGTGAGGATGGCGAGGGCTAGAACATCCCAGCCGCTCCACGGAGGGTTCTCGACGGGCGGCGGGGCGAACGAGCCGATTCCCGGCAGGGCCTCCACTTGCGCTTGCGAGATCGGTGACCCGACTGGTTCCGAGATCGGGTTGTGCGGAGTGGACAAGGAGACTCGTAGTTTACCCTTCCGTTGAATTTACACCAAAGACGTTGCTGCCATCAGGTCGCCGACTTCTGCGTCTTGCGAGCTGTGCCGTTGCCGGTGAAAAAGTGCGCCAGCGCCTGCCCGGTGTAGGACTTCTTTACGCGCGCTACCTGTTCGGGTGTTCCCTGGGCAATGATGCGGCCGCCGTCTTCGCCGCCTTCGGGGCCCAGGTCGATGAGCCAGTCGGCGTTACGGATCACGTCCAGGTTGTGCTCGATGATGATGACGGTGTTGCCGAGATCGGTGAGACGATGCAGGACGTCGAGCAGCTTCTTAACGTCGTCGAAGTGCAGGCCGGTGGTAGGCTCGTCGAGCAAGTAGAGGGTCTTGCCGGTCTGGCGCTTGCTGAGTTCGCGGGCCAGCTTGATGCGCTGCGCTTCGCCACCCGAGAGCGTCACAGCGGACTGGCCCAGATGCACGTAGCCGAGGCCCACGTCGACCAGGGTTTGCAGCTTCTGTCTGACCTGCGGGATGTTCTCGAGGATCTGCAGGGCGTCGGCGACCGGCGTTTCGAGCAAGTCGGCGATCGAGTGCCCCTTATATTTCACCGACAGCGTTTCATGATTGTAGCGGCGGCCTCCGCAGACTTCGCAGACCACATATACATCCGGCAGGAAGTTCATTTCGATGCGGCGCTGACCTTCGCCCTGGCAGGCTTCGCAGCGGCCCCCGGAGACGTTGAAGGAGAAGCGTCCCGGCTTGTAGCCACGTTCGCGCGACTCGGGCAGCATGGCATAAAGGTCGCGGATCTGCGCGAAAACACCAGTGTAGGTAGCCGGGTTCGAGCGCGGCGTGCGGCCGATGGGCGACTGGTCGATGCGGATAACTTTGTCGACCGCCTCGGCGCCCGAGATTGCTTTGTGCTCGCCGGGTTCCTCTCGGGAACGGTAGAGCTGGCGAGCGAGCGCACGATAGAGGATGTCATTGACCAGCGTGGACTTTCCGGAACCGGAGACGCCCGTGACCACGGTCATTAAGCCCAGCGGAAATGTCACATCGAGATTTTTCAGATTGTTCTCACGCGCGCCCAGAATCGAAATCGCGTGGCCGTTGGCGTGGCGGCGCTCGGGGCGCATCTCGATCTGGACTTTGCCGGAGATGTAGGCGCCCGTCAGGGAATCGGGTTCCCTCATGATGTCGGCGGGTGTTCCGCAGGCGACCAGGTTGCCGCCGTGCCGCCCGGCGCCGGGACCCAGGTCGATGACGTAGTCGGCGCGGCGGATGGTTTCTTCGTCGTGCTCGACGACCAGGACCGTGTTGCCCAGATCGCGCAGGTTTTCGAGCGCGGCCAACAGCCGGTTGTTGTCACGGTGGTGAAGTCCGATGGAAGGCTCGTCGAGCACGTATAGCACACCACGGAGCTTCGATCCGATCTGCGTCGCTAGGCGGATGCGCTGGCCTTCACCGCCGGAGAGCGTGGCGGCGGAACGGTCCAGCGAGATATAACCCAGGCCGACCTCATTCAGAAACTGCAACCGCTCGACGATTTCGTGGACAATACGCCCGGCGATGATTTCTTCGCGCCCAGTCAATTTGATCTTCCGCGCGACTTCCAGGGAATGCGCGACCGACAGGCCGGTAAAGTCAGCGATCGACATGCCGTTGACCTTTACGGCCAAGCTCTCCGGGCGCAGGCGCTTGCCATGGCAAGCGGGGCATTCTGTGGCCGACATGAAGTCGAGCAGCCACTCCCGGTAGCTGTCGGAAGTCGACTCTTCGAGACTCTGTTTCAGGCAGCCGAGGATGCCCTTAAATCCGGTCTTGCCACCCTTGCCCGCCTCGCCGTAGAGCAACAGGTTCTGAATTTTCTCAGGGAACTTCTCAAACGGTGTGCTGAGCTCGAAGCCGTGGGCGGCGGCAGCGATGTGCAGCATGTGCTGCAAATTCTGCGAGCCGGAGCCGGGGCCAAGGCCGCCATCGAGCAGCGGTTTCGACCAGTCCACAATGATCTTGCCGGGATCAAAGTCGTACCTGCTGCCCAGGCCGTGACATTCGGCGCAAGCGCCATAGGCGCTATTGAAGGAGAACGAGCGCGGTTCGAGCTGCGGGACGTTGATGCCGCAGTCCGGGCAGGCCAATCGCGAGGAGTAGAGCGTCTCTTCACCGCCGACCACTGCGACCTGCACCAGTCCACCGGCCAGTTTCATCGCCAAACCGACCGACATCTCAAGACGGTGCTCGATCCCGGGCTTCACCAGCAAGCGATCGATGACGACCTCAATGGTGTGGTTCTTGCGCTTGTCGAGATCGATTTCGTCTTCCAGGTTCACCAGTTCCCCATCCACACGGGCACGGGCGAAGCCGTGCTGCACCAGCTTCTCCATTTCTTTCTTGAACTCACCTTTGCGGCCGCGAACGATGGGGGCCATCACCATGACGCGATCTTCCGGGGTCAGCGACATCACCCGCTGGACAATCTGCTCAGCAGACTGGCGCGTGATGGGGTGGCCGCAGTTGGGACAGTGAGGCAAGCCAATCGAGGCGTACAAAAGGCGAAGATAGTCGTAGATTTCCGTGATGGTGCCGACCGTCGAACGGGGGCTACGGCTGGTGGTCTTCTGCTCGATCGAGATGGCTGGGCTGAGCCCGTCGATGGCGTCTACGTCAGGACGCTCCATCTGGTCGAGGAACTGGCGGGCGTAGGCGGACAGGGTTTCGACGTATCGGCGCTGGCCCTCCGCGTAGATCGTGTCAAAAGCGAGCGAAGACTTGCCCGAGCCACTCAGGCCGGTGATAACGGTGAGGGTATTGCGGGGGATTTCGACGTCGATGTTCTTGAGGTTATGCTGGCGCGCCCCGCGCACCGAAATCTTTGTAATGGCCATCCGAAGCCGACCGTGATGTCCTTCCGTAATGTGGACGGGTCCCCAGAATTCGTGGAAAGTGAGAGTGCGCAGTTCTACACAGGTATCTTATCGGTCAACAGCGACCAGCGTCAACGCAGGTAGAGTGGATCGTGGCTGCGAGGCGGGCGTCGCTGGTAACCCTAAGTCTCTGTAGACAGCGTACTTAAGATCAAAGTAGGAAGGGCCGAACTTGAACGCGCTAGCAGCAACACTAGTTCTTTTTTCCACAGTCCTCGCCTCGGTGGGATTGGGCGTGTGGACGGCGGTCTGGGTCGTAAAGGGCATTCTGGATGCATTCGGTCGCCGGTCGGGGCAGGAATCTTCGCCGGTCTTGGTGCCTAGCCAGACTCACGCTGCCGGCGACTAATCGTCGATCCCAGAGGGCCTCCATTTCGGGCTAAGACCGGGATGAGCATCGCCGCTGCCGACACATTTCCTGCTCCTCCCCCCTCCCTGACGTTTCCTGAATCCTTCCAGGAAGCACGTACCCCTTCCTTAGCTTTTCCAATCGGCTTTGGGTCCACCGTCGGCTAATCGGGCTTGGTCGGGTTAGGCGCCTGCGTAGGCGGCTGATTCGGAAGAATTCCCTGAGGCGGCTGGCCTGGCTGCGGGGGTTGCTGTTGTTGTTGCTGTTGGCGCTGCAGCTCCTGGAGGAGCTGTTCGGGCGTCTTCGGGGTTTGTTGGCCCGGATTCTGCTGATCCTGCGGTGGCTGCGGCTGTTCGTCCTGAACTTCGGCGCCATCGGCAGCCTCGTCCTCGGCGCTATCCTCCGCGTCCTGGCCTGAACCAGCCTCTGTGGGCACAACTTGCTGCACGGGGGGCACGTAGTCCCGCGGAAACCCACGCTGCGGAACGCCCGGGCGGTTGGGCGCCGCAGCGGAAGCAGTTTCTGGGCCCCCAGACTTGGGTGTCAGAGCGATGCTTTGGACAGCGGTGGGATCGGTGGTAGAGCCCACCATCACATAGTTGAAATGAGTGCCGTTCAGCAACTCCGCGAGCACGTCACGAGCGGGGCCGGGGCCGATATCGGCGACCACGCGCTCGCTGGCGTTTGGGGGAATCTCCATCTCCGCGCCCGTCAGCTTGCGAACCGCGCGCAGAACGTCGGCCAGGGTCGAGTTATGCGCCACAATGCTGAGTTCGCCCCCTTGATAGTTCACTTGGGGCGCTACTGCGGGGGTCTGGTCGAGTGGAAGCGGCTCCAGCGGCGCCGGCGTGTAGGGGGGCAACGGAGGCGCCGGATCCTTCTTCGGTTGCTTTTTGTTGGGTTTCCGGACGCCACCCTTTTGGGCAGCCGCGGTCGGCATGAGCGGGAGCGGGCACAGAGACGCCGCCAGCAGGACCGCCGCGAATTTCGATGAGAAGCCTGACATGGGTCCCCTCAACCTCGGCCTGGAAGCTGGGTTCCAGCGAGTTGTACCCTGGTTAAGCGGATTATAGCACCGTGGTTCGGGGTTCCCGGTCAGGCTGGGCGTCTGCGAACCGATTCTTGACTGGCATGCCAATAGCGAATAAGTTGCCCGTACCGACACAGTTCGTCAGGGGCGGGCCGGAAGCCGAACACCGATGCGTGTTATTGAGATCGCTCGAGTAGCTCTTTCTTGCGCCCGAAGTTTGGGGCTGGTGGGGGCCTTGTGGGCCGTGACCGGCAGCGCCAGCGGGCAGACGTGTCTTTCCGCCGACGATATGGATGCCTCCACGCGCACTGCCCTGGAAGCGGTGGCCCGGCACTACTTCGATCTGGCTGCTAGAGCGGACATCGCGATACTTCGGCAGAATGCCATCCCCAGTGTCGCATCCGATTTTGGCGGGATTGAAGCTGCGGTGAAAGAGCATCAAGAGAACTTTGCCGGAGCGCAAGCCACGGCCCGGCCTCCGTTCTTGCTGCAGGCGGAGGGCAAAGAGCCGCTCCAGCGGGCCGAGTTCCTGTGCGGTGTTTTCGGCAAGTCGGGACAGACCGCAAACAGCGCCGTCTTTGTGATTCCCAATCTCCCCCCGGGCAACTATGGAGCGGTGATTCTGGATGTGGCTGGAAAGATTCCGTCGACCTTGTCGTTCGTCCTGCAGAAGGTGGGGAACGACTGGAAACTGGGCGGCTTTTACGCGCGGCCGACGCGGGTGGCAGAGCGCGATGGCCAGTGGTACTGGGACCGGGCTCGCGAGTTCAAGGCGAAGGGGCAGAACCGCAACGCATGGCTCTATTACCTCGAAGCGCGGGAGTTGCTGGCTCCGGTGCCCTTCATGAGCACGCTGACGACGGACAGAATCTATGACGAGTCGCAGGCGCTGCAGCCGGCGGATTTGCCGTCGGGTGGAAGCGCTGTCGATTTGGCCGCGGGCGGCAAGACCTACAAGCTCACCAGTGCGTTTCCCGTCGGGGTCGGAAGCGACCTGGACCTGGTCGTGAAATATGCGGCGCCGGACGTTTCCAATACGAACCAGACCTACCGGGAGAATGTGGCAGTGATCAACGCGCTGGTTGCAAAGTTTCCGGAGTTGCGCGACGGGTTCACGGCGATGATTGCGCGCGCGGTGGAGCCCTCGGGCAAGGATTATGGAACGATGCTGGCGGTGAAGGACATCAAGTGACAGTTCTCAAGTTCTCAGAAACCGGCAAAATCGGGGCGAAACGACCGGGTGTGTATTCAGGCCTCTTGTTCAAACCTACATTCCTTCGGATCCTTATCCTCCCGCAGCCCCAAAAATACGGGCGCCCGCAACCTCGGGCCGCCTTCGTCGGTGGGGTGCGTCCATTGGGAGAATTCGATCTCTGCGACCCGTTCGGGTCTGACCCAGTGCACTTTCTTTAGAGCTTGGACCTCACCGTGGAATGGGTTGTTTTTTGTTGCCAGCCTCTGGAGCAGCTTCCACACACCCACGAGCGTTTTCTGATCGAAGCCACTGCCGGCCTGGCCCACGTGGATGAGATTGCCGTTCTGGTCATAGAGCCCGAGCACGACGGAGCCGAAATACGGACGACTGCCTTCAGGCTCGGTGTATCCGCCGATCACGCACTCGAGGCGGTGGGTGATCTTCACCTTCAACCACTCGCGGCTACGGCGTTCCTCGTAGATGCTGGTGCGTCTCTTGGCCAGAATGCCTTCCAGGCCTTTCTGACGGGCGACTTCGAACAGGGCTTTTCCGTTGGCTACGAAATGATCGGAGAAGCGCACCGTATGGTTGGGACTGACGAGCAGCGAGGCGAGTGCTCCCTTGCGGTCCTCCAGCGCGACCCGGCGGAGGTCGTAGCCGTCGAGATAAAGCAGGTCGAAGGCGTAGTAGAGGACCTGGATTTCGGGTTTCGCGGCGACCCGACGCGCGCGATCGCGGAACCCGGTGCGCTGCTGCATCAGGCTGAAGGAGGAGCGGCCATGCTGGTCGAGGGCAACGATCTCGCCGTCGAGAATCGCGGTCTTGGCTTTGAGGAACCTGGGCAGATCTTGAAGGTCAGGATATTGCGCGGTCAGTTCGTTCTGGTTGCGGGAGACAAGACGCAAGCCGCCTTGCTCGATGAAGGCCACGGCGCGGTAACCGTCCCACTTGATTTCGAAGAGCCAGTCCGGACGGTCGAAGGGCCCGTCGGTCGACGTGGCCAGCATGGGATGGATGGCCGATGGCAGGGGAGCGCGGATGGCCCCCGCTAAACCCTGAGGCAAACCTAGCACCGCAGCGGGCGACCCGGCTGCGGAGGAACGCACCGGGCTGGAACGGGGGTTGATCCTTCCTGCTGTTTTTCGCGCCGCTACGCCGGCTACGCGGACCTTGGCCTTGGTTTTTTCGTTTTTTTTTCCCTCGGGGGGATTCGGTGTCCTCTGTGGTTGAGTCCTTCTCGTCGCCTTGCTGGTCGCCTTGGTCTCGGCTTTCTTCTGATCCAGTTTGGACACAGCGTCGGCCAGCCACGCGGCTTTCAATTTGCCCCGGCCTGCAGGGCGGCTTCGCCACTCGGCGGAGGCCTCGTCACCGGCAATCTCGTCCATGCTGCGCTTGGTCAACACCGAACTGTCGTAGTGATCGATGTCGTAGTCTTCCACTTCGTGATCATCGTGCTTCTTGATCAACAGCCACTCGTTGCCTTTGCTCCCGGAGCGGCGTGACCTGATGTGAACGAGCGCGAAGTCTCCGTTGAGGCGTTTCCCTTGGAGACGGAACTTCAGATCTCCCTTGGCGAGCATCGCCCTTGCTTCGCCATCGCTTGCTGGCACGTACTTGCCGTCCACGGGAACCGGAGACAGCGGCTGCCAAGTTCCCACATCCCAAACCATGACTGAGCCTGCGCCGTAGTTGTCCGCGGGAATGTTGCCTTCAAAGTCGAAGTAGGACACCGGATGATCTTCGACCTGCATGGCGAGCCGTTTGTCAGCGGGGTCGAGCGACGGACCCCGGGGGACGGCCCAGGATTTCAAAACGCCGTCCATTTCCAGGCGGAAGTCGTAATGCAGATGCGAGGCGCGATGCTTCTGCACGACGAAGCGGTGGCCCGATTTCGTTGCGAGCTTGGGCGGTGGTTCTGGCGTAGCGTCGAAGCGACGCTTACGCTGGTACTCGTCCAAAGACATGTGGTTATTTTAGCCACAGAGTCACGCTTCGACTATGCCCGGCCAGATTTCTTCGGACACGGTTGTTGGTCAGCAGGCAAGCAATCGAACGCCATCCCAGACCGGAGATCTCGACGACTGCCGGACGGGTTGAGCAGTTCTGCGAAAACTTCCATACAATCTCAAGACGGGCGCCTCTGAGATCCATGACCTCCCACCGCGAAACGTGGCATCGGCCGCTGAGCGCACTGCTCCTTCTGTCTGCCCTGCTGCTCGGCGGAAACGGGCAGATGGGCGCGCAGGAGCCCAAGAAGCACGCGAAGCCGGAGGCGAGTGCACGGCCTGCCTTTACGGATGCAGACGCGGTTCGAGTCCTCGACGAGCTTCGACAGGCGCTCGAATCCAACAGTCGCAGCCGGTTCCTGAAGCTGTTCGATGCCCGCAGGATGCCCGGCTACGGAGCATTCCGCGACCAGATCGCAGAATTTCTCGAGAGCTACGATGCGTTCCAGCTGGGCTATCACGTCACGCAGGTGACGGTCGATGGCGAGTTCGGCGCTATGCTGGCGGAGGTTGTGCTGGAAGCGGCGCCCAGCGATGGGACCACTCCAAAGATTCGGAGGGAAGTTCCGGCTCGTCTGGTCGTGACGTGGGACGGCAAATCGTGGAAGATTGCGGACTTCGCGCCGCGGAGTCTGTTTCGGTGAACTAGCTGTCAGCGATCATGCGTCGGCCCTCAGTCGGCACCGTAAGGGTCGCCCGCCGGCCTCTGGGCTTTGGTGGGAAGGGATTCGCCGGACAGGGTGGCTGCTCCATGAAGCGAGAATACCCAGATACTCCGCTGGTCGGAGTGGGCGCCGTCATCATCGAGGACGACCGGGTTGTGCTGGTGAAGCGCGGGCACGCGCCCCTGCTGGGGAAGTGGTCGATTCCCGGAGGCGTGCTGGAAGTTGGAGAGACCCTCCGGAAGGCAGTCGTGCGTGAGGCGCGGGAGGAAACAGGGCTGACGATTGAGCCCGGAGAACTGCTGGGAGTCTTCGAGCGGGTGGTGCCCGACGAGCAAGGACGAGTGCGGTATCACTACGTGCTGGTCGATTTCCTGTGCCGGCGGGTAGCTGGGAACCCAGCCGCGGCCGACGATGCGCAGGAGGCGCAGTGGTTCCTGCAGGAGGAGTTGGCCGGACTGGAACTGGCGGCGGAAACCGAGGAGGTCATCCGCAAGGGGTTTGAGAAGGTCGCGGGCTCGGGGTAGTGGTCTCGCCCTGGCAGGCCTGCATGGATCCGGACGGCACTCCTCGGCTTGCGGAAGGAAGCACACCCGACCCGCCCATCGGCGGTCAGCGGGTCTTCGAGCCAACCTCAATCAGGCGCTTGGTTATCAGGACGAGCCCCAGAATCTGCGTCCATTCCGAAACGATGTTGCCGACGACTTGTCCCCACCGGCTGCTCGGGCTCATGGCCCTGAATGCCACCACCCAGGCGGCGCCTGTGACCAGGAGAAATAAGGTGAGCGAGTGCTCGCGCAGGAATTCCGCCGCCGCCAGCCGAAGTTTGCCATTCGGCTGTTTGCTCTCGGTTGAGCCCTTTTCGTACAGATATTTGGTCATGACGATGGTTACCAAGACGCCCGTCCAGTCCGCGATGGCGTTCCCAAAGAATGAGCCCAGGTGGGTCGTCGGGGTGGACCGGCAGTAGAGGGTGATCAATAGGATCACGACCCCCAACGCCGCCAAACTCAAGGAGTGCCTGTGGAGGAATTGCTTCCGACTACGGCTCCGCTTCATGGAACTACTGTACTAGCTCATCGCGACACGACGGCGTTCTTGGTTTAATCTGGGCGGTCACTTGCCGGGGTCGTCGGCTCCTTTCCGTCTTCCGGTGGAACCTTGCAAACACAAAACGGCCCGCGCACGGTTCAGTACGCGGGCCGCCGGTGGTACTGTTGGGATTGACCAAGAGGTGGTCACTCTACGTGGCCTCTTCGGCAACTCCGGGTCCCAGCACGACCTGACGCTGGGCGGATCGCAACCCTAACTCACCGGTAGTGTGCGGGCTGTAGCATCCCGTCGGGCCTTGCGGCACGCCCGGGAGCCCCGCTTAGAGCGACCGCTCTAAGTCGCAGCCACCTCACCTGGTCTTTTGATACAACTGCCATCTGAACTTGTCATCCGACCACCTCCTTTCCGGTGTAAGCGCAGATTAGTACGGAAACCCTGTGGACGTCAACCGCCACGAAAGTGTTGTTGCCGCGGAAGTCACTCGGCCTGCGGAGTGAACCGAGTTTGGCGACTTGAAAGAGACGCGCCTTCGACGGCCATTTGATCGCAGACAGCCGAGCGAGGGGCGTCCGTCGTCGATCGAAGCCGGGGACGGTTGAAGGGACTGGGTCGCGAGTTAACCCACCTGTGGCACGACGCAGGGGTGCGGTCGACACGCAACCTTTTGACGATTCTGGTCCTCCTACCGCGAATACGCAAGCGATGCCTAAGATATTTTCGACGCCGCGATGCGGGATCAAACCGCGTCGAATTGGCGCTGCGCTACACCAACGAGCTGGAAACCGGCATGTACGATGGCGAGCGCCTCGACCATGAGACTGCCGAACTGGAATCTCGCGCCCAGTGGCTGCGACGCGCGGGCTAAGCGAGTTTCGCCCGGCTGCACGAAAAATAACCTTTCCAACTCCACCACGCCCGCAACCCCAGGGAAAAACCATCTTTCATGTGAGAGCGTCACGCCATTTCAAAGTGGCCTGCGTGAAATGAGGTTCCGCGGGACTGAACGAGTGGCACTGTAGGAACGGCACCGTACCTCTCAGATATTTGCCGCCGCGGATGGCTCTGGTGGAATGAAACTCACCGATCGCAACCTCGGGTCGATCGAAGGGGGCGTTGCCGGAAAGGGGGCGTTCTTGGGCGCAACCAGCGCGGTCTATTCCAGGGTCAAGGAAGAACAGTTTTGCGAGGGATGCTGCTGTTGTTGCATACGGTCCTGCTTTTTCAAACCGGGTTGGCTACGCGTGAGAGACCGCAGACCGATCGGGCGCCTGTGCGGAGCCCTCATGGGTCGCTGAAGATAGATTCGATGCCAAGCCCGCCGGGAAGTGATGAATGCATGGTCCCGCCCGCACCGTGCCGATCAATCTCGGGAAAACTCGACTTTCCCCGACAGTACATGTCCGCTCGCTATCTGGCCGATTGTCCGCTCGCGTTCCTACACTTAAGGGTCTCCCCACCGGGAAGTCTGTTCTCCCCAAGTTGCAGAGTTTTCAGGCTTTCCAGCGGTAGGCGCCGGGTTGCGGCAGGCCGAGGTGGGCCAGCACGCGGCAGGCGAACTCATGCGCCATCTCGTCCAGGCTCTTGGGCCGGTTGTAGAAGGTCGGGATCAGCGGGAAGACGGTCGCACCGGCATCGGCGGCCCGGTACAGGTTGCGCAGGTGGATCTTGTGGAGCGGTGTTTCGCGCACACAGAGTACCAGCGGACGGCGCTCTTTCAGGGTTACATCGGCCGCGCGCTCGATCAGGTGGGAAGCGATGCCGTTGGCGATGCGGGCCAGTGTCCCCGCGCTGCACGGGATGACTACCATCGCATCGCTCGGATAGGAGCCGCTGGCCACGTTGGCGCCGATATCGGCATTGGCTTGCGGGTGGATTTTGCGGGACGACTTGCCCAGAAGCTGGGTGATGGCGTTGCGGCGTCCCTGGATGCCGAGTTCTTCGGCTAGGACGCGCAGGCCGCTGTCGGAGGCGATGAAGTTCACGGTCTTGATGCGCGCGTCGCTCTCGACCGCGAGCAGGAAGTGCTTCAGGAATAGGGAACCGCTGGCCCCGGTGGTGGCGACCGTGAGGTTCTGGGGCGCGTGGTTGGGCAAAGAGGCTCCTGGCTACGACCGTTCGTGCGACCTGCGAACTTTCGAGCATAGGGAGGCTTCGGAGGGGAAGTCAAGGCGAGGGCGGGACTGCCTTCGAGACCGCGTCGAAGGGCCGGCCCAACTAGGTCAGCGCCGCCGGCGCCGCTTGAGGAATTGATGGCCAACGCAACTCATCTGCGATCCCGCCGTTTGGCTGCGCAGTTACACGCGCTGGAGGGTGTGGAGCGTGAGATTCGGGCGAACGATCCCAACGGACGGCGCAAGTATCTGAAAGACTTCAGCGCGGCTTACCGTTCCTACCAGTCAGTTCTCGATCCCACGCAAGTGCAGGAGAGCGTTCGAGTGGCCGATCTGGTCCTTATCGGCGACTACCACGCGCTGCCGACGTGCCAGAAATTTGCGGCTTCGCTCCTGGAACAGCGGGCGCTGGTGGGCGACCGGCCGGTGGTGCTCGGGGTGGAGACCATTTTCGCGCGCGACCAGCACATCCTGGACGAGTGGTGGCGGCGCGAGATCGACGAACGGGAACTGCACGAACGTATGCGCTTCCGGCTGGATTGGGGCTACGATTGGGCTCCGTTCTACGAACTGCTGGTGACCGCGCGGGAACATGGGGAAGCCATTTACGGGCTCGATTGCATGCCCCGCGAGGACTTGCGCAAGATCGGCGCGCGCGACCGTCACGCCGCCGACAAAGTGGCGGAGATCCGCCAGCGACACCCCCGCGCTGCCATTCTGGTTCTGTTTGGGGAGTCGCACCTGGCCCCCGGGCATCTGCCGCGTGAACTGCGTGACACGCTGCCGCAGGAACGAACGCTGACCGTTTTGCAGAATGTGGATGCGCTGTACTGGCGAGCAGCCGGCGAACGCCACGACCGGATCGAAGCCGTCCGCGTCGCCGATGACGTCATCTGCGTATTCAACGCCACGCCGCTCGAGAAATATGAGAACTACCGCTTGTGTCTGGATCGGTGGAAGCGCGAAGACTCGGACGCGCCCGATCTGGCGCCCACCGTCTACAACCTGATCGACGGCCTGGTGCGTTTCCTCAAAATCGACCGGTATTCCGCGCACAACACCACCCAACCGAAATTTCTGGTCGACCTTTTGCCCGAAGTCTATTTCCGGTCCTCGGACGCGTTGCTCTACCGCCTGCTTTCCCGCAAGGGAGTGAGCGAGGAGGAACGCACTGCTATGTTGCGGCGCGTGGAAGATCGGGGCTGCGCGTACCTGCCTCAGGTCAACGCTTTTTACATGCACGAACTCCAGATGATGTACGCGGCCGAAGAGGCGGCGCGTTTCTTGCACCATGCCTGCCGTGGATTGCCGGCGCGCGTGACGGCACGGGAGGAGGCAGCGGACCAGCCGGCCGACTTTTTCTACGGCCGCGTTCTCGAGAATGCGCTGGCATACTTTGGATCGCGCGTGCTGTGTCCCGCCCGCCCGGCCGTGCGGGAGAACGACCTGCGGGATCTGAGTGATCAGACAAGGGAGGATGTGGAAGGGCAAACCGGCCTCGTCTTCGCGGAATCCATCCGCGCGCTGAACTTCTTGCTGTTGCATCGCCTGCTCGAAGTGAACCCGAAGCAGTGCGAGGAAGTGCGCGGCTCGCTGGATGAGGGGATCCGGAGCAATGGCGCGAAGTTCGAATACATCACGCAGCAACTGGGCTACCTGCTGGGCTGCGATCTGTACGATGCCTACCTGGAAGGCCGGGTCTCTCCCGGATACGTGCGCGGCTTGTTCCTCGCGCATGTCGAAGAGCCCGCCGCCGCACGGGACTACTATTTCGAGCTTGTCCACGGGCTGCGCGCCACCCAGCGAAAAGCACGCGCGGCGGGGGCAGGGAAGTAGGCGAGTCTCAGCTTCTGGCTCTCAGCGTTCAGCTCTCAACTTTCAGCCCGCCGGGTCTCCTCTTGAACGGTAGCCTTTTTCCTTCCGTCCAAACGACAACTTCTCGAGGGGTGCTACTCTAGTCGCTGCCTCGGCTGAAGACTTGAGGCGGAGAGTGGATCGCTGGCGCTTCATGAACTCCGACTCCATCCGCAAACTGTTCGATGAAGTACGCCGTGGGAAACTCTCGCCCGACGTCGCGGTCCAGCGGTTGCGGCACTTGCCTTTCGAGGACCTGGGATTCGCGAAAGTCGACCACCACCGGGCCCTGCGCGTGGGCATGCCCGAGGTGATTTTCGGGGAGGGCAAGACGCCGGCACAACTGGCGACGATTTTCGCCAAACTCGCAAAGCATGGCGGCAACCTGCTCGCTACCCGGGCCACCGAAAAGCAGTTTGCGGCCGTGAAGAAAAAAGTTCGCGGCGCCGAATATCGCGCCCTGGCCCGCGCCATCGTGCTCGAGCGGGACCCGAAGAAGTATGGCAAGGGAACCATCACGGTGGTCTCGGCGGGAACCAGTGATATTCCGGTCGCCGAAGAGGCGGTCGTCACGGCGGAGTTGATGGGCAACGACGTTCAGCGCCTGTACGACGTCGGAGTCGCAGGGATCCACCGCCTGCTGGCGAATCGGGAAGCGTTCGCGAACGCTCGGGTGGTGATTGTGTGCGCGGGGATGGAAGGCGCTTTGCCCAGCGTAGTCGGAGGGCTGGTAGGAGTGCCGGTGATCGCCGTGCCCACGAGCGTGGGCTATGGCGCCGCGTTCCAGGGCCTGGCCGCGCTGCTGGGCATGATGAATGCGTGTGCTTCGAATGTGAGCGTCGTGAACATCGACAACGGGTTTGGTGCGGGGTATGTGGCGTCGCTCATTAACCGGCTGTAGGGTCATTCCATCGGCGGTTCCAGCTTTTCTTCGCGCCCCTGCGGGTCCCCTTGTGCTCTGGGCGGTTCGTGTTTCCAAGATTCCTCGATCCTCATGCCCTTCAAAAAAAAGAGGCACGGCTCGCGCCGTGCCTCGGAGAGAGAGGAGTGGATTTACATCCCCTGCTTGAAACTGTTTTCGACCACCAGGTTGTTCTGGACGCTGAAGGCGCCCGGCAACTGGTTGGCGCGCATACCGGCCATCTGCTTGTCCATCGGGCTGTCCACCGCGCCATACAGGCTGATGTGACCGTTCTCCACGATGATGCGGATCGGGCGCGCCGGATCAATCGCATACTTGCCTAACGCCGAGTAGCCATAGATGGCTCGCAGCGCGCGCCGGCGCAGGTTGTCGTCGAACTGCGAAACCGGCGACACCTTCACCTCATTTACGACGTCCTTCACGCCCGGCATCCGTTCGACGAGCGCAATGCCGGAATCACGGCCCACGTCGTTGTAGGTCTGTCCGCCGACGGTGACCACGCCATCCTTCACATCCAGCGTGAAGTAGTTGAACGCGCTGTCAAACCAGCCCACGCGATCGTAGTAGAGCTTGCTCGACAACTGCTCGCGCAACTTCGCGTCCGTGACGACGGGTCCGGCAACTTCGATCAGGTTGCGGACGCCCTGCACGTTCTTCAGCTTGCGGGCCGTCTTGGCCGCGTCCAACTTATCCTGGTACAAGCGGACGGTGCCCGACAGAGTCACAATGCCATCCTCGACCGAGGACTTCACCGACTGGAACTTCTGTTTCTCGGCGAACTTCTCGGCAACGCCCGCCTGAATACTCGTGTCAAAGCGGGTCGCAGGCGTGGTCTGCGCCACCATGCCCACGCTCAGCAGGCCCACCAGTAAGAAAGAAAAAATGCTCATCCGTTTGTTCATGCTCTGCGCCCTTTCATGGACAGTCGACAATTAACTAACTGTTCAGTTAATTATTTGATGCTCGAGCGGCGCTGCCGGATGCCTCCCCCTCGGAACTTCCGGTGCCCTCCGCTTACTGCCTATTTTCTAATGAGTTCGGGAGGTTCGCCTTGCATGGACCGGTAGGGGCGCGCATGATCAACCGCGATCCCGACATCACGCGGCTGCCGGACCGTCTGGAGCAGCGTGGGTTTGCTGGCGCGCAGCCGCGGCAAAACGCATGGGGCGCGTAGCTCGGGCCCGTATCCGGCGGGCGGGGCCTGGAACCGGTCAAGGGCTTGGCCCCCCCGGTTGAGCGAATTTGTGCGGAGACGGCTCGGCCACCTGAGTCCGCGACGGCCGCAGGCCTCGGGATGGATTGGTTGGAAGAGGCCCGGCCGGATTCCCGGGGTCGCTAGCGTTTCATCGCTGCGACCCGGCGCGCCGGTTGGAGCTCGATCGCGGGGATTTGCCGCGTGCGCGACCCTTCGCCCGGCTCAGAAAGACCTTCTTCTTCGCCGACCGGGATGTCTTTCCGTCCCCGCGATGCCCGGTTTCCTGGAACACCCGCGCAAAAATCTTGTCGATATTGCGGAGCTGTCGCTTCAGGTCGAAGGCGTGCTCGACCTGACGGGCGGGCACTCGGCCGGTGATGTTCTTGTCCGCGAGCACGAGTTGGTGAAAGTCCAGATCCTGTTTCCATGCCCGCATGGCATGGCCTTGCACCATACGGTAGGCGTCTTCGCGCGAGACCCCATGCTCCACCAGGTCCAGCAGCAGCTGTCCGCTGAATACCAGACCTTTCGTGCTTTCGAGATTGGCCTTCATCCGCTCCGGGTAGACGAACATGGTATCGATGAGGTTCGTGGTCTTCTGGACAAGATAGTCCACCAGAGTGGTCGAATCCGGCAGAATGACGCGCTCCACCGAGGAGTGCGAGATGTCGCGCTCGTGCCACAACGGCACGTTCTCGAAAGCCGCTTGTGCGTTGGAGCGCACCACCCGAGCCAGCCCGCTGATTTGCTCGCAGGTGACCGGGTTGCGCTTGTGCGGCATGGCCGACGATCCCTTCTGTTTTTCGCTGAAGAACTCTTCGGCCTCACGGACCTCGGTGCGCTGCAGGTGGCGAATTTCTGTCGCGATCTTGTCGAGCGTCGATGCGATCACCGCGAGCGTCGCCAGGTAGTGTGCGTGCCGGTCCCGCTGGATGACCTGGGACGAAATGTCGGCTGCTTTCAGCCCCAGGCGCGCGCAGATTTTCTGCTCGAGTTCGGGGGACAAATGAGCGAAGGTCCCCACGGCGCCCGAGAATTTCCCAACCCGCATCCCTTCCGCCGCTCCCTGAAAGCGTTCGATGTTGCGCTCGGTCTCCGAATACCAGTTGGCCAGCTTGAAACCAAACGTGATGGGCTCGGCGTGGACCCCGTGGGTGCGGCCGATCTGGGGCGTGTCCTTGAACTCCCAGGCGCGCCGCTCAAGCACTTCCGCCAGGCGTTGCAAATCTTCGGCGATGATGACAGAGGCCTGGGTGATGAGCAGGGCCTGCGCTGTGTCCACGACATCGCTGGAAGTCAGGCCGTAGTGGAACCAGCGCGCGTGCGGACCCACGATCTCCGCCACGGCTGTGGTGAAGGCGATGACATCGTGCCGGACCTCGGCCTCAATTTCCTGGATCCGCTCCAGCTTGAAGCCGGCGCGCTCGCGGATGGTCCTGGCGGCGTCCTTGGGAACGAGTCCGGCCTCGGCCAGGGTTTCCGTGGCCGCAACCTCCACCGCCAGCCAGGTGCGGAAGCGGTTGTCTTCGCTCCAGATGCGACCCATATCGGGGCGGGTATAGCGCGGGATCAAGGGCTAAGCTCCCCCCTGCGTTCAAAAATAGGAACCGAGGATTGTAAATGACGCAAGACCAGCCGTCCAAGGCCGGGGGGGTGGGGGCAGGAGCGACGTACTGGCTTTCCCAGTGCGTAGAAGCCGCCGTTCCAAAATCAAACATATCGTGTTACGATACATAACGAAGCCTTCTTGTCTTGCTACGATATAATCCGCCGCATGGAAACACTCACCCTGTCGGATTACGAATCTCTGGCGGAGCTGCGTTATCAGCTGCGCTGCTTCCTCTCCTTCAGCGAACAGGCGGCCCGTGCCGTGGGCCTGGAGCCAAGGCAACACCAGCTCATGCTCAGCCTCAAGGGGCTGCCCAGCGATGCGCGGCCCACCATCGGTGAACTGGCCGAGCGCATGCAGATCCAGCACCACAGCACGGTGGAGCTGGTCAACCGGTTGTCGGCCGCTGGCTATGTGCGGCGGCGGCGAGACGGCGAGGACCGGCGCGAGGTGCTGCTCGCCCTCACTTCCAAGGGCGAGAAGGTGTTGCGGGAACTGTCGTTGCACCACCGGGCAGAACTAGGCTCGGCCGGTCCAGCGCTGGTGGGCGCGCTCCGTCGGGCAATGCGAGGAACCCGAAACTCCAAAGGCTCGCACCGCAGGCCGGCCGCTCCGAACAGGAGACGATCCACCTAGAGCATGTCCAAATTGAATCGCGGAAATGGATCCGCCGGAAAGGGCGCTTTTCCTCCCGGTGACCCAGACCTGTTACGTCCTGCAGCGGGGCCCGGAACCCGTCTCCCGTTAAGCGCCACTACAACTCCGGCACAGTTCCGTCTCGCGCTGATTTCATTTCTGGCTGCCGGCATCGGTCTTCTGGCCGGAGGCGTTGCCTTCCTGCTGTACAAGCTGATTGGCTTGTTCACCAACCTGTTCTTCTTCCACCGCTGGGATCCGGCCTTCGGGAGCGCGCGGCTGAACCATCTGGGCCTGTGGGTGATCGTGACGCCGGCGATCGGCGGGATCATGGTCGGCTTCATGGCCAAGTACGGCACGTCAAAAATCAAGGGTCATGGCATTCCCGAGGCGATGGAAGCTGTGCGGGTCAACCGCAGCCGAATCCATCCCCGCGTGGCCATCCTGAAGCCAATTTCGGCCGCGATTGCCATAGGCACGGGCGGACCGTTCGGCGCGGAAGGGCCGATCATTCAGACCGGTGGCGCTGTCGGATCCCTGGTGGGACAGGTGTTCGACAGCACTGCGTCGGAGCGCAAGGTCTTGCTGGCCTGCGGCGCAGCGGCGGGGATGTCGGCGACCTTCAACACTCCGATCGCTGGCGTGATCCTAGCGATCGAACTCCTGCTGTTTGAGTTCAAGTCGCGGTCGTTTATTCCCATGGTGATTGCCAGCACCCTGGCAACGGCGGTGCACAACGAACTGCTGGGGGCAGGGCCGATGTTCACGGTTGCGCCTATGGATTTCGGAATTCCCAAGGCACTCCCGTTCTATCTCGTCCTGGGCGTCATTTGCGGGTTGACGGCGGTGGGATTCAGCAAGCTGCTCTATTGGGTCGAGGATCAGTTCGAGAAGCTGCCGGTTGACGAGCTGTGGTGGCCCGCGATCGGTGCGCTGGGGCTGGGCATCATCGGCTACTTCGTGCCCCGCGTCCTGGGCGTGGGCTATGACACGATCAGCGACATCCTGAATGCCCAACTCGCGCTGAAGTTGCTGCTGATCGTCATGATCGCCAAGGCGGCCGCGGTGGTCATCTCCTTGGGGTCAGGAACCTCCGGAGGCTTGCTGGCTCCGATGTTCATGTCGAGCGCCGCCCTCGGGGGCGTCTTTGCGATGGCGGTGAACCGGTTGTTCCCGGCGGCGAATCTCGCAGCCGGAGCCTTCGCGCTGGTGGCCATGGGCGCGGTGTTCGGCGCGGCCTCGCGGGCGACGTTCACCTTCATCATCTTCGCATTCGAAATCACCCGTGACTACAACGCAGTGCTGCCCCTGATGCTGGTGAGCGTGATCGCGGACGGTGTGGCGATGCTGTTCATGCCCACCTCCTCCATCATGACCGAGAAACTAGCGCGCCGCGGGCTTCGCATCCACCAGGACTACGAAACCGACGTCCTGCAGCAGGTGTCAGTCGCGGAGACGATGGATCGGGATGTCCCGAGCATCGCGGCCTCCATGCTTCTGGGCGAGCTGGCAGACAGGATTGCAAAGCACGATCCGGAGGTCAGCCACCATCAGGGACTGTTCATCGTGGATGCAGAAGGCAATCTCAAGGGGATCATTACACGGGGGGACGTTCTGCGCGCTCTAGACCAGCATCGGAGTGGAGCTGTCAGCGTGCTGGAAGCCGGCTCGCGCGATTTGATTGTGGCGTTTCCGGATGAGATGATCTCGGAAGCGTCCGCCAAAATGCTGCGCAATGATATTGGGAGACTGCCGGTCGTGGACCGAACCGATCCCAGGAAACTTGTGGGCTACCTTGGCCGTGAGGGTGTGATGGCGGCCGGTCTGCATCGTCTGCACGATGAGCACGTGCGCGAGTCGGGGTGGATCAAGGGTCTCGACAGGTCTCGAGAATGAGTGGAAGGGCAACCCGCTCCCAGTCTTCGAAACCGCGCAAAGAGCGGCAATCGCCGCGTGCTTCGCGGCTTTCCGTTGCGACCCGTGCGGTTCAATTGTTTCGCTGTTTGGTTGTTCTGAGGAGTTCAGTCTCAACTAGTTCTGGGCGCCAGCCTCGCTGACATGCAGGTTGCTCACGGGGACCTTCTTCTGGGCGGCGTCGATCAGCGGACGCAGGGCGTCCACCGAAATTCCCAGCGTTCCACCGGAAAAGCCGTCAATGTAGGCGGAATTGATACCGATGACCTGGCCCGCGGAATTGAACACCGGTCCACCGCTGCCGCCATGCGCGGTGGGCGCATCATAGATCAGCTTGTCGCCCACCACATCCCCGAGGTGGCCTACAGTGGCCGATGGGCGGATCAGAGACAGGGCAGCAAGTTCGCTGGCCGCGCTGATGTCATCATGACGGTAAGCCAGCCGTTCATATACTTCGGTGGGCGATTTCGCGACCATTCCTGCGACCCCCATGGGATATCCGATGACGGTGACCAGTTCTCCCGGGGGCGTGGGCCGCCGGGCGAGAGGAAGAGGCGCAAGCCCGCGCGTCCAGGGCGTGGATTCCAGGTGAAGCACCGCCAGATCGCTGTGCGCAGAAACCACCGTGGGCGTGATTTCAAAAGGCGTGGGAGAGCCGGGGAAGAACGCGACGAGTTTTTCGAGCGACGCCACGGCTCCGCGACGAATCAGCGCGTCGGCTTCCGGATCTCCATACCAGGGTTCGGCCACGTGCCGGTTGGTCGCCAATAGTCCATTGGCAACCACGAACCCGGTGCCCGAAACACGTGCCCTGAGCCTCGGAGCCTGGTGTGGAAAACCCACCTCATAGATTCCGAAGACATAGCAAATCGAATTGCGATAGCGGTTTAGAACCATCACCGGCATCGCCTGTTCCTGCTGGAGCGTCTCCACCTGCTGATGGAGCTGGTGGACCTGATCCTGCAAGTCAGTGGTCGCGGGCGGTGCGTAATACTGCACTACCACACCAGTGCCAATCAGCAAAAGCAGGCCAACGGCGGATTCGATCAGCCAGGTCCAGCTTTCGGCCGCCTGGTCGACTTCGGGCATCGGTCCTGGCTCGGACATAGTGGTTTGGTGCGGTTGACGCTAACTGGGGGAGGGTGGGGGCCAGAGGCGGTTCGTGCTACCCCTCCATCATGCAGGATGAGGACGGTTTTCCCTAGGCACGGAAGGCGATGTACCCCAGATGGCTCTATATTTCAGAGACTTAGCAGCAGTGCTGACGGCTTGAGCGGGCCCTGTGTCAGGGTTCCCCGATGTGCAGCCGGCGGGCCATCTCGTCGTACAGGAAGCCCTCCGCCGGACTGTAAGGCTGGACCCACTTCCCGTCGATCACAAACTGGGGGATGGCCCGCTTGCCGGTCTCCTGGACCACCCGCTCGGCCGCACCCGGTGTGGTTTCGATGTCGATCTCTCGGTAGGGAATGTTGTGCCGGTCCAAGAAGCTCTTGGCTTTGCGGCAATCGGCACACCAGAAGGCGGAGTAGACGATCAGTTCCATAGGCAAGCAGTTCGATTCCCCTTCCAGGTTACTCGGAACCTAGCCAAGCAAGCAAGATTACGTCTGGGTGCGGGCGCTTACACGCGCTCCAGGTGGTGAAGCGTACGCTCGTTCTCGAGGTTGCCCGTGTTCAGAGTGGACGCGGGCTCGAATAGCATGATCCAGGCTTCTTGGTCGGCGACCGGCCGGTGCTCGACCCCGCGCGGCACGACCAGGAACTCGCCTTCCTCCAGCCAGATGTGCCGGTCGCGCAGTTCCATGCGAAAGCGCCCTTTGACCACCAGGAACAGCTCGTCCTCGTTCTCATGATGATGCCAGACGAACTCGCCCTTCAGCTTGTCGAGTTTTACCAGTTGGCCGTTGAGCTCACCGGCGATGTAGGGCTTCCAGTATTCAGTGATCTTGGCAAACTTGTCGGCGATGTTGATCTTTTCCATGGTCCCTCTTCCCAGGGATGGAGTCGCGGACGCCAGCCGAGCTACTGACTAGATTCAATCTTTACCCTGCCGGTCGCAAAGAAGATCCGCTTCGCTGGCGACGGCAGGAGCGGCTCCCTCAGATCGTTCCCGAACGGTGAGGATTCGCTCATCCGAGTGCAGAAATGACGAGGAAGGCCTGCCTCGGTATACAATCACGAGCCCCGCAGTTTCCGACCATGGACGACGAGAGGAGCAAGAGGGCCCATGAATTCTCCCTGCCCAATCAACCCCAAAACCAGAGCTTCATTGCTGATCTCCTTGCTTGTCTTAACCGCCTGCGCGATCGCGCAAGAGCTGCCGATCGCCAAACCCGAGGCCGTGGGACTTTCCCTCGACCGTCTCGAGCGGATCGGCACGGCGGTCCAGCACGACATCGACGACCAGCGCATCGCGGGCGGGGTCACGATGGTGGTGCGCCGCGGACACGTGGCCTGGTTCAAGGCGCAGGGCATGATGGACCGCGAAGCCGGCAAGCCGATGCACACGGACACGATGTTCCGTATCTGCTCCATGACCAAGCCCATCACGAGCCTGGCGGTGATGATGCTGTACGAAGAGGGGCACTTCCTTCTCAGCGACCCCGTCTCGAAGTATCTGCCCGAGTTCAAGAATCCGAGAGTGCTGGTCAAACCCGCCGCCGGCGAGCCCTACTCGATCCCCGCAACCCGAGGGATCACGATCCGCGACCTTCTGCGGCACACCTCGGGACTCACCTACCAGTGGAATGCCGAACTTGGCCCCCTGTACAAGAGTGCCAACGTCGCGAGCGGGCTACTGCCCTACGACGGCTCCATTGAGGACAGCGTGAAGCGCCTCGCCGCAATCCCGCTGCTGTTCAACCCCGGGGAGCGCTGGGAATATAGCTTGGGAGTTGACGTCCTCGGCCGCCTGGTGGAAGTCGTTTCCGGTAAACCCCTGGACGAATTCTTTCGTGCCCGCATTTTTGAGCCGCTCGGGATGAAGGACACTTATTTCTATCCACCCGATCATAAGTTGGAGCGGTTGGCCACGGCGTACACCTACGATGCGGAGAAAGGCCTCAAGCGCTTCCCCGATTCGCCCATTGCGGAAGGATTTTTTATCTATTCAGCCGACTACCCGTACCGTGCTCCCAAGAAGCTCTTCTCGGGTGGTGCCGGTCTGGTTTCGACGGCCGCCGACTATGCGCGCTTCTGCCAGATGATGCTGGATGGCGGCAAGGTGGGAAATATGCGGCTGGTCAGCCGCAAGTCGATCGAACTCATGAGCCAGGATCAATTGGGAAAAATCAGTGTGGACCAGGGCTTCGGGCTCGGGTTCGGAGTCGAAGGCGTGAAGGGACCGCTCTCCGAACTAGGGTCGCCGGGAGAGTACAACTGGGGAGGTTTTTTCTACACCGCGTTTTCCATTGACCCGAAAGAACAAATGATCGTGATCTTCATGGGGCAATTGCACCCGACCGGCGACTTGACCCTCGATCATCAGGTGCACGCACTGGCATATCAGGCGATCAACGACTGAAGCCTGAGAACGGCCTCCGACCTACAGAAAGAGGGCTCTCTTATGCGAAACGTGCTGCGCTCTTCCCTGACAATCTTCCTGTTGTCCCTGACCGCCCTGGCCCAGGCGCCATCCGTCCCAGCTCCGCCCGCCACACCGAAGCGTCCCGTCATCGACGAATACCAGGGCGTCAAAGTCACCGACGACTATCGCTGGCTGGAGAACTGGGATGATCCCGCCGTCAAGCAGTGGAGCGCCGCCGAGAACGCCCGCACCCGCGAATATTTTGACCAGCTGGCAGCGCGCCCTCTGATCAGAGAGCGCCTCAAGCAGCTCGCGGCCGGCGAGTCCGCTGCCTACTCTGACCTGCAATTCCGCGGTGGAACTCTGTTTGCCATCAGGTACCAGCCACCGCAGCAGCAGCCCACCCTGGTGGCCCTGCGCTCCGCCGACGATCCCGCCGGCGCGAAGGTCATTTTCGATCCCAACGCGGTGAGCGCCAAGGGCTCACTCTCGGTGGATTTCTACGTACCGTCCCTCGACGGCAAATACGTCGCCGCGGCTCTCTCCGAGAATGGTTCAGAAGATAGTTCGGCTCACGTCTTCGAAGTCGCCACCGGCCGGCAACTCTCCGACGTCATCCCGCGCGTGAACTTTGCGACGGCGGGTGGCAGTCTTGAATGGAAGGCCGACGGGTCCGGCTTCTATTACACGCGCTATCCGCAGGGGAACGAGCGTGCACCGGAAGATGCCAACTTCTATCAGCAGGTCTACTTTCACAAGCTCGGCGCCGCGCCCCAGCAAGACACCTACGTCATCGGCAAGGATTTCCCGCGCATCGCCGAAATCCAGCTGCGCGCCAGCGCGGACGGCCGCTGGCTGGTCGCCGCCGTAGCCAACGGCGATGGCGGCGAAGTCGCCCACTATGGACGGGACGCCGCCGGCAAATGGACCCAGGTCACGCGCTTCGAGGATGGAATCGTAGCGGCGAAGGTGGGAGCGGACGACGAGCTTTACCTGCTTTCTCGCAAGGACGCGCCGCGTGGCCAGATTCTGCGTCTGCCGCTCACTGATCTGAATCTTGCCCACGCCAAAGTCATCGTCCCGCAAAGCTCGGGCGCTGATTCCAACGAGACCGCCCGAGCCTCCATCGAAAACTTCGTGCCCACTCCGGGCCGCCTGTACGTGGTTGACATCATGGGCGGACCCTCTCGCGTCCGGGTCTTCGACCCTGAGGGCCATGCGCTTGCGGCCCCGCCACTGCCTCCGATCTCAGCGATCGGCCAAGTCGTCTCGATCGGCAGCGGCAATGTGCTCTTCTATACTTCCACTTATCTTGAGCCGGCCGCCTGGTACCGCTTTGACGCCGCCACCGCCAAGACCGTCCGCACCGCGCTCTACGAGACCTCACCGGTCAAGTTCGACGATGCCGAAGTGGTGCGCGACTTTGCCACTTCGAAAGACGGGACCCGGGTGCCGGTCAACATCATCCGCCGCAAAGGCACACGCCTCGATGGGAGCAACCCCAGCCTGCTCGAGGGTTACGGGGGCTACGGCATCAGTTCCAAGCCCTACTTCGTGGGATCGGACTCAGGGGTCTGGCTCGACCAGGGCGGCGTCATTGTGTTTGCCAATCTGCGCGGCGGCGCCGAATACGGCGAGGAGTGGCATAAGGCGGGCAACCTGACGCGCAAGCAGAATGTGTTTGACGATTTCATTGCCTGTGCCCGATTTCTCATCGACCAGAACTACACTTCACCCGCCCGCCTTGCCATCCTCGGCGGCAGCAACGGCGGCCTGCTAATGGGCGCGGCCTTCACCCAGCACCCCGCGCTCTTCCGCGCCGTGGTTTCCTACGTCGGCATCTACGACATGCTGCGCGTCGAACTCGACCCCAACGGCGCCTTCAACGTAACCGAATTCGGCACGGTGAAAGATCCCGAACAGTTCAAGGCGCTTTACGCCTACTCTCCCTACCACCACGTAAAGGATGGCACAGCCTATCCCGCGATCCTGATGCCCACGGGAGAAAACGACCACCGCGTGAACCCCATGCAGTCGCGAAAAATGACCGCACGCCTTCAGGCGGCGAACCGTTCCGATCACCCCATCCTGCTGCGAACCACAGCGAGCGCCGGGCATGGCTTCGGCACAGCCTTGGATGAACAGATCGAGCAAGGCGCCGACGTATTCGGCTTCCTGTTTGATCAGTTGGGAGTTAGGTACACGCCGGCAGGGAAGTGAAAAGGGTGGCAAGGCTTTCCAGCCTGAAGATCAGGGTGTTACCTGGCAAAGCAAAAGCCGCCAGCTTTTCGCTGACGGCTGATGGCTGAAAGCTGGCCGCTAGTTCTCGTACAGCAGCACACCCTCGGTCTTCTCCGAGTCCACTGGACGGTAGTACAGCTTGTTGCCGTCGAGGAAGACTTCGATGAAGGCCGGCCGCGTCGTGATGGTGCCCTGGATCAGCGCCTCCGAGAGCGGGTCCTCGATGTACTTCTGCAGCGCGCGGCGCAGCGGACGGGCTCCGTAGCTGCGGTCGGTCAGGGTCTGGCTGAGGATCCACCTCTTGGCTTCGTCGGCCACAGTCACCGTGATGGAGCGCTGGGCCAGGTTCTGGTTCAGCTGGCTGACCATGAGTTCGAGGATCTGGATCAGATCGCTCTCGCCCAGGGCGGTGAACAGGATGATCTCGTCCAACCGGTTCAGGAACTCTGGATTGAAGGTGCGCTTGACTTCGTTCTTCACGAGGTCTTCCACCTTCTCGGAAACCATGTCCTCCTTCGACGACTGGAATCCCAGGCCCTCGCGTCTCTGCAGGTGCCGGGCGCCAATGTTCGACGTCATGATGATGATCGCGTTCTTGAAATCCACCGTGTTGCCCAGGCCGTCGGTGAGCTGGCCGTCTTCAAACACTTGCAACAGAATGTTGAACACGTCCGGATGCGCCTTCTCGATTTCGTCGAGCAGGACCACCGAATACGGGGCACGCTTTACTCGCTCGGTAAGTTGTCCGCCCTCTTCGTAGCCCACGTATCCCGGAGGCGAGCCGATCAGTTTCGAGACCGAGTGCTTTTCCATGAACTCGGACATGTCGAAGCGGACCAACGACTTCTCGCTGCCGAACATGAACTGGGCCAGCGTGCGCGCGACCTCGGTCTTGCCGACGCCCGTCGGGCCCAGGAACAGGAACGAGCCGATCGGCCGGTTCGGGCTTTTCAGGCCGGCGCGGCTGCGGCGGATGGCGCGGGCAAGGGCCGTGATCGACTTGTCCTGCGAGATGATCCGCTTATGCAGCTCTTCTTCAATGCGCAGCAGTTTCTGCGACTCTTCTTCCTTGATCGACATGACCGGCACCCCGGTCCAGCGAGAGACCACGTCCTCGATGTCCTCGCGGCCGACCACTCCGGTGGAAGATTCGTCGAGATGATATTTTTCGCGAAGAGCGCGCAGGTTCTCGCGCTCTTTGCGTTCCTCATCCGAGTAGAAGCGCGCCTTCTCGAACTCGTGGTTCGCGATGGCGTTCTCCATGCGGTGAACGATGAACTTGATGCGCTTCTGCACCTCGGTGATGTCCTCGGGCAGCGAGGTCTGGCGCAGCTTCACGCGCGCGCCGGCTTCGTCGATGAGGTCGATCGCCTTGTCGGGCAGGAAGCGGTCCGGGATGTAGCGGTTCGAATGGGAAACCGCGAAGTTGATGGCTTCGTCGGTGTAGGTGACGGCGTGGAACTTCTCGTAACGATCCTTGATCCCGAACAGAATCTTGGTGGCATTCACCTCGTCCGGCGGCGGCACTTTGACGGCCTGGAAGCGACGCTCGAGCGAACGATCTTTTTCGATCGATTTGCGGTATTCGCCCGGAGTGGTGGCGCCAATGCATTGAATCTCTCCGCGCGATAGAGCGGGCTTCAGGATGTTGGCGGCGTCAAGCGAGCCTTCGGCGGAACCGGCGCCGACCAGCGTGTGCAACTCGTCGATGAAGATGATGGCGTTTTGCGACTCCATCAGTTCCTTCATGATGGTCTTCAGACGTTCTTCGAACTGGCCGCGGTACTTGGTCCCGGCGACGATCAGCGAGAGGTCCAGCGCGAGAATGCGTTTGTCGGCCAAAAAGGACGGAACCTCGCCGTCGGCGATACGCTGGGCCAAGCCCTCGACGATCGCGGTTTTGCCGACTCCGGGTTCACCGATCAGCACCGGGTTGTTCTTGGTGCGGCGGCAGAGAATCTGAATGACCCGGTCGACTTCGCCTTCGCGTCCGACCAGCGGATCGAGCTGGCTGTCCATGGCAGCCTGGGTCAGATCGCGCGAAAACTCCGCCAGCAGGGAAGACTCACGCTGCCGCTGCGGCTGGGCTTTTTCCTGGCTGGTACGGGCTAGCTCTTCCCGAATGGTCGGGAGCCGTAGTCCGCGCTCGTGCAAAATTTCCGCAGCGAAGCACTTTTCTTCGCGCAGCAGCCCTAAGAGAAGATGCTCGGTTCCGATGTGTTTGTGCGACAAACGCTCCGCCTCTTCGGCGGCATAGGCCAGCACACGCTTGCATTCATTGCTCAGTGGCAGGTCGACCGAGGTCGAAACCTTCTCGCGGATCGTAGTATGTCCTTCAATCTGCTTGCGGATCGACTCAACCGAGGCATGAGAGCGTAGGAAACGATTGGTCAGGGCCTTATCTTCGCGCAACAGTCCGAGCAGCAGGTGCTCGGTTTCAATGTAGGGAGACCCGAACTGGCTGGCTTCATAGCGCGCAAAAAAGATGACGCGCCTTGCTTTCTCCGTATAGCGTTCGAACATATAGCCCCTTCCCGCTGAGCGCTTCGGGGAGTCGGGAACCAATGCCTACTCCCCCGAGAACTCTTGGCCCTAACGACATTATGCAATCAAAAGGCCACGAACCCAACCCCCTTGAAACGTTTTTCTAGGGGTGGAGTCACCAATGGCACTCCGGTGCTATGGACTTCAGTGTCATTTCTCAAATCCGCGCACCGTGGTGTTGTGACCTCCTGTCCTTCACCGCACTCCAACTGCTCGTCTCTTCAAACGGGCAGCGACTCCGGCACGACCTCTTCCATGTGGCCCTGATGCAACCGCAACACGCGGTGGCAGCGACGCGCAAACGCGAGGTTGTGAGTCGCAATGAGGGAGGTGAGCTGGTAGTCGCGATGTAACCTGGCAATCAATTCGAAAACCGACTCGGCCGTGCGCCCGTCGAGGTCTCCGGTAGGCTCATCCGCTAGCAACAGCTTCGGTTGAG
>Ga0137418_10000208_pt1 | contig 47923 bp, 35 predicted proteins | sample CZODoug3_1_2_16f_FD_122242 | JGI IMG/M metagenome (GOLD analysis project Ga0137418, IMG submission 122242) | Vadose zone soil fungal communities from Angelo Coast Range Reserve, California, USA - CZODoug3_1_2_16fungal (Hybrid Assembly) | ecosystem: Environmental > Terrestrial > Soil > Vadose...
GCAGCAGCTCACAAGGACGCTGCCGTAGCGAAGCTTGCCGCAGGGAAATTGGTTCTGCTCGCGCAGGAGCCCGGACAGCATCCGTTTGCTCAGCAGATCGTCACGATGCAGGCGAAAGAGGCAGAAGCGCTCGCCGCCAAAGCCGCTGGGAATGCAGGTGAAGCAATTGCGAAGATGAAAGAAGCAGTCGCCATCGAAGATTCGATTGACAGCCTTTCACAGCCTCCCTATCCAATCATTCCCGCAAACGAGCTCTTTGGCACACTGCTGATGGAGTTGAATCGGCCCGCTGATGCCAAAGAACGATTTCTTCAAGCTCTAAAACGGACTCCGGGGCGTCCCAAGGCCATCTACGGCATCGCTCGAGCGGCGCAGGCAACCGGCGACAAGGCCACGGCCCATCAGCGCTATCAACAATTCCTGACACTCTGGAAGAACGCTGACCCTGATCGCCCTGAAGTCACTACCGCAAAAGAGTTTCTAGCGAAAGAGCCAGCGGCAACGGACTGAAATTCCTGGTCGGGAGCCTGAAAACCATGCTTGCCGCCATTGTGGCCGTCAGAAGCCGCTCGCGCGGCAGACGCGGGCCACTATGGAAACTGAATGGAGTGCAAGAGCGGTGGGGCGTGGGGACGACGAGGATGGCGAGGGCGTGCGAGCGGGGAAAAGGGCAAACGGCAAAACGGTCGGACGGGGCGAGTGGGAAGCAGCGGGAAGAAGGGATGAGTTGGTTGACGAGGCACACGAGGAGTGGGCGTGGCAAAGCACGCAGGCCCTTCGGTATGGAAAGAGCGGAGTGATGCGGCGGCGGTGAGCCGGATCGGAGGGCAACGGAGTTGGATCTGGGCTGTGGTCAACCTCTCGACGACGATCATGGGGGCGCCACAGTTGGGACTCAGCCAAAGAGGGCACGCTTGCTCGCGGGAGGATGCTTTCGGTTTGGTGTGCGGTCGCGGTAGCGAAGTGAGCGTCCGCCAACAAAGCGGAAGCAGAGTGGAGCGGCGCCGGCTAGCAAGGAAGCCGAAGTTCCGGATACGAACGAAGCCTTTGGGAAGTAGGTGCAGCAGGAAACGGCACAGGAACTCATCGAGCGATAAGGTCATCAGTTTCTGTTCATGGTTGTCAGCTGAGTCGCGCCAACGAAAGGTGACCTTCTGGTCCGCACAGGAGACTAGCCGATGGTTGGAGATGGCGACGCGATGGGTGTAGCGGCCCAGGTACTGCAGCACATATTCCGAGCCACCGAAGGGTGGTTTGGAATAGACCACCCAGTGCTTACGAAACAGGGGCGGCGGATCGCTGACCTGGTTCGCGCCATTTCTGCTGGTCAAACGAAACACCGATGCCCCACAGGCCCGAAAAATCGGAGCCCCGGGAAGGTGAGAGCCAACAAGCTTGCTCTACTGCTCCAGTGTCAAACAGATGATAAGAGGAAACTCTACGTCTCCCCTGCCGGTGAAGCTCCTTTGGCACCTTCTGGCTCGCGGTGGTCGGCTATCTTGTAACGCCCCCCATATGGTCTGACGGGTTGGGGCAAGCGACACACTGGGCATGAGGTAGTGTTGCGAACGCTGACGCTCCACTTGCCTACGAACTTGCCACCACCTTTGCATCCGGAGGTCATAAAGTAGATCTTTTCAGATTACGAAAGTTGGAATCGCTCAACAATGCACTCGTCCAACTGGCTTTTGCCCTTGGCAGAGCTCAGGGTGGCAGAATGTGGACCGCTGACAAAAGTATCGGACCAAGGAATCGGGAAGGTCCAGCTGTCAACGCCTTCCTGTCCGACTCGGTATTTTGCCCGCGCCTTTGAGCAGTTCGCCCAAACGACCCGGCCCTTCTGTTTCAGGTTTTATCAGTGTTTCAAGAGACCAGCGAGCAGAATCAGGCATATGCCTGGAAGCAACCAGAAATAACAGTCTCTTCCTTCGTCAGCTATCTTGGTTCGCTTGCTGGATCGCATGTTGCCCGTTCCCCAGTCTCCGATCAGTTTGAGGCAAAGCTCACAGCTAGACAATGGCTCCGACGTGGCGTTACTTAGGTATAACGAACGTAACGGCGCCATTTGCCTGAGTTAGGGTAGTGACGCTTATCGCTTGGCATTGAGTGTGACCCCCTGAGCGACATCGAATCAGCTCAGCCAGGTGTGTGATCAGTGGGAAGGAGCACAAGACAACGGGAGTACCGCGGCCTTGCGACCGACCCGGTACAGCTTCTTGTCAGAAACGTCGAATTCTAGGTCCGGGCTGTGCGGATTGGTGAGGCTGTCCAGAATGTTCTGTGGGACGCCGCCGGAGAGATCGGGAGTCTCGGGGTGAGTTTTAAATGATAGGCCGACGTCCAGACGCACCGCTGAAGCAATGCTAGGTAGCGCGCTGACGGGGTTGGGCAGGGTGTCCGGGACATGGCACGACCGACACAGGCGGTTCACTTCAGTCCCCCTTGAAGACGTTTGCCTTGGTAGCGCCAGTGGACTGTTCCAGGTCTTCGCCTGAACAACTGGAGCGGCGGTGACCGCGACATCAGGCGTTGGACGCGCGATTTGCGGTGCAAGTGTCTCCGAAGGTTCGTCGGAAGTCGCGCTTGGTGGTGGTGTCACTTTCGTGCTCAACGATTCTTCACCAGCTGAAATGAGAGCGCCGGCTTTTGTCTTCTTCCCTATCTTTTGGGATTAAATGTTTATTTGCTCCCAGACCCACTTCGGCCGCTCCGTGGACTGTGTGCAGCAATGGGCACTCTCGGCGGCAACGTGCGAATTCCTGCGCCGCTCTCAGTCCGTCCAAGCGTGGCACTGCGAAATTCATAACGATCAGGTCAGGGCGCAGTTCCGTGGACTTTGCGACCGCTTCTTTTCCGTCGACGACCTCGCCACAAATCTCCCAATCAGGATTGGCTTTCAGGGACGCCCGAAGCCCTCGCAGCACCGATTCGTGGTCATCGGCAATTGGGACTCGTTCGCCACAGACGGCCTGGAAGACAGACCCCGCGTCGGTGGGTTTCTTAAGGAGAGAACCCGAAAGGGGCATTTCGACACGGGGACGAACGCTCTTGTATTAACTCCGAACTGACGGAGAAGGTTACGTCCCCTGCTGCCGCGCTGAAAATACAGGAATCATGGAGACGGGAGGAGTCATTTCCGATAGCTAAACGCCTTACCCGTTTCTCAACGCTAGAGGCCCGAATGGCCCGTCCAAGAGTTGGTGCTCCCCACGAGAGTGCCATTTACCGGTTGGGTGAAGGACCCTAGTCTGTGGTAACCAATCCCAGGGAGGACGTCGTGACCCACTTTATCAGAGCTGTCGCAGATTACATCTTCGGTTGCCATCACAAGGCACTCAGTCGGGTATTTACAATCGGTCGCAAGACTTATCAGGTCTGCTGCGACTGTGGCGCCGAGTTCGAGTATTCGTTGAAGACGATGTCTCATAGGCGCACACCAGCGCCTGGCCCTTTGTGCAGGACAGCAGCAGCGCCGAGACCGAATGCCTACGGCTCATACACGAGAACCGCTTCGGTCGTTTGATCTCTCATTTTCCTGTATTGGTTCGCCCTCGCGCCGCCAGGGAGGATCGAGTTGCGATCGAGAGGAAATAATGTAGGCCGTGTTCGACGAAGCACTCCGGGGTACGCAGCCACAAGCAGCAGAGGAAGCAAGGAAGGGTTCTGTTATCAGCAAGATTTTGACATCAAGAAGCTGATAGAGAGCGGCACCAACCCAAAGCGCTCCAGGTTCCGAGCCGAAGCTCCGATCCCTGCGGTGCTGGAGAAGACAAAGCGGCAGCCCGCTTTCAGAGCGCACTGCAACCTGACGTCCAACAAAGCCGTTTGTACCCCGTTGCGCCGATGCGCAAATCTGCAACTGGTCGTCCGCAGGTGGGCCGTGTCTCCGTTGATGTGCAGAACGCCACCACCCGCTACCTCACCGTTCCGTCGCACCAAGAACGGCCGTGCACCGTCAGCAAATCCGAAACAGTAGAAGGTGTCGAGCAGCCTTGGTGGTAAGCTGGAGTCATCCACCGGTGTGTCTGATTCTTGGAAACCTGCGGCCACTGTGCGCACCCATACCTCAGCGTCCTGTATGGTAGCGGGCTGAACCTGAATGTTATCGGGGACGGATTTGCCTGGGATATCGGCGAGCGGCCTCCACCAATTCTCCATCGGTGCTCCAGCTTTGTATCCGCGGCTGGCTAATAAGGAATTGACGCCGTCGTGAGTTCGGCCGGAGATTGCGATGCGCACTGGTGATTTTCGGGAATCATAAAAATCTTCGATAGCGGCAATGTCTTTGGCGTCAACTGCGCTAGCTGTTCCAACTCCGATCGCGCACGTCAGAGGGACGTCCGGGCCGCTATACGCGATGCAGGCACCTGCCAGGTCGGCCCAGCACGCCCCAACCTCGGGCCTCCGAGAGCTCATCGCCGCGGTCGCAGTCCTCAACATTGCGATCGACGCATGCTGGACCTTTTCGAGCAGCATCTCGCTGTCGAAGGTTAGGCAGTTCGCCGAGCCGGATGGAGAATATCTCACTTTAGCATCGAGCATAACTAAGCGGTTCTCCCGAGCTCAGTCTAGAATTGCCTGAAAGATCCGTTTCTTCAAAATCTCTTCTCGGACATTCCTACGTCAAGAAGCACGCCGCCCAGAGAAGGCTCAATTTTGCTCTCCGCCCGCTACGCTGCTGCCCCACATTGCACTGCTGCCCCACATTGCGCTGCTGCCCCACATAGCGCTACTGCCCCACATTGCGCTACTGCCCCACATAGCTGACGAACCCCAGAGAGCGGACGAGCCCCACATCGCCGACGTTGCGGCAACGAACTGAGAGGAGCCCCAGACGGACGAACTACCCCACATCGCCGATTTCCCCCAGACCGACGAGCGATCAGAGGTCAGAAAGATATTTCCCGACGTCGCGTCGTAGTTTGCGATAGGAGACAGCGCGGTCCCGCTTGCTAGGTCGGTGCTAGCCAAAGCAGCCGCAATGTCCAGGTACCCGGCGCCGACTGTGAACACGTCATATTGGCTGGTGTAGGTGATCCCCGTTGTGGGATCGTACACGCTGCTCGATTGCGGGAATGCCTTGTAAGCCGTCTTCATCAGTCGCGCCTTCACTTGATCCGGCGTAAGACGCGGTTGTGCTTGCAACAGGTCGGCAACGGCTCCGCTGACCACGCCGGTCGCCATGCTGGTTCCGCTCAGCGTGAAGTAGTATGCCGACGGCGACGAACCGCCTCCATGCACGTAGTAGTTGTATGGAACGAGGTTGTTCGTCTCGGTGGCGTATAGCGTAGTTCCCGGAGTTTCCGTTGAGACCAGTAAATTACCGGGAGCGACAATGTCGGGCTTGACCACGTGGTCGATCAAAGTGGGACCTTTGGAACTGTAGCTCGCAATGAGATCATCCGCGCGCTGCGGAGTTCCCATAGGTTTCATTGCGCCCACCGTGATCACATATGGATCGTTGCCTGGAGAAGTGACCGTCGCATATCCAGAAGTAGGTTGGTAGCGACCGTTGTTTCCCGCTGCCACGACTACCACGATTCCATTTTTCCAGGCTTTTTCGACGGCCTGACAGAGAGGATCGAGCTTGTAGCTCTCGTACACGGCCCGCCCGAGCGACAGGTTCATCACGCGGATGTTGTACTTCGACTTAAGCGAGACCGCCTGATTGATCGCTGCAATGACCTGGCTGTCGGTGGCCGCTCCGTTCGCATCGAGCACTCGGAGGTTGACGATCTTTGCTCCCGGTGCGATTCCCTTGAATGTTTTGGAGAACGGAATTCCGGTCGAAATTTGGCCATCTCCTGCGATCAGCCCCGCTATGTGCGTTCCGTGGCCGTACTGGTCGCCCGCAGTTGAAGTCCCGGACAGGAAGGACTGGTTGTACACCACTCGCGAGATTGGAAGAGGACCTGTGTACAAGTCCGGGTGATTGTTCACGCCGCTGTCGATCAGGGCTACGCCGATGCCGGCGCCGGTGAAGTTCGATTGCCATGCGACTTCCGCGTTCACCGCCGGAACTGCATTGTTGAGCAGTGTTTCCAACGGCCGATCTTGGCTGATGTATACGACGTTCGGCTGATTCGAGAGGCTCACGATACCGGGACCGTCGAGCAGACCGACAAGGCCGTTGATGAGTGGCAACTGACCCAGGATGGATCCACCAAGTTTCAGTATGTCGTTTAAGAGGCAACCCACCAGGCCGAGCAGTCCACTGCAGCTGACCTGCGTTCCGGGTGCATACTGCACGATTACCTGTACTCGTTTGGTGGAGCGATAGCCACGCAGATCAGGCGAAATCTTGGAGTCATCGGCGTAGCTGAGTGTAACCGTTGCCAGCAAACAAACTAGAATGAACTTCTTCATAACTTGAATCCTTCGGTGGGCTCAGGCACCCACGCAAAAGCTGCTGAAAGAGATCGAAGAACTGGGTTGCAATTGACTAGCCGGAGGTGGAGCGGCGTCACAATCTGAAGAATCAACGGGTTAGACAATCGGATTCTGCGCCCCCGGGACAATTTGTCCCCGGCTCAAGCTTGGAGCGGGACAACCTGTCCTGGACACTATGCCTCGACATAAGGCGGACGCAGTGAAAGTGACTCATCTCTCCTCGTTCCGCGGAAGTCCCTTCCATGTACTTTCCATATGGTCGGCGCGACTTAAAGCCCAAATGGCACTCGGGTGCCAACGACCTTGCCACGTGTAGGCCATCCCGCCAGCACCCAGAAGTAACTAACGTTGAGTGGCTAGCAGCCGCGGGACAGTTCCGAAGTTGGGGACGAGCCGACTCCGACTCTTGAACTTGAGCCATTCGGGGCTGCCAGCTGCGAGCAGCGCTTGGGGGAGGCTGCTCGGACGAGCGTCCCACGCTTCTATCCAGAGTCTGGGACGCTTCGTCTGAGACTCCCGGGTGCTAAATGCGATGCGGGACGGAGCGGGCGAGGATTGACGATGAGCGCATCATGTCCGAATCTCAGGAGAAAATGTGAAGCGTCGTTTCCTCCTGCTCTCGATTCTCGCTGTAGATGAGCCCATCCCGGCGCTCAGGTTCGTTTGTTGGGACGAATCGGCTGGGAAGTCTTCGCGGTCCGCTTTCGATGGGTGTTGTCAGGGCGCATTCCCTGGTTAGAGAGTGACGACCGAAATCGTGCGGGTGACGCAGCTGCCGAAATGCGGTTGTCGCGCTCCGATAGTGCCAAGAGCTGCTTGATGATTTCTGCTTTTTCCGATTTTTCTGCCCTTTTGGGCCCCCCTGCGCACACTTTCGCCACCAATGCGAACCCCGCCAGCGCAGTCACAACTCCGATGATTGGGATGCTAATCATCTTAGGCGGCTTTCTTGGGCCTGAGCGGTCAAACCAAGGATTCGGTAGGAATTGTGCGCTCCGCAGAGTGGCGGAATCTAGATTACTAAGGTTGCTGTACTGTGCTGCTCTCTTAGCCACGGTGTCACGCGATGAACCGGTGGTTGGATCTCGGCTTGGCGGTAGGAATTAGTCTCCGAAAATGCCCCGCTGGATGACACTGGGGGACTGGGAGGCTAGGTCGCGCGTTGGATGAGATTCTAGAACCGTCCAACTTGAAGAATCGCCCGGCCACAGTAGAAATGAAAGGTTCGGCGGACCTGGCGAGCTACTGAATGACGTGGATCGTGGGCATGCCGACGATGTTCGGCTATGGCGGGGCTGCATCGGACATCAGGGTTACGCGATCCGATGGTTCTGAATATGACTGCCGGCGGCCCTCGCCGACTGAGTCCTGCACGCGCCGTTTCGGAAGCGATTTTGGTCGGGCGCACGATTTCACCGACGTCGCTGATGCGCGGGTAAGGATTTCGGTTGGGGCGTAGCCGCCTCTGCGGCCGATTCATGGCCTCTCTTGGCGCGCGATCCAGTCCTTCACCTCGGAATCCAACACGTCGAGCGGCAGGGCTCCGTTTCCGAGCACCTCATCGTGGAAGGCAGGCAGATCGAACTTTGATCCAAGCTTCTGGCGCGCTTCTTCACGCAACGTCAGAATTTCCAACTGACCTAACTTATAGGCGAGAGCCTGTCCTGGCCAGGCGATGTAGCGGTCGACCTCGCTTTGTACGTTTGGCTCATCCATGGCGGTGTAGCGATGGAAGTAGTCCACCATCTGGTCGCGGGTCCAGCGCTTCTCGTGAGCCCCAGTGTCGATGACCAAGCGGATTGCACGCCACATTTCGTTTTCGAGACGTCCGTAGTCGCTGTACGGATCCTGGTAGCGGCCAACTTCCCGGCCCAAGCGTTCGGCATAGAGCGCCCAGCCTTCAACGAAGGCGGTGTACCCTGCGTGGCGGCGGAATGAAGGCAGGTCGGGCAATTCCTGTGCCAGAGAAAGTTGCAAGTGATGTCCGGGGAGTCCTTCGTGATAAGCGATGGCCTCGACGTTCAGCAACAGGCGATGCTCAGGATCCCACTCATTGACGTTGATGCGGCCAGGGCGCGAGCCGTCGGCGGCTCCGTCAGTATAGTCGGCTGGAACTGCATTTTTGGAACGTGCCGCTTCCATTGGAACGACCGACAGCTTGCTCTTCGGGAGATGTCCGAAGAGCTTGGGCAGTTCGGCCTCCATCTGACGGCTGTAGTCGTTGTACAGGTGGAGGAGCTGCTCACCCGACTTGGCGTAGAAGCGGTGCTCTCTCTTGATGTGCTCGTTCAGGCTTGCCAGATCTTTGAAGCCAAGTTTGTGCGCGACCACGAGCATCTCAGCTTCGGTTTCGGCAATCTGCCGGAGTCCCAGTTCATGGATCTGGTCGGGAGTCCGGTCCGTGGTTGTGATGCGCCGGATGGCAAAGCGGTAGCGCGCCGCTCCGTCAGGAAGCGACCAGACCCCTGGATCCGTGCGGCCCTTTGGCGCGTATTCGTTACGGGTGAAGGCTGCGAAGCGTTGATAGGCGGGAACGATCTGCTCGCGGACCACTGACAATACTGCTTCGCGCAGCCGCTCCCGCTCCGCGGGTGGAACACTCGCAGGGAATTCTTTCACTGGTTTTGCAAACGGGCTGGTGTCGCCCGTCTGGGCGGCAAGGTCCTCCGTCTCCACAGCCACTTTTTCCAGAAGGTACTTGGGAGGCATGAGGCCCTCCTTCATGCCTTGTCGCATGTTGGCGGTCGCCTGGTCAAATACGCGTGGGATCTGATGCAGTCGGGTGATGTAGTTCTCGTAGTCAGTGACGGTGTTGAACGGGGTTAGGCTTACCAGGTCCGGTAGATTGAGATGCGGTCCGCCCATCTGGTTGACCGGCATTTCCCAGGACTTGAATCGCGCGCCCTCGATCTCCTGTCGCAAGTCCCGGATCATGAGCGCCAGGCTCAGCGCGTCCTGCCGAAGAAACCCCGTGGGATCGATGGCCTCGAAGCGGGAAAGGAACTGGCGCTTCTGCTCGAGATCGGATTTGTAGAACTCAGGCGAATGATCGCTGAGGCGGTCGTTGTAGCGCTTGTCCCCCAGCGCCGTTGCGAACTCGGGGTCGGAACGCAGTTCGTATTCCCACTCTTCATCGAGCAGAGACAGCAGTTGCTGGCGACGGGTTTCGACGCGGGCCGGCGCGGGTCCGGCGATGGCTTGACCACGCGGGGTTGCTCCCGCGGAAAGCGTGCCGACCAGGCAGCAGATGAGACTGGAATAGAGGGTGAGGGGAAGGCGAACGATCTTCAAGCTTTCTCCTTGGACATCACAAGGACTTTGAGAATCGAGGGAGTGCAATGCCCTCAACTGCGGCAAATTCCCGACCATCCCCGATGAGCATCACGCATTGGCTAAGTGCTCTTCTTGTTTACTTTCCAATAGACGGCGTACCGCTCCTGGATGATTTGGCACAAGGGAACCAGGGTCACGGTCCGTGACTGTCCCAGCGCGCGGAAAGTCAGGGCCTGCCGCGGATCCGGCTCCACCCATGCAGTGGGCTTGTCGGGATCCGCGACGAGGTCCGGCACTTTCATTTGAGCTGTGTCCTTGGGGCCGTATTCGCCGTAGAGCATGTCCTTGGCGACGGCCTCAAAGCGTCCCGCCAGGACGAGTGGCCCGTACATGACAGCTTGCAGGGTTTCATCATCCGGCATGGGGTCGATGTGCAGTCCCATAGGAAGGCTGAGTTCGATCTTGTCGCCCGTCCTCCAGGTGCGATGCAGCGTCAGGTAACTGCTGGGACTGGCGAATGCCGGCAGCGTCGCCCCATTGATCTTCACGCTGCCACCTTGCACCCAGTAGGGAATGCGGAGATGGATGGCGAATTGCGCGGGGTTCTTTGAGGTGAGCGTGAGCGTAGTCGCCTGCTGCTCGGGGAAGCGCGTCTCCTGGCGCAGGCGGATGCTCTTTTCCGGCCAGTCGAGGTCGGACTCGATATAGAGATTGACATAGAGTGAATCGTCGTCGTGGAAGTAGATCGTGTCGGCGAGTTTGGCGTATTCCTCCGAGCCAGTTCCGGTGCAGCACCAGAGCGCGTCAAACGGCTTGCCGAAAGTCTTCCAGTATCCCGAGGCGAGCGGCAGGTAGTACATCATCGTGCCGTCTTCGGGATGGATCGTGCCGAGCCGATGGTTGAACACCAGCCGCTCGTAGTGGTCCATCATACGAGCGTCGGGAGACCAGCCGAATAGGTGGCGGGTCAGCTTCATCATGTTGTAGGCGCAGCAGCATTCCGTGGTATTCGTGCTGAGTTCGGTCGAGAGCTTGCCAGGGTCGGTGTTCCAGGATTCGCCGTTGCTCGTGCCCCCGGTGCAGTAGGAGCGCTCACGGACGACTTCGTCCCAGAAATACTCGGCGATGTCGCGATAGCGTCGGTCGCCCGTGAGTTCGTAATAGCGGGCGGCAGCGATCACCTGGGGGATATGCGTGTTGGCGTGCAGTCCTTTGAGTTCGTCGCGACGGGCGGCGAGCGGCTCGAAGAACTGCACCTTGTCGAAGCGTTGCGCGACTTCGAGGTAGTCCCCCTTGCCGGTGATGGCGTACAGGTTCGAGAGTGTTTCCCCCATGCCGCCGAATTCTGTTCCCAGGATGCGCTGCATGTGGCTGTAGCTGAGTGGTTGCGTATACCCTGCAACCCATCCCGCCATTTTTTCGGCGATGTCAAGAGCTTGCTCGTTGCCGGCGTGGACGTACATGTCGAGTGCGCCGGCCATAATCTTGTGGACTGTGTAGAACGGCGCCCAGACTCTCTCGCGATCGCGGAGGCGATCGAAGAATTCCACAGGGAAGGCGCTCAGGTAGCCGCTCTTGAGGGCTTTCTGGCACTTCCCAAGCTCTGCGACCACGCCGTTCGCATTGCTCTTGAGATCTTCGTCGCCGGTGCTGGCGTACATAAGCGCGCAGGCGGACAGATAGTGACCACCTGCGTAGTGACCGCGTAGTTCGCAGTCGGGGGCTTCCCATCCACCGAGGGGCTGGGCGGAGGACGGAAGACCAGCATTCAAGCGAAAGGTGTGGAGCAAACGATCGGGAGGAAGGGAATGCAGAAATTTCCGATCGGCTTCCATGGCAACCTTGCAGGGACCCTCGCCCAGGCGCACCTGTTTCAGGGGGAAGGGCTGGACCTTCCAGGGAGCCTTTTCACGACGGATCGTTTTGCCGTCTTTCGTGGTGGCGTCGGCCACCGGATCCTGGAATGGACTTGCAGACAGAAGCCTCGGTGCAAGAGCGGAGCAAGCGGCACTGGCCACCGTGGTCATGAAGTCCCTGCGGGAGAAGTTCCCGATCGCCATCGAATGGCTCCTTACTCTCAAACCTGGTCGAGGCTGGCTAAAAATCCGGCCGCCTTGACGGTGGATATTGTATACGCTAGTCTTCAGCTTGACGAAAAGGAATTAACACCCGCTCCCGCGTCCTCGGTTGCACCCAAGCGGGCGCTGCGGAGGCGATCGATATACTGGCGGGCGACAAACTTCGTCGGCACGGTTTCCATGAGGCGACTTCTTTTTACATGGGTGGCTGCGGGCTGCTTCTCCGGCCTTTTGGCCGTTTCGTGTGCCGCGCAGGCTCCCGCGCCTGCTCAGGGCGCTGAGGCCTTGGCCACCTTGGAGCGCGCGGTTGCTCTGGCGGCGAAAGGGCGCTGTCGCGCGGCGTTGCCGAGTCTGAACAATGTGGCGTCGCGTCTTGGGAACAAGCAACTGAAGTACCGGGTTGCGATGGCAACTGCGCGATGCGCGATGAGCCTTGATCAGACGGAAAGCGCTGTGCGGGCTCTGCAGTTGCTGAAACGCGAATTTCCAGGCGATCCGGAGGTCCTCTACACCTCCACGCATTTCTTTTCCGAGCTGGCTTCCCGCTCGTCGCAGGAACTGGCGGCCAAGGCTCCCACTTCTACCCAGGCGCAGCAACTTGAGGCGGAGGCGTCCGAGTCCCGGGGGAAATGGGATGAGGCGACGGCCCAATATGAAAAGATCCTCGAACAGAATCCGAATCTGCCGGGAATTCACTATCGCCTGGGGCGAATCTTGCTGGCGAAGTCGCCGCCGGACGAAGCCGGTGCAAAGAAGGAGTTCGGGGAAGAGCTGAAGGTAGACCCTCAGAACGCTTCCGCCGAGTTCATGCTGGGAGAGACCGCACGGCAGGCTGGGCAATGGGATGAGGCGATCGCACGTTTTTCGAAAGCTGCGAAGCTGGATGAGGGTTTTCTCGAGGCCTATCTTGCGCTGGGGATGTCGCTCAATTCGGCAGGAAAATTCTCGGATGCCATAGCCCCCCTGCAAAGCTATGTGAAGCTGCAACCGGGCGACCCCGCCGGTCACTATCAACTTGCGACCGCATATGCGCGGACCGGTCGCAAGCAGGACGCCGAGCGCGAGGTGACGCTGCAGCGGCAAACCATGGCGAAGGGCCCACAAGGGGCGCAGACGCAACGCTGACCATGGCGGAGGGCCGATGTTCAGGGGCCGAACCGAGGGGTGGAGTCGGGTTTCGCGGCGGAGATTCCTCAAGGTGGTGGGCTGTACGGGGATGGGCGCCGCCCTTCACGGTGGGGGTGGGCTGCCCTCGCTCGGACAGCAGAACTCTCCTCCGGCGTTTGCAGAGATTCCTCCTTCGGCCAGCGGCATTTTGTGGACCCACGTGAGTGGGCGCTCGCCGATGGCCCACCTTCCCGAGACGGTGGGCCCGGGCTGCGCGTTTCTCGATTACGACAACGACGGTTGGATGGATATTTACCTGGTCAACGGCGGCACGTGCGATTTCTTCGAGCCGAAGCAGGCTCTGCGCAACGCCCTCTACCACAACAACCGGAACGGAACGTTCACCGACGTGACGGCGAAAGCCGACGTCCCAGGAGATGCCTACGGGATGGGTGCGGCGGTGGGCGACTATGACGGTGATGGCTTCCCGGACCTTTACGTAACGCAGTACCCGCGCAGCATCCTCTACCATAACAACGGGGACGGAACCTTCACCGACGTGACCGCGAAAGCGGGCGTCGCCGCGCCGGGATGGGCGACGAGCGCAGTCTGGTTCGACTATGACAGCGACGGGCGGCTGGATCTGTTCGTGTGCCGCTTCGTGGACTACAGCAAGAGCAAGCTCAAGTTCTGTGGTGACTTGCTCAGCGGGGAACGCCGCTACTGTATTCCTACGATCTACGATCCGATGCCGTGCTGGCTGTTTCACAATAACGGCGATGGCACGTTCACGGACGTGAGTAAGGAGTCGGGCATCGCGCACCCGCCGGCGAAGGCTTGGGGAGTCGTGGCCGCCGACATAAATAACGACGGGCGGATGGACCTGTACGTGACCAACGATACGGTCCCGAACTTCCTGTTTGCGAATCGGGGCAAGGGGCGGTTTGAAGAAATCGGGCTGCTGGCGGGCGTTGGGGTCAGCGGGTTTGGCAAAGCGCGCTCCGGCATGGGAGTGGATGCCGCGGACTACGATCAGGACGGCTGGCTCGACTTGTTCGAGGCGAATGTCGACCAAGAGATGTTCTCGCTTTATCACAACGACAAGAGCGAGGTGTTCAGCGACGCCTCCTTGCCAAACGGCATCGGCGCTGCTACGCGCCTGATGAGCGGCTGGGGGCTGAAGTTCTTCGACTACGACAATGACGGGGACCTGGATCTGCTGCTCTGCAACGGCCATCCCGATGACAAGGTGGATCAGCGGGTACAGGGCGTGAAGTTCCTCGAGCCGATGCTGCTGTTTCACAACAACGGGAAGGGTTTGGAGAATGTCAGCAATCAGAGCGGGCCGATTTTTTCACGGCCGCTGGCGGGACGGGGGATGGCGCTCGGCGATTTCGACAACGACGGCTCAGTGGATGTGCTCGTAGCGCAGAACAACGCCGAGCCGATGCTGTTACGCAACCATATCGGGCGACAGAATCACTGGCTGGGTGTGCGGCTCATAGGCAAGACAGCCAACATCGATGCGATCGGAGCGAAGATTACCTACCAGTCGGGTGACTTGAAGCGTCACCAATATAAAGTGGGCGGTGGGAGCTACCTGTCGTCGCACGATCCGCGCGTCGTTCTTGGCCTTGGGAAGCGGACCAAAGTCGATTGGCTGGAAGTGCAGTGGCCGCAGCCGAGCGGGAAGGCGGAGCGGTTCACGGAATTGCCGGTGGATCGCTACATCACGATCGTCGAGGGTCAGGCGCAGTGGAAGTAGCCGGTAAGACGGCATCGTTGATTTGTCAGTGAAGGCAATGAAGTCGTTGAGGTTTCTTTGCTCCGTGCTCGCTTCGCGCACCATGATGGGCGCCTTGCTCGGGCTGGGGCTCATCTCGCCGGGCGGTGCCCAGCTTGGACCGCGCGGGCAGCAGACCCCGTCCATCGAGAATCCAGCGAATCGTGAGGATACTGACAACGTTTCGGAACGGGAACGGCAAGCCGAGGCGGAGTTGCAGACGGGCACAGCGCTCACTCGCCGGGGTTGGTTCGCAGCAGCGATCCCGCACCTTTTGGCCGCGCGCGGACAAGTCTCGAACCCGTACGCAGCGAGCTTCAACCTTGCGCTCTGCTATTTGGGGACGCGTCAGTTCGACCGGGCGATTGTGGTTCTCAGTGATCTCCGCAAGTACGGGCATTCGAATGCGGACGTCGAGAATCTGCTGGCCCAGAGCTTCATCGGAGGCGGCCAGCCGAAGCTGGCATTCGAAGCTCTGCAGCGAGCGGCATCCCTGACGCCGACGAACGAAAAGCTCTACCTGTTCGTCGGAGATGCGTGCATGGATCGGCACGACTACGCGCTCGGACTGAAGGTCGTCGAACTCGGATTGAAGAACCTTCCCGACTCGGCGCGCCTGCACTATCAGAGAGGGTTGTTTCTTTCGCTGCTGGATGAGTTCGATCAGGCCAAGGAAGATTTCGGGCGCGCGCGACGGGTGCCCGGGAGCGAGACCAGTTACCTGGCCGCTGCCTACGAGCAGTTGTACGGGGGGAACCCCGCGGAGGCTGCCCGCGCGGCGCGCGAGGGCCTCGCGCAGGGCTACGAGAATCCCGTTTTGCTGACGATTCTCGGAGAAGCGCTCATCCGATCGGGCGTGCGTTTCGGGGAGACCGAGTTCACAGAGGCGCAGATCGCTCTAGAAAAGGCGGTGGCCAAGCACCCTCGCGATCCCGGCGCACAGGTTTCGCTGGGCAAGCTCTACTTGATGAGCGATCGGCTGGCCGACGCAATTGCGCACCTCGAAACCGCCAGAGATCTCGAACCCGGCAACGTGTCGGTGTATGCCAACCTCGCCAAGGCCTTTCAAAGACGGGGAGACCGGCAACAGGCGGAAGGCGCGCTGGCGACTCTGGCCCGGCTGAACCAGGCACAAGCCGAGAGAATCAGTTCTGCGCCAGGCGATCGCAAAGCCGGGTACGGGCAACGCGGGTTGGGGCAACAGGACGCGGCACACAAGGACTGATGGGCCCCTGTTCCTCGTAGAAACTCACTTCGGGGAGATGCGTGGAAACGGCCGATCGACAATTCCTGCGCCTTCTTTGACTGCGAGGATACGGTCGCTCTTGAGGTTCGACAATGTCGTCACCATCCCACTCGGCCAGATAATTTCAACACCGTCCACCTTGGTACGCGGGCCGAGTCCGAAGTGCAGCCGTGGATCCTGCGCCGATTGGTAACTCATGCCGCCTTTTCGCTGGTCATAAAGCACGAGATCTCCCGCGGTGACTCTCACGCGCGCACCCACCGCGTCCCGATTCGACTTCGTGCCGATCAGGAGAATTTCCAGCCAGCGATTCGCGTTGCCTCCATCGTTGCGCAGTAGCTGGGGCGCTTGCCCATTGTTGTTCACGAGAATGTCAAGGTCGCCGTCGTTGTCGAAGTCCCCGATCGTGGCACCCCGGCTGACCCGAGGCAATTGGAAATCGGAGCCCAGCCGATCGCTGACATTCTCAAAGATGCCGCGCCCCGTATTGCGGAACATCAACTTGGGCTCGGCGTACTGGGTGCCCGCGTGGTAGCGCTCGATATTGTCAAGGACGTGACCGTTCGCCATGAAGAGGTCGCGGACGCCATCATTGTCGTAGTCCATGAAGCGCGTTCCGAACCCGCTCATGTGGAATGTGGCGTAGGCGATCTTGGAGCGGAAGGTGACGTCTTCGAACGTCAGGTCGCCCATATTCTGGTACAAACGCGCGAGCTGCATGTCGAGGTGGCTCACGACCAGATCGAAACGCCCGTTACCGGTCGTGTCGGCGGCGTCGGTTCCCATGCCGGCCTCGAATTGCCCCTCGCCGCTGACCGCAACCCCCGCCGCGTAGCCAACCTCGCGAAACGTCCCATCGCGATTGTTGTGAAACAGGTAGTTCGGCCTATGGTCGTTCGCGACGAAGATGTCCTGCCAGCCGTCGTTGTCATAGTCGAAGGTCACCACCCCCAGGCCATTGCCGCCTTTCGCGCCTACTCCCGAAGACTTGCTGACGTCAGTGAAAGTACCATCGCCGTTGTTGTGGAAGAGCGTCGGAGCTTGGCCGCGAAAATCGTCCGGGTGGCAGTAGCTGCGCATGCCGGGCCCGCGGTCGCCGCAGTAGAAGTTTCGTTCCGGAGACCAGTCGACGTAGTTGGCGATCACGAGATCGAGACGTCCGTCGTTGTCGTAGTCGAACCACGCGGCGCTGGATGCCCACCGGCCGAGGTTCTCGACGCCCGCCCTCGTGGTGACGTCGGTGAAGGTTCGATCCCCATTGTTGTGATAGAGAATGGAGCGTCCGTAGCCCAGGACGAGCAGGTCGGGGAAGCCGTCGTTGTCGTAGTCGCCCACGGCTACACCCATGCCGAAAAGGCCCTCCGCGCCCACCCCAGCTTTCGAGGTCACCTCCGTGAACGTGCCATCGCCGTTGTTCCGGTAGAGTGCGCTGCGCAGTGGTTGCTTGGGGCCGTACACCTCAGTCGGCGCGCTGTTTACGAGGTACAGATCGAGCAAGCCATCCTGGTCGTAGTCGATCCAGCCACAACCTGAGCCCATGGTTTCGATCAGGTACTTTTCCGCGGAAGCCGCGTTGTCGTGCCGGAAGGTAATTCCCGCTGAACTTGCCACATCGACAAACTGGACCGGACTGGCTGCAGCCCCCCAGGTGTGGGGCGCAGCCGCCAGCGCGACGCCCAGGCACCCGAGGCCCTTCAGGAGATCTCGCCGGGAAATGTTTGCGGCATTTTTCACTCAGGTACCGGTCGAACGCTTGCGAGATGGGTAGCCTACCGCAGCCACCCAGATGAGAGGAGTCCGTTCCGACTCGCGCGTCCGGAGCACGTCCGATTTGGTCTGCGGGGCAGAGCAGGCAAATCGCAGGTGGTGCAGGCGCAGCCCGGCCGTTTCGGGGCATCAAGAAAATTTGATTGACAACCTTACAGAATAAAGTATACAAAATCCAACCAATGGTAAGCGTTTGCTGAAGCTGGAAGGGAGGGACTCTCCCCCGGCTCTGTACCAAGGGTGGGTGGGGGAGATCCGAGGTGCCCGTGAACCGCCCGTTCCTTGCTTCTGTCTCGGGGCCTCAATGCATTCGGGAGGTGTTCGTCTTTTTCTTGAGTGGACAAGGTCGTTCTTAACTGGGCGAGTCGGTCAATCGCGCTTTGGGGCGTGGCGTCGCTGTGTGGGACGCGTCCCGCTGCGTGCGAGGAGGATGTATGTCTTGCAGATCTTTGCGGAGTCTTTGTAGCGGCGTCGCCGCTGGACTGTGGATGCTCGCCAGCTTGGGCGGGGTGTCCGCCTGGGCCCAGCACGGTTCTGAAGGAAAGGTCTCAGTCACGGTGGTGGATCCCACCGGTGGCGTCGTGCAAGGCGCTCAACTGGAGCTTCGAGACCTTGCCACAAACGAGGTGCGCAAGGGTGAGACGCAAGGCGGCGGCACGTATAGTTTTGTCAATCTTTCGCTGGGGACCTACAAGTTGACCGTTTCCAGGGCGGGCTTCAAGACTCAGATCTTCGACGCCGTTCTGGTGCAGGCGTCAAAGACGACGGACATCAGTTCCGGGCTCACGGTAGGCGCTGTGACCGAAACGGTAGTGGTGAGCGCTGGGGAAGGTCCGTTGGTCGAAACGACCTCTTCCGCGATTGGCAACGTCATTGATCTGAAACAGATTGAGAACCTGCCCATCAATGGGCGCGATTTGACAGCAATGACCCAATTGGTTCCGGGCTATACCGGCACTCTCGCCGACGGCGGCGGGACTTGGAACGGTCTGCCATCGATCGCGCAGGGAAGCAACATTGACGGGGTTGTGGGCGATGCGGGACGCATGAAGTTTGGTGGCGCGGCGGCTCCGGCCGTCATGCCTCGCATCGAAAACATTCAGGAGATGACGGTCGAGACGGATCAGCTCGACCTGAACCAGGGGTTCGGGAACTCGGCCATGCAGATCAATTTCATCACGCGACGGGGTAGCAACATGCTTCATGGTCGCGTCTTCGAAGATTTCAGGAACTCGGCGTTAAACGCGAACAGCTGGTTCAACAATGCGGTGGGGTTACCCAAGAATCACTTGATCTTGAACGAATTCGGGGGCAGTCTCGGGGGCCCGATCATCAAAAACAAACTCTTCTTTTTTGGCACCTTCGCGATGTCCAAGCAGCCCGGCAAGACCAACACCAACGTGTGGGTCCTGACCCCAGCAGCCCAAGCGGGCAACTTCACCTATACAGATTCGAACAACGCCGAGCAGACGGTCAACGTTCTTGACCTTGCGGCGAATTGTGTGGTGAACTGCGGGGGCACACCTCCTCCCTCGACTGTGAACACCCAGACTGCCGCAACTCTGCAGGCCATCAACAGCGTCCTGCAGGACGGTACCCTGACCACTCTTAGTGATCGAAATTTTCAGCAGTTGAACTGGCAGGTCAGCAATCCCACGACTCGTTATTTCCCGACCGTTCGCGTGGACTATAACCCTTCTGACAGGATGCGGTTCAACCTGGCGTGGAATATGACGAAGACCACCTCGCCGGGGGCCAATGCTCCGAATCTGCCGGGACCGGATTTCGAGAAGACGGGAGCGGGAAACAGGTTCAAGTCCTATACCGCAGCTTTGGGCTTCAATTGGATGTTTTCGCCGACGCTGGTGAATGAATTTCGAGGTGGGTTCCTCTATACGGCTAATTTTTTCGCCTACAACGGCGTGACGCCCGACGTAAATACGCAGCAGATTTCCTGGAATTTCCCGAATTTGCCGTACCCTTTTTCCACTCAGATGAACGGTACGAGCTTCCAGATCCCCACAGGGTCCTACTATCCAGTGTTCAACGCATCAGACACGGTCACCTGGCAGCATCGGGCGCATACCTTCAACTTCGGGTTTTCGTGGTGGCGGGAGCAGAACCATTACTACAACGGAGTCCTCGGATTCCCGGGTATCGGACTTGCGCTGAGTAATGGAAATCTGGCTAACGGAGATCGCGCTCAGGGGGCTTTCACGAATGGTCCGAGCGGAACGGTGCCCAATTCTTCTGGAACCGACCTCTCTGAAGCCCAGGCCCTGTACTCGGTCTTGGCGGGCCGCATTGCCAGTGTGGGCGGAAGCTACGCCTACGCCCAGAAAACGGATTCATATTGTCAATGCATCGGAACCTACAATCTCGACGAGCTGCAAAAAGCATTTGGGCTCTTCTTCCAAGACTCCTATCGAGTCAGGCCGACTCTCACTCTGAACTACGGCCTGCGGTGGGATTTCACTTGGCCGGACAAAGATCTCACGGGTGCCTACCATTCGGCCGCACCGGATGCTGTCTGGGGGCCCTCGGGGACTAACAACTTGTTTAACCCTGGGTCCTTGAACGGAACCATGAACCCGATGCTGACACAGAACAGCGCGCCCGCAAAACCCTGGTATATCGCTCCCCAACCGGCCCTAGGAATTGCTTGGAACCCGCGCGGCGGCGATGGGATGTTCGGGAGACTGGTAGGCGGGGATAAGACGGTGATCCGCGCGGGCTTCTCTTTACGCAGGTTCACCGAGCCTCAACAGTACTTCTGGAATCAAGCCTCAGACTACGGCGCATTCTACTTCCAATCTTTCTTTCTTAACGCCAATAATACTGGGCAGGCAGGAACGTTTGGCCCCGGGAGTTTGTCGCTCGGCGATACCCTGCCGGCCTACGGCTTGGCGCCCCAAAAATACCTCAAGACCGAGGCGGTCTCAGACTTCACCTTCCTGGGTGGACCGGGAGTCAACGGTGTGGAGGGTAATATCCGGCAGCCGTACACCGAATCATGGAACCTCGGGATTCAGCGGCAGGTGGGCGAAAGCAGGGCGTTGGAGCTACGCTACGTCGGCAACCGGAGTCTGCGTCAGTGGATTGTGCTCAATCAGAACGAAATCAACGTCTTCGAGAATGGCTTCCTGACGCAATTCAAGGCGGCGCAGCAAAACCTGACAATTAACCAGGCAAACGGAATAACTTCATTCGCGGACAATGGCTTCGCGGGGCAACAGGCCTTGCCCGTCTTTGATGCTGCTTTCGCTGGAGAGGGTGCCGGGGGCACAGGGGTGCCCTTTGAAGACTACGCCAACAGTAACTTCATCAACAACCTAACTACGGGACAGGTCGGATCTCTAGCCAACACGCTCGCCGGTATCGGTGGTCCCGTCCCTTATCTCTGCAATCTGGTTGGTTCTTCGTTTGGTCCCTGCCTCAACAATGCTGGGTACACGGGAGCAGGCGGCGGGTATCCGGTCAACTACTTCCAAGTGAACCCGTTTGCCCAAGGTGTCGGGTTGAGTCAACTGGTGGCCAAGGGATACTCAAACTATAACGCCCTGCAGGTAGACTTCCGCCAGCGGCAGTGGCACGGCTTGCAGTTTGATGCGAACTACACCTGGTCTCACACCCTGGGGATCTCTACACAGAACAATTGGCAAGGAGCGGTGACTTCGTTCACCTTGCGCAACATGCGGACAAGTTATGGACCGACCCTTTTCGACATCCGCCACTCCATGCATATCAGCGGGACTTACGACCTGCCTTTTGGCAAGGGGAAGCAATTTACAAACCGTGGTGGGGTTCTGGATAAGGTCATCGGCGGTTGGACGATTGGCTCGATTCTAACTTTGCAGACCGGGAACCCGTTCCTCCTGCAGGGTGGATACAACACGTTCAATGACTACGCTGATGGTGGTGTCGTTTTGAGCGGCGTGACGCCGTCGCAACTCCAGAGCTCGGTTGGTGTTTATCGCATCCCGGGGACTCCGACGGTGTCCTTTATCAACCCCAAATATCTGGCGAGCGCGAGCGGCGGCGGCGCCAATGCCGCGTACATCAATCCGAACACAACGCCCGGCACGATCGGTCAGCTTGTCTACCTGCACGGCCCACATTACGTCAATGACGATCTATCGATCACCAAGCACGTTCCAATTACGGAGAGGATCAATTTCAGCCTGCAGGCTTCGATGTTGAATGCTTTTAATCACCCCACCTTTCAGCCGGGTTCAGGATCGGGATGTTCCTACTATTGTTACGCGGCGGGCGGCGGCTTCCCGAACGTGCAAGCGTCCGGTTTCGGAATTGGTGGGACTTCACCCAGCTACCAGCCACGCCTGATCGAATTGCGAGCGAACATAGAATTCTGAAGACCGATCGGGTGTCTGATCGAAGTCGAAATGCATTTACCGGACGCGACGAAGTCCACCGGATCCGGTAGATGCTTTTCTTCTGCCAGACACTTTCTTGGCGGAGAGATCTGCAACGTGACACGTCACACGCGTTGTCTGGGATTCGTCTCGATCACTCTTGCCCTTCTGGCGCCCTCAGCCGTCGCGCAAGGCACGTTGAAGGACTATGAGCGGGCGGAGCGATTTCTGACGGGGAACTTGCGCCACCTCGCGTTTCCCGCAGATGTAACGCCGCATTGGATTGAGAAGACCAGCCGCTTCTGGTATCGCCGAGTCAGCGCGCAGGGAACGGAATTTGTACTCGTCGATGCCGAGCCGAACACCCGCGCTCCCGCCTTCGATCATGCGCGGCTGGCTGCCGCGCTCTCGCAGGCCGCGAACCAGGATTACTCGCCCGACGACTTGCCCTTCTCCGACTTCGCGTTTGTGGAGGGCGGGAAGGGAATCCGCTTTTCTGTCGATACTGCCCGCTGGACGTGCCAGCTTCCGACCTACGAATGCCAGGCGGACAAGCCGCAGCCCGATCGGCCGAACGATACGCCGTCGCCGAACAGGCGTTGGGCGGCTTATGTGTCGGACCACAACCTGTTCGTGCGGGACCTGTCGACCGGCGCCACCCTGCAGTTAACCAGCGACGGAGTGGCGGGCCGGGACTACGCGACGCCGCTGCCGTCGCTTGGGCTGATGGTTGGGCAGGAAACCCAAGATGTGAAGCAGTCGGCCGCTGTTTTCTGGTCCCCGGACTCGTCGAAGCTGGTTACCTATCGGATTGACTCAAGAAATTCCGGCCGCTTTACCAGCCTGCAGTTCGTCCCTCCCGATCAGCTGCGGCCTCGGGCGTTCACGTACGTGTATCCACTGCCGGGAGAAGTGCTGGCCAAGGCGGAGCCTATCATTTTTGATGTGCTATCCGGCAAGCGGATTGATGTCCAGACGGCGGCGCTGGAACTCCCTTTCCAGGATGGACCGGGCTTTGACTGGTTTCCCGACAGCAAGCGCTTCTACTACGACTACGATGAACGTGGGTACAAAGCGAAGGAACTGCGCGTGGTAGACGCCGCTACGGGGGAGCAGAGAGTTCTGTTGCGCGAGCAGGCGGACTCCTATGTCGACCCCACCGAAACCTTCTACCGTTTTATCGACAGCACGCAGGAAATCCTTCTTTCTTCCGAGCGGGATGGATGGAACCACTTGTATCTCTACAGAGGACAGACGGGCGAACTGGAGAACCAGGTCACGCAAGGGCCGTGGGCGGTCCGGCAAATAGAACACGTCGACGAGAAAGCCCGGCGCCTCTATTTCCTTGCCAATGGTCGCGAGAAGAACGAGGATCCGTATCAAACGCACCTGTACGGGATCGGGTTCGATGGGAAAGGAATGCAGTCGCTCTCACCGGAGAATGCCAACCACACCGTGAGTTTCTCCCCCGACGGGGCATTCTTCGTGGATAGTTATTCGCGGCCCGACTTCCCGGGTGAGTCGGTGTTACGTCGCGCCAAAGATGGGTCGGAGGTGCGGGTTCTTGAGAAAGCCGACCTCAGCGCCTTGCTTCAAACGGGCTGGAAGTTTGCCGAGCCATACCGGGGGAAAGCGGTCGACGGCACAACGGACATTTATGGGTTGATTTGGCGCCCCTCGAATTTCGATTCCTCGAAAAAGTATCCGATCATTGAGCAGATCTACACGGGACCCCAAGGTTTCTTCGTTCCGAAGACCGTCACTGCGAGCTTCCGCCTGCAGGCGATGGCAGAGTTGGGCTTCATCGTCGTGATGGTCGACGGTCGGGGAACGGTTGGCCGGTCTCGGGCATTTCACCAATTCTCCTACAGAAATCTGGGCGGAGCGTTTGACGACCACCTAGCCCTGATCAAGCAGATGGCGGCCCGTTATCCTTACATGGACATCGCGCGGGTCGGAATCTACGGCACGTCGGCCGGCGGATACGGCGCCGCCCACGCCATGCTCGTCCACCCGGAGTTCTACAAAGTGGGGGTCTCCATCTCGGGGGACCACGACGCCCGCCTCGATAAAGCTTGGTGGAACGAAGCCTACCAGGGTTATCCGGTGCAGGATGACTACACGGCACAATCGAATGTGACCATGGCCGATCGGCTGGAAGGGCATTTACTGCTGGAGCATGGCGACATCGACGACAACGTGCATCCGGTGGAGACCATGCGCTTCGTCGACGCGCTGATGAAAGCCAACAAGAACTTCGACATGCTGCTCGTGCCCAACATGTACCACGGGGAGAGCGGCGATCACGCTCAGTATCTGGTGCGTCGGAGGTGGGACTATTTCGTCGAGCATCTGCTCGGTGTGACGCCCCCGTGCAATTTTGAGATCAAAGAGGATCGAGAGACCCCGACGCCGGGAGCGAGACGACGATCGCGGCGCTAAACGCGGCTTTGTTCTGTTTCGAGCGAGGCAAACGAGAGTCTTCATGGATCGACGCAACTTCTTGCATGCAATGGCAGCGGCCGCGGCGAGCCTTGAGGTTCTCACCGGGGCTGCGGATGCTTCTGAACAAACGCCCTCCCCGGGCCGCGCGAAGCCCGCCCGCAAGGTCAGCTTGCAGGTCTCGGTCGATGGCTACACCCTGGTCGCGGCTTTCGACCGGGGAGCCCAGCACTGGAAGGTGCGTGAGGACCTGCGAACGCGCGAGGGGTCAATGGTTTTCGTTTCATCGGCGGGAGAGACGCGCGAACTCGTCAAGAGTGCGGAAGCGTCGATGATCGAAGGAAGTCCTCACTTAGGGCTCAGACTGAAAGAAGTTGCCTTGTCGCCAGCGGATTTGCTCGCCGAGCGTCTTCTGCGGGACGGGGATCCTGATCCTGAGGCGGTGAAGTCCGCAGCTCCGCCGATGGCGTCGGCCGAAACGAACCCGCGTACTTGGACGACCTTCGTGGGGACCAAGGAAGCTTACGATGTCACGCCGGTGTACCGCAGCGGCAGCACCCGGACCTACCATCCCATCCAATATTCGCCTGAACTCCATCAGGGGCTCGAGAAAGGAAAGCTCTACGACGGGCTGGTCGGTGGCTGGATGCCTGCCGTACGCAAAGTCATTCCGGATTCCGACCGTGCCTACTGGGAAGTGATCGTGTTTGGCGACGTCGGAAGCAACAAAACGAAGTACCTTGTCCACACCTGGCATCGCACGGCGCGGATCGAAGATGGCAAGATCACGAAGGTGGTCTATGGTCAAAGCTATCCTGCCTATCCACCGGCGCGCAGAGATCCGCAGCCGGAAGATTTCTATCGGGCGCTGCTGAATTTTGCGGAATACTGGGACCATCAGTTGGATGATTGTGCGCCGGCTTCACTGCCTGAGAAAGAATGGGTTGACCTGGCGAAGCACTCGTTTGCGAAAGAGCTGATGACGCGGCCGGGTGGCGTGTATCCCAAGTACGGCGCGGTGGACCGCGACTATGCGGGCTCGGAGTACGATGGTTTCCAGGACGTCTTCACCAGCGCAATCTACACCAACATGGAATGGGGTCGGCTCCAGACCGCGCGCCTCTTCATCGACAACTACTTTACCGAATACGTCGACGCGCAGGGCATGGTCGACATGCGCGGTCCTGAGACCGCGCAGTTCGGCATGACTCTCTCTCTGCTCGCGCGCTATTTCGGCTACTCCGGTGACAGCACGCTCATGCTGAGACACCGGGCGAAGATCGAAGCGACCGCTAAATTGCTGGCCGACATGCACGATGAGAGTCTTCGCTTGCCGAAGGCAGATCCGGGTTACGGACTGATCCGGGGCTGGAGCGAGTCAGACTCCTGCCTGATGGAGAACCCCTCGCTCTATTGGCAGCCCTACTATGCCAATAGCGCATTTGCAGCCCGAGGATTCCGAGACATCGGCAAGGCGTGGCTGGACCTGGCCCACAATGCACCCGGGGCCCAGAAGCTTGCCCAGGGCTGGCTCAAGCGAAGTCAAACACTCCAGGGCCGGACGATCGAAAGCCTTGAGAAGAACATACAGAACGGCAAGACACCGCCCTACATCGGTCTGTTCCCGGGGACGACATTGACGTTTCGGGAATCGCTTGAGAGGGAAAAGCCGAGTCCGCAGCAGTGGCCCCATCGTCCTTATGCCGAACTCCTCCAGGCCGATGTTTTGCCGCCACGCCTCGCCAACCTGGTGATCGATTGCATGCGCGCCTACGGGGCGACTACGCTCGGCGTGGTGGCGAATGTTGGTGGTGTACACGAGGATGGCCGGGAGATTCTTGGATTTATTTCCTACGGATATGCGCAGATGCTGCTTCGGCTCGACCGGGTCGAAGAGTTCCTGTTATTTCTTTACTCCCATCGCTACCACGCGCACACGCGGGGAAGCTGGACTGCGGGCGAGGTCACGGGTATTACTGGGGATTCGGCTTTGTATTGTGTCCCGGCTCAGCAGACCATTCCTCTGTTGGTGCGCTGGATGCTGGTCCTTGAGGATTCCGACGAAGACCGCTTGTACCTGGCGAAAGGAGTGCCGCGGGAGTGGGTGGTGTCGGGGCAGGAGATCGGGATCGAACAGGCTCCGACGCGCTGGGGCCGGGTGAGCTTCCGGTTGCGCGCCAAACCCGGCGCCAATGCGATTGCTGGAAACGTCGAACTGGGCGGAACCAAGGTTCCGAGGGAAGTGCATTTCAAGTTGCGGCTGCCAACCAACAGTTCTCTCAAGACCATCACAGTGAACGGACGGCCTACGACTCTAGGCGGGATACACAAAGACACGGTTGTCATCGAAACTGGAGTCGAAAAGACGTTCGAAGTGGTCGGGCGGTTAGCCTGAGCGGCCATGCACAACTAAGACTTCGGGCGTCGATTGCTTTCATCGGCGAGTTGCGCAGATATCCTTCTCTGGTGCACGACTTCCTTCAGAGACTGACCGGCGTACTCGATGTGCTCGCGAAGCAGCGTGCAGGCGGCGGCGACGTCGCGTTGGCGACACAATTCCAGAATCTTATGGTGTTCTTCATTGGCGCGTCGGATGCCATGGGTGAGGTACAACTGCAGGCGGGTGTAGCGTTCGCCGCTATTGTTCACATTGCGGATGATGGCCATGAAGCGCGGCTGGTTCGCGCGAGCGTAGAGGTTGGAGTGGAACTCCCAATTCAGCCGTCCCCACCCGGAGACGTGGTCTTCTCGCCTGAGTTCTCGTACATACTTGCGCAGTACGGCCTCCGCGTGCGAGAAATCTTTTTCGGTGAGATGCGGAATCGACAACTTCAGGACCTCGGGCTCGAGCAAGGCACGGATCGCGAAGAGTTCTTCGATGTCTTCGGGCGAGAGGGCGGGAACGACCGCCCCGCGGTTGGGGACAATCGCGATCAGCCCTTCCGCGTCCAGTTGCCGTAGGGCTTCGCGCACCGGAATCCGGCTGACCTGATACTGGGCAGCGATCGCATCCTGGCGCAGTTGGGTACCCTCGGCGATCTCGCCGCGAATAATCTGGTCGCGCAACTTATCCGCCACAGCGGACGTCAGGGACTGGCGCGGAATTGCCGATTCAGGTGTGATTCCTAAGCTCATCGCAAGGCGCTTTCGTCAAAAAACCCAGCTTCACAATTACTATATCGCATGTTGTATCCACTCGCTCTAGCGGGGGGCGGGACCGGGCGCAACATGTTCTTCCAGAAATCTCGCAAGTAAGGAATAAAGATGATAGGCGGTTCCCGGCCCTTCCACGAGCGCGTGGGTCCGCCCCGGGTAGGTCATGAAATCGAAAGGCTTTCCGAGTTCTACCAGCCGGTTGACCAGCAACTCAGTGCCTTGGTAGTGCACGTTGTCATCGCCCGAGCCGTGAACCAGCAATAACTTGCCACGAAGACCTTCGGCAAAGTTAATAGGGGAGCCGGCCTTATAGCCGTCGGCATTCGACTGCGGCAACCCCATATAACGCTCCTGATAGATGCTGTCATACAGACGCTGGTCGGGCACGGGTGCGACCGCCATGCCAACTTTGAAGAGCTCCGGATGGCGGAACATGAGGTTAAGCGTGTTCGAGCCGCCACCGCTGCGCCCCCAGACGACCACACGATCGGAATCGATGTAGGGCCGCGTCCTCTCCAGTCGTTGGAGGGCTAAGGCCTGCTCTGTGGAGGAGAGAACGCCGACCGTGCCGTACACGATTTTCCGCCACTCGCGTCCTCTGGGAGCGGGTGTGCCGCGGTTGTCGACGCTCGCGACGATGTAGCCTTCTTGCGCCAGAGCGCGATGGAAGACTCCATTCCACTCGTCCCAGCGATCGACCACAGTCTGTCCCGCGGGCTCGCCATACACATAGAGAAGGAGGGGATACTTCTTGGACGGATTGAAATCCCTCGGCTTCATGAGCCACGCGTCGAGCACGACACCTTCGCCGATGTCCACGCGGAGAAATTCCGTGGGTGCCGCGATAAGTCCTTGGGCTCGCTGGCGAAGTTTCGCGTTGTCCTCGAGCACCCGTTGCGGCGCGTGATCGGCCAGATGCACCAGGTTTGCAACCGGAGGCGTGTCAAAGGTCGAGTAGGTGTGAAAGGCCCAATGAAAGTCCGGCGAAATGTCGTAGGCGTGGGTTCCAGGCTGGTTTGCCGGCGTAAGCCGTTCGGGCTGGCCCTTGGCGACAAGCTGGATCCGATAGAGGTATCGTTGGGTGGGGCTTTCAGGAGAAGCGATGTAGTAGAGCCATTGCTGTTCGAGATCCACTCCAAGAAGTTCCACCACGTCAAACGCGCCCGGAGTCGCAAGCGAAACCCGCCTTCCGTCTCTTGAGATGACGTAGACGTGCCGCCATCCGTCCTGTTCGCTCAACCAGAGGAAATCCTTGCCGCCGTGGATCCAATGAACCTGGTCGACCACGTCCACCCATGCACGGTCTTGGTCCTGGTAGACGCGTCCGACTTCGCCGGTCTTTACATCAGCCAGCAAGACATCATTCGTATTCTGCAGGCGATTTAAGTGTTGGAGAACCAGAGAGTCGGAGTCTCCCGCCCAGTCCATGCGGGCAATGTAGTTCCCGTCGGCGTAACCTGGAACCTGTATCCAACGTGTCTGGCCGCCGACTGCGGGCACGACCCCGATTCGAACGGAAGAATTCTCGGTGCCGGGTTGGGGGTAAGGAATCTGGCGCACCGTCGGGTAGACGCCGTGTTCCGGATACGGAATATTCGTCAGCACGTTGTAGGGAGTGCCGGTGTCGTAGATCAGGGCGAAGTTCTTGACGTCGGTGGTGTTGAACTGCCAGTACGCGATGCGGGTTCCGTCAGGGCTCCAACGAAATGCATCACGAACGGCGAATTCTTCTTCGTAAACCCAGTCGGAATTGCCGTTGTTGACCTTGTCCGAACCGTCGGAGGTGAGGCGTGAGACTAGACCTGTCTGGACGTCCTCAACATAGATGTTGTTGAAACGTACATAAGCAACTCTGCTGGCGTCCGGAGAAAACTTGGCAAACATGAGACTGGATGGAGGGCCCCCATCGCCCAGTTTGCGCAGAGTGCCAGACCTGCGATCGAGCACCCAGTAGTCGCCGCGGGTATTCGCCCGCCAGACGCGCTTAGAATTGGTGAAGATCAGGAGGCGGTTCAGGTCACCGGACCAGGCGTAGTCTTCCATCTTCAGTGCTTCTTTTGCGCCGGGAGGCGCGAGCTGTGAAGCCGAGACGAGGACTTCTCGCGTTCCTGTGGCTGTGTCATAGCGCACCAGATCCGTTGCTCCTTGGGATGCGGAAGAGGGCTCCAGAGTCGTGTAGGCTTGTCCGCCGTTGAGCCAGCGCGCGGGTCCAAAGGATTTGACAGCAAAGTCATGCTGGACAAATTCCTGACGCAGAGTTTCGGTTAGGGCGGCGCTTTGCGCGTGGACTGTGGCCGCGGTCAGACCCGCGGCGGCGACCGAGAGAAGGATCCCGAGCCCCACCGGACTGTGGTTCCAATTGCGAGATGTTGGGATCGCGCGCTTCGCGCTGACGCTTGGCAACATTCAAATTCCTCCGGGTCAGACTGCAAGAATCATTCGGCGGTCTGGAGATCGGCAGTGGGAGGCCCGACTGCGTCCGTGTGGATTATGACGGAGAAAAGCGTCCAGCCGCAGCGGAGCGGAGAACACGCCTCGCGCGGGTAATACGTGCCACCCGCGTGCGGCATCACGCCAGATGGTCCGCCGTAGGACAGAGCCGCTGCGATGGCGAGGGTGCCGGCGATTCCCCAGTCCACCAACCGCCAACCCGCGCCTCCGACTTGCCGGGCGATCTCAGCGGGGACAATAAAGACGCCAGAACCAACCATGGCTCCGACCACCACCACGACCGAGTCAAGTAAACCCAATCCCCGCGGCAAGTTACGGTGTCTGCTCTCTTGGGTCGCTGGCGGTCGGGTCTCGTGTTTGGTCACTGGGCAGCAGCCTGGCAGGAAGAATTTCGGTTTGACGATTGCATATTGTATCCATAAAATACGACAACGCCTACTAGATATTGAAAGAAAGAGGCGTCCTAACCCGATTTCAATGTCATTGGTGCGTATAGGGCGAACCGCTTGATGACACCTGGAGAAGGCCAGCATGTCCGGAGCGGTCCGACCGGTGACGACGGGAAGGAGATTAACCACCTGGAATTGTTCGTCCTTCGCAAAAGTCGGGCGTCGACAGCCGGAATTTTGTGCTCTGTGCGGGCAAAGCCTACGATCGCTCGCCCTGCGGCACGGGAACCAGCGCCCAGTTGATCTATCTGTATGCCGACGGCAAGCTCCAGGAAGGTCAAACGTGGAAACAGGAAAGTATCGTTGGCACGAGTTGAAAGAAGTATCGAGGTGCGAGGCGATTACGAGGCGATAAGGTTAATCCGGGATCCGCGTCTGTGAGTGAGGCCCGAGTTGCCTGACGATCTGAGTACGACCTGTGCGGGACGATCTGGGTCGCGGCAGACCAGGAAGAAATGGCGGACGTGTGGCGCAAGCGCGACTACTATAGCGTGCGGGGCTTCGCGGCGGCAGTGCTCGACGAACGGTGCGGGTTCTGAGCGGAGCGGCGGTCGAGGTGGTGCGCACCCGGCATGGAAGTGAGGATCGATGGGCAGCGGATCGCGACAACGGTTCGACGTCCTCGTGATCGGCGGGGGACCGGCGGGTTTGAGTGCTGCCGCGCGTGCCGCGGAGTGCGGTGTACGCGTCGGGATCGTGGATGACAACTTCAACCTGGGCGGACAGATCTGGCGGGGCGGGTCCGCGGAAAAGAATCCCGAGGCCACACACTGGGCCGAACGGGTGCGGGCGGCGAACGTCACGTCTCTTTGCGGGATGCGCGTCTTTGATCAGCCGGAAGCAGGTGTACTCCTGGCGGAAGGAATGGACGATGTCCACGACCTGCATTACGACAAACTGGTTTTGGCAACCGGGGCGCGGGAGAGATTCCTGCCGTTCCCGGGATGGACTTTGCCGAACGTGATCGGAGCAGCTGGGTTGCAGGCGATGGTGAAGTGCGGCCTCCCCATTCGCGGGAAACGTGTGGTGGTGGCGGGCACAGGGCCTCTGCTGCTCGCCGTCGCAGCATACTTGCGGAAATGTGGCGCCGAGATTCGATTGATTTGCGAGCAGGCTTCTTGGGTCGCCTTGATGCGCTTGGGTGCTGAACTCTTGCGCCAGCCTGGAAAGGTCGTTCAGGGCGTGCAGTTAAAGAAGGAACTTGCGGGAGTTCCGTTCGCGACCGGCAGCTGGCCTCTTGCCGCACAGGGTGAGGACGTCCTGGAGAGCGTGAGTATCTCGCGCGGCAGGAAGACCGAGACCATTGCGTGCGATTACCTTGCTTGCGGGTTTCACCTGGTTCCGAATACCGAACTGGCGTCCTTGCTCGGTTGCGAGATTCAAGGCGGCTATGTCCGAGTCGACGATTTCCAGCGAACGAGCGCCCGAGGAGTGTTCTGCGCGGGTGAACCGACGGGTATTGGGGGCGTTGAGCTGTCGCTCGTGGAAGGTCAGATCGCCGGCCTCGCGGCCTGGGAACGTACCGTACAGGCCCGTGAACTCTTCAGAGAACGGAAGAAACTGCGACAGTTCGCGCAGGCTCTCGAGCATGCATGCCGGTTGCGCCCCGAACTCAAGGATCTGCCATCCTCCGAGACGGTCGTGTGCCGATGCGAAGATGTCTCCTACGCACGGCTGCGGCGGTACGCGTCGTGGCGTGCCGCGAAGCTGCAGACCCGCTGCGGCATGGGGCCCTGTCAGGGCCGCGTGTGTGGTCCGGCGGCTCAGTTTCTTTTCAAATGGAATCCGGATTCGGTTCGACCACCGATTTTGCCCGTTCGCGTTGCAAGCCTGGCTGCGCCAGCAGGCTCCCCCGAACCAGAGCACCAGGAAGTTACAGGAGGGCACTGATGAATTGGAAGGGCGTGTTGCCAGCGATTACGACCTGCTTCACGGACGACCTTCGCGTGGATCACAGTTTCATGGCCGGACACTGCCGTTGGCTGCTCGACAACGGCTGCTCGGGCATCGTCGCGCTTGGGTCCCTGGGAGAAGGCGCGACCTTGTCGTGTGACGAGAAGCTGGAGGTCCTGCGCACTTGCGTCGAAGCCGTTCATGGTCGCGGACCGGTGGTCGCTTCCATCTCGGCACTGACGACGTCGGAGGCGGTAGCGCTGGCGAAGGACGCCGTCGATCAAGGCTGCGATGGTTTGATGGTGCTGCCTCCGTACGTCTATCAGGGCGACTGGCGTGAAATGAAGGCACACGTGACGGCCGTGTTCCGCGCCACCCCGCTGTCCTGCATGCTCTACAACAATCCCGTCGCCTACGGGACGGATTTTCTCCCCGAGCAGATTCGCGAACTCGCCGCCGAACATGAGAACTTCGAAGCGGTGAAAGAGTCGAGCACCGACGCCCGGCGCGTCTCCGCGATTCGTGCTCTCGTGGACCGCCGGCTGGAGATTTCTGTCGGCGTGGATGACGCGGTACTCGAGGCCATCGGTGTAGGAGCGACGGGCTGGATCGCCGGTTTGGCGAATGCGCTGCCCCGGGAATCTGTCGATCTGCTGAATTGTGCCATGACCGGCGACAGCGACAAGGCGTTTGAACTCTATCGCTGGTTCTTGCCCTTGCTTCGAATGGATACCGTACCGAATTTCGTGCAGCTCATTAAGCTGGTGCAGGTGGAAGTGGCGATGGGCAACGCGCGCGTGCGTCCGCCGCGTCTCGAACTGGTAGGCCAGGAACTGGAGCAGACGCGACAGATTATTCGCGACGCTGTGCGCGCGCGGCCGCAGCCCGCTGGCAATTATGCTCTGCCGAAAGTGTAACTCTGTGCATGGGTAAGAGCGTAAACGGCGTGTAACAACGCTGACACGTTAGCTGCGATCCGTTTGGAGCTGCGGACTTGCCGTTGGATTGGAGCGGGAAGCGCGCTATCCCCAGGGGTTCTCACACAGTGGCCAGGCCGCACGGGTCCCTTTCCAGATTTGGAAAAAGTGCGCGGATTCGGTTGACAAAGCTTGGAGTGGGGTTATAATGCGCCGCGATGTGGTGGGATTAGCTCGCTAGGTGAATCGCACTTTTCCTCCATAGGTTGCTTGCTTCTCCACGGTTTGTATTGGCCCCCGGTGTTAAGCGAGTAGCAGCCGTACAGCAAACCTCGTAGTTGAGCAACCCGGCCCTGATCCTCGCGAACGCCAGGAGGCTTATCGTCCATGCCCACGGGACTCCTCGAGGTAAGCGGTACGATCGATCTGGCTCAGTTCTGGCCTACCGGCGAGTCAGACGCAGACACCGGTGGTTTTCCGCCGAAATTAGGCACGAAACGACTGTCTAAGATTCGGATCCGATTTCGATTTACTGGAGGACTCAATGAGTAGCGCAATCATCGGTGCAAAGAAGAAATCGCCAGCGTCACAGCACGGAGGTGGAGTAAGAGGAGACAGCCTCGACCGGCGTTCTCCCAGTTTCGAAGGCCGGTTTGGGCGTATGTTTCGCTCCTTACCGGCCGCAGAGTGGCCCAAACAGGCCTTGGTGGACCTGGGCAAGAAATTGACGGCCGATCCCGAGAGTAGCGGAGATCTCCCCTCCGCGTCCGCTGAGGACCCCAAAAAGCGCATTCAGGACGACGAAGAAAATGCCGGGATCCCGGCCGGGTATACCTACCTGGGCCAATTCATTGATCACGACATCACGTTTGATCCTTCATCCAGCCTGATGCAGCAGAATGACCCGGATGCGCTGGTCGATTTCCGAACGCCGCGCCTAGACCTCGACTCACTCTATGGACGCGGACCGGCGGATCAGCCCTTCATGTACAGCGCAGACGGGAGGAAATTCCGTTTGGGCCGCGCGCTGACCGAGAATGGCAAGCCTTCAATGGCTCGCGATCTGCCGCGGTTTGTGGACCCTAACGACCCGAATGGCGCCCAGCGTGCGTTGATCGGCGACAAGCGCAATGACGAGAATGTCATCATCTCGCAGCTGCATTCGGCGATGATTCAGCTTCACAACCGGTTCGCCGACCGGGACGGCTCGGCACCTTTTGAGAAAATTCAGCAGAGGGTCCGCTGGTATTACCAGTGGGTCGTGGTCAACGACTTCCTGGTCAAAATCTGTGGTGAAGAAGTTGTCCATGACATCCTCCCTCACCTCGGAGCCGGTCAACCGATTTGGAAAAACCTGCCGCATTTTGCCTTTTATAAATGGCATGAAGATCCGTTCATGCCCATCGAGTTTTCAGCCGCGGCCTACCGTTTCGGACACTCGATGGTCCGGCCGATCTACCGCCTCAATACTGAACTCGCTGGTGGAGACGATCCCGGCAAAGCCACCAAAGATGAAGAGGCGCGTGGCCTCGCGGGCCGCTTTTTCATCTTCGCGGGTGTACAGAAACGGGGTCTCAACGGATTCGACGAGTTTCCCTCGCAGTGGGCCATTGATTGGAGTCTCTTCTTCGATATCAAGGGATCCATTAACAAAGTCGGGAAGGAGAGGGTTCAGCCGGCCTACAAGATCGACACTTCCCTGGTGAATCCCCTCGGGTTCCTGCCTGAATTCTCCACTCCTCCGGCCAAACCGAACCCGCCAATGACGGTCGAGCAACTCCAATCCGTGCCGAAGGACTCCAAGGGAGATCCTTCAAACCTCGCGGAGCGCAATCTGTTGCGGGGCATGGCCATGGGCTTGCCCAGCGGGCAGTCTGTAGCGCTGGCCATGGGCGTCGACCCGATCGACGACGAGAATCTTCGCATTGGCAAAGCGGTGGTTGCCGACTGGGACAAGAACAAGCCGCTGGCTTCATTCCATTCGAGTTTCACCAAGAATGCCCCGCTATGGTTTTACGTTTTGGCCGAGGCGCAGTGGGAATGGATCCAACGGGCTAAGGCCAAGGGTGGCAAGGGCGACGAAGAGCCGCTCAAGCTGGGTACAGTCGGTGCGCGCATCGTTGCGGAGACCCTTATCGGTCTGCTGTGGGGCGACGGTCATTCCTACATACGCCAGGCACCGAACTGGATGCCCGAACACGGCATCCGCAACATGGGCGACCTGATCGATTTCGCGCTCACAGGGGCAAATGCCAAGCACTAGAAAAGGGGCCTCGACGGCCGCTGCGGGCTGTACCTAGCCTGCGGATCAATTTTGCAATTGGGGGGCTTTGGCCATCCCATTCTTTCGAGAAGAAGGCCTCGGTGGCGGCTGTTGTCCACCGCTTGCTGTCGCCCCCTGCGCGGTGACCACCGTTACGGCAAGCGCCGAGCGCACCGTCGCGCGACCCGATCGGATCTGAGCGCCGCGGGTCCAGCCCGCCTGATTGGGGGTGCCGTGGAGGCCGCGTACACCACGTCGCCTCCGATAAGGGTTTCGAGTACTTGGGTCTTGGCAATCTCCTCGGCTGGCACCTTGAGGGGATTGCGATCGAGCACGATAAGGTCAGCGAACTTGCCGACCTCAAGCGACCCGGTCGCCTCGTCCTCATGCAGCTCATAAGCCGCGTCGATGGTCGCGGCCCGGAGAACTGCCTCGCGCGACAACCCCGGATCGTCACCGAGCCGGCCACGATACTCGGATGGCGCATGGGGCGCGTTCGTACGCGTCACGCCCACCTTAAGGGCAAACCATTCGTCCAGTTGGTCCACCGGCCAGTCGCTGCCGAATGCGATGCGAGCGCCGGCCGCTGCCAGGAGTCCCGCTGGTTCCAGAATTTTCATTCGCGCCGGACCAAAATAGTCCTTGAGGCCCAGCGTGTCACCCGCGGGCTTGCCCCACTGCAACGACAGCACTGGGATCGCCTCCAGCAGCTTGTAGCGCGGAAAATCCGCGGGATCGACGATCTCGTCGTGCGCGATGGCCGGGCGGATGTCGGCCGCGGGCAGTGCCTTCCTGAGAGCTTCGATGCCGTCGAGCGCTGCATGGACGGCGCCGTCCCCGTCGGCGTGGAGATGGGGGTCGATCCCGGCGCGAGCGAGTTCCACGAGCATGGTCGCCAGCACCTCGGCGGGAAAGTAGACGGCGGGTCCGCGGCTCGGACCGGGCACCCAGTGCGGCTTCGCCGCCGTCCCGGCGTTCGTCAAATACGGCTCGCGAATCGCGCCCGTGAACGCGGGGGCGGCGATCACTCCGTCGAGAAACAGCTTTGCGTTTCGGACCGTGAGACCAGGCGCACGCGCGATCGCGCCTTCGTCATATTGCTTCCGAAACGCGACCACCCGCGCCACGGCGCCGAGCGGATCGCCAGCTTGCGCAGGTTCGACGAGCGGTGCAAAGTGCGCCCTCGCCGTGAGGCCCCCGGCCCGACGCACGGCTGCGAACGCCTCCATGCCCTCAGCCGACGCCGCGGCGTCGAGAAAACTCGTGACACCCCGGCGGCTCATCGCCTTGAGCGCGGCATTCGCGGCCGCCACGTCCTCGACGTTCGTCGGCTTCGGCAGCAGCGTGGAGAACACCGCGAAAGCTGCATCTTCGAGCAGGCCCGTGGGTTCACCGCCGGCGTCCCGCCAGATCTTGCCGCCGATCGGGTCGGGAGTGCTTGCCGTGATCTTGGCGAGTGCAAGGCCGCGCGTATTGGTGAGCACCGTGTGCCCGAACGAGGACCGGACAATAATCGGCCGAGTCGTTTTCAGCCCATCGAGGGTGGCGCGGCTGGTTTTCACGCCGACGGGGCGCATGCTCTCCTGGAACCAGCTCACCACCTCGAGCCAGGCATCCGGGTCTCCGGACGCCTGGTGGTCGAGGCAAGTCTGGATCCGCTGCTGCACCTGGGCGACCGTGAGCGACTCGTAGTGGAGACTGCACTTCAAGAGCTGCGTCCCGGCCTCGAGCGGATGCATGTGACCGTCGACGAGGCCCGGCATCAGAAACCGCCCCTTCAGGTCCTCCGACACGGTCGTGACACCGACCAAGGGCGTCACTCCGCGGTTGCTGCCCACGTAGACGATCCGTCCGTCGCGAATAGCGAGCGCCTCGGCAGTTCTATTCCCGGCGTTGGCCGTGAAAATGACGCCGTTGCGGTATACACGGTCGGCAGGGCCGGCGGTCGATGAAGGGGCCGCAGCGACCGGAGCAGTCCACTCCTGACCCAGCGCCTTGGGCGCCAGCGCGAGGACGATGAGCGCCGCCTGGACGAGAAACGGCCGCCTCGGCCTTGGGGCGCGGTGCGACCACTCGAGTGCACGCGCACACGCGTCGCGGAGTTTTTTCACAATGCGATCTCCTGTCTGGACGAGGGCGAACTAGCCAGATGGTCCTCAGCCTCGTAGACTCCATGCCGTCGCCTCTAAGTTGTCTCGACGATGGGGGTGGTGTGGAATGGTCAGGTCGAGCATCCGCAAGAAGCGCGGCTTCCCCGGACATTTCATCTTAAGGACGCTGCCTCGACCCGTCAACGCATGCCGGCTCAGGCAGGAGCGTGTCAAACCCAGAAATGTTGACCTTGGAGCCAGCATGTGAAGTGGCCGTACCGGCGTTTGATTCGCATCGCGATGCGACAACTCCGGGATCGTCGCATCAGAAACAATCCCAGCGGCGTGTGGCTTTTCCCAATGGCACGCGCTCGGATCGCGGTTGCAACATTGCAGTGCGCCGTGAAAAGCGCCCGGTCGACAGGGAGAGGAAAGACGCGCCCGGGAACCGGATCCATCCGGCCGGTAGCGCTCGGAGCAGCGGCGGAGGCAAGGAAGCCGCTAAAGCCCCCGGCGGAGGGCGCACTGGGCGACTTGGCGAGTCTGCAGGTTGTAGCAGGTGTGAACTCCGAGCAGGCTGCGAAAACTTGGAATGCAGGAGCCGATGTCGTAGTAGTGCAAGAGAATAGGTGGTTCCAGTCTCCAACGAAAAAATGGCCGCAGCCCGATGTTCACCGTCTCGGCGCACTCTCATGAGCCGAACGAAGTCACCAGCGCAGGCAGAAACATGGCCGAAGTTTTTCGGCTACCCATGGCCATGACAACTGACTCGCGCACGCCCGAGCGGGTTTGGCGGCCGAGCGTTAGCAGGGGGGTGGACAATGAGCCCGCGACACTTGGAATGGGGCTTGCCGCTTCCGTGCTCGCACTTCGTCTCGGTCACCGTCTTCTCGTATCGCAGGCAGAGCCGCGCGTTCAAGCCCACGCGCACACACGCAGAGGAACACTTCCGTCCACGGGGCGATAGTCTTGAAGTTCGTGGCACAGGTGCGGAGTCTTGAACATCGCAGACCGGAAGGAGGTGGGGTTCTCGTAGGAGCCGGACCACTACACTCATCTCTCCGAGTCAAGGAGTGCCCGAGGCGCTGTAGGTGTCCTTTGGCTGTATCCACCGTTTCCAGTTTCGTGCCCGGTTAGGTCCACCATGGCACTCTCCGACATCTCCGCCCTCACAGACCTCGCCGTGCAGATTTCCCGAAGCGGGTTCTTCAAACGAGACTCACGGTCTTAGTCCAGGGGCGCAGATCCGAGGTTGCAACAGAGGGTCTTGGCTGAGCAGGGCATTTGTATTTCGCCCACGTCAGCCGCGACCCGCGCGTTCGGCGACTGAGCCACTGGTGCCAGAGTCGGCAGGTGCCTCGATAGACCTTCCAGAGAGACTGGGAGTTCGTGGGTTGTCGCCCATCGTACTGGTAGTGGCCCCGGGAGCTTGGCATGGAGGGCTTCTTCTGCTCGTCCACCGGCGCATGTCGGTGCTCCTACTCGAGACCGCTTTGCCGCGCGAGTCTTAGCGCTTCTAAAGCCGCCCCTCGCGCCCCGGCGGTGTCGCCATTCGGCATCACGTGGATTGGAATGTTGGCCTGCTCCTCCCGCTGGGTCGGCATCCCGACGCGGATCTCTGCCAGGAACCAGCGCTGGAACTCTGGACTCGTCTCTAGGGCTCCGCCACCGACGATCAGCGCATCGGGATCGAACGTATTCACCATTTCGTCAAAGAAAAGTCCCAAGCCATGCGCCTGAACCCGGAAGATTTCTTTGCACATCGGATCGCCCTGATCCGCGAGACCGCGCACCAGCTTTGCCGCCTGGGGGAGGTCCATTTTTGCCAGATCGTGGCCCGGATACTGCGGCAGATAATACGGCAGGAGATTCCTTTCGATTGCCGTGAGAGAGCAGACCGACTCCAGGTCGCCGGTTCGTCCGCAATTGCATTGCGGCTTCATTCGATCGGCTCCGGCGATGCCCTGGTACGGAATCAATACATGGCCCAACTCTCCGCCGAATCCGTTCTTACCCTTCACCACACTGCCCTCGAGGATGATGCCGCCGCCATTGCCCGTGCCGATGACGACCGAGACCGATGTCTCGCGGCTGCTGGCGCCAAAGATCGCATAGTGTCCCCAGAGCGCAGCCGCATTTGCATCGTTCAAATAGGACACCGGCTTGCCGAGCCTGTGGGCCAGACCTTTGCGGACATCGAATCCCGCCCACTGCGGATGGACGAAGTTCGTGGAACCTCGTGCGCTGAGCTGGCCGGCCGCACTGGCCGGACCCGGAGTGTCTAAGCCGACGGCGACCACGTCCGAAAGGAGAACCCCCGCCTTTTCGGTGGCGATCTTGAGACCATCGGCGATCTGCTGGAGGCACACCTCTGGTCCTTGCTTCGAAAGTGCGGGATGCTCGCACAGGCCCTCGATGAGAAACTGCTCTTGCTGGTTCACTAACGTACAGTTGATGGCAGTTCCGCCAAGATCCACTCCAGCCACTACTTGCACGGTCTTCTCCTCTGGTATTCCATGCTTACACCGCTCAGCTTAGCAGAAATGAAACGATCGGCTCACGGGGTCAAAATCCTGCCGAATCTTCTCGACGCAGGTTGAGCCCCTGTTGGTGAACCATCTCACGCAGAGCAGCTGGATGAGTCCTGGCCAGCTACACGAGTCGCCCGTCGCTCCGGCGGATCTCGCGGAACGGATAGTTCTTGTCCAACACGCTGATTTCACGAAAGAACAAAAATAGGCTCGGGAGTTCGGTTGACAGCCTGTCGATCGCGCAAGCTTTGCCATTCCTGTTCGCCGATCGCATTCGTGCTTCTGGCGCTGGGTGCACTTTGTCGTTGATGTCTGCGGCAGCAAACTCGCGTTTGGTGTTCGACGTCCTTGAGAGTGTGGGAGTCACTCTCAAAAGAAAGGGGACTGGAGGCGACGGGTTGGACGTCGGCAAGACGCTGCTGAACATCTGAGGTTTCGGTGATGTCAGCCTTCACGAGCTCCGACCGATTCACGTTCCTGACCGAGCGGGTTGGGCGTGACAGCGTCCTGGCGGGATTTCATCCGGCAAACCGGGATTGTCGTACGGAGCTGAGGTTGGTATTGGGCGTACTTGGCGCGCCGTCGCGCCAACCCGTGCAAAATCTGGTGGACGAGAGAACCACTTGGTCATTTTCGCGCGACCCGACGCCGTTCCGGGATTGCAAGTGGGCTGCTCGGCCTATCAGGACGTCCTCTTTCCGCTCGGCCAGCCGGAGAATTGGCGAAAGCATCTTCGACGCCTACGGGGTTCTGGTACGGTCCGATTTCGAGTGGCTGAACGAGGCTCTCCTCATTCGTCATGCGCCCCAAGGAATCTCCCGCGTCTATAACACGGTGGGCTTTCTCTGCGCACATTTCACGGCAAGTCGGTTCGTATCGGCCTCCTTTCGATATCAAGATGTAAACGCCCCGAGCACCGAGCCAGTGTTTCCCGATGTCGGCCTGCGGACCGGTCCGTCGGTGGACCTACGCTACGCTGCGACTGAATCGGTGGCTGTTCAGCTACAGTACGATTAAACTTCGTTAAGGCGAGCGGCGTCGGGGAATGCGCTCACCTCCAGGTTGGATTTACATTCTAGTAAGGCGCTTGAAGATGGCGCGGGTGAGACGATTTCCGTTTGCTTTGGTGATGTTCGTTCTGTCGCTGCAGATTCCGCCAACTCCGGCCGTTCGAGCGGCCGGGTTCTCAGCGCGAGTCAGGGGGACTACCGGACAAAGTCTTGCCATTGTCGTTAACCGATCTAACCCAACCGAGAATCTGTCGTTTGGGGAGCTTCGCAAGATCTTCTTAGGCGAACGAAGTCACTGGCCCCACGGCCGCCGAATCGCCGTGGCGATGATGGAGCAGGGACAGCCGGAACGGGAGGCCGTGCTGCGCGAGGTTTATCGCATGAGTGAGGACAGTTATCGCGATCACTTTCTCAAGGGACGGTTCACCGGTGACGTATTTTTCTCGCCCAAAACACTGGCTTCCCCGACGGTGGTTCGTAAGTTCGTGTTCAATGCGCCGGGAGCGATTGGCTACTTGCGCGCTGACGATGTGGACACATCCGTAAAAGTGCTCCGGATTGATGGTCATCTTCCCGACGAGAAAGACTACCGGCTTCAGATCGATGCCCACCTGACCAATGGATATGAATGAGCCAAGGGAAGCTTCGATTTGGCGCCAGGGAGATCGCTGGATCGGGTTTTCCGCCAAGATGGATGAAGAGACGAATGACGGGAAGGGCATCCAGACCAGCGTTCAGGACCACGGTGTCGGCACGAACAGTTCCGACTCGCCCCAGATTTTCGAGCCGTTGTATCGCAGTTCGCCGGCCATCGCCGCCCAGATCCATGGGACTGAGTTGGGACTGTCAATTGCAAAGCGTAACGCCGAAGCCTTCGGAAGAAACCTGTCCGTCGTCAGTGAGGCGGGTGTCGGGGAGCGTCTCTACCCTGCGTTTGCGGGCATGGGAGCACGCTTCCGAAATGGCAACTATCACGCCCAGAACCAATCTGGGGATCTCTCTAATTTTTCCCTCGCCGCGTTGCAGTTGCCCCTAAAAAGATCCGAGATATAATTATGGCGAGGCGAGTTCAATCGTTGTCTTATGGCGATTTCGCATCCCAGCATATCGAATATTGCCGCCGCGCCGGCGCCCGGCTCCAGCCTTTACGAGAAGCTGAACACCCGTTGGCACGAGCGTACCTTGCAAGGTTTCATGTTTATCGTCCTCGCGCATTGGGGCGAGCACCTGGTCCAAGCGTACCAGATTTACGTTATGGGATGGCCGCGCCCCCGAGCCAACGGCATTCTTGGTTTGTGGTACCCCTGGCTGATCCAGTCCGAAGTCCTGCACTACGGCTACGCCTTGGTCATGCTGATAGGCATTTGGGTGCTCCGCAAAGGATTTGTCGGAGTTTCGCGGAAGTGGTGGACCGCGGCCCTGGTCATCCAGTTCTGGCATCACATCGAGCATTTCCTGCTGATTTGGCAGGCCACGTTCCACCACAATTTCTGGGGCAGGCCCGTGCCGTGCAGCATTTTGCAGTTAGTCTTTCCACGCGTTGAACTCCATCTCTTCTATAACGCGGTGGTGTTTATCCCCATGGTCATCGGGATGTACTACCACGTGTTTCCGCCGGAGAGTGAGGAGGGGAAGGTGGCCTGCACATGCGAATGGGGCCACAAGCCTTCAATGCAAGCCGCCTGATTCAAGATCGTCTGACCAGGACTCAGAGCACGGGGATTCGCGAGATGGTATTCGCCTTTCGACGGAGCCAGCGCCCGGTGCGCCCGCTTCCGAACGAGTGTCGGAATCTTCTGTTGTGCGCCTGCGCCGCAACTCTGTTCATGACCGCCTGCTCCAGACCACCGGACTCTTCCCGCACGGTCACGATTGAGCCCGAAATCTCACCCCAGCCAGCCCGGATCGGCCCCGTCGTGGTCACTCTCCGTTTGGCCGATCACGCCGCGAAAGCCGTCACGGGAGCGCATATCGCGCTTGAGGCAGACATGTCGCACGCGGGCATGGCTCCCGTCTTAGGGGAAGCCAAGGAAATCGAGCCCGGCCGCTACCAGGCACATCTTACGTTTGGGATGGCAGGGGATTGGGTTATCCTCCTGCAGATCACTCTGCCCGGCGGGCAGAACTTCGAGCATCAGATTGAAGTGAGGGGCGTCAGACCCAACTAGGCACGCTGTTGAATCCATCCTCCATCCCGGCCTTGGAAGCTCCCGAGCCCCCGCCCTTTGATTTAATGCGCGTTGCCGGCCTGGGCCGATTGTTCCGCTGGCGCTATGCCCGCCCTCTGCTCCAGTCTCCGCTCCTCATCATCAGCGCCGTAGTGATCTTCGACGGACTGTTCGGGCCGTCGCTGGCTCCGAAGAACCTGGCGACGACTCTCAGCTGGCTCCACTTTCGCGGCGTGCTGGTGCTGGTCCTGCTCTGTTGCGGGAATGTTTTCTGTTTGGCTTGCCCCTTCATGCTGGTCCGTCAGGCGGCGCGCCGCCTTTTCCGCCCGCGGTTCGACTGGCCCCGGCCACTGCGCAACAAGTGGCTTTCGGTCGCCCTCTTCGTCCTGATCCTCTTTACTTATGAGCTGTTCGACCTATGGTCTTCGCCCTGGTGGACTGCCTGCTTGATCCTTGCCTACTTCTCGGCAGTGCTGGTCGTGGACGGCCTTTTCAAACACGCTTCGTTTTGCAAGTTTGTTTGCCCCATCGGACAGTTCAATTTCGTCGCTTCTACGCTGTCTCCATTCGAGATAAAGGTGCGGGACCAGGAGGTCTGCACCCGCTGCCATACCCTCGACTGTATTCGTGGCCGGCGCGAGCCTGTCTCAGACCTGGTCATCATTCGCGGTTGTGAGCTTGCCCTGTTTCAGCCGCGCAAGGTTGGCAATATGGATTGCACATTCTGTCTGGACTGCGTTCATGCCTGCCCGCACGACAACGTTGGCGTCTTGAGCCGTCTGCCCGGAACCGAGTTGTTGACGGATCCCATACGTTCAGGAATCGGTTACTTTTCGCGCCGCAAGGATCTGGCGGGACTGGCGATTGTATTCACCTTTGGCGCACTTCTGAATGCCTTTGGCATGGTGAGTCCCGCCTACGCGGTGGAGAGCTGGCTGGCGAGAATGTTGCACGTGAGTCACGAGGCGCCCGTGCTGGGTGTGATCTTCACGTTCTTTCTGGTTCTCGCGCCCGTCCTGCTATTGGGGATCGCTGCCTGGTCGACGCGCGCCTGGGCCGGCAATCAGCGCCCCCTGCCGCCACTGATGGTGAGATACGCTTACGGCCTCGTTCCCCTGGGCTTCGGGATGTGGCTGGCCCACTATGGATTTCATTTCTTGACCGGACTCTACACCATCATTCCCGTGACCCAGAGAGCGCTGGCGAGTCTGGGATGGCCGCTCCTGGGCGAGCCGCGCTGGAATCTCATCGGTCTGCCGGCAAACATCGTGCAAGTAATCCAAATCGGATTCCTGCTGCTGGGATTTGCCGGTTCGCTGGCGGTAATCTATTGCTTGGCGGAAGATGACTCACCGTCCAGGCCCTTGCGGGCGTTCATCCCATGGGCGACGGTAGCCTGCGTTCTCTGGATTGCGTCGCTGTGGCTGATGTTCCAGCCCATGGAAATGCGCGCCACGCTGCTGAGCGGATAGTGGCGTTTCCAAATCAAACTCGCGGTTACCATTCAGATGACGTCGAAACGCCGTTTCCAGGGAACACGTTCGGTCTGGTTTCTGTTTATGCTCTGGCTGCTGTTGCCGACTCCGGCCACAGCCCACAACGGCCCGCCGTTCCCCATCATCGAGAACCGCAGAGTCGGTCCCTGCATCATTTCTCTCTGGACGCACCCCGATGTGGGTACGGGCGCCTTCTTTGTGTTTGTGGAGCCGATTGCGGGGGGTACCGTCGCCAAGGATCTCACGGTTCAGATCGGCATTCAGCCGGAAAGCGGACGCCTTCCCGAGGTAGTCTATACAGCCAATCGCGATGACAGCGGGGGCCAGTTACAATACAAGGCCCTGGTGGCGTTCGATCGCGACGAGTTTTGGCGGGTGCGCCTGGTCCTGCAAAGCTCTCAGGGCCGCGGAGAAGAATTTTCACGGGTGGAAGCGACTCCGGTCGGTTTTGGAAAATGGGACCTTCTGGTTTTTCTGTTACCGTTTTTATTGGTTGCGTTCCTGTGGCTTCGCGGCATGTCACGCCGGCGAAGCCGGATGAAGAGGCAACACTCCGCATGATGCTGAAAGATCAATTCATGGATTCCTTCCTCGAGAAGGGCTCACCTTTGAAGGGGAAGTCCCCGAGTTTTCGGCGCTTGATTTTCCTTTGTCTTCTGGGATCTGTAATCGCAGCCTCCTCAGGATGTCACTCAGGTGGCAAGCTTCCCGACAAATCCTCCCAGCAATACGCCAAGGTGGTTTCCGCGTTCTACGTCGGCTTGGCGGCACTGCAGGTCGGCGATGATGTGCATGCGGAAAGCAGGCTCTCGGAAGTCACGCAGCTTGTCGCCGCCGAGCCGGCCGGGTGGGCCAACTGGGGAATACTCGCCCTGCGCCAAAGAAACTATGACCCGGCAGCGCAGAGGCTTGAACGCGCGCGAGCTGTAGCCCCGAAGAACGATCACATCTATCATCTCCTGGGGATTCTCGAAAGCCAACGCGGCAATTCCGCCCAGGCGATCGCCGACTTGCGCAAAGCGGCCGAACTGAATCCGCAAAACCTGAGGGCGATCTACCAGCTTGCGCAGGAGATAGAACGGCAGGGCGCCGCAAACAGTGAATCCGAATTTCAGGAACTCATCCAAAAGATTCTGACGGCGCAACCGGATAATCTGGCGGCGCTGCTGGAGTTGAGCCGCATTGCCGCGAAGCGCGGTGACGCCGCTACACTGAAGTCGGCTGTCGCTCAGATTAGCGCCCGCTCGCCCGCGTGGCCGCCGGAAGTGCGGCATCAACTGGCCGTGGTGCAATCGGCCGCCGCAGGCCCGGACCTGCATCTCGCCGCGACCCAGACAACTTTTCTGCGCAATGTCCTGGTGCGAGTCCCCGAGTACCGTCAGAGTCTCAAGGCGATCAAGGCGGCGCCCGGAGAAGAGGCTGAGCCCTTCACCCGTTTCCTTCGACTGGAGTCTCCGGATTTCAGGCCGGCGCCGGCAGACAGCGCGCTCAGGTTCAATCCTGAGCCTGTCGCCACCCTGGGCAACGGGCATTGGAATTGGATTGGAGCGATTCCGCTGGGCAGTGCGGGCACACCTGCCGTCGCCGCGGCCAATGCGCGCGAAGTGCGTTTGTCCAGCGGTGCGACCTTTCCTTTCCCGGGCGGCCCTGCCAGCGTGCCGCCACAGCCCGAAGGAGTTTTGCCGCTCGACTTCAACTACGACTTCAAGACCGACCTGGTTCTTGCAGGCGCGGGCGGAGTCCGACTCTTAGCGCAGGACACGCCGACTTCGTTCCATGACGTGACGGCTCAAACCAAATTGCCGAAGTCCGTAACCAATGCGTCCTACACCGGCGCGTGGGCGGTTGACATCGAAGCCGATGGCGATTTGGACATCGTGCTCGGCGCCAGCGAAGGCGTGCCCACGGTGCTGAGAAACAACGGGGATGGCACGTTTTTACCGATTCATCCCTTCGCCGGAGTGTCGGGAGTGCGGGGTTTTGCCTGGGCTGATGTCGATGGCGACGGCAATCCCGATGCCGCCATCATCGACGGGACAGGCCGGCTTCATGTCTTCATGAACGAACGGCAGGGCCAATTCCGCGAGCGCCCCCTTCCAGCCGGCTTGTTCCCCGTAAAAGCGGTCGCGGTGGCGGATGCCAACAGCGATGGCATCCTCGATCTGCTGGCGCTGCAAGCCGACGGCGCCATCATTCGGATTTCAGACAAGAACGAAGGACAGGGCTGGGACACGGCCGAAATTGCCCGAGTCCCGGACGCAGCCAACTATCTTGCTGGCGAGGCTGCTGACAGTGTTCGGTTGCGGGTCGCCGATCTCGATAACAACGGGGCGCTCGATCTGTTCCTGTCCCGCACGACGCAAGTTCTCGGCAAGAGCAAGGGGCCGCTGGTTTGGCTTGGCGACGCGCAGGCCAAATTTGTGATGCCGGACCAGCGAGTGGGACTGGCGCTTGTGTTCGACGCTGCGGACCTGAACGGCGATGGTAAGCTCGATCTTCTGGGTCTGTCGGTGGATGGACAACCCATACAGGCTATCAATCAAGGCTCAAAGAACTATCACTGGCAACTGGTCCGGCCGCACGCTGCGCAAGCCGTCGGCGACCAGCGCATCAATCCGTTCGGAGTGGGCGGTGAGGTGGAAATTCGCTCTGGCTTGCTGGTACAGAAGCAGCCGATCGCTGGGCCGCAACTTCATTTCGGATTGGGCGAACAGACGACCGCGGAGGTCGTACGCGTCGTTTGGCCGAATGGCACAGTGCGGGCCGAGTTTGGCGTGAAAGCGGACCAGGAGATTGTCACCGAGCAGCGCCTGAAGGCCTCCTGTCCGTTCCTGTTCGCCTACAACGGCAAGCAGATGGAGTTTGTGAAGGACGCGGTTCCCTGGGGATCTGCCATTGGATTGCGCATTAATACTCTCGGTTCAGCCAACATCGCGGCGACGGGAGAATGGTACAAAATCGGCCGGGATCAACTGGTGCCGCACGACGGCTTCTACGATATTCGCGTTACCGCGGAATTGTGGGAGGTCTACTACTACGA
>Ga0137418_10000210_pt1 | contig 47708 bp, 38 predicted proteins | sample CZODoug3_1_2_16f_FD_122242 | JGI IMG/M metagenome (GOLD analysis project Ga0137418, IMG submission 122242) | Vadose zone soil fungal communities from Angelo Coast Range Reserve, California, USA - CZODoug3_1_2_16fungal (Hybrid Assembly) | ecosystem: Environmental > Terrestrial > Soil > Vadose...
CGCCAACTACACGGATCGGCACTTCGAACCGTTTTCGGCAGTCACCGAAGGTGTGGGCCGCGTCCGCGAAATCATCAGGGAAGCCGAAGAGCGGCTCAAGTATCATGGTCAGGGGACGATTCTGTTTTGCGATGAGATTCATCGTTTCAACAAAGCGCAGCAGGACGCATTTCTCCCGTGGGTCGAGAACGGCATTATCACCCTGATCGGTGCGACGACCGAAAATCCCAGCTTCGCGCTGACGGGCGCGCTGTTGTCGCGCTGCCGCGTATTTGTGCTGGAACCGCTCAACGCCGAGCAGATCCGGACCGTCATCGAGCGAGCGCTCGACGCATCGGGAAGAGGGAAGGGCGACGCGGGAAGGGTACTGGCCGAGGACGCGATCGCGTTACTCGTGCAACACGCGCAGGGTGATGCGCGGCGGGCGCTCAACACTCTCGAGGCCGTTCTCAAGCACATCCACGCTTCCCCCGTCCCCCTTCCCGCTTCCCCTGACGTGATCCGCCAGGTGCTCGAACGGCCGCTCCCGATATACGACAAGGGCGGCGAGCAGCACTTCAATCTGATTTCCGCGCTGCACAAGGCGGTGCGCGGATCGGACGCGGATGGCGCGCTCTATTGGCTGGCGCGCATGCTGGCCGGCGGGGAGGACCCGCTCTACATCGCCCGGCGCCTGGTGCGCATCGCGGTCGAGGATATCGGCCTGGCCGACCCGCGCGCCCTCAACGTCGCGCTCGCCGCCAAAGACGCGTATGACTTTCTCGGCAGTCCCGAAGGGGAGCTCGCCCTCGCAGCAGCGGCGGTCTACCTGGCGACGGCGCCCAAGTCGAACCGCGTGTACAGCGCATTCGGCGAGGCGCAAACTGCGGCGCAAGAACATCCCGCCGAACCGGTGCCGCTGCACATCCGGAACGCGCCGACGCCGCTCATGAAAGAGCTGGGATATGGCGCGGGCTACCAGTATGCGTTCGACTCGAAAGACGCCTACATCCCGCAGCCCTACCTGCCCGAGCTGCTGCGCGGCGCCAAGTGGTATGAGCCGAGTGAATTCGGCTACGAGAAAACCGTCAAAGAGCGGATGGAGTGGTGGGAGAAACTCAAGCGGGAGACGTAGCCCAGGGCTTCAGCCGCGTGGCGCGCGCGCTGTAGCAGCCGCAACGACCGCCGCGTGGGCGCCGTCATCCAACGGCTCGACCCATGCCAGGGGCGCGTCGCGCCGTGGCGACTCCAGCGGGGCGCGATCCCCAACTCCCACAATCCGCGGTTCAGCGTTTCGGACGGACAGCCGCGCTCGCTCGAGAAGAGCTGGCCGAGATAATGGTACTCCAGCCGCTCGAGCACGAATCCCGGGCGCGGGGGGCGCAGCGCTGCGAGCACATGGTCCGGCACGCGCGCCCCGGCGAGTGTCCGCGCCAGGCGCAGGCTCCAGTAGCAGCACGTCATGGCGCGGCTCTCGCGCGCCAGATGCACGAACGGCCCCCACTCCACGTCCGTCCGCCGGGTAATCGCCGCGACGTCCCGCAGCGCGCGCCAACTCCCCCATCGCATTTCGTGCGACCAGGCGAAGTGGAGGCATACATGGAGCAATTGATGCAGCGGATGCGGCACCAGGAGCGAGCGCTCGCGCACCGCTAGCCGCTGAGCGCCACGCCAGATGTTGTCGAGCGGCCAGTCAAACGGGTGGCCGTTCGGAAGCAGAGCCGTATGCAGCTCCAACCGGACCTCGGCACCGCGGGTCTTCACGAGCGGAGGCAGATGCTGGTGCGCCGTATAGCGTTCCACGGGCCACGACGACGCCTGCCACGTCCACCCCCCCTTCGACTGCAACAGCGACCACGCTTCCTGTGCCCGCTCGGGACGTATCAGCAGATCGAGATCCCCCATCGGCCGGTCCACGAACGACCCGTAGATGGTGTGCGCGAGGGCGCTGCCTTTGAGCAGCATGGCTTCGATGCCCCGCAGTGCGAGCAGGTCGAGCACCTCGTAGAGCGTCCACTCGAGGCGCCGCAGCTCGAACTCTCCGATCATCCCCAGCTGCTGCCATTGCCGGGCGACGTCGCGCGGCAGCTGGCCGTTTGCGGCGCGACCCACGCGCTGCCACAGCATCGCCGTGGCGCCTTCCTCGTTCGCCAACGCCGTCAACTTGCCCCAGTCGAGGTCGGCAGCGAGCAGGCGGTGCAACGCGGCATTGTTCGCGGGTTGATCGTCAGCGCTAACCAGCAGCAGCTGCGCTTCAGGAGAGAGTGCGGCGCGCGTGCCCACGGTCAGCGGCTCCATTCCGCTACCCGCCGCGCCACGTCGGGCAGCCGGTCGAGATCGCGCACCACTTCCAGGACGTAGACGGGAACGTTGTTCGCCACTCGGGCGGCGCGGTCGAGCAGCACAGCCGCTTCCGACTTGGCCAGCAGCACGCCCGACTTGGCGTACTCGACCAGCGACAGCGCGGCGCGCACCGCCGGCAAGGCTGTCCGCTGGACCGGCACCGTGGCGCCGTCGGCGCGCACCGGACGAAGCAGGTAGATCGCGCGAAGCGGGACGGTCTTTAACATCAGTTTGTGCGCCGGCAGGCCGCGCAGCATCTGCTTGGTGATGAAGGGCTCGTTCGGCGGCAACTGACGCAGGTCCCGTCGGGGCAGTGGAGCGGCCTTCACCGCCTTGAGCCGGTCGGCATCACCGACGAGGGCGCGTGCGCTGTCGTCGAGCAGCCGCACGCTGTGCACGCCGGGCCTGGCGAGTACGGGCGATTGCAGCTCGACGGCCAACGCGTCGTCCGTCAGAATCCGCGCGCCAATGTCCGCCATGGCGACGGCGAGCGTGGACTTGCCGTAGGCGCTGGGAGCAAGAAACGCGATTGCCGTCTGGTCGACGCACACAGCGCTGCCGTGGAGGCAGAGAAAACCGGCCGCGTGCAACGCGAGGGGCAGCACTCGATTGATGATGTCCAGGCGGGCGCCCTCGACCCAGGGGTCGGGCCCTTGAAACCACAGGATCTCGCGGCCGTCGCCGGAGATGTCGAACGTCCCCGTGTCGTCGTATGCCAGGCGGTACCCGCCGGGCAAGCGATAGAGCCGCACGTTGACGCCCGGCATGACCTCGAAAATGCCGAGCAGATCGGCATGGTCGGATGCCGGTGGAATGTTCGCGACCCGCAGCGTCCAGCGCGCGCCGTTCGTGGACACACGCCGCAGCTCGGGAAGTGTGACCTCGGAATGCAGCCGGTCGCCGAAAATCGAATACGTGGGCATTGTGTCAGAACTGCCGGGGGGCCGGATGGCCCCCCAAGCAGCGCTCGAGCTCAGGATCCGGGGAGAATGTTGCCACCCAAGACCACATCGTTCGTTCCCGGTCCCACGACACTCATCGTCAGGTCCCGGAAAGTTCCGAAGCGCTCGAGCTTCGGTGTGGTGTACAAGTTTCACCTCCTAGATACTGGATGTGGCCGGGCCTCTTGCCCGGTGGAAGGACGGCCGGTGAACGGCCATCGTCTGTTACATCTAGGCCTACGCGTGCGCGGAGCCACAGCTCCGTCTGCAGCGTGAAGAAAAGCGCGCTCGCCACGTCGTCGTTCCAGGCGTGCGACAAACAGTCTGCCGCGGCGCGTCGCAGCGTCGCCGGCTCGATGATGCCGAGGTCGGCGAGGACCGACGAATCGATCACGCCGTTCAACAGCCGCGGGTAGTCGGTCTGCATCCCGTGCTTGAAGCACTCACCGACAACGCCCGTGCGGTAACGGCGCGGTGCCAGCACTTGACCGGGGATCAGCCCCTCCATCGCGCTGCGCAGCAGCAGCTTCGTATCCCGGCCCGAGCGACGTTCGGCAGCTGGTCGCGTCACGGCGAGCTCGATGATGCGCGCATCGTAGAGCGGCGAGCGAATCTCGACTCCCTCGTCCAGCGCCACTCCGTTGACCCACCCTCGCACGCGCGACGCCGTCGCGGCGGTCAACGACACGTAGAGCTCGTGGCTCGCAAACGATCCATGCCGGCGTGGTGGAAGGTGTGCCAGCTGGCGCTGCTTCAGCGCCGGTGCCAGCCGCTGATTGATCCACGGTGGGATCCACCGCTGGTTCTGCTCCGGCAGCGGGCGGCCCCGACGTAACAGGGCGGCGGCGCCGCGCAGCCAGCGCGGCAACGCGGGCGCGATCGTGCGGGCGAGATAGCGTGTATCCGACACGCCAAGTGCATGCCACTCGCGCGCCAGCGAGATCCAGTGCCCCGAGCGGAATAGGTCGGCGAGGTGCACCGGCGAGAGCTCGAACAGTTGATCGCCACCCCAGCCGTCGAGGGCGATGCGGGCGCCCTCGGCGCGGCTGCCGCGCGCCAGGGAGCGCGTGAGCATCTCGAACATCGGCTCGTACGGCTCATCGCGGTACGCGGCGCCTTGCGCCGGATCGGCGAACAGCGGGATCTGCGGCCCGTCGAGCCAATGGATCGGGCTGTTCCAGCGTTGCGCCACCGATGCGATGGACTCGTCCTCGCGGCCGGCGTGACCGGGAGGGAAAGACATCGAGACCGGCTGCAGGCGTTGCGCGTTGCGCGTCGCCGTGAGCGCATCCTGCCCGGCGGCGAACACCGCGGTAGAATCGCGGCCGCCGCTCATCCAGACGGTCGTGGCATGCGCGCCGAGCCGCTCCCGTACCGCGCGACGCAGGCGATACCGGAGCTCTGCGGCCGCTTCTTGCGCAGACGGAGCGACCCGAGAGTCGATAGCGGGAGGATTCCAGTGACGCGATACGACCGGACCGCTCACCCTGGTCCAGGAGAGGCTGCAGCCTGCGGGGAGCGCCCAGAGTCCGCGATATGCCGTGTCGTCCGCTGGCAGCCAGAGGCTGGCTGCTGTTTCGGCGAGAAAGGCGTCGTTGAACCCCGAGGGCGCGGCGGGATAGGCGTGCAGCGCACCCAGCGTCGAGCCCACAATCAACGTCGTCCCGCCGATCGCACCGTAGAACAGCGGGCGGCTTCCGGCGAAATCGCGTGCGCAAAACACGCGACCCGCTTCCGCATCCCACAGAATGAAGGCGTAGTCTCCCTCGAGATGATCGACGCAGCGCTCGCCCCAGGCGCGATACGCCGCCAGGATCAGATGGGTGGGCGTGCTGTCATTCGTGACCAACTTCGCGCACAGATCGTCGCGATAGTACAGCGACGCATCCGCCACGATCGCGAGACCGCCGTCGCGGACGACCAGGGCGTCGCCACTGAAGTCGTCCTGGAGCTCCCACGAGTTTCGCGTGACGGCGAGCGCCGCCGCCGTCCCGCGCCACGTCGCGGTCAGGCCCTCGCCGCGTGTGCCCAGCGCATTGAGCATCTGGTCCAACGCCACCGGGTCCGGTGCCGCAGCGCGCGCAGTCGGAAAAACGCCGAGGATGCCGCTCATGCCGTCGGGCTCATTCCCATGCGCGCCAGCTCCGCGAATCGCTGCACCCGCCACTCCTCATCGGCAAGTACCACCCCGCGGTACTCCACCCATGCATGAGCGAGCAGTGTGCCCGCCTGGCGCCGTACGCCGACGCGGAGCGAGGTGTCGGGAAACCCGCGATCGAGGAGCATGCGGTGCAGCGCCACGGCGCGCACCAGACAGCTCGGCCGAAACAGGCCGTAGTGTGCCGCGCGCCAGATCGCCACGGCCAGGCGCCGCACCGGCGGAGGGGCGTCCTGCGTGGTCGCGTCGCCGTTCGATGCGACCTGTACGGGCGCCAAAAGCGCGCCGCAGCGGCGCGTCCAGACCAGCAGTTGGGCGCGCAGCAGGGCGGCCTGTGCCGCGAGCAGATCACCCCAATCGCGGCGCTGTAGCCTGATGACTTTCCCCAGCCGTAAGCGGTTCATTCGTCACATCCATGCGTGCCGGCGACAATACCAGCCCGCTCTTCAGCAAGTCGTCCAGCAGCGCTCGAACGTCGGTGCGGATCGTCTGCTCCGGCACGTCCGGATATTGTGTCTGCATCGCTGTGCAGAGGTCGTCGATCGTTCCGAGCACCGGTGGCAGGTGCTCCCAGACGTAGCTGCCGACGGCGTTGAGGCCGTAGTAGACCTCGTCCGTCATGCAAAGCAGGACCGCACCCCCATCCACCGCCCGGTAGATCACTTCGGGGTTAGGTGTCGGCAGCCGCAAATCGTTGTAGAGTCCGTCCATGGAGATGAGCGGTCGCAAGAGCGGTACCACGGGCCGTTGCATCTAAGCGGCGCTACCGCAATGACCTACGAGGACGGTCGGGGAACCCCCGCTGCGGACTGTCTCTCGCATGCCACAGAGGGTCGACGAGCCAGTGCCGGAGGTTGCTACTGACGTGCAACAGTCGGGCGCCGAGAAAAAAGTGTGATGCATCACGCGCGCCGCGCTCCATCCTATCGCGGCGTAATGCGTTAGCACAACGGGCACGGCTTCACGCGCCTCGGTATGGAGGATGCGAGATGCGCTCGCAACTTCATCCGCGGAGTGGGGAATGCTCGAAGCTGGTACGCGATGCCTCGTCACAGGCGGTGCGGGGTTCATCGGCTCACACGTAACCGCGCGCCTGGTTGCGCTCGGGTATCGCGTCCGCGTCGTGGATGACTTGAGCACCGGGAACGAAGCGAACCTCGCCGACGTCGCGCGCCAGATCGAGTTCGTGCGCGGGGACCTGCGCGAATCGCTCGTATGCGAACGCGCCGTCGACGGGATCAACGTCGTGTTTCACCTCGCAGCGCTGCCGAGCGTGTCACGCTCGATGACCGATCCGTGGGGCAGTCATGATGCCAACGTGAACGCGACGCTGCGGCTGCTGCAGTGCTGTCAAAAGGCGGGCGTCCGCCGGCTCGTGTACTCGAGCTCCAGCTCGGTCTACGGCGATACCGTCACGCTTCCGAAAGTGGAGAACGTGGAACCGCTGCCTCGTTCCCCTTATGCCACGTCGAAGCTGGCAGGGGAGCAGTACGTGCTCGCGTTTGCGCGCGCCGGTTTCATCGAGGGCATCGCCCTGCGCTACTTCAACGTCTTCGGCCCGCGTCAGGACCCGCACTCGGCCTATGCCGCCGTGATCCCCGCATTCCTCCTGGCCGCTGCGGAAGGGGAACAGCCGATCGTGTTCGGCGACGGGCAGCAGAGCCGCGATTTCACCTACGTCGACAACGTCGTCGAGGCGAACATGCTGGCGGCCTCGCGTCCCGCTGAGGATGTGAATGGCTGGGCGGTGAACGTCGGCGCCGGAGTGCCCACGACGCTGCTCGGGTTGCTCGAGATGATTCAGACCATCACCGGCCGTCCGCTCCCGCACAAGAGCTGCCCGCCGCGTCCCGGCGACGTTCGCGCGTCACTTGCCTGCCTGGAGCGCGCCGGGAAGGTCTTGGGCTACCGGCCGGTCGTGGGGCTGCAAGAAGGCTTGCGCCGCACCTGGCACTGGCTCGCCGCAAGCGCAAGCCAGGCGCGCGCGGCAAAGTCGGTGCGGAGCGCCCAGCCGGCCCTCGCGATCCCGGTGGCCGGTGGGATTCCTTGACGCCGCGGCGCGGCTAGCGGCCTTCGCGCTCATCGCCGTTTGGGTCGGGTACCCGGCCGTCATCGGGCTGCTCGCCGCGATTCCGCGCAAACGCCGCGCCCCCTATGAAGACGAGCAGCCGCGCGTTTCAATCGTGATCGCTACCCGCGATGACGCGGGGGCCGTCCGGTCACGGGTCGAAGACTGTCTCCGCCAGGAATACGAGGTCGGCAAGCTGCAGGTGGTCGTCGCGCTGGATGCCCGATCGCCGCTCCCGCTGGATGCATTTCAGGACCTGGGGCCGAGGGTCAGCGTCGTGCGGGGCGATGGGCCGGGCGGTAAAGCCGGTGCGCTCAATGCCGGTGTGGGCGTGGCCACGGGGGACGTGCTCGTGTTCACCGATGCGCACCAACGGTTTGAGGCCCAGGCCGTCAGATTTCTGGTAAACGCGCTTCAGGTTCCTGGTGTAGGAGTTGCAAGCGGCAGCCTGGTGATCCCATCCCGGGCGGGCAGCGCAAGGCTGGCTTCCCTTTATTGGCGCTTCGAGCGCTGGCTGCGGCGTTGCGAGGCCCAGGTGCGTTCCTGTGTGGGTGTCAGCGGCTCGATATACGCGATGCAACGAGTTCTGTGGAAACCGCTGCCGGTCGACCTCATCAACGACGACGTCTACATCCCGATGCGGGCGGTGCTGGCGGGTTGGCGCGTTGGCTTCAGCGGGCGGGCGAAGGCGATCGAAACCCGACAGCACTCGGAGGTCAGCGAATACCATCGTAAGGTTCGCACGCTCACCGGCGTGGTGCAGTTGTGTGTCCGGCTTCCGGCGCTCCTGGTGCCGATCCGCAACCCGATCTGGCCACAGTTTCTGTTTCACAAGCTGCTGCGTCTGTTGACGCCCTATTGGGTACTGATTCTGTTGCTGTGGGCTCCCGTTGCAGCCGTGCGCTTGAGCGCCTCCTCCTTGCCGATTGCCTTGGGGCTGGGGGCACTGGCGGTCGTTGTCGGGATCGCCGCCCGCACGCGAAAACCGTGGGGCCGGCGTGTGCGCCGGCTCATGGCCGAAGCGGTGCTGCTCAACGTCGCGGTGATCATGGCGGGGTACAATGGGTTACGAGGCCGCTGGCATGTCTGGAATCGCTAGAACAGTCGCGATCGACCCCCCCGCGTACGCGCGTCAATCCATCGCGTCCGTGCCGCCACTCTTTTGGCGCGGAGCCCCGCGGCTGGCCGGCGTCATGGTTGCGATCGCCGTCGCGCGTCTGCCCGAGCTCGTGCCGCTGATCGGCAAGCTGCGGCCGGGATTCATCGGCACCGCGGTCGTCGCGCTGGTGCTGCTGATGCGCTCCAATGCAGCGACCTGGCGACTGCTGTGGCAGCCGACGACAACACGCGTGTTGGTCGCGTTCGTTGCGTGGGCGACGCTGTTGATCCCGTTTGCCCTCTGGCCGGGGCTCGCGTTCCAAACGGTGCGCAACCTCGTTCCATTGCTCGCCATGTACGTGGCCATCGTCACGTGTCGCCCCACCTGGAGCAATCTCGACCGGATCCAACGGGGATGCGTGATCGCGCTGACGGCTTTTACCATCGTCTCGCTGGTCCAGGGTCAGCAGATCGCCGGCAGGCTGCGTCCCCTCGGCGAGACGTATGATCCGAACGACATGGCGGCGGTCATGGCCGTAGCCACGATGCTCGCGCTGGGGTCCGCAGCTCGGGCGGGGCCGGTGCGCCGCGTGGTGATGTACGGGGCGGCGCTGGTACTCGTCGGCGGAATTCTCGCCACGGCATCGCGGGGTGGAACGCTTGCATTGGCGGTGGGGGGCGTGGTGCTCACGGCCGCCCAACCGGGAATTCGGCGGATCGTATACGGAGTCGCACTCATGGTCGGAGCGATTGTCGCGTGGCAGGCCGGCGGGTCGGTGTTTCGCGAGCGCGTCCGGACAATGACCGCGCTGGACGAGGATTACAACCTGCACGACCGGATGGGCCGCATCGAGGTGTGGAAGCGCAGCATGGAGCATTTCGCCGATCGTCCACTGATTGGCGTCGGAGCCGGGAACTTCGAGGTCGCGGAAGGGAAGTGGCTCGCGGCACGCGGCGAACGCGGCAAATGGAGCGCCGCCCATAACGCCTACATCCAGGCGCTGACCGATCTGGGCATTGTGGGGGGACTGTTGTTCTTGTGGCTGATCGGAGGCACCGCGCTGCGAGCTGCCAGGCTGTGGAACTCGCGGCTTGCCCGGGCCGCGCCGACATCCTACCGGCCCGAATTGCTCGCGGCGCTGTGCAGCTTTTGCGTCGCGGCGATCTATCTGTCCCTCGCCTACTCGGGCGTGCTCTTGTGCTTGATTGCGTTCATCACCTTCGCCGACAATGTCCGGCAGGCGGAGAGCGCATGAGAATCGAGATGGTGCTCCCCGCGCTCCCGACGGGTGGCATGGAAACGATGGTCGCCGCGCTCACGCGGGGGCTCGTGCACCGCGGCCACGAGGTCGGCGTGACCTGCCTCGAGGCGCTCGGTCCCATTGCCGTCGAGCTGAAGAATGCAGGCGTGCGCGTCGCGCTCGTGCCCACGCCGGGCCTGCGAACGATTCTGCGGGCGCCGCAGCTCGAGGAGTCGTTCAAACGGATCGCACCGGACGTGGTTCATGTGCATAGCGGCGCCTGGCTCAAGGGTGCGAGGACAGCCTGGCGCGCCGGCATGGGACGGATCGTGCACACGATGCACGGCCTGCTCGAGGATGCCCCGTGGTACACGCCCGGGCTGGATCACTGGGCGGCTCGTTCCACCCATCGCATCATCGCCGTGTCGGAGAGCCTGCGTCAGTATCTGATCCGGCAGGCGAGAGTGCCTGCCTCCGTGATCTCCGTCATCCCCAATGGTATCGAGACCGAGGTGTTTGGCCCGGGCGCGTGCCGTGCCGGCTGGCGCGAGTCGTGGGGAATCCCGCAGCAGGCGCTGCTGGTCGGCAACGTTGCCCGACTGGATACGGTGAAGAATCACGCGCAGCTCATCGAAGCCTTCGCCATTCTGCGCCGTCAAGCGGCCAACGCGGTGCTCGTGATTGCCGGGGATGGACCGTTGCGCCGCGGTCTCGAGTCCCAGGCCGCACGGATGGGAGTGGCGGATGGAGTTCGCTTCCTTGGAGAGACGCGCGACGTGGCGGCCCTGTACCGCGAGCTCGACGTCTGCGTCCTGAATTCGCACGCCGAAGGCACGTCGATCACGCTACTCGAAGCAATGGCGACAGGGGTGTGCGTGGTGGGTACCGCCGTGGGAGGGACGCCCGCCTTGCTCGCCGAAGGTCGGGTCGGGCGCCTGGTTCCGCCCGGCGATCCGCCAGCGCTCGCGACGGCGATCCTCGAGCTATTGCGGGACGAGCCCGCCCGCCGCCGGCTCGCCGAGGCAGGCCGGCAAGAGGTGCTTGCGAAATACAGCAATGAGACAATGGTGCGTCGCTACGAGCGCGAATACGGGCAGCCCGAGCAGCCAGCCGCACGGCCGTCGCGAAGCTCCGGCCGGCGGGTGACGGTGGGTCGGCCGTAATGTGCGGCATCGCCGGCGGCGTGGCGGTGAGGGGCGGCGCCCGCGTCAATCAAGAGCGGCTCCGCCGCATGGCCGCGCTGCTCGCTCACCGCGGGCCGGATGCAGAAGGGTTCTGGAGCGATCCGGCGGGCCGGGCCGGCCTCGCTCATCGCCGTCTGTCGGTGATCGATCTTGCAGGCGGCAGCCAGCCGATGTGCGGAACGGCGGGGGCAACTGCGCTCGTCTTCAACGGCGAGATCTACAACTACCGCGAAGAACGCGAGCTCTTGACGCGCGCCGGCGTCCCGTTCCGCACTCAGTCGGATACCGAAGTGCTGTTGCGACTGTACGAGCGCTACGGGATCGACTGCATCGATCGGTTGCGCGGCATGTTCGCCTTTGCACTGTGGGACGGAACGCGTCGCACGCTGCTCCTTGCGCGCGACCGCATGGGCAAGAAACCGCTCTTCTACCAGCTCGAGGACGGCTGCCTCTATTTCGCGTCCACGCTGCCGGCACTGCGGGACACGAGCACCGCGGCACGGCGCGTGAATCTGCCGGCGCTGGATGCGTTCCTGCGGCTGGGCTATATCCCGGCCCCGCTCTCCATCGAGGACGGGATCTGCAAGCTGCCGGCGGGTTGTCGCCTGTCGGTGACCGACCAGGGCATCACGAAGCAGCAATACTGGACCCCGGGCGCCAACGGCGTGGCGGAACCGCCGGAGAGCTTCGCCGCCGCCGTCGATCGAGCGGACGAGCTGCTGACGACGGCCGTCACGCTGCGCTTGCGCAGCGATGTGCCCTTGGGCGTTTTCCTCAGCGGGGGAATCGATTCGAGCCTGGTCGCCGCGATCGCCGCGCGCCAGGCGGGACGCGGCGTGCACACCTTCTCGATCGGGTTCGATGATCCCGCGTTCGACGAAAGCGCGCAGGCCGAGCGTGTCGCGCGGCATCTCGGCACTGAGCATCGCACGTTCGTCGGCCGCGGCGAGCTGTTCGATCTGTTGCCCGACACGGTGCGGCATTTCGGGGAGCCGTTCGGCGATGCGACCGCGCTGGCCATGCGCCTCCTGGCGCAGCAGACGCGCCAGCACGTCACCGTGGCGCTGAGCGGTGATGGCGGTGACGAAGCCTTCGGCGGCTACGAATGGTACGGCACGGCTCGCCGGCTCCGGGGAATCGGACGCGTGGTGCCGAGACCATTGGCGGCGTTGGGGCTGAAGCTGGTAGCGCCGCGCTTCCGCCGCGTTCGCCAGGGACTCTCGCTGCTCGCCGCGGGCGAGGCGGGTCGATACGGGGCGTTGCGCACATTCCTGACATTAGAGGACCGTCACTCGCTGTACGCCGGCGAGCTGGCGCAGACATGCGGGAATTGCTCGGGCGGATTCCAAGCCGGCGCCTGGATCGCTGATCTGTACGAAAAGAGTGATGGCAGTGGCTTACGGCGCATGCGGATCGTTGATGTCCAGACCTACCTCGCCGACTGCTTGATGCCGAAGGTCGATGTACCGACGATGGCGTATGGTCTCGAGGCGCGCGCCCCGCTGCTCGACCAGGAGGTGGTCGCCTTTGCGCTCACCCTGCCTGACGCGTGGCTGGAGCATCCGGATGGTGGCAAACGCGTTTTACGCACCCTGCTCGAACGCTACCTGCCGGCTTCACTGCTGGTGCAGCGCAAGCGGGGCTTCAACGTGCCGTTGGATGGTTGGCTCAGCCGGCAACTTCGGGGGGGAGCCGGCCCGGTGGCATCGTTATCCCACGATGCGCTGCTCACCGAGACGGGGTGGTTCAATCCCGCCGGTGTACGACGACTCGTGAGCGAACACCTCGAGGGACGACGCGACCACAGCCAGCGTCTCTACAATCTCCTGGTGCTGCGCGAATGGCTCCGGGCGTGCTGAAACCTCTCAATCGGGCGGTCGCCGCCATCGCCTGTTTCTTCGGATTGCATCATCTCGCCCGTCGGCGACATCGGCGTGAACTGTTGATCCTCTGTTATCACGGCGTGACGGATGCCCCTGCGACCTGGCGCGGATGGTGGCAGCTCGCCCCCCGCGATCAATTCGAGCGTCAGCTGCGCTACCTGATGCGTCATTATCGCATCATGCCAATCGACGGCGCACTTGCAGAGCTGCGGGCAGGCGGACTCCGCGCGCCCACCGCCTGCGTCACGTTCGACGACGGCTACTTGAACAATCGTACGGTGGCACTTCCCGTCCTCCAGCGATTGGCCGTGCCGGCCACGGTGTATCTCGCCACGGGGTTGATCGGCACGCCCCGTCGCCTCTGGACAACGCGGTTGGAGTGGAAGTTCATGAACTCCCCCAGGACCCGAGTGGATCTGAGCGGCTGCGGCCTGCCGGTTCCGTCCCCGGCACTGAACGGCGCCGCTGGCCGCCGCCGGCTGGCGCGCGCGGTCATCGACCGGTTGAAACGCGCACCCCCGGCCGCTCGCGCGCAGGCCGTCGCGATGCTGGCGGACCAGCTCGGCGGCGGCGAGCCCGTTGACGACGCCGCGTTTGGCATGATGGATTGGAGCGACGCGCGGGCCATGGAGCAGACAGGGCTCATTTCGTTTGGCGGCCATACGGTGCACCACGAGATCGTCAGCCGGCTCGATGACGACCAGCAGGAACAGGAAATCGGCGGGTGCCTGGCGACATTGCGTGAGCGACTCACCGCACCTTCCGGCACCTTCGCCTATCCAAACGGCCAACCGCAGGATTTTGATGAGCGCTCGATCCGGGCATTGCGGCGGGCCGGGGCGAGCGCGGCCGTATCAACCATCGAGGGTTTGACGGATGCGCAAACGGACCCCTACGCACTGCGCCGCATCATGGTCGGAGGCGATCTGAGCTACAGCCAATTTCGGGCGTTGACGTCAGGATTGGTCGGCGACCTCAAGCGCTTACTGCGGTTCGGCCACCGTGACGCCGAAGCCACGGTGGCCGATCGCTGAGCCTGCAGTCTTCTGCTACTGCCGGTAGTAGAGGTACCGGTACGCTTCGGTGTAGTTCTCGTTGAACTGTTTGTAACCGGTTAAGTACGCGCCGATCACTCCGCCCGAGAAAATCGCATCGGCGCGCGTCTTGTACGTCGCGTCGCGGCTGTACGCATAATACCAGGCATAGCCCGTCACGATGAGATTGTTCAGGTCAGGCGACGGCGTGGGTCCGCCGATGGTGGCGGTCTGGATGTCGAGGTACAGGAACGATTGTGTCGGCACGTCCCACTGATTTGCCCACATCCAGTCGAGCGTCTTCTTCATCGCCACCGGAATGCGTGGGTCGGGCGTGACGTACGTGTAGTACTTGATAAAGGCGTCGTGCACGAGCCCTGTCTGGAAGTTGCTGTGGCCCCACTCCCAGTTGGTAAAGCGGTATGAGCCGTCCGGCTGCTGGGTGGCGAGAATCTTGGTGACATCCGTCGCCATCAACGCGGCCCAGTTCTGCCCGCCGGGGGCATTGATCATCCAGCCGAGGTAATGCGACATCAGAACCCGCGCCTGGATCCGGCCCTCGGGATACGCGCACGTCGCGCAGTCGAGCTGCGGCGTCCAGACCTGCGCGAAGTACGACGCGACCTGCCCCAGGGCGTAGCGAGACGATTCATCACCAGTGAGGAGGTAATGCAGCGCCAGCCCCTCCAGTGCGGCATTATGCGGCTGCATGATATAGTTGTTCGGTACGATGAACGCGTCGCGATAGTTGATCAGGTCGATCGCGGCGCGCCGCCAATACTCCGCGTTGCCGGTGCGCACCCACCACGAGTACCATATCAGGACTCGGTCGTAGTAGTTGTAGGTCCACTGACCCGCTTCCGTGGCCCAATGCACATCGGCGTAGGTCAGGAAGTCGGCCTCGTACGCAGGGAACGCGGCGGGACTCGCCGGCGAGGCACTGGCCGGAATCGTCTGGCCCACGACCTCTGTGCTCACCAGGTAGGCGGGTGAGCTGGGTAGCGCGGCCGCGGCCGTCATGACCCAGGTGACGTTGGTTTTCGCGCGGTCGGGTTTGGTCCGCGTCACCGACGGGCCGGTGATGAACAGAGCCGGGATCGGGACGCCCTTCGTTACCGTGTACGAGAACTGGACGAGCACGGTGCGAGCACTGCCGTCCAAATGCGTGCCGGCCAGCGCCTCGATGTAGATCGGCTGCTCCTGCCCGGCCACCACCACCATGGCGTGCGCGATGTTCGCCGGCAGCAACTTGCCCTTGGGGAGCGGGATACCGTTGGACACGAGCGCGGTGCCGCTCCCGCCATCCATCCGCACGATCTGCAATTGAATGGTGTCGGCCGACCCCGGCGGCGGCGGGGGGGGCGGCGGGGGCGGCGGAGGCGGCGGCGGAGGCGCAACCTGCACGGTCACGGCGGACGTGCCGCTCTTGCCCTCGCTCGTCGCGGTACCAGTGCTCGAGCCAGCAGCCACGCCGCTGACCAAGCCGCTGCCGTTCACGGTTGCCGCGGCGGTGTTGCTGCTGGACCAGGCGATGGCTCGGCCGGTCAGCACCGCACCGGTCGAGTCCTTCGTCGTCGCCGTGAGCTGTAGCGTCTGTCCTACGGTCACGGAACTTGGATTGGGCGAAACCGTCACAGTTGCGACCGGCACGAGGTTTACGGTCACGGCGGACGTGCCGCTCTTGCCCTCACTCGTCGCGGTGATCGTCACCGATCCGGCGGCGACACCCCGGACCAGGCCGCTCGCGCTGACCGTAGCCAACGCGGCGTTGCTTGTCGACCACGTCACCACACGGCCGGTCAGGGTCGCGCCGGTCGAGTCCTTCATGGTCGCCGTGAGTTGGACCGTCTGCCCGATGTAAACAGCGGTCGGGTTGGGCGCGACGGTCACGGTCGCGACCGGCACGAGGTTCACGGCCACGGAGGACGCGCCGCTCTTGCCTTCGCTGGTCGCGGTAATGGTGGCTGAGCCGACGGCTACGCCGCTGACAAGACCGCTGCTATTCACGGTTGCCACCGCGGCGTTGCTGCTGGACCAGCTGATGACGCGGCCGGTCAGCACCGCACCACTCGCGTCTTTCGTCGTGGCGGTCAGCTGCAGCGTCTGGCCCACCACGACACTGCCCGGGCTGGGCGCCACGGTCACGGTGGCGACCGGCACGGGATTCACGTTCACAGTGGCCGTACCGCTCTTCCCTTCGCTGCTGGCCGTAATCGTCACCGCGCCTACCGCGATACCCTGGACGAGGCCGGTGGCGCTGACCGTTGCCAGCGCGGCATTGCCTGTCGACCACGTAACCACACGCCCGCTGAGCGCTGCACCGCTGCTGTCCCTCAGAGTCGCGGCGAGCTGCACTGCCTGTCCGGCGATGACCGAGGCCGGGTTGGGAGAGACCGACACCGATGCAACGGGGACGATGCTCACCCCGACCGTGGCTGTACCGCTGCTCCCTTCACTCGTCGCGGTGATCGTCACCGATCCCGCGGCGACACCCCGGACCAGGCCGCCCGCGCTGACCGTGGCCAGCGCGGCGCTGCTCGTCGACCACGAGACCACACGGCCGCTAAGCACTGCGCCGCTGCTGTCCTGCATCGTCGCGCTGAGCTGCACCGTCTGTCCGATGAAGATCGCGGCGGGGTCAGGCGTGACCGTGACCGATGCAACAGGGACGACGTTCACCGTCTGAGCGGAGGTGCCATTCTTCCCTTCGCTGGTCGCGGTAATCGTGGCCGAACCGGCGGCCATGCCGGTCACGAGACCGGCGCCGTTCACCGCTGCCACATTGGCGTTGTTCGTGGACCAGGCGATCACGCGACCAACGAGTGTGGTGCCGCGCGAGCTCTTCGGTGTTGCCGTGAGCTGCGTCGTTCTGCCGACGATGAGCGATGCGGCAGCCGGCGTGACGGCGACGGACGCCACATGGGCCCTGAGCAGGGAAACGGGTGTGCTGCCGCTCGTCGCCTCACTCGTCGCCGTAATCGTCACCGCTCCGGTATCGATGGCGGCTACCAGACCGTTCCCATCCACCGTCGCGCGCGAGGGATCGCTGCTCGACCACGTCACGACGCGGCCGGTCAGCGAGCCACCCAGCGAGTCCTTGGGGGTCGCGCTGAGCTGCACGCTTTGCTCGACTTCCACCGAGGCGCTGGGGGGCGAGACGCTGACGGACGACACCGGCATCTGGAGCACGACGACCTCGGCGGTATCGGACACGCCGGAGGTATCGGATGCGAACACGGTGTCGCGCGCCGGCGTAGCACCAGCCCGGTACTGCGCGATTTTGCTGCCGAAGCGTGAGCTATTGGTTCCGGCAATTGAACCGCCGCTGTGGCTGTGGACTTGGAACGAGACGCTCGAGGCGTTGGCGGTGTCTCCGGCGCTCGTGAGGCCGATCGCGGTGAGCGCGGCCGTTTGATTGGTACGGAGCAAAGCCAGCGGGGGCGAAAGGACAACAGATGCGACCGGAGGGGTGTCGGGACCGGTGCCGCGGCGCTCGGGCAACGTGCACGACAACGCGGCGGCGGCGATGAGGAGCAGCGGCGTTGTATCTTTGAGCAGGGCCAACCGGCGCGACAGTTTATGCATGAACGGCATAAATCCGCTCTCCCCTGAATGGGATTGCTGGAAAAGGGCGGGCGGAGGTAGGCGCAAAAAGAACGGGCCGCCAGCGTCGATCGAGATCGATTCGCTGGCGGCCCGGCTGGCGTGGCGAGCACGCTCGCCGTAGCCCCGAAGCTCTGCGTCACCGCCTTTCGGCGGATTTGCTCTGAGCAGCGAGAAACTGTGGCCCTGCAACGCAAAGGATGCGCCGCCGGGCCGTCGCAGCGGCTAGTGACGACACACTGTAATGATTTAGCGGCAGTCCTGGGAAACTCCCTAGGCAGGCCGAGATGCGCGGCGTTCTGCGGTGTTTATGGCGTTTTGCTAGAGTTTCTTGGACGAAACGGGTGGCGAGCGCAGGAAAAGGTAGTGGAATGAGCTGGTGTAACTCTGATTGAACTGCTTGTAACCGTCCAGAAACGCGGCGTTCACCCCCCCCGCAAAGATCGCATCACCGCGCGTGCGATACGTCTCGTCGCCGCTGTACGCAAAGTACCAACCGTACCCGGTGACGATGAGCATGTTGAGATCGGGAGCCGGCGTCGGAGCGCCCACGGAAGTCGCGTCGGACAGGTACTTGAACGACTGCGTCGGGGCGTCCCACTGCGTCGCCCACATCCAGTCGAGCGTCTTCTTCAGCGCGACCGGAATGCGTGGGTCGGCCGTGACGTACGTGTAGTACTTGATCAAGGCGTCGTGCACGAGGCCTGTCTCGAAATTGCTGTGCCCCCATTGCCAGTTGGCAAAGCGATACGAGCCGTCGGCTCGCTGCGTGGCGAGAATCTTGGTGACATCGGTCGCCATCAATGCCGACCAACTCTGCGGGCTGTCGCCGGCGTTGATCATCCAGGCGAGATAATGTGAGGTCAACGTACGCGCCTGAATGCGGCCTTCGGGATAGGGGCATGTCGCGCAGTCGAGCTGCGGCGTCCAGATCCGACCGAAGAACGTCGCGACCTGGCCGAGCGCGTCGCGGGACCTTTCATCGCCGGTCAAGAGATAGTGGAGCGCCAGCCCCTCGAGCGCGGCGTTGTGGGGCTGGATCTGATAGTGGTTCGGCACGATGAATTGGTCGCGATAGGCGATCGCGTCGACGGTGCCGCGACGCCAGTACTCGGGGTTACCGGTACGTACCCACCACGCGTACCAAATCAAGACCCGGTCGTAGTAGTCGTACTCCCACTGTCCTGCCTCGGTGGCCCAGTGCCGGTCCGCATACGTCGCGAACTGGTTGTCGTACGCGCGGAAGAACCGGGGGCTCAGCGGCGTCGTGGCTGCTGGGACCGTCTGACCCACCACCTCAGTGCTCACGAGGTACGCGGAAGACTTTGGCAACGCGACCGCGGCCGGCATCCCCCACGTAATCGCGGTCTTGGGCCGATCGCTCGTCCGCGTCACCCCCGGTCCAATGATCAGCAGCGCCGAGATCGGCGTGCCGGCACTCACCGCGTACGCAAACTGGATCAGCACGGCGCGCGCACTGCCGTCAGGGTGAGTGCCGGCGAGTGCTTCCACATAGACCGGCAACTCATGGGCCGCGACGACCACCATCACGTGCGCGGTATTACCGGGCATCAGCTTCCCTTGCGGCAATGGGATCGCGTTGGAGACGAGTGCCGGGCCGAAGCCCCGATCCATTCGCACGACCTGGAGTTGAATCGTGTCGGCGGCGTTGCTGACAGGTTCGGTGGGGCTTGCAGGGCTTACGGGTTGAGCGCTGCGATCACCGCTGTTGCCGCAGCTCGGCAGCGCGAGTCCCGCCGCCGAGAGCAGGGCAACGGCCAGGCGAGAACTGCTCACGCGAGGTTGACGACGTTGGGCGCGGCATCGTGCCCATGTCCGTCCCCCGAGAGGACGGCGGACATCGCGGGCGCCAACGTTTGGTGGTCGGTGGAGTGGACCGGCATGCTCGCGAAGCGCTCGGGCTCCGACCACACCTGGGAGAGCAGCTCCGTCATGCCCGCCACATCGTCTGGCTCGGCGAGCAGCGCGCCCACCCGCGACGCGGCTCGGGCGGCGGCGCTGTCGCGTGGAGCGAGGACCAGCGTGGGAATGCCGATCGCCAGCGCCTCATAAAGCTTGGCGGGCACTTGGTAGTCGCCATCCCCCGCGAGCACCAGGGCGAGGTGCGATCGGGCCAGAATCTCCAGCGCCTCGGTCCTCGGGATTCTTCCAAGGCGGTCCACATGCGCAGCGAGATCGAGCTCCAGCAGGTCGCGCTCGATGGCCTCCTGTTGTGGCGCCTCGATCTCCCCCGCTTGCCGCAGCTTGGACCCCGCGGTCGCGGCGCGCGGATGACGATTCAGAAACGCTCGGAACGCGCGGAGCACGGGGCCCAGCTGCCGTCCCTGATAGAGACTGCCGACGTGTGCGACGGCGAGGCCGGGGAAGGGATGCGCGCTTTTCGGAGGTAATAGCTCCTTGTCCACCGAATTGGGGATCCAGCGGATCGGCGCGCGCGGATACCGGGCCGTCAAGGCGGCCGCAAGATCTCGTGTGGTCGTCACAACCTGATCGGCGGACTGGATCACGAGCCGCTCCACGGCTGCAATCAGCGACCTGGCCAGCCTGCTGCGCTGCGCTGCGTCGGCCGCAGCCGACCTGGGGAGCGAAGTCGCCCAGGGATCGCGCAGATCGACGATCCAGCGCACGTCCCGACCCCGTGTCGCAAACCATGCAGCGAGGTGATGGATGTGCGGAGGACTGGTGCTCACGACCACGTGCGGCTGCACTCGCGCGATCAGGGCGCGCGCACGTAATGCGCTGCGCAGCATCCACCCCTGGCCCTGGAGCCAAACCGTCAGCAGTCCCGCCATCTCCGTGCGCGTCGCGCCGACCACACCGCCGCGGGCCGGAACGGGGGCGGGGGGGGGGGCCGCGGGGCTCGACAGCGCCTGGCGCAGGCGATAATACCTGCCGATCAGCCCGCGGCCCGGTGGGCAGTACTCGATCGTCACCCCGGACGGCAAGGGGCCAGTCGGTGGTGGCGCGGCGGTCAATATCCAGGATTTCCAGCCGAGCCGGGCGAGGTACTTGGTGAAACCGGCCCAGCGCAGCCCGCCGACTTCACCGTCGGTGGGTTGGTGGTAACTGATCACGAGGAGTCGGCGCTCGCCGCTCTCCCCGTTCGCCGAGTTCGTCACGCCGTCCGACCTCCTCACTCCTTCCGAGGAGTGCAAAAACGAGGCTCAGATCTGACACCGTGGTCGCCAACCACCGCCCCGCACAACTGTTGCATTGCCGCCACACCCAGCACCGGGACTGTCGCACCTCACAATCCTGAAGGACGGGAGGCGTCTGGCCCGAGTTGTGCTCCCTTGCGGCGCGATGAGCGCCTCCCCCCCTCTTCCCGGCCGCGTCGCTGCCGTCATCGGCACTGAAGCGGTCTCCGGACCTGGCCGCCAGCTTGCCGCGCTTGCCCAGGCCCTTGAGGCCCAGGGCATTCGCTGTCTGCTGGTGCTCCTGCATCGGCGCGGGAGACCGCCGTCACCATTCGAGAAGTACCTCGCCGCCGCGGGCGTGGAGCATCGCGTCGTGGAGGATCGTGGCCCCATCGATTGGCGCGTTGCGCGCGAGGTGAACCGCATCCTGCGCGACTGGAATCCATTCATCGTGCACACCCACGACTACAAGGCGACGGCGGTGCTGTACGTGCTGCGCGCCCTGGGCGCACGCTACCCCTGGGTCGGGTTTTTCCACGGTTCGACGACGAAGGACCTCAAGGATCGGGTGTACGACTGGGTCGGCCAGCGTTTGCTCGGCGCCGCCGATCACATCGTCGTGATGTCCACGGCTCAAGCCCACACATTCCGCCGCCACGGGTCGCGCGTGCGCATCATCTACAACGCGGTCCTCCCGGAGGCGCAGCAGATATCTCCCACCGAGGGCGGTCGGATTGCGGAGCAGCTCGGTGGACTGCCTCGTCCGCTGATCGGCGTCGTGAGCCGCCTGAGCTCCGAGAAGGGCGTCGATGTTTTCCTCGATGCCTGCGCGATGCTCTTCCAGAACGGATGTACCGCTTCCGCGGTGATTGCTGGCGATGGACCGGAGCGCGCGCGGCTCGAGGAGCAATGCGGCCGCCAGCGCCTGGATTCGGCGGTGCGCTTTCTCGGCCACGTCGACGATATGGCGGTCGTGTATAAGCGGCTCGACGTGTTCGTGCTGCCGTCTCGCAGCGAAGGGTTGCCGAACGCGTTGCTCGAGGCGTTGCGCGCCGATGTGCCGGTCGTCGCCACGGCTGTCGGCGCGGTGCCGGAAGTGGTGGGAGCGTCCGCGGCCGCACGGCTCGTTCCGCCGGGATCTCCCGCGGCACTCGCGGAGGCGATTCGCGCCGTGATGCTGGAGGGGGATTCGCCCGCCGCGGCCGCGTCGCGCCGTGAGGTTGTGCAGAACTTTACGCTGGAGCGCCGGGTGACGGCGCACCTCGAGCTTTATGCGGACGTGTTGGCCGACCGCGCGAGGGTGACCAGATCGCGACGCATCAAATCCTGGTAACGGGGCCAGTTGTAGCGGTGCTGGCTCGCCTGGTAGCCGCGCGACGCCATAGCACGCAGCTCGTCAAGCGACGTGCGCGTCAGCTCGCGCAGGCCGCGGGCGATGTCGGACGCGGTGTCCGCGGTCGCCCAGCCGCAGCGTTCTGCCTCGACGATGCGCTGCAGCGGCCGGGCGTTCGTCACCAGGACCGGCAGCTCCATGGCCATGTAGTCGAACAGCTTGTTGGGCAGGGTCGTATGGGTCAGCTCGTTCACATGAGCCGGCACGATCCCCACGCAGGGATGTCCCTGGACTCGGCGCGCGATTTCGGGCAGCGTCCGCCAGCCCGCGAATTCGACGGCGCGCTGTACGCCGAGTGTGTCGGCGAGTTGGCGCAGCTTGGGCAGCTCATCGCCCTCGCCGAAAATGACGAGCTTCAATTGAGACCGCTCGGCCGGATCGAGCTGTGCCAGGCCTTCCAGCACACGATCCAGGCAGCGCATTTCGTTCACCTGACCGATGAACAGCACGTGCAACGGAATGCTCACCGCATCGGGCTGGCGAAAGCGCGGCAAAGCCGCGCCGTTGGTGGCGGGCACGTTGTGGATCACGCTGATGCCCTCGGGCCGTACGCCCGCGCGGCGGAGGCGCTCGGCATTTTCTTCGGCTACCACCCACACGCGGTCCGCACGCCGCGCGCACCAGAACTCCAAGGCGGCGACGAGCCGCGGTTGGCGGATGAGCCAGTGCGCGAGCCGCTGCTTGCCGTACGCGCGCACCATTCCGGCGTAGTTCTCCGCGTAGTACAGGATCACGGGAATGCCGGCCCCGCGGGCGGCGAGCACGGCCGGCAGGGCGAGACGGAGGTCGCGCACGATGAGCACGTCGATGCGTTGCGCGCGGATCTGACGGCGCAGCCAGACGACCCACCAGGGGTTCAGGGGGAACGCCGTCGCGGCCAGTCGCGACCAGAATCCTGCGGTGGCGGGTATCATGGGCACGATCTCGGCGGGGTCGGCGCCCCCATTGGGGGAAGGGCCCGGCTCCCGGCACAACACGAATGCGTGGTGGCCCGCCGCAGCCAGCGTGGCCCGGACACGCTCCGTGAGCACCTCCCAGAGTTGGGGGTACTCCCGCTGGTTGAGAATCGCTACTCGCATGGAACTCCTCTGGTGACCGGGTGATGACTCGCGCCAACGGTCGTGCAACGATCCTGGCGTCCACCGTGCCTCGGATTCTGCCGGTGCTCGAGCGGCCGTTTCGAACGGTACTGGACCTCGGGTGCGGCACCAGCAACACGTTGCGCGCGCTCGCCCTTCCCGCGGACGCGATCCGCGTGGGTCTGGATGTGGATCTGGAATCGCTGAAAGCGGCCCAGAGCGGTGCGGACGGCGTTCGGCTCGCGGCGGCCGATGGACATCGACTGCCGTTTCGCAGCGACTCCTTCGATCTCGTCGTTTCCAAGGTCACCTTGCCCTACCTGAACATTCCCGTCGCACTGCGCGAGTTGCATCGCGTGACGCGCGCTGGGGGGGTGGTCTGGCTGACACTCCATCCGTTTGCAATGACCGCGATGCGGATCTGGGGGGACCTCAAGTCCGGCAACATTCGGGACGCGATCTATCAGGGCTACGCAGTCCTCAACGGTTTGCTGCTCGGCCTCAGCGGCCGCCAGTTCGCGTTTCCGCTGAATCGGCGCCGCATCGAGTCGTTCCAAACCGTCAAAGGCATCACGCGCGCGCTGCGGGACGCTGGATTCAGCGATGTGCGCTTCGAGCTGCGCAGCCGCGGGCCGGGTCACGAAGCCAGCGACCGGCGCCTGGGCAAGGTGTTCGCCGTGAGTGCGCAGAAACGAGCTTAGGCGGGGGCCGGGGGTGGAGGCACTCATCTGATGTCCCGACGGGGGCAAGAAGGGTGCCCGGCGATGAGGATGCTCGAGTGGGCGCACGTATGAACGGCGGGATAGCTGGTGTTGCACAAATGCCACACTCGGATTCGCCGCGTCGGCCACCTGGCTCCACTGAGCTTGGTACGATCCGTGCTCCCATCCGCACGCGACCATATGCAGACTGCACTCAAGTACCTGGTGGCCAGGCGCGACCTGCTCCACACGCTTGCCTGGCGTGAGATTCGGGTCAAGTACAAGCAATCGGTGATGGGGATGCTGTGGGCCGTGCTGATGCCGGCGGTGATCGTGTTTGCCGGCGTCCTCGTGCGCTACGGCTTCGCCATTTTTTCCGGCAAGTCGCTGGAAACGGATGACATCGCCTCGGTGAGCGTGCGCGCGATTCCGTGGGCGTTCTTCGTCTCCTCGATCCGGTTCGGCACCAACAGCCTCATCGCCAACACGACCCTGGTGACCAAGATCTATTTCCCGCGCGAAATCCTGCCGATGGCGGCGGTGCTGTCGCAGCTCATGGATTTTGTCGTGGCGTCCGTCGTGCTGATCGTCGTGCTCGCCGTGCTGCACGTGGGGGTCAGCGTGCAGCTGCTGTGGCTGCCGGTGCTGATTGCGATTCTCGTGCTGCTGACGACCGGGCTCGTCCTGCTCCTCTCCGCCGCGTCGCTGTTCTTCCGCGATGTGAAGTATCTGGTCGAAGTGCTCCTGACGTTCGCGATCTTCTTCACGCCGGTCCTCTTCGAGGCGTCGATGTTCGGCCATTGGTACACGCCGCTGATGCTCAATCCGATCGCGCCGGTGCTGGAAGGCTTTGCCAACGTCATCGTGCGGCACGTCCCGCCGCCGCTGCCGTGGCTGGGCTACAGCGCGGTGGTGTCGGTGGTGCTGTGCTGCGGCGCGCTCGCGGTGTTTCAGCGCGTCGAGCCCTATTTCGCGGAAAGCGTGTGACCGGCATGAGCCAATTCGCACTGCGACTCGACGGCGTCTACAAGAAATTTCGCAAGGGCGAGCTGTACGACTCGCTGCGCGATCTCGTTCCCGCGCTCACGCGCCGCCTGCTCGGGAGAACGAACGGGCGGGCGCCCGGCGGCTCGCTCGCGCAGCGGGAGTTCTGGGCGCTGCAGGATGTCAGTTTCGGCGTGGCGCGCGGTGAAGCGTTCGGCATCGTCGGGTCCAACGGGGCCGGGAAGAGCACGATCCTCAAGCTGCTCAGTCGCATCATGCGGCCGACCCGGGGCACGCTCTCCGTGGACGGCCGTCTCTCGGCGCTGATCGAAGTCGGCGCGGGATTCCACCCCGATCTGACCGGACGCGAGAACATTTTTCTCAACGGCACGATCCTGGGGATGACGCGCGCCGAGATCAAGCAGCGGTTTGACGCCATCGTCGCGTTTTCGGGGCTCGAGGAGTTCCTCGACACGCCGGTGAAGCGCTACTCCTCCGGCATGTACGCCCGCCTCGGGTTCTCCGTGGCCGCGCATGTCGAGCCCGACGTCCTCATCGTGGACGAAGTGCTCAGCGTGGGCGACTACCTGTTCCAGCAGAAATGCTTCCAGCGCATGAACGAGGTCATGGCGGGAGGCGCGACCGTCGTGTTCGTGTCGCACAATCTCCGCGCGGTGGCGCGGATGTGCGAGCGCAGCCTGCTGCTGGAGCGCGGCCGCGTCATCGAAATCGGGCCGACCAACGCCGTCATCCGGACCTATCTGTCGCGCTCACAACAGGCGCGGGGCGGGGACGCGGAGCGCGATCTACAAATCACGGAAGTCAGTGTGACGGGTAGCGGCGAGCCGCGGGTGGCGTTCGAAACGGACGAGTTCGTGGAGATCAGCGTCGCCGCCACGGCGCGAACCGCGCACCGCGATTTCAGCGTCGTGATTTCCATCGTGGACGAGAACCAGTACCTCGTGTTCGATACCTGCACGCAGCGGCTGGGGATGGGACCGTTGACGCTGGAAGCGGGCGAGACCCTGCGCACCACGTTCCGGGTACAGCTGCGCCTGGCCGAGGGCACCTATCACGTCAACGCGTACCTGCATCACTACGTCACCGAGCGGGCGTATGAGCGCTGGCTGCTGGCGACGACGTTCTTCGTGGCGGGAACGCCGAGTGTGCGCGGTGTGGCGAACCTCGCGCCGTCGCTGAGCCAGTGCGAGAAGGCGATGGCGCCGCCCGCGGCTCCGTCCGTGGCTGTTCTTGTCGAGTGAGGCCGCGTTGCGCGCCGGAGACTGGGTCGAGGTAAGGAGCGCGGCGGAGATCCTCGCGACGCTGGATGAGCGCGGCGGCCTGGACGCGCTGCCGTTCATGCCGGAGATGCTGCAGTACTGCGGCAAGCGGTTTCAGGTCTACAAGTCAGCTCACAAAACCTGCGACACCTCCCAGAACCTGGGGACGCTGCGGGAGCTGCCGCGTACAGTGCATCTGGCGGGACTGCGCTGTGACGGCAGCGCGCATGGTGGCTGTCAGGCGGCCTGCCTGCTGTTCTGGAAGGAAGCGTGGCTCAAGCCGGTCAATGGCAGCGAGGCACCGCATCGGAATGGGTCGAAATGCGATCTCGACAGGCTGACCCGGGCAACGCGCCGCAACGGCTCCGACGATCCTGCCGCGGAGCCGGAGTATCGCTGCCAGATCACCGAGCTCAACGCCGCCTCGACGCCGCTGCCGTGGTGGCGGCCGCGCAGCTACGTCCGCGACCTGCTGTCGCGCAACGTGCGGCTGTTCGATTTCATCCGCTTTATCCTGCTCGCGGCATACAACAGCATCATGCGTCTGCATTGGCGGGGGCGTCCATATCCCTACGTCCGCGGCACCGCCGGCAAGGAGACACCGAGCGTCACGCTGAACCTCCAGCCGGGCGAGCTGGTGCGCGTGCGCAGCCGGGAAGAGATCATGCGCACGCTGAACGTGCACGACCGCAACCGCGGGCTCTCGTTCGACCCGGAGATGGTGCCCTACTGTGGCAAAACGGTGCGGGTGCTGCGGCGGGTCGAGCGCATCGTCAATGAGCGGACGGGCAGGATGACGAAGATTCCCGGCGTCTGCCTGATGCTCGAGGACGTGATCTGCGGCGGTTGTCTCAGCTCCAGGCGGCTGTTTTGCCCGCGCGCGATCTACTCCTACTGGCACGAGATCTGGCTCGAGCGCGTGGCGGAGCAATGAGCGAGCCGCTCGTCAGCGTCCTCACCCCGGTCTACAACGGCGAGCAGTATCTGCGCGATTGCATCGACAGCGTCCTGGCGCAGACGTATCAGAATTGGGAATACATCATCGTCAACAACTGCAGCACCGACGGCTCGCTCGACATTGCGCGCGAGTACGCGGCGCGCGAACCCCGCATCCGGATCCACAACAACGACGCCCACATTCGCGTGGCGCAGAATTACAACCTCGCGTTCCGGCAGATTGCCGCCGAGAGCAAGTACTGCAAGGCGGTGGCGTCCGACGACATGATCTTGCCCGAATGTCTGGAACGGATGGTCCGTCTCGCCGAGGCGCACCCGAGCGTCGGCATCGTCGGCGCGTACGGCATCTATTCCGATGCGGCGATGGGTGTGTACAGCCGTGGCGTCCCGTATCTGTCCCCGGTGATGAACGGTCGCGCGTTGGCCCGGGCCTATCTGCTCGAGCAGGGCCCGTCCGTGTTCGGGTCCGCGACCTACCTGCTGTTTCGCGCCGCGCTGCTGCGCAGCCGCCATGCCTTCTTCAATGAGTCCAACTTCCATTGCGACTCGGAGGCGTGCCTCGACGCGATGGAGCGCTACGATTTCGGCTTCGTCCAGCAGATCCTCACATTCACGCGGGTGCGCGAGGGGTCGCTCACGGCGCTCACGCAGGAGATCAACACGTACCTGCCGTATCGGTTGTACGCGCTGACGGCATACGGCAAGAAGTATCTCAGCGACGGAGAGCTCGAGACCCAGATCCGGAAGACCCTGGGCGAGTACTACGACTACCTCGGCTGGCAGCTGCCCAAGCGACGCGGCCGCGAGTTCTGGAAATTCCACCGCGACAAGCTGGCGGCGCTGGGCTACCCGCTGAGCCGGACTCGCCTGGCGGCGCACGCGGCGGCCTATGCGCTGAATCTGGTGTTCAATCCCCGGCAGACGGTGACGAAAGTAGCTCGACGCCTGGATCGCACGTTGCGGCCCTCCCCTTCATGAAGCCCGCGTACGTCATCGTCGTGCCGTGGCGTCCGGACTACGGCGGCGGCGTCAACGAAGTGGTGTTGAACCTGTATCGCGAGACGCAGACGGCGGGAGAGCTCCAGCCGCTGCTCCTCGTCGAGCAGTGGTCGGCGGTGCGGCCCGTCGAGACGAGCAGCGAAGGACGCCGCACGGTATACCTGCGGCTCTGGTCGCCCTGGCTCGAGCAGCGCCGGGTGTTGGGACTCATCAAGTGGTTTCTGGCAGCACCGCTGTTTCTCTACGATCTGGTGCGCTTGTGCCGGCGCCATCACGTCGTGGCGTTCCACGTCCACTTTCCATCGCTCAGCGCATTTCCGATTGCGCTGCTCCGCCGCCTCGGGCTGTATCGGGGTGCGCTGATCCTCTCCTTCCACGGGCTGGACTTGCGTGATGCGCGCGCCGCTGGGCGCATTGCGCACGCGGTCTGGAAGTTCGTGTTCCGTTCCGCCACCGCGATCGTCGCCTGCTCGCGGGCGCTCGCCGACGATGTCACCCAGTTTGCCGGCCGATCGGCGAAGCGGACCGGCGGCGTACGAGCCATTCACAACGGCCTGGATATCCCGCATCTGGTGTCCACGGTCGATCGCACCGCCGGCGTACCTCCGGCGCTGGACGGACGCGCGTTCATTCTCAGTGTCGCGACCTGGGAGCGCAAGAAAGGCCTCGACGTCTTGCTGCGCGCGTTTGCCCAGGTGCGGCGCACGCATCCCGGGCTCGCGCTCGTCCTCGTGGGGCGCGCCAGCCACGCGGAACCGGAGCTGCGCGCGCTGGCTCGCGAGCTGGGCGTCGCCGACGATGTCTTCTTCTACAAGAACGTGTCGCGCGCGCGCGTGGGACTGTTCCTGGAGCGCGCCCGGGCGTTCTGTCTGGCGTCGCGGGTCGAGCCGTTCGGGATCGCGATTCTCGAAGCCGGCGCCTACCATCTGCCCGTCGTCGCCAGCCGGGTGGGCGGGATCCCGGAGATCGTCGTAGACAGCGAGAGCGGCCTCCTCGTCGAGCCGGAGGATGTGCAGGGGCTCGCCGCAGCACTCGATCGCGTGCTGCGGGACGGTCCGCTGGCGCGCGATCTGGGAGAACGGCTGCATCAACGGGTGGCGTCGGAGTTTTCGTGGCGGCGTGCCCACGATGCGTACCGCGCGCTCGTGCCGCAGTAGGCAGGGACGATGCCGATCGCGGCATTGTACCTGCTGGAGGCCGCCGCAGCGCTGGTCGCGCTGGCCTTCTATAAGAAGGGCGACCGCCCGCTCTCGAGCTTCCTGACTCATCCCGCGGGGCTCGTCTTTCTCGTTGCCGCCGCCGTGCTCGTGGCTACACTGCTCGTCCTGGTGCGCTGGCTCCGTCGCCAACCTCCTCCGCGGGCGCGCCGCTTGGCGGCACCGCTGCTGCTCAACCTCATGTCTCTCGGGATCGGCTGTGCGACAGCCGAGGGGGCGATCCGGGTGCTGTCGGTCGACACGCCGGAGGGGCCGGTGTTCGCCAACACAGTGTTGTTGCCGCGCAGCTGGGAGTCGGTCGCTGCCCGCAGCCGGGCGACGCTCGCGAAAGCCGCCGAGCAGGGGTCATTCCTGGTATTCGACCGGCAGCTCGGCTGGACGGTCGGGCCCAATCGCCACAGCCGCGACTACAATCGCGTGCGGGCGCGCGCGACGGCGGCGCGGCTCGAAGGACGATCCGCTTCCCAATCCACATCCGATAGCGCGGACGAGATCTATCTCAGCAGCATGGAGGGCATCCGCAGCCCGCGCGCCGGTATGTCGTTCGCGGGTACGCCGCGGCCAAAACATCGCATCGCCCTGATCGGTGATTCCTTCACATTCGGCCTCGAGGTCCGCTACGAAGACACCTGGGGCCAGCAGCTCGAGCGCGCGCTGGGCTCGGATGTGCAAGTGCTCAACTTCGGCGTGGACGGCTACGGGGTGGACCAGGCCCTCCTGCGCTATCAGCGCGACGTGCTCGCCTGGCACCCCGACGTGGTCATCCTCGGCGTCATCAACGACGACCTGCGGCGCACGATGTGCGTGTACGGGTTTCTCTGTTTTCCGGGGTTCGAGATGCCGTTTCCCAAACCGCGCTTCGTTATGGCGGGAGACTCGCTACAGCGGCTGAATGCTCCGTTGCCTGATCCCGATTCACTCTTCACGCGGCGCGCCATCACCGACCTGCCCTTCATCGCGCACGACGCGTCCTTCGATCCCGGCGAATGGCAGTGGCACTTCTACGATCATTCCTACGCCATCCGATTGGTGCTCTCGAAATTCCGCCGCTGGCCGACGCCAGGGTCCACGGTCACCGAAGACGCAGAGCGCCGCGTGAATGGGGCGATCGTTCGCGCGTTCGAGCGGCTCGCGCGGGAGAACGGGAGCATGCCGATCGTGGTGTTCTTTCCCTCCCTGACCGCTCTTTTGCCGGGCTCACACAGCGCGCCGATCGCGGAGCAGGTGCTGCGCGCGGAGCAGATTCCCTATCTCGACATGACGGAGTGCGTGCGCCAGGTCCCTGAGGCGCAACGCTTCGTGACGCTGCACTACTCCCGGGTTACGAACGCGGCGATCGTAGGTTGTCTCCGTGCCGTCGCTACACGCTCGATGAGATAAGCGGCAAGCCGGTCGGCTACCACGGCATTCGCGGCGGCCGAGAGGTGGATGTCGTTGGGACGCACCCGCAGCGGCATGCCGGAATCCTCGAGGGGGGCGGTCGGGTCGAACACCGGAATCCCCGCCTCGGCGCAGAATCGCGTCACCTCGGCGGCGAGGCGCTGCTGGTTGGGTGGGACGCGGTTGTCAGCGTCGAAGCCCGGAGCGAGGACAACCACCAGCGTCACACCGCGGGTGCGCGCGTCTGCCTGAATGCGGCGGATCTCTGCGAGGCCGGTTTGGATCGCGACGACCGAGTCGCTCTGCATCACCGTGGCGAGACTGGGATGCCCCGCGGGCCGCAGGTTGCGCAGCACGACTGCCCGCAGCCGGTTGGCGCCTTCGAACAGATACGCGCCCAGATACCAGTGGCCTTGCAGCCAGTGATCGAACGAGATGGCCGACGGCCGCGTGAACGGGGACACGAGCATCCCGCCCTCGACCCGCCGTACCTGTCCGAGCAGCGCGCGACGAATCACGAAGCCGTCGTAGGCCGTGAACGGATCGGTCATGCGGTCGAACCCGCCCGTGTACACGCCGAGCAGCAGGATTTGCGGGTCCAGCCTGGGGAGCAGCTCTTCGGTGAGGTCGCGCAGTTGCGCGAGCCCATACGCGGGGACGCCGGCGTTGATCACGGCCACTGATGAGTCCTTGGCGAACCGCTGCCCCAGCGTCCGTTCCAGCCGCGCCGGCCACGTCTCGGCTCCGTCGATCCCCGTTCCAAAGGTGAAGGAGTCGCCGATCGCCAGGATGCGGACCTTGGACCGCCGGACCACGGAGAGCGGCCGCTCGCGCAGGCCGTCGGCGTTGGTCTGGAACGTCATGCTCCCGAACGTGCCCCCCGGAAGCGTCGCGGAGTAATTGGGCACCAACTGATAGAGCCGGGATGGATGCGGTCGAATCGCTCCGGGAAACGCGTTTCCCGTGACGGCGATGAACCCGGGGCGGGGCAGGACGAGGCGGCAGACGACTTCACCGAGGACGAGGGCGAAACCGAGCGAGAGTACCGCCAGCACCCATTTCATAATGTGAGCACCGTTTTGCGGGCGTAGAACGCTTCCGCGACCCCCTGGGCTGCGCCCGATTCAATCCCGCGGAGGCGTAACAGGCCGTTGAACGTATCGGCCGTGAACCAGCGCTTGCTGCGCTGGGTGCGGAATGTCGACAGAAGATGGCGCACCTTGGCGCGCGCGACGGTGCGCGCCAGCGGCACGAACAGATTCGGGTTGCCCAGATCGCCGTCGTACTTCGGCACCTCGTATTCCAGGATCAGGTGGCTGCGGAACGTGTTCCACGTCAGATCCGAAATCAGGCGATGATCCTGATGCCGATCATCCCGGGCATGCGTGAAGATCGCGTCGGGCGACACGGCTTTCGCGAGCGCCTCGAACGCGTCCTTGACCTGGCCACCGAGGTACGGCAGGAAGCCGTCGCGAAACGCGTGCACGTCGACCTGCTGCCGTTTGGCGCGTTTCAGGAATCGCGCGGCGCTGGTGCGGGCCTCCTGCTCCCGCGGCGTCCCGCCGCCGCTGAACACGACCCAATGGCAGGAGACTTTGCGTCCATTGGCCAGCAGCGACAGCACCGTGCCCCCGCAGCCGATCTCGATGTCATCCGGGTGCGCGCCGAGGCACAGGATCGACAGCGGCCGCGCTTTCACGACGCCTTGGGCCTCGCGATCGTCTGCCGGCGCGGCGCTGACGGCGCGATCGTCATCGTCGGGCGACCGTTCCCGCGCCAGATCTCCCACGGGGCTTTGCCGCCGGCGTACAGATCCTCGAACTGCTGCTTGTCCTTGAACGTGTCCATGGAGGCGAAGAAGCCGTCGTACGGATACGCCAGCAGCTGCTGCGCATCGATCAGGCGCTGGAACGGCTCCTGCACCAGCTCTTCTCCGTCGCGCATGTAGTCGAAGATCTCGCGGCGGAACAGGAAGTAGCCGCCGTTGACGCGCAGGTTCATGTTCGCGATGGAGTCGATGCCGTCGACCAGGCCGTCGCCGTTGATCGACACGGCGTGGTAGCTGAGGTTCGGCCGGGGGCTGACGAGGTTGGCCACCTTGCCGCAGCGCTGGAAATAGTCGATCAGCGTGGGCAGGTGCAGGTCGGTCAGGCCGTCGGCGTAGTTCGCGAGGAAGGTCTCGGCGCCCTCCAGGTACGGCTCAGCCGCCTTGAGCCGCTGCCCGATGTTCGCGCTGATGCCCGTATCGGCGAACGTGATGCGCCAGTCGGAGATGTCGGTGTTCATCAGCTGCACGCAGCGGCCGCGGCGGTCGCCGTTCACGCCCGACAGGACGAAGTCGTTCGAGATCGTCTCTTCGTAATTGAGGAAATACTTCTTGATTACGTCGGCGCGGTAGCCGAGGCAGAGGATGAAGTCCTTGTGCCCATAGTAGGCGTAGTACTTCATCAGGTGCCAGAGAATCGGACGGTACCCGATCGGCACCATCGGCTTGGGAATCTCCTCACCGGCCTCACGCAGCCGCATGCCGAGCCCGCCGCAAAAGATGACGACTTTCATGCGATCACCTCCGCCCTCTCTGGGCTGGGGAGCCAACGCAGGTCGGCGTCGAGCCGGCCCTCGTCCGTCAGGCGCTGGATGTGCTTGATCCGCAGGTAGCGGTCGCCTGCGAATTCCTGCTGAGTCAGTCCTGCTTGTTTGTAGGCGCTGAACAGCTGCGCCACACCCTGCCGCACCGTCCATTGGGGGCGGAACGCGGGCAGGACGCGCACGATCTTGCTGCAGTCGACGCGGTAGCAGCGCGGGTCCGGCCCACCGCCCGCGGCATAGCGCACCCGGCAATCGGGGACCACCGCCTGCACGAGGTCGGCGATTTCGCGGACGCGCAGATTGTCGTCGTTGCGCCCGATGTTGAAGGCCTCGTTATGAATCCGCTCGCGCGGCGCCTCGAGGACCGTGACAAACGCACGCGCGATGTCCTCCGCGTGCACCAGCGGCCGCCACGGCGTACCGTCGCTCTGGATCAGGACGTCGCCCGACGTCACCGCATGGCCTACCAGGTTGTTGACGACGATGTCGAGCCGCAGCCGCGGCGAGACACCGTAGGCGGTGGCGTTGCGCAGGTAGGTCGGACTGAACTGGTCGGTGGCAAGCGGCCGGATGTCGCGCTCGGCGAGCACCTTGGACTCGCCGTATGCCGTGATCGGGTTGAACGCCGACTCCTCCGTCAGCATCGTGTCGCCGGCCACGCCGTACAGGCTGCACGACGAGGCGAACAGGAAGCGCTTCACGCCCGCGGCCCGCGCCGCCGTCGCGAGCAGCACGCTCGCCTGATGGTTGATCTCGTAGGTGGCGTCGGGATTCAGATCGCCCAGCGGATCGTTGCACAGCGCGGCGAGGTGGATGACGGCATCGAATCCCCGCAGGTGGTGCGGGCGCACGTCGCGCAGGTCCATGCGCAGCGCGGGAACGCGCGATCCGTCGTGACCGAAGCCGCACGTCTCGAACAAGAACGCGTCGAGTCCCACGACGTCGTGACCCGCGGCCTGGACCACCGGCACGAGCACCGAGCCGATGTAGCCGTTGTGCCCCGTGACCAGAACTCTCATCGCGCGACCAGCTCTTCCGGCACGTGCTTCAGATCGGTAGCGCGCAGGAAGTCGCCCAGCGACGTGCCGGTGCATTCGGAATCGATGTTCGGCGCGCCGCGGCCCGCGCCGACGTCGCCGTAATGCACGGTGCGGAAATCGATGCTGAAGCGGGTGCGGCCCGAATCATTGGGCACCGTCGAATGCATCTGCGCGCCCGAGAACAGAATCATCCCCCCCACCGGTGGCAGCAGCCGGATTTGCGGATCGAGCTCGAGCGGCTCTTCGGGCTTGGGCTGCTTGCGCGTATCCTCCTTGATGTGCTTCGCCGCGTCCACCCGGCTGGTGCGGTTCCACTCGTCGTAGTTGTACTCGCGCGAGCCGTTGCGCACCGGCTGGCTCCAGTAGCGCGGATGAAACGCCATCGCGTTGGATGGCTGGATCTCGAAAATCGGCAGCCACCAGTTGATCTGGGTGAACGGCGCGGAGTACCAGGTGTCGCGGTGCGGGTGGAAGGCGTACGCGATCCCCGAGGTGAGATAGTTCTCGCTCGTGGCGGTCCGCATGCGCGGCACGTCGAAGTAGGTGTCCGCCAGGTCGCAACCCAGATCCCGCAGGATCAGGCGGATGTTCGTCTTCGCCTCGGGATGATGGATGAACTTCGGCTTCAAGTCGGCGAGCAGCGCGGCATACTTTTCGACCGGCATCTCGTGCTGGGCCAGCTCGGGATCGCGATCGCCGAAGGCGTCGCGGATCAGGCGCCGTGCCAGCTCGACCAGCGCGCGCACGCTGGGCCGCGCCGAGTAGACGAACAGCTGGCCGGCGTACAACGCCTCCCGGCGCGCATCGTCTCCGAGAGTGGAATCGAAGAACACCGAGTTCATAACTCCTCCTGTGGCGTTGTCGGCAAGAGCAGGCGATGTGCCAGCAATGCGTCGGCCGAACGACGGATGTCCGCGAAGGGCAGCCCGGCGCGTTCGGCGATGTCCAGCAGGCTGTGATGACCGTCCGAGAGATTGAGCACCCAGAGCAGCGCCATCTCGTTGAGCCGCGTCTGCGTCGCCCCGCCGATCGGCTCGTACAGCCCGCGGCGGCCGAGCTGCGGCTCTCCGTAGGGGGAGGCGTTGTGGTAGCGCGCGTCGCCATCGAGCACGTCGCAGATCAGCGCGAGCGTCGCGTACGAATCGGCGAGCGCGTCGGGGCGCACGAAGCTCAGATCGTCCGCCGACGTGTGGTATTCCGGGTAGCGGGCGTACGGGGTGCGGGAGAGGCAGCCCACCGGCAGGTCGTATCCGGGCGAGCAATACTGCCGCTCGTCGTAGCCGTACGGCGCGAACGGCATCATTTCGTATGGGGTGCCGCGCTCGCGCAGCACCTGTGCGACGGCGCGATCGATCGTGGCGCTGTCACGCCGGCTGCGCTTGTAGTGCAGGCACCCTGAATCCCCCAGGCCGGCGAGCACCAGCCCGTGCTTGATCCGCGGCACCAGCCCCGCATTACGCGCCAGCCAGGTGATCGAGCCGATCGTACCCGGGATGAAGAGGAACCGGTACGTGTGGTGCGTGGGCCGTCGTTCGTGGCGCAAATGGCGCGCGAGGAACGTGGCGACGGCGACCGCGGACAGATTGTCATTGGCGAGCGACGGGTGGCAGATGTGGCACGAGAAGAGGACCTCGTCCGCCGAGGCTCCCGGGATCACGACCTCGCCGTAGGTGAGGTAGCCGGGCGCCAGCGTCGCATCGATGCGGACTTCGTACTCGCCCTCCGGCAGCGACTCGAGCAGCCGGTGCGGCAGGCAGAACCCCCACGCCTCCTTGTAGTACGACGTGCGGTAGGGAATCCAGTCCGGATGATCGGGCAGGGTGAAGCAATGCCGGCGCAGCTCGGCGAGCGACACGGTCCGGTGCACGGGCACGCTGTAGTTCAGCACGTGGAGATTGGAAGCGCGGAAATCGACGATCCGCTCGCCGCGCGAATTCTTGATGTAGGCGTCGCGGACGTTCCACTCCGGCGGCACGATCCAGTCGAGTACTTGCGTCCCGCTCCGCACCTCGTGCAGGGTGAGCGGATTGAGGACGCCGAGGCGCAGCAGGGTCGCGCGCACGCCATCGCCGGTGATGCTGCGGCAGAACGGGTACAGGTCGGTGATCAGCGCGTGCATCGCCTGGCCGACGTCGCGCGTCTCGCGGCTTGTGGCAGCGGTCAAAGTCGCGGTCATGCGGGCACCGCTTCGTAATCGCGATAGCTGCGGTCACGGCCGAGGATGATCGCGTCGGAAATCGGCCAGCGGATGTTGAACTTGGGATCGTCGAAGCGGATACCGCGCGCCGCGGCCGGCGCATAGAACTCGGACATTTGATACAGCACTTCGGTATTGTCCACGAGGGTCTGGAAACCGTGAGCGAAGCCTTCCGGGATGTACAGCGCCGCGCCGCTGCGGGACGTGAGCTCCACGCCGACGTGCTGGTGCAGCGTCGGCGACTGCGGGCGCAGATCGAGCGCCACATCCCAGATCGCGCCCTGCGTGCAGCGGACCAGCTTAGCCTCGGCGTTGGGAGCGGCCTGGTAGTGCAGCCCGCGCAGCGTGCCACGCCGGCGATTGAACGACGTGCTGCATTGCACCAGGCGCGGGTTCAAGCCGTGCGCCTCGAACTCGCGCCGGCACCAGGTGCGGGCGAACCAGCCGCGCTCGTCCTCGCGCCGCTCCGGTTCGACGAGAAATACGCCGGACAGGGCCAGGCCGCGGAAAATCACGGGATGACCTGCACGGTGGGGATGGGAATGACGAACTGCCCGCCCCACTCACGGATGTAGGCCAGCTGCTCGACGATTTCCTTTTGGAGGTTCCACGGCAGCACCAGCACGTAGTCGGGCCTGGTCTCGCGGATCCGCTCGGGGGCATGAATCGGGATGTGCGTGCCCGGGAGGTACTTGCCCTGCTTGTAGAGGCTGCGATCGACGGTGTAGTCGACAAAGTCGGAGCGGATGCCGCAATAGTTCAGTAGCGTGTTGCCTTTGCCGGGCGCGCCATACCCCGCGATGCGCTTCCCGGCGCGCTTGGCATCGATCAAGAACTCGAGCAGCTTCCGCTTCGATTCCCGGACGCGCTCGCCGAATTCGGCGTAGTAGGTGAGATCCGCCACGCCGGCGCGATCCTCGCGCAGCCGCAGCGCGTCGACGCGGGGCGTCACCGGACGGAGGGGATCCTCCTCGTGGCAGGCGAAAATGCGCAGCGACCCGCCATGGGTGTCGAGCTCCTCGACGTCGTAGATTTTCAGCCCGTGGGCCGCGAGGATCCGGGTGACGGCCAAAAACGAGAAATAGGAAAAGTGCTCATGGTAAATCGTGTCGAACTGATTCTCCGCCACGAGCCGCAGCAGATGCGGAAACTCCATCGTGATGACGCCGCGCGGCGCCAGCACGATCTTCATGCCCGCCACGAAGTCGTTCACGTCGGGAACCTGCGCCAGCACGTTGTTGCCGATCACGAGGTCGGCGCGCGCGCTCGCTGCCAGGCGGCGGGCGCTGGCCTGGCCGAAGAACTCCACCAGCGTCGGAACGCCGCGGGCGACTGCCGCCTTGGCGATGTTGGCCGCCGGCTCGATCCCCAGCACCGGAATTTTCTTCTCGACGAAGTACTGCAGCAGGTAGCCGTCGTTGCTGGCGATTTCGATGACGCGGCTGGTACGCGACAGCCGCAGCTCGCTGATCATCCGCGTGACGTAGCGGCGCGCATGCGCCAGCCAGCTGTCGGAGTAGGACGAGAAGTAGGCGTACTCGCGGAAGATCGCTTCGCCGCTCACATACTCCTGGAGCTGCACGAGGAAGCAGCGATCGCAGATCCAGACGTGGAGCGGATAGAACGGCTCCATGTTCTGCAGCTGCCCCGCGTCGAGATAGCTCTCGCACAGCGGCGACATGCCGAGGTCGACGAAGGTGTGTTGCAGCGGCGCGGCGCAGAACCGGCAGTCCGCGCCACTCGCGTGCTCCGCGCTGGGCGTGGTGGCGTCGACGAGCGAGAGTGCGTGGGCCATGACGCGGCGACCTAATGCAGGAAGTGGACCAATCACCGGCACCGGCACGGGGTCGCAACGCATTGTCAACACAGGGCTTGGCAACGCCGCGCGGGCCGGAAAATGTGGATTTCCGGCGCTGTTGCAGGTCCACCACAGCGGCGGCGCGCCATGACCGCACAGGCTGACATCGTGGTCGCGGGCGGCGGCATCGTCGGTTTGGCGACGGCGCTGGCGCTCATCGAGCACGCCGGGACGCGCGTCACGCTGCTCGAGGCGGAAGCGGCGCTGGGCACTCACCAGACCGGCCATAACAGCGGCGTGATTCACGCGGGGCTGTACTACCGCCCCGACTCGCTCAAGGCGCGCCTTTGCCGGGAGGGCCGGGAGGCGCTGTACGAATTCTGCGCTGCCGAAGGAGTGCCACACCGGCGCACCGGGAAGCTGGTGGTGGCGACTACGCCCGCCGAGCTGCCCGCGCTCGACCAGCTCGAGGCCCGCGGCCGGGCCAACGGTCTACAAGGGCTGCGGCGCGTATCGGCCGCCGAGCTGCGCGATATCGAGCCAGAGGTGGCCGGGGTCGCGGGGCTCGTCGTGGGCGAGACGGGCGTCGTGGACTTTGGCAAGGTCGCGGCGGCCTACGCGCGCAAGATCGAACAGCAGGGCGGGGCGATCCGGACTGGGGCTCGGGTGCTCGGCGTGCGGGAGAACGGGACGGGAGGGAGGGCGGTCGTCGAGACGAGCGCGGGCGCCTGGGAGACCGCACTGCTCGTCAACTGCTGCGGCCTCCAGGCCGATCATGTCGCCAGGCTCGCCGGCGTCGATCCGGGGGTGCTGATCATCCCGTTTCGCGGCGAGTACTACGAGCTGGCGCGCACCCGCTCCAACCTCGTCCGCAACCTGATCTATCCCGTGCCCGACCCGCGGCTCCCGTTCCTCGGCGTGCATTTCACTCGGGGCCTCGACGATCGCGTTCATCTGGGGCCGAACGCCGTGCTGGCGTTCAAGCGGACCGGATATCGCCGCTCGGACTTCGCGGCGCGCGACGTGCTCGAGCTGCTGGCGTTCCCCGGCTTCTGGCGCATGGCGGCGCGCTATTGGCGGGCCGGCGCCGTGGAGCTGGGTCGCTCGTTCAGCACCGCGCTGTTCGTGCGGGCACTGCAGCGGCTGGTGCCGGCCGTGAGTCCCGCGGACGTCGTTCCGGCGGGCAGCGGCGTCCGCGCCCAGGCGGTGGATCGGACCGGGCGGCTGCTCGACGACTTTCACATCGTGGAGGGGAAGCGGTCGATTCACGTCCTCAACGCGCCGTCGCCGGCGGCGACGGCCTCCCTCAGTATCGGCCGTTATCTCGCGGGACAGATTGTTGCAAGGCTGCGACACCTCTAGACGGGCCGCTCAAGTCCAGTCTCGGGTACGAAATTCGCGGCGCCGCGTGTACGATGGCGCCCCAATACATCCTCGGCATTTCGGCTTACTACCACGACAGCGCCGCCTGCCTGCTGCGGGACGGTGCGATCGTCGCCGCGGCGCAGGAGGAGCGCTTCACGCGCAAGAAAGGGGATAGTGCGTTTCCTGCCAGGTCTGTCGCATTCTGTTTGAAAGAAGCGGGGATCACGGCGACGGACCTCACGGCCGTGGGTTTCTACGACAAGCCGCTGCTCAAGTTCGAGCGGATCATGGAGACGTATCTCAGCGTGGCGCCGCGCGGCTTCGCGCAGTTCCGCATGGCCGGGCCGATGTGGATGAAAGAGAAATTATTCCTGGACAGGGAATTGAGACGCAGCTTGGATTTTGACGGAGAGATTCTGTACGCCGAGCATCACGAGTCGCACGCGGCGAGTGCGTTTTTCCCGTCGCCGTTCGAGGCAGCGGCGATCCTGACGATGGACGGCGTGGGGGAGTGGGCGACGGCGTCGTTCGGCGTCGGGAAGGGCAACGATTTCGAGCTGCTCAAAGAGCTGTCGTGGCCCGATTCGCTCGGCCTGCTCTATTCGGCGTTCACGTACTACACCGGCTTCAAGGTGAATTCCGGCGAGTACAAGGTGATGGGCCTCGCCCCCTACGGTGAGCCGAAGTACGTCGGCGTGATTCTCGACAAGCTCGTCGACCTGCGCGATGACGGCTCGTTCACGCTCAATCAGGAATACTTCAACTACCTCACCGGCCTGACGATGACGAACGGCGCCTTCGACAAGCTGTTCGGGGGCAAGGCGCGGGTGCCCGAGTCGCCGCTGACGCAGCGCGAGATGGATCTGGCGCGCTCGGTACAGGTCGTGTGCGAAGAGATCATGTTGCGCATGGCGCGCACGGTGCACCGCGAGACCGGCATGGAGAATCTCTGTCTGGCGGGTGGCGTGGCGCTCAACTGCGTGGGCAACGGCCGGCTGCTGCGCGAAGGGCCGTTCAAGCGGCTCTGGATCCAGCCGGCGGCGGGCGACGCGGGCGGCGCGCTGGGGATCGCACAGCTCATCTGGCACCGGCACATGGGGCAGCCGCGCAAAGTGACGCCCTGCAAGGACCAGATGCGCGGCGCCTACCTCGGCCCGGCGTTTCCGCCCGAAGCGATCGAGACGTTTCTCCGCTCCACGGGCGCGTCCTACGAGCGCCTGGACCGCGCCGCGTTGCTCGATCGCGTCGCCGATCTGCTCGCCAGCGAGAAGATCGTCGGCTGGTTCGACGGCCGCATGGAGTTCGGGCCGCGCGCCCTGGGGGCGCGCAGCATCCTCGGCGATCCGCGCAGCCCGCGCATGCAGGCGCAGATGAACATCAAGATCAAGTTTCGCGAGGGCTTCCGGCCGTTCGCGCCCAGCGTGCTGCGCGAGCGGGTCGGCGACTACTTCGAGCTGGAGGACGAGTCGCCCTACATGCTGCTCGTCGCTCCCGTCAGGAAGGAACGGCAGATCCCGATGACCTCGGAGCAACAACGGCTGTGGGGGATCGAGCAGCTCAACGTCGTGCGCTCCGACATTCCGGCGGTGACGCACATCGATTACTCGGCGCGGATCCAGACGGTGAGCCGAGAGACGAATCCGAATTATTACGACCTGATCGCGGCCTTCGAGCAGAAGACGGGGTGTGCCGTGCTCGTGAACACGTCGTTCAACGTGCGCGGCGAGCCGATCGTCTGCACGCCGGCCGACGCCTATCAGTGCTTCATGCGGACGCACATCGACTACCTGGTGCTCGGCCCGTACCTGCTCGACAAGCAGACGCAGCCCAGGTGGGAGGAGACGGAAGAGTGGCGCAACGAGTTCACGCTCGACTGACGGCGCGGGAGGGCCGGAAGTTCGCCTTCACGCTCGGCGCGGCGTTCCTGGGCCTCGCATTGTGGAGGGCCTCGGCGGTCCTCGCGAGTCTCGGCATTCTCCTCACCCTCGCGGGTCTCACCATCCCCACGCGATTGGCGCCAGTCCAACGTTTCTGGATGGCAATCGCGCACGCGATCTCCAAAGTGACGACGCCGATTGTCCTGGCCGTCATCTATTTCGGCGTGATCGCCCCCGCGGGCCTCGTGATGCGGCTGTTCGGCCGCAAGCCGCTCAAACCACGGACTGATGCGACGACGTTCTGGGTGACGCGCGAGCGCACGCGAGCACCGGATCAGATGCAACATCAATTCTAAAGGACGACTGTATGGCGCGACGCGGAATATTGGGTGAGCTGTGGGGCTTCATGAAAGCCCGCAAGAAGTGGTGGCTGTTGCCGATTGTGGCGGTGATGCTGGTGGTGGGAGCGCTCTTGATATTTGCTCAAGGCTCGGCACTGGCGCCGTTTATTTACACGTTGTTCTAGGGGGGCGGGGGGCCTACCAGGCCCCCTGTTTTCCTACGACCACCGGCAGCGTCCTCAGCATGATCCGCAAGTCTTCACTGAGGCACTGCCGGTTTATGTACTCGAGGTCGTACTGTAGTTTCTTCTTCACGTCTTCCAGGTTGCGGTCGTACTGCTGATTGATCTGCGCCCATCCCGTAATTCCGGGCCGCACCCGCTGCCGCTCCTGATAGGCCTCGATCTGCTCGCGCAGGGTCCGAAAGATGCCCGGCTGCTCCGGGCGCGGCCCGACGATGTCCATGTCGCCGCGCAGCACGTTGAGCAGCTGCGGCAGCTCGTCGAGCCGGTACAGGCGCAGAATGCGCCCCAGCCGCGTGACGCGCGGGTCGTCGGGCGTCGCCCACATTTCGGCGCTGGGCGCGTGCCCGTTCTGCGTCATCGTGCGAAACTTGAAGATCCGGAAGGGCCGGCCACCGCGGTCGCTGAGCCGGTAGCGCGTGCCAATCGGCAACAGCCGGCGCCGATTGATGCCGACGCGGGTCTGGGTGAAGAAAATCGGACCGGGCGACGTCAGCTTGATCGCGATCGCGATGATCAGCATGACCGGCGCCGCGACCAGTAATGCGACGGCCGCGACGCTGACGTTCAGGCTCCGCCGCATGGCCTCCCCCGGACGGAACGTGGGCGACGTGGCCGAACCACGCGCTGGCCTGGGCGAGCGTTCGGGAAGCTCACGAAAAAACTGTGCGGCGGCAGACATCGTCGGCGGCTCGTGGTGTTAGTGTTGCGCACCCACAATGCAGGCCCCGTGCCCGAACCCGCGCGCTACAAAACCCTCGTGCCACGGGCATTTGTGGCACGCGAACGACAGCAATGTTGTGGGGAAAATGCGACGCCGCTGCTAGGCGTCGCTGGGTGTCTCAGCGGCTGGTGCCGGCGCCGGCTCGGATTCGGCCCGCTCCGTTGCCGTCAGCAACTTGCGGTCGAGGCCGTGCCGTTCCATGAGCCGGTACAGCGTCGTGCGATCGACGCCCGCGGCGCGCGCGGCGCGCGACATGTTGCCGTTGGCCTGCGTCAATAGCTGCGTCAGATAATGCAACTCGAACTCCGATACCAGCCGGTCGCGCGCGGCATAGTAGGGCTCTTCCGTGGAGATCTCGGGCGGCGTCCAGACCGGCCCCTCTTCCACCGGCCGGTCGCTCAGCGCGGGGATGTGCTCCGGCCGGATGTCACCACCGGGCTCGAGCAGGACCACCATGTGCTCGACGACGTTCTGCAGCTCGCGTACGTTGCCCTTCCAGGCGCGGCCCCGTAACGCCCGCACCGCCTCCTCGGAAAAGCGCGGCAGCGGCGTAGCCGGGCCGCGATGCCGCATCCAGTACTGCCCCAGGAAATAGTCGGCGAGCAGCTTGATGTCGGACGGCCGCTCGCGCAGCGGCGGCAGATGGATCGGCACGACCCGCAGGCGATAGTACAGGTCCTCGCGCAGCACGCGGGACTGGACCGCTTCTTCGGGATCGCGGTTGGTGCAGCACACGAACCGCACATTGACCACCGCGTCGGTCTGCTCGCTGCCCACGCGCCGCACCACGCCGTCCTGGATCACGCGCAGCAGCTTCGCCTGGATCGGCTTCGACATCTCGACCAGCTCATCGAGCAGCAGCGTGCCGCCGTGAGCCGCCTCGAGCAGCCCGGGCTTGTCGCGTACGGCGCCGGTGAACGCGCCCTTGCAGTGGCCGAACATTTCGGATTCGAGCAGCGCTTCGGGCAGCGCGGCGCAGTTGACCGCGATGAGCGGCCGGCTGCTGCGCCGGCTGTGGCGGTGAATGAACTGCGCGATCAGCTCCTTGCCGCAGCCGCTCTCGCCGGTGATGAAGACCGACGCATCGGTGGGGGCGACGCGCCGCGCCAGGTCCATCGCGCGCCGGAACGCCGGCGCCGCGCCCAGGACGGTGAGCAGGTCGCTGTTGCCATGCTCGCGTACGAAGGCGACGCGCTGCGCCTCCGATTCGCGCGCCACGGCGACCGCATGGGCCGCCCGTCCGATCAGGATCTGGAGGTGCGTTCCGGCGAACGGCTTGGGGAGATAGTCCCACGCGCCCGCCCGCAGCGCTTCGAGCGACGATTCCACGCTCGGGTTGCCCGTAATCATGATCACGATCGTATTCGGATGCGCGTCGAGGCAGGTGCGCAGCAGCTTCATGCCCGGCGTTTCGGTCATGTAGAGATCGAGCAGCACGATGTCGAAGGCGGTGCGCTTCAGCTGCTCGCGGGCTTCGTCGCCGCGGCCGCACATGCTCACCTGATAGCCTTCGTACTGGAGCACGCTGGCGCAGCTCTCGCGCAGCGTCCGCTCGTCATCGACGATCAGGACGCGAATGCTGGCCTTGAGCTCGGGGGTGAGCTGGGCGATGCCGACGAGATCGGTGCTGCGGGCACTGCGGCTCTGCCCGGCACGCGCGGCGCGATCGTAGTTGGGAGAGGCGGCCATGGTTCGCTCGAATCGTTGTGGCACAGATCGGGCCTCCGTCGCGCGGCCGGGCCCGCAAGGATTTGCACGTCGCGAGCGCCAAACTGCCGCTCATTCGTGACAGGCCGCTGCTATAAAACCCGGGAGTGTTGCACAGGTGCCACACCCACCCCCGGGCCCATGAAGGCCCGGGGCCAATCGGAGGCCCGCGGTGCACGGTACCGAGTTTGCAATGGGATCAGCCGTGCCCGACGAAACGCCCAAAGCTCTGATCCCCCGTACCGAACCCCACCCCGTCGCGCCATTCCGGGGGGGGGGAGGGGGGGGGAATGGACGGCCGGCCGCGCCCGCAGACGATGGCCTCGACTGGCACCGCTATTGGCGCTCCGTCCGCCGCTACAAGTGGTGGATCCTGCTGCTGGCGGTCCTCGGCGCCGGCGCCGGGATGTTCGCCACACGCCTGCTGCCGCCCCGCTACCTGGCGCAGGCCACGATCTGGATCCAAACCTCGACCGACCAAAGCTCCATTGGCATTCGCGGCGCGATCGGCAGCAACGATCAACTGCTGCCCGCCGCAGGCGCGGCCCAGCTGCTCAAGTCGTACGTCGTGCTCGACGACGTGGTGCGGGATCAGCGGCTGTACCTGCACGCGCGGACACTGGACCGCCCGGTCCTGGACTCGCTCCGGGTGAGCGAGTCATACCCGGCCGGCGGCTACCGTCTGCGCGTGGATCGGAGCGGCCACTATCGCCTGACGACGCCGCAGGACGTGGAGCTGGAGCACGGGACCGTGGGTGACTCGATCGGCCGCCAGGTCGGGATCCTCTGGGCGCCCGATACGACGGTGCTCAAGCCCGGTGCCGATATCCTGTTCGGTTTGTCATCCCTGCGTGACGCCGCCGCCGGCATCGCCCAGACGTTGCAGGTCGGCGTCGACGCCAGCGGGAATTTTCTGCGTCTCGCGCTCGTCGGTGAGGATCCCGCCCGGATCACGGCCATCGTCAACAGCGTCGCGGAGCGCTACATCGCCGTCGCGACCGACCTGAAAAAGGCGCGGCTCACCGAACAGACGCATCTGCTCGCCGATCAGCTGGCCGCTGCGAAACAGAATCTGGACCGTGCCGAGAATGCGCTGGCGGCGTTCCGGACCAAGACGATCACGCTGACCCCCGATCCGGGGACCGGCGGGGCAGGCGGGTTGGCGGGCGTCACGACCCCAGGCGCGAGGACCGAGTTCTTCACGCTGCGCGTGGAAATGGCGCAGCTGCGGCGCGACCGCGAGGCGATCACGCGCGCATTGCGGCAGACGGGGGACTCGGGAGCAACGCTCGACGCGCTGGCCTTCATCGGGAGCGTGCAGCAATCGCCCGACCTGAAACAGGCGTTGCAGGAGCTGACCACCAAGCGCGCCGATCTGCGCGCGCTGCGCTATCGCTACACCGACGAGCATCCGACCGTGCGCAAACTGCTCGATGACGTGAACGAGCTCCAGAACCGCACGATCCCCGCCCTGGCGCAGGGGCTGATCGGCGATTTGCGGGCGCGGGAAGCGGCGCTGGCGCCGCAGATCGACTCGGGCGGGCGCGAGCTGCAGGCGATTCCCCAGCGCACCGTCGAGGAGGCGCGGCTGCGGCGCGACGCCGACATCGCGGCGTTGATCTTCTCCAACGTGCAGGGCCGCCAGAGCGAGGCCAGCCTGGCCGAGGCGAGCAGCGTCGCCGACGTGCGGCTGCTCGATGGCGCGGTCGAGCCCCGGACGCCGATAAAGGGCGCGGACTCACGACTCCTCATGATCGGGCTGTTGTTCGGACTGGGGCTCGGCGTCATCGGCGCCGTGGTGGCGGAACGGATGGACCCCCGCGTGCAGTCGGCCGATCAGGTCACCGACGAGATGGGGCTGCGGATGCTGGGCATGCTGCCGCACGTGAAGAACCGCGAGGCGGGGCCGGACGATCTCCAGGTGGCGCAGCTGATCGAGGCGATGCGCAGCGTGCGGCTCAACCTGCTGCACGCCTACGGGCCGTCGCAGCCGCTCGTCGTGACCGTCACGAGCCCGGGTGTGGGCGACGGCAAGTCGTTCGTGTCGACGAATCTCGCGCTCGCCTGCGCCCAGTCGGGGCAGCGCACGCTGCTGATCGACGGCGATTCGCGGCGCGGCGGGCTGCATCGCGGCCTGCAGCTGGCGCGCACGCCGGGCCTCACCGACTATCTCGCCGGCACGACGCCCTATGAAGGCGTGGTCCAGAAGACGCGCTATCGCTGGCTGCATTTCATCGCGGCCGGCCGGCGGCTGCGCGAGTCGCCCGAATTGCTCGGCTCGCCCGCGATGACCGAGCTGTTGCTGCACGTGAAGCCGCGCTTCGACGTGATCATCGTCGACAGCCCGCCGCTGGGCGCCGGCGTCGATCCCTGCACCCTCGGTACGTTGACCGGCAACATGGTGCTCGTGCTCCGCAGCGCCGCAACGCACCGCGATATCGCTCGCACCCACCTCCGCATGGTGAGCCAGCTGCCGATTCGCCTGCTCGGCGTCGTGCTGAACGACGTGCGGCCCGAGGGAATGATCGGTTACTACGGCTATTACTACCTCGCCGGCTACGGCAGCGAACAGGAAGATGTTGAGGAAGTGCGCCAGCTGGAACCCACCACGGAGACGAGCCGGTGAAGCAACGAGACATGCGCTCCGCCGTTCGCAGGAAACACAAGCAGCTCGCGAAGGTCGGCCTGACGCGCAAGCCGCTGCTGACGCCCCAGCGGGACGACCGCTGATGTGCGGGATCATCGGCTACACCGGATCGGGGCGGCGCGAAGCCGTTCCGATCCTGCTGCAGGGACTCAGCCGGCTCGAGTACCGCGGCTATGACTCGGCGGGTGTGGCGATCACGCTCGGGGAAGGGCGCGGCATCGTCACCCGCAAGCTCGCCGGGCGCGTCACGGCGCTGCGCGAGCTGATGGATCGTCTGCCCGCGCACGGCGGCAGCGGCATCGCGCATACGCGCTGGGCCACGCACGGCGCGCCGCATACACGCAACGCCCATCCGCACAGCGATTGCCACGAGCGCATCGCCATCGTCCACAACGGCATCATCGAGAACGCGGAGACACTGCGCGCCGCGCTCGCCGGTTCCGGCCATCAGTTTACCAGCGAGACCGACACCGAAGTCCTGGCGCACCTGATCGAGCAGAC
>Ga0137418_10000211_pt1 | contig 47667 bp, 42 predicted proteins | sample CZODoug3_1_2_16f_FD_122242 | JGI IMG/M metagenome (GOLD analysis project Ga0137418, IMG submission 122242) | Vadose zone soil fungal communities from Angelo Coast Range Reserve, California, USA - CZODoug3_1_2_16fungal (Hybrid Assembly) | ecosystem: Environmental > Terrestrial > Soil > Vadose...
GTGATGGCGAAATGCCGGCGCCCCGACGCGTCGTTGAACGGCGCTCCCGCGACCGCGACCGCGTCGTTCGAACGATCGCCGTCACGGCCGGATGACCCGTGGCCGTCGCGATCGCCGCCGCGGCCCGATGTCGTGATGGCAATTCCGCTCCCCGCGATGCGCGCGGTCCAGAGCTGCCGCGACAGCAGCGCGTCGTACTTCGAGGTCGAGGCCTCGGTGCCGGTCACCAGGATGTTGTTCGACGAATCCACCGCGACGGCCACGCGCGAGCCCGCGCCTGGCGCGTTGGAGTCACCCTGCGCCACGCCGAGAGGCGCGAGCGTCGCGCGGCTCACTTTCACGGTGAGCAGCTTGAAGGTGCTCGGCTTCGACGGCTTATCCGCAGGGAACGTCCCCACACCCGTCAACACCGGATTCCCATCCGGGCCGATCGCGATGCCGCCAATGATGTCGGTGTGCGTACCGGTGACCGACGGGTTGATCAGCGTGACGGCTGGAGCACACACACCCGACGCCGAGCAGGTGGTCACGAAATAGCGCCGCACGGGCGCCGCCGGCGCCGCTCCCGGTCCCGGCGGCAACGGCACAGGGAACGGTGTCGATACGCCGTGACCGGCGATGAAGATCGTGCCATTGGAGTCGATGGCGACGCCGCCGGCCTGCGCGAACGCCACGGTAAACGGGAGGCCGCTGGGGGCGATGGCCCGCACCTGGAACGACGTGCACCAGAGGCGTTCGCCGGTCTGCCGGTCGTACTTCGCGACCACCAGCGTCGTGGAAGAGAAGGCGATGTCGCCCAGGAACACCGGATTCTGATCCGGTCCCACGGCGATGCCGCGGCTTGCGACGGCGCTCGATGCAGGGACACACGCGGTGGCGTCCGCTGAATGCTGATTCCACAGGATGGACGGCACGTTCGCGTCTGGCGACGGAGACGCAGCAACTCCCGCGGCGGCGAACAACCCGACGAACATCAGGACCAAGGTACGACTCATATTTGGCGGAGAACCCTGCAAATGCGCCGCCGCCATACACGGCGGATCGCGCTGAAAGTTGACGACGGAAGGTTGTTATTATCGCGACTTTAGGCGCGGTTCGCTGCAGTTTCCTCGCGGCGTTTGCACGGTTTTCACGCGCTGCCGTGCATCGAGGTGGTACCCCTGGGTGGTGCCCGCTTCACGCCGGATCGGCGAGCGCGTGCAGCCGGCTTCGATCGGTGATCTGCACGTGACGGCGGTCGGGGAACTTCAGGATGCCATGCCGCTTGAGACGCGCGGCTACCCGGCTCAGGGTCTCCTGCGTCAGCCCCAGGTAACTCGCGATGTCGGCGCGGCTCATGGGCAGCCAGATGGAGCCGGACTCGGCCTCCTCGCGCAGCGACGCGTTGCGCTGCAGCATCTCGAGGAACGTCGCGAGCTTGCCCGATGCGTCGCGCCGCGCAATCCCGATGGTCTGCCGCTGCGATTCCCGGAGCTCGTGGGTGACCTTGCACAGGAAGTGAAACTGCAGCCCGAAGTCGCGGCGGAACGAGTCCTTCAGCGTGTCCATGCGGATGCCGTACAGCGTCGCGGGCGTCAGCGCCTGCGCGTTGTTGACGTAGCGGCCGCCTTCGGCCAGGCCGAGGACGTCGGAGGGAAACAGGAACGCGACCACGCGCTGCTTGCCGTTCCGGAGCTCGCGATACGACTTCATGACGCCGCGCGAGACGATGAACACCGACTCCGCCGGGTCGCCTTCGTGGAAGAGGATCGTGCGCGGGGGGACGAAGCGCACCGTGGCGATCTCCGCGAGGTGCCGGCGCTGCTCATCGGTCAGCAGCTCGGTGGCCAGGCCCGAGGGCCGGTCGTGATCGAAGGGAACCGCGCGAATCGACGGGGCGTGGGCCTGTGACATCACCTCCGTGAATCGCAATTCCGGTTCCACGCGCGCCCGCACATATTCGCCGCGAATTCCGGGGCTATTTCGCGCCGCTCACGATATATCGCGATAGGGGACGCGAGGCTGGCCTAATTCGTCGACACCGGGCGGCCCGCGGCCACGAGCACGTCGCTGTACGGGCTGGTGCCGCCGTGCACGTGGACGATCCGCGCGACGTCGAGTTTCAGCCGGGAGATGTTGTCCACCAGGTTCGTCGTGTAGGGACTCGGCGCGGGCAGCGGCGGCGCGCCGGGACGCGGAATGTACGCGTCGGACTGGATCAGCAGCTTCGACTTCGGCAGATACACCATCAGCAGCCCTTCGCTGTGCGGCTGATCTTTCATCAGGTGGAGCTCGAGCGTCTGATTGCCGTCGGTGATCACGCGCTTGTCCTTCACGAACTCCAGCATCGGCGCGCGCGGCATCCGCGCGAGGCGATCGGGGTTCAGCGAGTGCGGGTTCCTGAAGATCTGCTCCTCGTAATACTTCCGGTGCGACTCGTGCGTGATGATCGGAATGCCTTCGGCCACGTACGCCCGCATCCCGCCGGCGTGGTCGGCGTGATGATGCGTGTTGATCGCGTACTTGATCGGCTTGTTCGGCGCGAGCCGCCTGGCCGACGCGATCGATGCCGCGGTGACGGCGTCGCCACCAGGCGCTTCGACCATCACGACGTAGTCGTTGAACTCGACGAGGATGCTCCCCTCGCCGTTCGGCGTCAGCTGCCAGACGCCGTCGGCCAGCTTCGCCGGTTCCGGTTCCGTGCGTGGGGAGGCTGCCGCAGCTGGCGCGGCCGGCGCCGCCGATGCCGCGCGCGCGACCGTATCGACGGCCTCGGGCGAGTTCGGGCGCACCTGCGCGACCGCGACCTCGAGCGTCGGGAAGCCGCCTTCGCGCATCACGATGTGCATCGGGAAGCGGATGCCGTCCAGATCGCGGTACTCGGTGTACGTGCCGTCGAGCATGGTGTCGCCGGTGAACCCGATATCGACCATGGCCTCGACTTTCTCGATCAGGTTCCGGTCGTCGAGCGTCGCGGTGATCGGGAACTTGCCGAACGCCATGAACGACAGCGTCTTCTTCCCGCGAACGGTACCGGTCTTGGCGGTCGCCATGTTCGTGGCAATCCCCTTCAGGAAGCCGTGCGGCGTCAGCAAGAACTGGATCATCGCATTCTCGTTGGTGCGCGCGTTGATCGTGTTGTTCTGAATGATGTCGCCCGGAATCGGCCGGATGCCGCCCTGGAACGTCTGCGGGTTGTAGCCGCCCGCGCCGCCGCCGCGCGGCGGCCTCGCGTCGTCGATGCGCACGAGCTCCTGCCGCATCGCGGGCAGCGAGTAATCGATCGACATCGTGTACTTCGTCACGGTGTAGCGGGGCCATGGGCCGCCGGTCGTATACGCCTGGCCCGTGGGATTGACCGAGCCGGTGCCGGTGTACTGCACCGAGCGCAGCTTCGCGGTGCCCATCGCGGTCGTCACCGTGTTGATCATGGCGCCGGCGTCGGCAGCGGCATTCTGCTGTGCGGCCGCGTGGAACGAGAGCACCGTAACGGCCACGACGACGACTGCGAGCATCCTCTTCATGGCGACCTCTTGGGAAAATTTGGAGTAAATGGATAGTGTAGGCCGGGTCCTTTCGGACCCGGCAGATTCGAACGAGCTATCTGCCGGCTGGTTGTTGGCCCTGTCCCTGCGCGCCGGCACCGCCGCCACCACCCTGGAACTGTCCACCCTGGTTGTGCGGCGGCTCCGGGTACAGGCCGAGGCCGTAAATCTCGTTGACGTAGATCTGCTGATACCGGATGCCGTTGCCGTCCTTGTCGACCCACCCGAGCGACTGGTAGAAGAGGCCGGGCTCGGGATAGCCCTTTGGCACCGTCCCCTCGAGGATGTAGAGCCGGTTCTCCCGCATCGCGACAAACGCCATCGTCCGCGACTGGTCGGCGCGATTGGTCAGGTGGATCTCGTGGCCTTCGACCAGATCCTGCCAGTTCCAGAGGTAGTGCGTGATCGTCGCGTCGCGCTTGACGAACTGGAACGACGCGTAGACGAGCGCGCCGCGAATGTCGTGTACCGAATACGCCGGGCCGATCGTCGCGAGCGCGCCGCCGCGCTGCCCCTGACATGGCTCGGCGCCGGGCGGACATTTGGCCTGCCGCTCCAGGCCCTGCTTCTGGATGCCGTTGTAGTCGACAACGGTCATCGAGTAGTGCTCCTTGCCCTTGTCCACCGTGTAGACGCGCGCGGGCAGCATGTAGCCGTACTCCGACATCCACGTCGTCTCGGCGATCTTCGGCTGGCCGGGAAAATCGATCTTGAAGCCGTCCTTCGTGCTGACGAACTGGTCCCATTCCTGCGCGGACGCAGCGCCAGCGATCGACAGCGCGACTGCGAACACGATTGTCGTCACGCGCATGGTGCCCTTTCCAACTGGCGGGTCCGAAAGGACCCGCCCTACTGTCCGCCGGCTGGAGCGTCCGAAAGGACCCGCCCTACTGTCGACCCGCCTACTGTCTGCCCGCGCCGGGGTTCTGGTTGCCGCCGCCGGCGCCCTGGCCGCGGCCGCCTCCAGCGCCCTGACCTTGCCCCGGGCCCTGGAAACCGCCTCCCGGTGAGGGCTTCGGATAGACGCCCATCCCGTGATACGCGTTCGAGTAGATGATCCCCTGGTATCGGAGGCCGTTGCCGTTGGCATCCACGAATCCCATCGACTGCTGAAAGAGACCCGGCTGCGGATAGCCCTTCGGCACCGTACCTTCGAGGATGTACAGCTTGTTCTCGTGCATCGCGACGTAGGCAAACGTCCGCGAGTCGTCGGGGTTGGTCAACTGGACGAAGTTGCCCTCGACCATGTCCTGCCATTCCCACGCGAGGCTGGTCACCTGTTTGCCCTTCTGGATCAACTTGAACGTCGCGTACATGACGGCGCCGCGCTCGTCATGCTTCCAGTAGCCCGGACCCATGATGCCCGCGTTCTGCCGGCACTGCTGGTTGCCTTCCTCACACGTCTTCGCGCGCTCGATGCCCTGCTGCTCCAGCGAGCGGTAATCGACCACTGTCATGGAGTAGCGCTCTTTGCCCTTGTCGACGCTGTACACCTTGCCAGGAAGGACGTAGTCCATCTGTGACTTCCAGGTGACGTCGGCCACTTTCGGCGTGCCCGGGAAATCCACCTTGAAGCCGTCGTCCTTGCTGACGAACTCCTCCCATTCCTGGGCCGCTGCGGTCCCGGCGACCAGCAGCATCACCGAGACGAAGATCGCAATTACGCGCATGACGTGTGTCCCCCTCGCGGCGCTAATACTACCCGGAAACCCGGGAATGCTCCCTAGTCCGTCTGTCCCCTCGTCCCCTTCGCGTGCTCGTGGAAAAACGCGACGATCTTGCCCGACGTCGGCCGCGGATACTCGTGTCCACCCGCGTGAATCCAGGTCATCACGGGCGCGGCCGTCCCGGCGCCGTACAACGTGCAGCCGTCGCCGCACGATTTCCCGCTGCCCTCGACGCCGTTGACCCGCGTCGCGATGCCCATGGCCTGGCGCTGATCCGCGAAGGCGACCTGCGCGTCGCGCGCGCCGCCGATGACGAGGATGGGCCGTGGATCTTTCGGCATCGCGGCCGCGCGGATGCGTCCTGCGACCGGCGCGAACGCGGCGAACACATTCGGCCGCGTCGCCCAGAGCAGGTAGGTGAAGTGCGCGCCGTTGGAGAACCCGGTCGCGTAGATGCGGTTCTCGTCGACGTTGTATTTCGCCTTCAGCGCGGCCAGTGCGGCGTCAACCAGTTTCAGGTCGCGGTCGCCGTACTCCCCGGGCTCCACCTGCCACCCGGCATAGCCGTCCCGGCTCGGCAGGCCCTGGAAGTACACGACGATCGCGTCGGGCCATGCGGTCTGGAGGCCGACGAACTGGAAGTTCTCCGCGTCGTCGCCGTGGCCGTGAAAGGAGAAGATCAGCGGCAGCTTGCCCGCCGGCGGCGACTTGGGGGCATAGATGATGGCGAACCGCTCGACGCCGTCGACCGTCCAGCTGATGGTCGCCGCCGCGGCCAGGCGCGCGCACAGCACGAACGCCAGCGCGACGACCGCAACGCGAACAATCCTGAGCGCCACGTTTACCTCCGTTGCTGCGCGGCCGGCGGTGCAGCCGGACCGACGGGATTGGGACGAACTATTACCTGCCCGCGGGCGGCGCGTTCTGCGGCGCGCCGGCGCCGCCGCCACGCCCCTGTCCCGTCAGCGTCGGCCTGGCGGGAAACGCCTCCGGATGCTCCGCCTGCATGTTCGAGTAGATCGCGGTGTAGCGCATGCCGTTGCCGTTCCGGTCGACGTAGCCGAGCGACTGCTGGAACAACGCCGGCGGCGGATAGCCCTTCGGCACGCTCCCTTCGAGGATGTAGAGGCGATCGGTGTGCATCGCGATGAACGCGAAGGTACGCGAGCCGTCGGGGTTCAACAGCGACAGCTCGTGGCCGGAGACCAGGTCCTGCCACGCGAACGCCAGGTGCGTGACTTTCGCGTTGCGCTGGACGAACTGATAGGTCGCATGGAGCGTCGCGCCAGCCATGTCTTCTTTCCAGTAGCCGCGGCCGGCCAGCGTCAACCCGCACGAGCGCTCGTCGGGAAAATCCGTCGGGCACGTCAACTTGGCTTTCTCGTCCAGGAGCCTCGGCGCCTCGCGATAATCGACGACCGTCACCGAATACTTCTCCGGCCCTTTCGACACGGTGTACACCCGCGCGGGAAGGTCGGCGCCATATTCCGACTTGTAGGTCGTCTGGGTCACCGCCGGCGTGCCAGGGAAATCGACCTTGAAGCCATCTTCGTTGTTCGTGTAGAGCGCCCACTCCTGCGCGAACGCGGGGCCGCACACACCGAGAACGGACGCCAGAAGCAAAGCGGTGACGCGCATGTTCAGTTTCCTCCCGAAGCGGGAATAGTGACAGAAATCGGTGGGCCGGCGCCAGCATCGGGCATCCTCAGCAGCCCGGGACGTTTTAGATCTTTTGATGAATGTAGTGCGGCTCAGGATCCGAACGAGCGATCGAACAGTCCGTCGATGGCCTTCCTTCCATTGTCCTGGACTGTCCTCGTGCCCGTGCCGGTGAAGTGCGGGTGCGTGATGACGGGCAGCTTCGCCGCGGTCAACGTCTCCCACTCGGACCCTGTCCAGCGGCCCCAACGGTCGGCCGTCTGGTCGAACACGAACAGCGGCTTGTTACAGAGCTTGGCGAACTCGGCGCCCCATCCGGTTCCGCCGCGGACGGTCCCGTCGTCCTGGATGGCGCCGATGACGTAGATTTCCTGCCCGTTGTTGACCTGGTACCACAGGGTCTGCAGCACGCGGCGCAGCGTCGGACTCTCGGTATAGCGGCGGTGCATCAACCGCGACACGTACTCGAGGCTGACGTCGCCGGCGAGCAGTTCCTCGTGGTTCAGCATGCGGACGCCGCGGTGGCGATCGATGTTGTGCCCATCGAAGGTGAAGTTCACCTCCTCGACGCCGTGACGCTCGGCGCATGCGCCAAACGCCGCCTCGGCGCCTGGCGCGCCGCCGCTGAACAGGATGCAGTCGACTGCTCTCATCGTGGAAACATAGTACTCGCGTAGCATCGAATCGCGAGTGGCGGAAACCTCAACCATCTACAACTTCTCGATCGATCTGTCCGACATGGATCGAGGCGTCTACGAGACGCTCGAGCTTCGCGTCGCCCGGCATCCGTCGGAGACGGCGGAATACATGATCGTCCGCGTTCTGGCGTACTGCCTCGAATACCAGGAAGGCATCACGCTCACCGAGGGCGTGTCATCGGGTGACGAGCCCGCCCTGCTCGTGCGTGACCTGACCGGGCGGGTGACCGCGTGGATCGAAGTCGGGATGCCCGACGCCGCGCGCCTGCACCGCGGCAGCAAGCACGCCGGGCGCGTGGCCGTCTATACGCACCGCGACGCGCGGCAGCTCCTCGCGCAACTGTCCGGGGAGAAAATCCATCGCGCGGGCGACATCCCGATCCGCGCCTTCGATCGCGGGACGATCTCCGAGATCGCCGCCGCCATCGACCGGCGAACGTCATTCTCGCTGTCGGTCACGCACGGCGAGCTCTACATCGCGCTCGGCGAGCGGACGTTCACGCTGCCGATGGTCGAGCATCGTGTTACCGGTGCACCGCCTTCCAGTCTTCGATGAAGTGTTCGACGTATTCCCGGATGGTGCCGCGCACGCTCGCGAGATTGTTCCCCGGCACCACCATCACGGTGCGCGCGTCCCACGTCATCGCGTCGACGATATTGGACGAGGTGACGGGCGAGCGGAGCGTTTGCCGCATCTGCACCTGCAACGCGATGGCGTAGAGATTCTGGCCGCCAAGCCTGACGGCGTTCACGTCCACGTAGAGGTACGGCTTGGCCTCGCTCGGGTTCTCGTTCTGTGACGCGTAGACGGCGACACCGGCCGCGCGAAGGCGCTCGACGACATCCGTGCGAATCGTCGCGCCCGCCAATCCGTCACGTTCGAGCTCAGGCTCGAGTTGCTCGATGGCCACCTCCACGCCCGGCAGACCACGGAGCGTGTCGCGTCCCGTGGTGATGAACATCTGCGCGGAGGCGTCTACAGCGAGGCCCGTGAGCAGAACCAGCAGCGCGACGATCGTTGTGTACGTACGCGTGAACGGCATTCTCATTCCTCGAAACTTGTGTATAGTCTGCCATCCATGAACATGCCTGTCAGCCGCCGCGTGTTTCTCTCGAGCCTCACCGCGGCCGGCGCGGCCGCGCTCGTTCCTGATGTGCTGCATGGTCAGCAGGCACCGCTGCCGCCGCCAACGCCGGGCCGGCGGATCATCGACGTCCACTATCACTACGCATCGCCGATGTATCGCGAGGTGCTGCGTCCGATGGGCACCGGGCAGACCCCGATCATCGAATGGAACGACGTCAAGGCGGTGGAAGACATGGACCGCTATGGCGTCGCGGTCTCGATGCTGTCGATCAGCGAGCCGGGCGTTCACTTCGGCGACGACGCGAAGGCACGCGCGCTGGCGAGGGATTGCAACGAGTACGGCGTCACGCTGATGCAGAAGTACCGCGGCCGCTTCGGGCTGTTCGCCATCCTGCCGCTGCCCGACGTGGACGGCTCGCTGAAGGAGATCGAGTACGCCTTCGACACGCTGAAGGCGGACGGCGTCACCTTCATGAGCAGCTACCCGTACCCGGGCAAGTACCAGGGCAACAAGTATCTGGGCGATCCGCTCTTCACGCCGGTGATGGAGGAGCTCAATCGCCGCAGGGCGGTCGCCTACACGCATCCGTTCCGCGCCGAGCCGATGTACAACCTGCTGCCGGACCGGCGCGCGATGGGCATCACGCTGTCGACCGACACGACGATCACGCTGCAGAGCGTGCTCGACAACAACATCGCCTCCAGGTTCCCGAACATCCGTTTCATCTGGTCGCACGGCGGCGGGACGATGCCATATTTGACGGGACGGATGGGCATCGGCCTCGGGCCCGATGGAAAGCCGAACGCGAGGATGGCCGCCATCCTCAGCTTCTATTACGACACCGCGCAGGCCTTCAACGGCTTCACGCTCGACGGATTCACGAAGCTGATTCCGAACGCGCACATCCTGTTCGGCAGCGACTATCTCGGCAACGCGGGAAGCGCGGGCAACGTGGTGCGGGGGCTCGAGACCTACAACGGGTTCACGCCGGCGCAACTGCGCGCGGTCGAGCGCGACAACGCGCTGGAATTGTTCCCGCGGCTGCGGGCCAGTTGATCGTTGGCCGTGGGTCGCTGGCCGTTGGTCGTTCGTAGGTGGTTCACGTGAAACGTGTGCTGAAGATCGCCCTGCTGCTCGTCGCCCTGCTCATCGTCGCCGTGGTCGCGCTCCTGGCGGTGACCTTCATGGGCCGCCAGTCGATCACCGACGGCGCCGAGGCGAGCGGCCTTCGCATCGTCAAGGACGGGATCGTCAGCGTCGGCGTCATCCCGATATCCGAGCGCGAGATCGCGCTCGTCGACGCCGGCAACGACAAGGAGGCCAAGGCGATCATGGCCGAGCTCTCCCGCCGGCATCTCGGTCCTGACGCGGTGACGACGATCCTGATCACGCACGGTCATCCCGATCACACCGGCGGCGTGGCCATGTTTCCGAAGGCGCAGGTGATCTCGCTCGACGCCGAGAAGCCGCTCGTCGAAGGGCGTGTGGGGGCGAAAGGTCCGCTGACGCGTCTCTTCCCCGTCAGCCCGACCGGCATTACGGTCAGCAAGACCGTTGCCGACGGCGACACGTTGATGCTCGGGCCGCACCGCGTGCGCGTGTTCGCCGTGCCCGGGCACACGCAGGGAAGCGCCGCCTATCTCGTGGACGATGTGCTGTTCATGGGGGACGCGGCGGACACGAAAAGCGACGGCACGGTGATTGGCGCGCCGTGGGTCTTCAGCGACAGTCAGCCGCAGGACCGCGCGTCGCTCGTCGCGCTCGACGAGCGATTGGCGCGCGACAACGTGCCGGTGAAGGTCATCGCGTTCGCGCATTCCGGCCTGCTCGCGAACGGCCGCGCACCGCTGGACACCTACGCGGCCGGCGCCAAATGAGCGCGCGGCCATCCCAGGCCGTTTACGCCTCTACGGTTTGCGCTCGACGCGCAGCACGGGATAGAGATTGAGTCGATCGTCCCAGGACGGGTGCCGGCGATAGAAGAACTGTAGTCGCGCAGCGGGACTCCTGGCGAACTCCGGATCCTCGCGCAACCGGCGCTCGAACTCCTGCTTTGCATGCGGATCGGTCTTCAGCATTTCCACGCCGAGCGCGTCGGCCACGTACGGCTCCATGTATTCCTTGGGCTCGAATGCGGCGTTGAAGAATCCCCAGCTGACCAGCGAATCGGGTCCGCGCGGCTCGAGCAGCGTCAGAACGAGCTGGGATTTCGCCTGAGCGATGGGAACGAACAGCGAGCCGGCCGCCACGGCGCGCCGTTCGGGAGTCCATTCGCCCTCAACCGAGCGGATGGCGTGCCCCTCGAACGTTGCCGGCGCGAGCGTCGCCTTCGTTGCGCGAAACACCTCGACGTCGAGCGCACCGTTGCCCGAGGCCAGGACCCGGCTCGCGATGCCATGCAGCGCCAGCTTCTCGCCAACCCACGACGCATCCGCGGCGGGGACGATGTAGCCGCCGCGCGGCGCGACGACGGAGATCGATGGGCGTACTTCGTCGCGCAGCGGCACGTGCCAGACCTGCGGCTTCGTCGTGTCGTAGCGCGTGGCGAGACCGCCGGAGACGGCGGACGCCTGGCGCGTGTAGGCGTAGCCGCGGAAATCGATCGTCCTCACACGATCGGTGTTGGCGTAGGCCAGCGCCGCGCTCCTGCCGCCGATGCGGGCGGCCCGTTCGTCGGCGCCGCGCGCGGCCGCCAGCCACTCCGCGCCATGCGCGGCCGCCAGCTCCAGCATGGCGATCATCGCGTTGCGGGTGACGCGCACGCGGGTCGGATAGTCCTTCCACGAATGCGTCTCGACAAGAATGGCGAGGCGATTTCGCAGCGGCCAGTATCCGTCGGAGAAGCGAGCCTGCGAGACGGACACGGCGAACCCCGACGCCGGATCGTCCTGTGCGACGAAGTCCGGGTAGAAAGCGAGCGGCAGTGATCCCTGCGCCTCCAGGCGCCCGATCAGCTCGGTGCGGAGGCCGAGGCCGACCTTCCTCAGCTCGTCGTCGCCAGCGAGCGTGGGCCCGCCGGTGACGGAGACGTCGTGCTCGAACTGCGCGCCGTCGGTCACGTGCAGATCCGCGTACAGGATCGGATCCCACTGGCCGAGCAGGCGCAGCATCGCGCGCATCTCCGGCGCGTCCGCCTTCACGTAGTCGCGATTGAGGTTGAGGTTCTGCGCCGTCGTCCGCCAGCCCATCTCCTCGGGTCCGGTCTGGTTAGGCCGGTTCCACCGGCCGAAGCGCTCGTGACCGTCGACGTTGAAGACGGGAACGAAGACGAGCGTGACGCGCGCGAGCGCGCCTCCGGCGGCGGTGCCCTCGAGAGCCTGTCTCAGCGCGAGGAAGCCGGCGTCCTTGCCGTCGATCTCTCCCGCATGAATGCCGCCCTGCATCAGCACCACGGGGCGCCCGCGCTCGCGCGCCGCGGCCGGGTCGATCACGCCGTCACTCGACGCGACGAGCGCAAGCAGCGGCCGGTTTTCCGGCGAGCGTCCGAACTCGACGCAGCGGACCTGCGCGGGCCATGCCCGCTGGAACGCGGCGCAGAGCGCCTCGACCTCCTCGTAGCGTCCCGTTCGCGCAAATCCGGACTGCTCGGCCACCGTGACGAGGGTGGGAGCGGGCGTCGGAGTCCGGTCGCACGCCGGCACGACCAGGGCCGCCAGCAGCGCTGCTCGAAGTGGAGTGAGAGTCTTCATTGGCATAGGCTGACAAGTGGAATATGACCGCACATAACGATCGCACACGACGGATAGAGGTAGGCGGACCTGAAGGCCCGCCTCTGCGATCGGAAAGCCGTGACATCATGACGCCATGCGCGGCGTCGCAGTGCTCGCGGTCGTATTGCTGGCCGGTGTCGACAACCTCGAAACAAAAGCGTGCAGCTCGCAGAACTCGGCGCCGACCTCCTCCCAGGTCTTCTCCACGGACGATGGCGTCCGCTTCCGCGTCGAGGTGGTCGCCAAGGGGCTGGAGATACCGTGGTCCCTCGTGTTCATGCCCGACGGCCGGCTGCTCGTGCCCGAGCGGCACGGCCGCGTGCGCGTCATCGATACCGCGCGCGGTACGGCCGAGATCGCCTTGACGATCGACGATGTCTTTACGGATGGCGAAGCGGGCCTGCTCGGCCTCGCGCTCGATCCCGCGTTCACGTCGAACAGGCTCGTGTTTCTCTACTACACGGCCCGCACGTCCCGCGGCGGCGCCGCCAACCGTGTCGTGCGCTATCGGGAGTCGGGCGGGAGGCTCGGCGAGGCGGTGGTGCTCCTCGACGACATCCCCGCGAACACCATTCACGATGGTGGCAGGCTCCGCTTCGGACCTGACGGCCTGCTCTACATCACGACGGGCGATGCGGCGAACGAGGAGCTCGCGCAGGACGTCGCGTCGTACGCCGGAAAGATTCTTCGCCTCAACGCCGACGGCACGACACCGCGCGGCAATCCCTTCGGCTCACCCGTCTACTCGTACGGGCATCGGAACCCGCAGGGGCTCGACTGGCATCCAGCGACCGGCGATTTGTGGGCGGCGGAGCACGGTGCAACCGGCAACGACGAGATCAACGTCGTCGATGGTGGAGCGAACTACGGATGGCCGCGAATTCAGGGCAATCAGACGCTGCCAGCGATGCGTGCTCCGATCACGTTCTACAACCCCGCGGTTGCGCCAAGCGGGGCGTCCTTCTACCGCGGCCAGCGGTTCCCCCAGTTCGCGAACAACCTTTTCGTCGCCACGCTGCGAGGCACGCTGCTGCTGCGGCTTCGAATCGATCCGTCCGCACGCCGGCTGATTGGACAGGAGCGTCTGCTCGAGGGGCAGTTCGGACGCATCCGCGACGTCGTCACCGGGCCCGATGGCTACGTGTACTTCTGCACGAACAATCGCGACGGCCGGGGCGACCCGACCTCGGACGACGATCGCATCGCGCGTCTCGTGCCCGCGTCCTGACGGCGCTGACTATCACGACGGGCAGTACCCGGGCGCGGGCTGCCAGCTCTCGATGTCGATGTAGTTCACGCTGCCGACGGTGGGTGACGGCCGCCCGACGCTCACGCCTCCGCTGCCCGGTGTGACCCGCACACCACCTCCGACCGGGATGCCGGTCTCGTTGGACTGCCCCTTCTTCATCAGGCCGGTGATCTGGATCCTCTCGCCCTCGTGGGCCTTGATCTCGGCCAACAGCCTCTTCGGCGCGTTCATGCGGAGACGCGCGCCTTCGGGGATGTCCGCGCGTCCGAGCTGGTCTTCGGTGCGGGCCGCCGCGGTGAACACCGCGCCCTTGGCGCACCCGGGAACGGTGACGCGCATCGAGTCCTTCGGGACCTTCTTCGTTTCCTGTGCGAGGAGCGGGAGGCTCGAAACGACGAGTGCCAGGACAAGCGGCGTGACGATTCTCATGACGACCTCCCCCTCATTGTAAAATTTCCACGTTTCCCGTGGATCCCTCTTCCCTGCCGAGCCCACTCCTGGCCATGCGCGGCGTGTCGAAGCAGTTTGGCGGCACGCAGGCGCTCGTCGATGCAGGTATAGACGTCGGCGCGGGCGAAATCGTCGCGCTGCTCGGCGAGAACGGCGCCGGCAAGTCCACGCTCATCAAGATACTCGCGGGCGTTTATCCCCTCGACGCGGGCACGATCAGCTACCGCGGCCGTGACGCGGCCGGCGCCGCCGCCTTGCGCCGGCTGCCGATTGCCTTCATCCACCAGGACCTGGGATTGATCGAGTGGATGACGGTGGCCGAGAACATCTCGCTGATGCTCGGCTTTCCGCGCCGGCTCGGGCTGATCGACTGGAACGCGACGCGCAGCCGCGCCGAGCGGGCGCTGGAGGCGCTTGGCGCCGGCATCGATCCCGACGTCCGCGTCCACGGCCTGACGCGCACGGAGAAGTCGCTCGTCGTCATCGCCCGCGCGCTCGCCGCCGACGCCGAAGTGCTCGTGCTCGACGAACCGACCGCCAGCCTTCCCGCCGACGAGGTGACGCGGCTCTTCACGGCGCTCCGGCGGCTGCGCGCGCGCGGCGTCGGGATGATCTACGTCTCGCACCGGCTGGACGAGGTGTTCGAGATCGCCGATCGCATGGTGATCCTGCGCGACGGCCGGGTGGTGTGCGAGCGCCCGGTGAGAGACACGACCCCCGAACAGTGCATCCTCCTGATCGTCGGGCGCGAGCCGTCGCAGGTGTTCCGCAGGCCAACGCGGCACGAGGGGCCGGCGCGCCTGGTCTTCGATCGCGTCACGACCGATTGCGCAGGCCCGCTCGACTGCCGCATGCGGGCCGGCGAGGTCGTCGGCCTCGTCGGGCTGCGCGGCGCGGGACAAGAGAGCATGGGCCGCGCGCTCTTTGGCCTCTCGCCGATCGGCGGCGGCAGCATCGTGCTCGACGGCGAGGCCGTCGCGCCCTCGTCGCCGCGCGACGCAATCGCACGCGGGATCAACCTGGTCTGCGCGGATCGCATGGCGGAATCGATCGTTCCCGGCCTCTCGATCCGCGAGAACCTGTTCCTGAACCCGGTCGCGGCGGGCCGCACCCTCACCTCGTACCTCGATCCCTCGGACGAGTCGCAGGCGGCGTGCGCGCTTGGTGAACGCATCGGGCTGAAGCCGAACGACCCGTCGATCCCGATCGACTGGCTGTCGGGCGGCAACCAGCAGAAGGTCGTCGTCGGCCGGTGGCTGAACCTGGAGGGGAGAATCTACGTGTTCGAGGATCCGACCGCGGGGGTGGACGTCGGCGCGAAGGCGGAAATCTACCGGCTGTTCGACGTCGCGCTCGAACGGGGCGCCACGATCCTGATCGTCTCCACCGACTTCGAAGAGGTCGCCAAGGTCTGCCACCGCGCGCTCGTCTTCGATCGCGGGCAGGTGGTGGCGGAATTCAGCGGCGACGACCTGTGCGTCGAGAACCTGCTCGCCGCCGCGTCGGCGACCGTCCAGAAGGTCCGCCTGAAGGCAGAGCCCACGAGCGATGCAATCACTGAAATCTAGCGCGCTCGAACCAACGCGCCCGGAGCTGGCCGGGCTCAGCCGCGGACAGATCATCGTGCGCCTGCTGCCGATCTACGGCCTGCCGATCCTCACCGTCGTGCTGATCGCGTTCTTCTCGCTCCTGCTGCCCGCGTCGTTTCCGACGGCCATCAACGCGCGATCGATCCTCAGCGACAAGGCGATCATCGCGCTGCTTTCGCTCGCCGCGATGGTGCCGATGATGGCCGGCCGCATCGACCTCACGGTCGGCTTCGGCATCGTGATGTGGCACATCCTCGCCATCAGCCTGCAGGTGAAATACGGCATCCCGTGGCCGGTCGCCTGCCTCGCCGTCATCGCGTGCGCCGGCATCGCGGGGCTGATCAACGGGATGCTGGTCGAGGTCGCGCAGATCGATTCGTTCATCGCCACGCTCGGGACCGGCACCATCCTCTACGCGCTGGCGCTCTGGCACACCGAGGGGCGCCAGGTCATCGGCGTGCTCGCCGAGGGGTTCGTCGACATCAACGGGATATCGGTCTTCGGCATTCCCATACCGGCGATCTACGCGATGGTGCTTGCGCTGGTGCTCTGGGTGATCACCGAGCGGATGCCGCTCGGCCGCCATCTCTACGCGATCGGCGCCAACGAGAAGGCCGCCGCGCTCAACGGCATCCCCGTCCGCGCGTACGTCATCGGCGTGTTCGTCGCGTCCGGGGTCCTCGTCGGCTTCACCGGCTGCGTGCTCGCCAGCAAGCTGCAGATCGGGCAGGCGAACGTCGGCCTCGACTACCTGCTGCCGGCGCTCGTCGGCACGTTCCTCGGCTCGACGACCATCCGCCCCGGCCGCGTCAACGTGTGGGGCACAATCGTCGGCGTGCTGATCCTCGCGGTCGGCATCTCAGGCATCCAGCAGCTCGGCGGCGCGTTCTTCGTCGAGCCGCTGTTCAACGGCGTCACGCTGCTCGTGTCGATCGCGCTCGCGGGGTTTGCCCAGCGGCGGCGATCGGCGACGACCCGCAAGCCGCCCGTAGAGGTTCCTCATGGCGTGTAGTCGATCGATTCGGGCGGCGGCGCTGCTCGCATTCCTCGCGGCCGGGTGCGGCGGTGGCACGAGCAACACCACGAGCACGAGCTCCACAGCGCCGGCCAGCGGCACGACGGACGCGGCGTACCTGCAGATGGCGAAGGACTACGTGGCGACGGTGACCGCGCCCGGCACGCCGTGGACGGGACCGACGACAGGTCCGGCGGCGCAGGGGAAGAAGCTGATCGTGTACGTGTCGTCCGACCAGCGGAACGGCGGGCCGCAAGGCGCCGGTGACGGCGCGCAGGATGCGGCGAACGTCATCGGCTGGGACTTCCGCATCCTCGACGGCCAGGGCTCGGTGCAGGGCCGTACGACCGCGCTCAACCAGGCGATTGCGCTCAAGCCGGCCGGCATCATCCTCGGCAACGTCGATACGTCCGAACAGGCGCCGGTGATCCGGAGAGCCGCGATGCTCGGCATCAAGATGGTCGGGTGGCACATCGGGCCGACTCCCGGTCCGGTGACCGACCCACCGGTGTTCACCAACGTCACCACCGACCCGCGCGAGGTCGCGAAGGCCGCCGCGCTCTACGCGGTCGTCGACTCCAACGGCACGGCGAACGTGATCCACTTCAAGGACAGCATCACGACGATCTCCACCGCGAAGACGAATGCCTCCGAGGAGGTGATCAAGGGGTGCGCCGGGTGCAGGGTGCTCGAGACCGAGGACACGCCGATGGGCGACCTGGCCAACCGCATGGCGAGCCTGACGACCTCGCTGCTGACGAAGTACGGCTCGCAGTGGACCTACGCGATTGCCGTCAACGACCTCTACTTCGACTTCTCGGCGCCGTCGCTGCAGTCGGCTGGCGTCAATCCGGCGAGCGGGTACCCGCGGCAGATTTCGTCGGGGGACGGATCGGTCACGGCGTTTCAGCGAATCCGCCAGAAGCGCTATCAGATCGGCACGGTCGCGGAGCCGCTGCACCTGCAGGGGTGGATGTGCATCGATGAACTGAACCGGGCGTTTGCGGGGCAGCCGCCGAGCGGGTTCGTCCCGCCGCCGCACCTGTTCATCGCATCGAACCTGGATCGCGACGGCGGACCGAACAACGTCTACGAGCCGGAGAACGGCTACAAGGACGTCTACAAGAAGATCTGGGGCAAGTAACTAGAACGTCACGCCCGCGCCAATCTGGAGCGAGTGCCCCTCGACGGTGGCCTCGTTCGAGAACTCCTTGAAGTACTTCACGTTCACCGAAACCTTCCGTTCGGGCAACACCACCCCCGCGGTGGCGCCGAGGGCGTTCACCTTGTACCGCACGTTGTCGGCAATCGCGAGCGACCGGCTCGAATCGGTCGTCTGATACTGACCGTACCCGACGAGCCCGACTTGCAGCAGCGTGTGCTTGTCGTGCGTCAGCGGCAGCATCTGCGTGACCGAATAGTCGATGTCGAAGGTCTGCCCGGGGTGCACGTCCGTCTCTTTCTGCGTCGTGTGGAATTCGTACACCTCGTACGCCGAGACGGCGGTCCCCTTGCTCGCCGTGAGGTACGCGGTCTGGCCGGCTGTCAGCAGGTTGCCCCAGTAGCCGCCGCCGGTGTTGTCGGTCCCTCCCGGATGGAACCGGCCGGTCGGCGCCATGAAGCCGTACCCCGCCTGGAGATCCGCGCGGGACTTCTTCCAGCCGAGCGTGAACGGAGAGAAGTACGAGTCGGCGAAGCCCGAGCCGCCGGCCAGCGCGCCGAACCTGACCGTCGTGAGCGACGTGTTGGCCACGGGAAGATCCGCCAGGGCCGCATACGTCCCACCGAGGATCGTCGTCTTGCTGACCCACAGGAAGATGTTCTGGTCCACGAGGACCGACGTCTTGCCGTTGAACGGCAGGCGGCCTCCGTCGGGTGTCTTCGCCTCGTCAAAGGAGTACGGCTGGAAGAGGGCTTGATACGACAGGCCCGCGCCCGGCAGGACGCCCGAGTTGGTCGCGTTCATCCCCGGCGTGTACAGCCCCCTGATCTGCGCGCGTGCCGGTGAGACCGACGTGATGAGACAGGCCGACGACACGGCCACGATGATTCCGATACGGCCAAGCGTGATGGTCATGTGATCCTCTGCCTCAGTTGCCCGTCGTCGCCACGGCGGCGCCGGGGTACTTCTCGAACATCTTGTCGAGCGCCTTGTTCATCTTGTCCGTGTTCTTCGTCGGCTTGTCGCTGGCGGTCGCGGTCGCGACGCCGCGCCACACCATCTTCTTGGTCTTCGCGTCGTACAGATCGACGATCATTGTGCCTTCCACGAAGGTCTCGACGGTCGCGCCGCCGAAGCCGCCGCCGAAGCCCCATGGGCCGTAGCCGAATCCATTGGCGATCAGTTCCTGCTTTTCCTTCGTCGTCACGTGCGTTGCGACGATCACGTCCGGGGCCGTGGTGTTCATCGCAAGGCCCTCTCCGGCCAGCTTGGCGTCAACCGCCGCATGCAAGCGCTGTTCGTTGAGCGCGTTGGGCGCCGGTGTTCCCGCGGTCCATGCGTACGTCTTGTAGGTGGCAAACGGCGCCGCCGGATCCGAGTCGGTGTTCACTTTCTGCGCGTGAACGATGGCGGTGGTCATCAGCACGGCGACCACCGCGGCAATTGTGTTTTTCATGCACGCCTCCATGGGGGGGCGCACGGAGCAAGGCACTTGCCGTCCACCGAGTGCGATGAATTTGCGCGATCGTTCGCCCGCGGTCACGATGGGCGGTGACGTGACGACGGGACCTTGGTGAGGGTGACGCGGAAACGCGCGGTCGAGGCCCCGGCCGCTTTCTTGCGTGATGCGGCTGCCGCGAGGTGTCCATCCGCACGTCTCCAGCGATCGTCGTGGTGGCCATATGCCTGCTCGGATCGACGGCCTCGGCGCAATCACCGCCGACCGTCGAGGAGCTGCTGCGCCTGATCGACGCGCAGCAGACGCTGATCGACGAACAGGGTCGTCGTCTCGACGCGCTCGAGAAACAGCTCCACGATCTCCGTAGCGATCAGGTCGCGGCGACAGCCACGGACGGCCAGCGGCCGCCGGTGACCGATACCGACGAGCGCGGGCAGCAGCCGGAGGCGCCGGCTGATGTCGTGGCAGGCGACTTCCCCGGCTCCTTCAGGATTCCCGGCAGCGACGCGGCGTTCAAGCTTGGCGGGCTGGTGCGTGTCAACTGGGTGACCACGCTGAACCCGCTGCTCGTGGACGATCGTTTCATCACGGCGGACATCCCTGTGGACGTGGCCAACGCGCCCGTCGGCGGGCGCGTGGACGTGATGGCTATTCCCAGCCGCTTCAACCTCGATCTCCGCACGCCCACGGGCGTTGGTTACGTTCGCGCCTACCTCGAAGCCGACTTTGCTGGCAGCGGCAACACGCTGCGCCTGCGGCACGCGTACGGACAGTGGCGGAACCTGCTGTTCGGACAAACCTGGTCGACGTTCGCGGACCCGGAGGCCGAACCGGATGGAATCGATTTCGAGGGGTTGAACGCCATCGTCCGCTTCCGGCAACCGCAGGTCCGCTGGACCTGGGCCACCACCGAACATGTGCGCGTCGCGCTCGCCCTCGAGAACCCGGACGTGGAGATCACCGGCCTCACGGCCGCGAACCAGCGTCCGGATGTCGTCGCGCGCATCCGGTGGCAGGCCGCGGACCAACAGCACCTGCAGGCCGCGGTGCTGCTTCGTCAGTTACGGGGGTTTCCCTCCAGCACCGCCGCCAACATCGTCGGCGCGGACGGATGGGGGGTGACGGCGAGCGGACGCTGGCCCTCGCCTCTTCGGCGCAAGCAGGACCGCATCCTCTTCCAGGTGAACCACGGCGCCGGCATCGGGCACTACGTCACCGACCTCACCGCGGCTGGCGGGCAGGACGGCGTCTACGATGCGGCGACCAACACGGTGCAGCCCCTGCGCGCCTTTTCCGGTTTTGTGGGCTACGAGCACTGGTGGACCGATCGCTTTCACTCGACCGTTACCACCGGCGGTGTGCTCGTCACGAACTCGGGCAGCCAGCCCGGCGATGCGTATCACCTGACGCGCCGCTACTCCACCAATGTCATGTGGTCGCCGATCCCGCGGCTCGATCTCGTCACCGAGTTCCTGACGGGCGTCCGCGTGAACAAGAACGACCATCGCGACCGCGCCAGTCAGATTCAGATCGGCAGCACGTTCCGCTTCTGACCAGGTCTCGACGCGGTCACGAAATTCCGTGAGCCCGCACGCCTCGCGCGCGCGAACCAGCGGATTTGCGGCGATTCGTCGACGGAAGACAGCTTGCACCATCGCCGCCCCGTGATGAAATCAGCCTTTGCTCTGTGCGCGGTGCTGACGGTGACAGGACTATCCGGCGCCGCGACCCTGTCCGCACAGCAGACGAGCGCGGACCCGGCGTCGGCCGGTGCGGCGCCGCAGTCCTCCCCGCCGCCCGAGACCGAGAGCAGCGCCGATCTCGCGAAGAAGCTCTCGAATCCGATCGCGGACCTGGTCAGCCTGCCCTTTCAATTCAACTGGGAGAACGGCATCGGGCCGCTCGACCTGACGCGCTACATCCTCAACATCCAGCCCGTCATGCCGTTCTCGCTGAACAAGAGCACGAACATGATCGTCCGCGTCATCGCGCCGATCGTGAGCCAACCAGCGCCTCCGGTTCCTGGCGGCGCCCCGGCGTCCGGCGTGAGCGACGTGCTCACGTCGTTCTTCTTCTCGCCGACCAAGAGTGCCCTCGTCTGGGGTATCGGACCAGTGGTCAGCGTGCCTTCGACCACGGTGCCGACGCTCGGCACGGAGAAATGGTCGGCGGGTCCGACCGCCGTCGTGCTGAAACAGGAGGGCGGACTGACGTACGGCGCGCTGGTCAACCAGGTCTGGTCGTTCGCCGGCAACGCCAGCCGCGAGGACGTCAGCCAGATGTTTCTCCAGCCGTTCGTTGCGTACACCACGCAGGGCGCGTGGACCTATACGGTGCAGTCGGAGTCGACGGCGAACTGGCAGATCGACGGTGACGGCCGGTGGAACGTCCCGCTCAACGTCCTCGTGGCCAAGCTGTCGACGTTCGGCACGTTCCCCGCCAGTTATCTGCTGGGCGGCGGCTACTTCGTCGTTCACCCCGACAACGGCGCGACGTGGAAGATTCGCGCCGCCATCACTATCCTGATGCCACGCAAGAAGTGAGGACCGACGCGATGAGACAACGCTTGATGTTCGTGATCCTGACGATCGTAGTTCTGGGCGTCGCGGCAGCCCAGGTGCGGCGCGCCTATTCCGTAGCGCACGCCCAGGCGGCGACACCCCCACAGGCGCCCTATCCAATCGATCGGACCGTGCTGCCCATCCGTGAGCCGGTATTTCCCGAGAGCACGATTCTCGATGCGCGCCAGGCAACGGCGCCGCCGCGGTTCGAGGTCAAGGCGCCGGCCAGCGCGCCGAACGTGCTCATCGTGCTGATCGACGACATGGGCTTCGGCCAGTCGAGCGCATTCGGCGGCCCCGTCCACATGCCGACGGTCGAGCGCCTCGCCAACGAAGGACTGCGCTACAACGAGTTCCACACCACGGCGCTCTGTTCGCCGACCCGCTCGGCGCTGCTGACGGGGCGCAACCACCACACGAACAACATCGGCTCGATCACGGAGACCGCGACCGCGTTTCCGGGGCAGACCGGACAGCGCCCCAACAGCGTCACGCCGCTCGCCGAGATGCTGCGGTTGAACGGGTACAGCACCGCGGCGTTCGGCAAGTCGCATGAAACCGCCGCGTGGGAGGTCAGTCCATCCGGTCCGACGGACCGCTGGCCGACGCGCTCGGGCTTCGACAAGTTCTACGGATTTCTCGGCGGAGAGACCAACCAGTGGGCGCCGCTCCTGTACGACGGCATGACGCAGGTGACGCTGCCGAAGGATCCCAACTATCACTTCATGACCGACATGACGAACCAGGCGATTCACTGGGTGCAGTACCAGAAGTCACTGACGCCCGACAAGCCGTTCTTCATGTACTTCGCGCCCGGCGCGACGCACGCGCCGCATCACGTGCCGAAGGAATGGATCGAGAAGTACAAGGGGAAGTTCGATCAGGGATGGGACGCGGTGCGCGCGGAAACGCTCGCGCGCCAGAAGAAGCTGGGCGTGGTGCCCGCGGATACGGTCCTCGCACCGAAGCCGGCGGCCATCAAGGACTGGGCGGCGCTGACGCCGGACGAGAAGAAGCTCTTCACCCACCAGATGGAGGTCTTCGCCGGCTTCGGCGAGTACGCGGACACGGAAGTCGGTCGCCTCGTCGAGGCCATCACGGATCTCGGTCAACTCGACAACACGCTCGTCTTCTACATCGTCGGCGACAACGGCGCGAGCGCCGAAGGCGGGATGAACGGCCTGTTCAACGAAGCGACCTATTTCAACGGCGTGCAGGAGAACGTCGCCGACATCCTCGAACACTACGACGAGCTTGGCGGACCGACGACCTATCCGCACTATGCGGCGGGCTGGGCGGTTGCCGGCGACACGCCGTTCACGTGGACCAAGCAGGTCGCGTCGAACTACGGCGGCACGCGCAACGGCATGGCGGTGCACTGGCCGAAGGGGATTACCGCCAGGGGTGAGATCCGCTCGCAGTGGCATCACGTCATCGACGTGGCGCCGACCATCCTCGAGGCGGCCGACCTGCCGCAGCCGACGAGCGTGGACGGGACGCCGCAGACGCCGATCGAAGGCGTGAGCATGGTCTACACGTTCGCGCATCGCGACGCGCCGAGCCGCCACACGACGCAGTACTTCGAGATCTTCGGCAACCGGGCGATCTACCACGACGGCTGGCTCGCCGGCACCGTCCACCGCGCGCCGTGGGAGTCGAAGGTGAGGGCCGCGCTCGACAAGGACACGTGGGAGCTCTACGACACGCGGAACGACTTCAGCCTCGTGCACAACGTCGCAGTGAGTCAGCCCGCGAAGCTGAAGGAACTTCAGGATCTTTTCATCAAAGAAGCCGAGAAGAACCACGTGCTGCCGCTCGACGACAGAACCCTCGAGCGGTTGAACGCGGCGCTCGTCGGGCGTCCCGATCTGATGGCCGGGCGCACGTCGCTGACGGTGCACCAGGGCATGACCGGCATGTCCGAGAATGCGTTCATCAACGTCAAGAACCGATCGCTCGCCATCACCGCCGACGTCGAGAGTCCGGCCACCGGCGCCAACGGCGTCATCCTCGCCCAGGCAGGGAGATTCGGTGGGTGGAGTCTCTACGTGAAGGACGGCAGGCCTGCCTACACCTACAACTGGATCGGGTTGCAGCAGTACACCGTGGCTGCCACACAGCCGTTGCCGGCGGGGAAAGCGACGGTTCGGGTCGACTTCGCGTACGACGGCAGCGGCATGGGCAAGGGAGGCACGGTGACGCTCTCGGTCAACGGCACGCAGGTCGCGACCGGCCGCATCGATCGCACGCAGTGCTGCATCTTCTCCGCCGATGAAGGCGCAGACGTCGGCGAGGACAGCGGGACGCCGGTCAGCAGCGCTTACACCTCGCCATTCGCCTTTACCGGAAAGATCGCGGGCGTCACGGTGACGCTGGCGCCGGCGCACGCGACACAGACGGACGGGCAATGAGAGCACTCGCGCGAATGCTGTGCGCGGTCGTCTTGGTCGCGACCGTTCATGCGCAGCCTACCGATCCGCTGCCCTCCTGGAACGTCGGCTCGATCAAACAGCGGATCGTCGGGTTCGTGGCGGCAGTCACCGATCCGGATGACAACGACTTCGTGCCGCCGGCCGAGCGGATCGCCGTGTTCGACAACGACGGGACGCTCTGGGCCGAGCAACCAATCTACGTGCAGTTCGCCTTCGCGCTCGACCGCGTGAAGGCGCTTGCCCCGTCGCATCCGGAGTGGACGACCACGCCGCCGTTCGACGCGGTGCTCAGGGGCGATCTGAAGACGCTCGCGGCGTCGGGCAACAAAGGCCTCGCCCAGATCATCATCGCGACGCACACCGGCATGACGACGACGGAGTTCAGCCGCACGGTGGCTGACTGGATCGAGCATGCGCAGCATCCGCGATTCAAGCGGCCGTACACCGACCTCGCGTATCAGCCCATGCTGGAGCTGATCGCGTACCTGCGGGACAACGACTTCAAGCCGTACATCGTGTCGGGCGGCACCGTCGAGTTCATGCGGCCGTGGAGCGAGCGCGTCTATGGGATTCCGCCCGAACAGGTGATCGGCACGACGTTCGTGACCACGTTTCACACCGAGCCGAACGGCGCCCCGGCGCTCCTCCGCGAGCCGAAGATCGATTTCGTGGACGACGGCCCGGGCAAGCCGGTGGCGATCCAGGCGCGCATCGGCCGCCAGCCGATCGTCGCGTTCGGCAACTCCGATGGCGACCAGCAGATGCTCGAGTGGACAGCCGCCGGTACCGGCCCCCGCTTTGTCGCGCTCGTTCACCACACCGACGCGCAGCGCGAATGGGCGTACGACCGGGCGTCGCACGTCGGGCATCTGGACAAGACGCTGGACGAGGCAATCGCGAACAACTGGACCGTCGTGGACATGAAGCGGGACTGGAATCGAGTGTTCGGGTTTGAAGGAGGGACAAGATGAGGCGGCCACGCAGGCGCCGGCTTGGGTGGCGGCGCATCGCGGTGGCGGCGATCGCCGTCGCCGCACTGTGGCTGGTGTGGACACGCGGCGCCGCGACCGCCCGCGGCGACGAGCCCGACGGCATGGTGTGGATTCCGGGTGGCGAGTTCTGGATGGGCGCGCGGGACGTGCCGGAACGCGACACCGTCGGCATGCTCGCCACGCGGGACGCGCGTCCGATCCACCGGGTGTACGTCGATGGGTTCTGGATGGACACGACGGTCGTGACCAACGCGGACTTCGCCCGATTCGCGGACGCCACCGGGTACGTCACGGTCGCGGAGCGGACGCCGCGCGCCGAAGATTTTCCGGGCGCACCGCCGGAAAACCTCGTCGCCGGATCCGTCGTGTTCGCACCGCCGGATCACCGGGTCCCGCTGAACAACTACCTGCAATGGTGGTCGTACGAGCCGGGGGCGAGCTGGCGGCATCCGGAAGGCCCGGGCAGCGACCTGAGAGGACGCGAGCGGTACCCCGTCGTGCAGGTTGCCTACGAAGACGCCGAGGCGTACGCGCGCTGGGCGCGCAAGCGGCTGCCGACGGAGGCGGAATGGGAACTCGCGGCGCGCGGCGGCTTGTCGGGCAAGCCGTACGTCTGGGGCGACGAGTTCCGGCCGGGCGGACGTTGGATGGCCAACACGCACCAGGGGCAGTTCCCGATGACCGACACCGGCGAGGATGCGCATGTCGGGCTCGCCGCTGTCGGCCTGTATCCGGCGAACGGCTACGGCCTGTACGACATGGCGGGCAACGTCTGGCAATGGGTGAGCGACTGGTACCGTCCGGACTACTACGCGCAACTCGCACGGCAAGGGACCCTGGCCCGCAATCCGCGCGGCCCGGCGTCCTCGTTCGACCCCGACGAGCCGTCACAGCCCAAGCGTGCGATGCGCGGCGGCTCGTTCCTCTGCACCGACCAGTACTGTTCCCGCTACATCGTCGGTACGCGCGGCAAGGGTGAAGTCAGCAGCGGCGCCAATCATCTTGGCTTCCGCTGCGTGAAGGATGCGCGCTGATCGAGCGGCTCCGTGACCTTCGTGAATGCCACGCAGCGGCTTTCGTGACTACGCTTTGGCGGGCGTGGCCGGCACGTTGAAGTACGCGGGCTCGTTGCCGGGATACCACTTGATGTTGCATCCCATGCTCGGCCGCTGACTCGCGGACGGTGCGCTGCCCGCGAGCACCGCATCGGCGGCCGCGCGCAGATCGGATCCCGTCACCGGCACGTTGTTCTTCGGCCGGCTGCCGTCGAACTGGCCCCGGTAGGCGAGCCGCCGGTTGCCGTCGAACAGGAAGAAGTCGGGTGTGCAGGCGGCCTTGAACGCCTTGGCGACCTTCTGGTCCTTGTCGAACAGGTACGGGAAGACGTAGCCGGCTTCCGTCGCCTCCTGCTTCATGCCTTCCGGGCCGTCTTCCGGAAATTCGTCGATGCTGTTGGACGCAATCGCGACCACCTCGAGGCCCCTGGCCTCGTATTCCTTCGCGAAGCGCGCGAACTCGGATCGGATGTGCTTCACGAACGGGCAATGCTTGCAGATGAAGGCGACGAGCAGCGCCTTGCTGCCCTTGACGTCGGCGTCCGTCACCGTTTTCCCGTTGAAGTCGGGCAGCGAGAACGGCGGCAGCGGCGTGCCGAGGTCGAGCATGGTCGATGGGGTTTCAGGCATTGAGACTCCTCGAGAGAGACAACCGCTAATTATAGGCCGCCGGGTCCGCCGCGCGATGGCGCCGGCCGCGGCGCGGAACCCGGCCTACTGGGTTTTGCCCGCCTGCTGCTCGGCGAACGTCGCCTTGAACATCGCTTCCTGGACGTCCGTCTCCAGGTTGCAGTTCGCCTTGTCGATGAACGGGTTCGGCCCGCCCGCCTTCAGCTTCGCGTACTTCTCCTGCATGCCGTACTGCGCGCCGTGGTCGCCGAGCGGCACGTCGCACGGCAACGCGCGCGCGACCTTGAACGTGCGCTCGAACTGGCGCGCGACCTCGGGAGAGATCGTCGCCCCGGCGCGATAGCTGCAGTGGAACACGACGTTGTAGTCCTTCCCTCCGTCGCGCACCACCGTCGTCCACGTCGTGCAGCCCGGCGTGTGGCCCGCGGTCAGGTGCGCCACCAGCTTCGTGCTGCCGAGCGTCACGGAATCGCCGTCGTGGATGATGCGGTCGATCGGATGTTCCCTGCCACCCGGCTTGATCGCCTTCAACGTGTCCACGTCCTCGGCCATCGCGACGACCTGCGCACCGGTGAGCTCCTTCACCTTCGCGTCGCCTTCCTGGTGGTCGCCGTGCGCATGGTTGCCAAGCAGGATCTTGATGTCGGAGAACTTGAAGCCGAGGTCGGCGACCGACTTCTGGATGACGGGCACGTTCCGCTCGTACGTGCTGTCGATCAGGATGTCCCCCTGCGGCGTCACGACGAGGAACGAGCTGAGCGTCTTCGTCCCGACGTAGTAGATGTTGCCGATGATCTTGTGCGGCGGAAACTGCGTCTCCTGATCCGCGGCGGAGCCCATGTTGCGCGCGAGGATCGATCGCGGCGTGTAGACCTGGCCGTGGACGGTGACCGACGGATGATCGGGCCCGCCGCCCTGGGCGAAGGCGGTTGCGGCACACATCGTGGCAACGAACGCGAAGCTGATAGATCGCATAGATCCTCCGATTAACGGGTCGACACCGGCGCGTTCATCGCGGCAAGCACCTTGCCGAAGAATTCGTTCTGCGACTTGTCGTCCTTGATCCAGCGGACGACGACGACGAGGTCGTGCTCCCAGTCGATGTAAATCACGTTGCTGCCGGCGCCGACGAACCGGACGCTCGACGCGGGGAGCGACGGCATCGGCTTCCGGTCGGTGTTGAGGTACCAGTTCGCGAAGCCGTAGTCCTTGTTGGCGGGGCCGGGCGTGCGCGCCATCTGGATCCACTTCTCCGACACGATCTGCCGGTCGTTCCACTTGCCGTTGCGCAGGAACAGGTAGCCGAAGCGCGCCATGTCCCACGCGTTGATGAACATGCCGCCGCCCCAGTGGCCGCCGCCGGAGACCGACTGCACCTTCCGGCCGTCGATGTCCACCCACGAGTTCTCGTAGCCGAACCAGCGCCACGTGCTCGAGGCGCCAATCGGCTCCATGATCTCCTCGCGCAGCACTTCGGGCAGCGGGCGGCGCCAGACCTGCAGCGCCGCGAGCGCGAGCACGTTCACGCGGACGTCGTTGTACTTGAAGTGCGTGCCCGGCTCGTACATCGGCCGGTTCGCCCACTCGGCCGGCTTGCCGACGGGCCGGTCGCCCCAGTCCGGCTTGCCCCACAGCGTCCCCGACCAGTCGCTCGACTGCCGCAGCAGGTGCTCCCACGTGATCGACTGGTTGTGCGGCGCCTCGAACAGATCGACGCCGAACGGCATGTAGTCGCGCGCCTTGTCGGTGATGTCGTGGATCAACCCCTTCTGCCACGCGAGCCCGACGACCGTGGTGAGGAAGGTCTTGGTGACGCTGTGCGTCATGTCCACCTTCTTCGTCTCACCCCACTCGGCGACGACGTAGCCGTGATGGATGACGAGGCCGTTGAGCGGCGCGCGGACGCTGTGCGGGCCGAGGATCGAATCGAATGGCTCGTTCGCCGCGAAGGACTGCTCATGGACGGCCGCCTGGTCGTGTGGCGCCGGATTGTCGCTGGCGATCGCGAACTTGATCGCCTCGTCGAGCTTCGCCGCGTCGAACCCCTCCTGCTGCGGCGTGTGCTTCTGCCAGTCGAAGCGGCCGGGGTAATACGGGGCGGTCTGCGCCGCCGCGCCCGACGCCAGCGCAACGAGCAGGGACGCGAGCGCGATGCGTTTGATCATGGGGGGATTCTAGCCCGGCCCGCGTCCTGGTGCGAGCAGCTCTCGTAAGATAGGCGTCATGAAACAGACGACACGTGCGTGCGCGGCGGTGATGACCTTTCTGTTGTGCGCGTGCGGGGCGGCAACAGCCTCGGCGCAGACGATTCAGCGGCTCACCGTGCCGGGCATCAACAACTTCTGGCGCGTGGACGACACCGTCTCGACCGGCGGCACGATCACCTCACGAGAGATGGCCGTGCCCGAGCTGAAACGCCGCGGCATCCGGACGGTGATCAACCTCGCCGGCGGCGCTGACGCGGACGCGGAGCGGACCGCTGTCGAGCAGGCGGGCCTGAAGTACTTCGTCTTCGCGATCGATCCGATGCGGCTCGACCCCGCGCCGATCGAGCCGTTCCTGAAGGCGGCGGCCGACCGCGCGAACTATCCGCTCTTCATCCACTCGGGCGCGGGCCATCGCGCGGCGATGGCGTGGATGATCAAGCGCGTGATGGTGGACGGCTGGACGATCGAGAAGGCGGGCATCGAGGCGGCGTCAGACGGGCTCGTGCTCGACAACGACATGGCGCCGGTCTGGTGGAAGTTCGCGCGCGACTATTTCAAGGCGCACGAGAAGTAGGGGTGTCAGACCTGATACCTGGACCACGCCTGACACCTGATACCTGATACCTGATACCTACCAGGCCGCTACGATTGCAACGCGGCTTTGTACAGAGCCACCAACTTGCCCCACGCGTGCTCGGCGTCGTCCATCTTGTAAATCGGCTTTCCCTCGGCGAGCGGCATGTCGCGGACGCACCAGCCGTGCAGCGCCGTTGGATACAGCTCGACCTCGACCGGCACCTTCGCCGCCTCGAACGCCTGCTTCAGCTTCACCTTCGCGTCCGGCTGCCGCATGTCGTCGTTGGATGCGACGCCGAAGTACATCCGCGCCCTGATCTTCGGCGCCAGCAGGTGCGGGCTCGTCGGCTGTTCGGTGACGAGGCCGCCGCCGTGGAACGACGCACCGGCACCCACGCGGTTGGGCACCGTCGCGGCCGTCTTGACGACGAGCGGGCCGCCCATGCAGTAGCCCTGCGTGCCGATCTTCTTCGCCTTGTCGACCTGCCGCTGCATGTCGAGCCACGCGATGAAGGCGGTCGCGTCGCGCTCCGCGGCGCCGGGCGCGTTGATCGATCCCATCAACGGCTGCAGCTTCGCCATGTCCGCCGGGTTCGCGAAGTTGAACTTCGACGGATCGTCGAACACAGGCGCCTTGGCCAGGCGATAGAACGGATTCGGCACGAGCACCGAGTAGCCTTCGCCGGCGATCCGCTTGCCGATGTCGCGCATCGCGGGACGAAGGCCGAACGCGTCGGGCCAGATCAGCACGGCCGGGTGGGCGCCGGTCGTCGGATGAATGAACGCGGCGTCGCAGGTGCCGTCCTGCGTCGTGATCGTCACGTTGTCCTCGACGACGGGCACGGCGGCCTCGGAGGCGCTGCCGGCCGCGAGCCCGAAGCCCGCCGCGACGGACAGCGTCACGAAGTCGCGCCGCGAGATGTCGGTTTTCTGATCCTGATCGTCAGCCATGAGGGCTCCTTTCAGAGTTCGACTGGAGTAGGACGTTGGTCGTAGGGGCCGACTGTAGCGGCCCTGGGAGAAGTCGCAGGTATTGGATTACGGACGCGACGGAAACGCAATGGCGCGATCTTCGTCGCACCCGGCGGGAAGCGAGGCATCCCTCGGCGGCACGTTGCCGACGTAGCAGCCAGGAATCATGTAGATCGTCGTCGGCGCGGGCGCCGGCACGTCGGGCGATGACGGAAGCTGCGCAACAAGGGCTGACGCGGCAGGGGCCGACGCGGCAGCGAGACGCTTCATCGCGCCCCGGTAGGTGATGAGCGCGCCGGCCGCAATCTGCACGTCGACGTGCAGCGTCTCGTAACCCTCGTCGCGAAGCTCGAGCGTGTGACCGCCGGCCTCGAGCGTCAAGTCACCGCCGAGGTCGCTCATCAGGCCGACGTAGTAGCCATCCACGTAGATTTGCGGGTCGCCGCCCGACTGCAGCGTGATGTGCAGGCGCCCCGTGGCGTGGTACTCCACGGGCGGCAGTGAAGGCGGACTCGGCACCGCCGTGCCCGGCAGCAGCGAGTCGGGGACGTACGGCCATCCGTATCCGAACGCGGGGACGAACACCAGCGCGCTGGGTGGAGCGTGCCGGCTTCCGCGGAAGCCGCCGCGCGGCGGCACGCGGTCACCCCGGAACGAGTTCAGGATCGACGGCGGCCGCGTGGGCGGCGACAACCCCATCGGCGGCAGCGGAAGCCCGATGCTCGGCAGAGGTAAACCGATCGAAGGCAGCGGGAGACCGATTGACGAGGTGGGCTGCTGAGCGTTCGATCGCTCATGTGACTGAGCGGCGGCCGTGCCTGCCCCGAGCCACGTCGAGGGGCCGGACACGACGATCAGGAGTGCAGCCGCGAGCACGGTTCGCATGGGAGGATCCTGCTATGACCATTATGCGGCTGGCGGCCGCCTTCGCAACAGCCCTCTTGCTCGGCGCTCCCGCTGCCGGGCAGTCGATTTTGTTCGAAAAGACGCTGAGCGACGCCTTGCGCCAACGCCCGGCGAACCAGCGGTGCGACGGGTGCGAGAACCGGCCCGGCGCCGTGCACCTCGTCGCCGACAGCCCGCTGCTCACCGACGCCTGGCTCGCGGGCCGTGAATTGCGCGGCCCGAACCCGGCCAACGCCGACAATAAGGCGGCGATCGCGGACTTCTGGTACGACGGCGTGTCGCGCCGCATCTTCACCCGGTCCGCCGTCTTCCATGAGGTGGACGATCCGGCCGACGTCCGGCTCGGACGGGCTCCCGGCACCTATCCCAACAACCCCGACTTCAGCATGCTGCTGGGCGAGGGAACGACCGTGGGACAGGTCGGGTTCGACAAGTGGACGCGCGACGGGTTCAGCGCCTACTTCGCGGCGATGCAGGGGACCGTGCGCGACGACCAGACAGGCTACCTGGTGTTCGCCACCGCGATGGGACGGCGGGGCATCACGCGCACCGGCTCGCGCTTCGCGCCCGACGATCTCGTGCGTCACGTTCGGCTGCACCCGTCGGGCCAGCTCGAGGTCGGGTTCGAGACGCCTGTCGAGGAGCGTGTGGATCCACTGCTCCTCGTGCGCGGCGCCGCGGCCACCGAAGGCGCGCTGCGCGTCGAGGGGACCGGTGGCAACGTCCCGCACGCGTGCACCGTGCGCAGCGCGATGGCGAGGGGGCGCGACTCGCGCGTCTCGTGCCAGCCGCTGGAGATTGCGATCAGCGGCGGAGGACGCTGCGAGAAAGGCGATCTAAAAGGATCGCGTCCGCTGCAGTCGGGCACGAGTCCGGATGGATGGGAGGTGAGTTGCGGACGATCCGCACAGCAGACCGCTTACGCGGTGTGCTGTGCGCAGTAGGTATCAGGTGTCAGGTATCAGGTGTCAGGCGTGGTCCAGGTGTCAGGTCTCACTGGCGCCCGCGACCACCCTGGCCGCCGTTGGCGGGCGCTCCGGGATCGGGCGGCGGCGGGCCTTGCGTTCCCTGTCCCGCGCCGCGGCGACCGAGCTTCGGCTCCGGCAGTTTGTCGAAGTAGTAGGTCCTGTAGCGGACCGACTTCCCTTCCGCATCGAGGAACTCGAGCGACTGCTGGAAGGCAATCGGCGCCGCCGCATTGCGCGCGACGGTGGCATCGGTCACGTACAGCCGGTTCTCGTGCAGGTAGATGCCGACGTAGGTCCGCGTCATGTCCGGGTTGATGACCGTGAGCTGCTGGCCCGTCACCAGGTTGATGTAGTGGAAGTTGTCGAACGTCAGCTTCACGCCCGGCTTCAGGCGATAGAGCTGCGAGGCGGCCCACTGGATCGATCCGAGAATGTCGATCTGCCAGTAGGCGGGCGCCGAGAAATCGTCCGTGTGGTGGTTGGCCATGTAAAGGGCCTCGGAGTCCGAGTAGTCCACCACGCGCATCGAATAGCGGTTCGGGCCATCCTGCCAGCGGTAAATCGTCTGCGGGAACTTCGAGTCGTACTCCGACGTCCAGCTGGATTTCTCCGCCGTCGGCTCGCCGGGCGCGTTGATCGCGAAGTGATCGTCCATGTTCTTGTACTCGATCCACTCTTTCTGCGCGAAGAGCGGACGGGCCACGAGCAGGACGCACGCCACGGCCACGAGTCGAAACGTTCGCATAGATCCAGTCCTCCACCCGCCGACGATGCGAGCCGGGTAATACTGGCAGAAATCCACGGTTGCCACAATGCAACCCGCCAGCATGCGTGGGGGCACGCGACGCGTAACCTTCGTTCCTGTCGCAGCCCTGGTCCAATCCCGACACCGTTGTGCGAATAGAGGATCGCGCGCCCGCGCGCCCGCGATTCGCGCTGCACATCGCGCGCTTTCGTTCGTGGTCCCCGATTTGCTATGCTCCGCGCCAACCATGCGCAGAACAACCGCTCTCGCCTCGCTCACCGCCGCGGCGGCGCTGTTCGCCGCCACGCCGTCGGTCGCCCATCATTCGGCCAACGCCGAATTCGATACCCAGAAGGAGATGACCATCACGGGCACGCTCACGAAGCTCGAGGTCGTGAACCCGCACTCGTGGTGGCACCTCGAGGTCAAGGGTGCCGACGGCAAGGTGACGCCGTGGAGGCTCGAGTCCAACAGCCCCGCCGGTCTGATCCGTCTCGGCGTGAAGGTGAAGACCGACGTGAAGGTCGGGGGCACCTACAGCTTCAGAATCTCGCCGGCATGGAAGGACCCCGAGGGCGAGAAGCTCGGATGGATGCGAGCGTTCACCATCAACGGCAAGGAGTACGTACTGACCGAGCTGTAGATCAGGGCTTGCCGACGGACAGCTGGTCGACCACGCTGGCCACGCCGTCGGTTTCGCGCGCGAGCTGCAGCGCGCGGGCGTGCTGACGCTGGTCGATCACGGTCCCGGTCAGCGTGACTCGCTGATCGTCGCTGCTGACGTGAATACGGGAACCGTCGAGCGTGTCGTCGAGCGTGATCTTCGACTTGACCTTCGCGGTCAGGCCGGCTTCCTCGATCCCTTCGCTCGCGCGCTCGGCGCCGACGGCAATCTTGTCGCCGATCTCCGCGCCGGCCGCGCGCGCTTTCTCGCGCGTCGTCTCCGCCTGCGCGCCTGACGTTCCAACCGGCCTGGTGGTAACAACCGGCTCGCTCGTCGCGCTCGACGAGCGCCCGCCGCCCCAGCGGTATCCGAAGAAGAACGCCGCCGCCGCGACGACGACGACCAGGATGAGCACGAATCGCAGAAGAGCTCTGAGCATGCGCGCCTCCTCGGAAAGAGGAAGCATCGGCCGTGCCGAGTCGGCGGCGCCGGAAGGTATCAGGTAACAGGTGTCAGGTTTCAGGCATGGTCCAGGTGTCAGGCTGATACCTGGACCACGCCTGACACCCGATACCTGACACCTGAAACCTGCCGAGCGACCTACCGAGCCGCCGTCGTTGCCGCCGGATACGCGGGCAACGTAACGTGATCGCCAAAGGTCGCTTTCAACCCCTCGATCGCGCAGTTCTCGTCGCCGCCGCCGCCCGCGCCGCCGCCGACGCCGACCACGCCGATCATCTGGCCATCGACGACAATCGGAAGCCCGCCGGCGTTGGTGAAGAAGTCGTATTGAGCAATCGTGCGATTCTGGCCTGCAGGATTGTTCCGGCCCTGCGCCGTGTAGACGGAGGTCGGCACGCGCGTCTTCAGCGAGGTCTCCGCCTTCATCAGCGCCGTGCGGATGTTGTTGAACACCTGGCCGTCCATCCGCTCCATGTGCACGAACTCGCCGAAGTTGTCCAGGATGTAGAGCGACATGCTGCCGTTCTTGCCCGCCGCGAAGTCGCGGCAGACCTTCGCGATCTTCTTCGCGGCGGCCAGCGAAATCTGGTTGCCGTCGAACACGTTCGACGACCCCTTGCCGCCGACCACCCATTCCGGGTTCGACACCGACGACTTCGGCGTCGTCGTCGTCGCGAAGCGCGGCACCGGCGCCGGGTTCGCGGGCTGGGCGTTGGGCGGATTCGCCACGTCTTCGACGAGCGGCGCGACGTTGGCGGCGCCGAGCACCTGCTGCATCGCCTTGTGGCCGCAGATCTCGTCGCTCCACACCGGCACGCGCGGCGCGGAGCCGCCGATGCCGATGACGCCGATCATCTGCTTGTTGATGACGACCGGCAGGCCGCCGGAGTTGGCGAACATGCCAAGCTGGATCCGCTGCAGTTCCGTATTCGGATTCTGCCGGACCTGGTTCATGACGACCTTGCTCGCGCCGCGCTGCGCCAGCGCGGTTCGCGCCTTCATCTCGGCCGTGATGATGTTCAGGTACCCCTGGCCGTCCATCCGGTCCACGTAGACGTGGTTGCCGTCGTTGTCGAGCACGTAGATGCTGATCGCGACGTTCTCGGCCGCGGCGAGCTTCTCGCACGTCTCGGCGATCCGCTCGGCGGTCGCGAGATTGATCGTGGTGAAGTCCTGGATCTGCTCGGCGGCCTTGCCGCTGACGACGAACTGCGACGGGACGTTCTGCGCCGACAGCGACGTGCCGAGCGCGACGGCTGCCGCCGCGATAGCCATTGCGGTGATGCGGACGTTCATGTGTGACTCCTCCCTGCCTGCGGCGGCATTGTGCTACCGCAGCGCGCTTCGCGCAAGTTGGAAGCCCAGGCGCGATGCGGGATCTCGAAGGAACGCATTATACGACGCGCGATCGGCTGGACGGCCTTCTCATGCTGCGCTGCCCGGTGTATACAAGGTGTCGCGTGAAGCCGTCACGTCGCGACTTCCTGCGCTCCTCGATCATGGTGCCTGGCTCCGCGGCCCTCGCTGCACAGCGCCGACGCACGGCGCCACCCCGCGTCGCGGTCGTCGGCGCCGGCGCATTCGGCGGGTGGACGGCCCTGTACCTGCGACGCGCGGGCGCCGAGGTCACGCTGCTCGACGCGTGGGGACCGGGCAACAGCCGGGCGAGCTCCGGCGGGGAGACACGCGTCATCCGCACGATCTACGGGCCCACACGCAAGTACGTGGAGATGGCGGCACGCGCGATGGCGCTCTGGCGCGAGTGGGATCGCACCGCCCGTGAGCCGTTCTACAGGCGGACCGGTGTGCTGTGGATGACAGGTGCCGACGACAGCTACGTGCGACAGTCGATCCCCTTCCTGCGTGAGCTTCGGATCGAGTACGAAGAGATCGATCCGGCCGCCGCCGCCCGTCGATGGCCGCAAATCAGCTTTGACGAAGTCGCGAAGGTCTATCTCGAACACGAGGGCGGGTATCTCGCAGCCAGGCACGCGTGCGACGCGGTCGTCCGCGAGCTCGTGCGGATCGGGGGCACCTACCGCCAGGCCGCCGTCGTCTCGGTCAGGCCGAACGGCGGGCGCCCGGACGTGCGACTGAGCGACGGCACGACGCTGTCCGCCGACCGGTTCGTGTTCGCCTGCGGGCCGTGGCTCGGGCGGCTCTTCCCGGACGTGATTGGCTCGCGCGTGCGGCCCACGAGGCAGGAGGTGTTCTACTTCGGCGCGCCCGCCGGCGACGATCGGTTCATCGAGCCCCGCATGCCCGTGTGGGCCGAGGTCGGCGAGCGGTTCGTCTACGGCATCCCCGGCAACCTGCATCGCGGGTTCAAGGCGGCGGACGACACGCGAGGGCCCGACTTCGATCCGACCGATGGCGACCGCAATCCCTCGCCCGATCTCGAGCGCGCGATGCGCGCGTTCCTGAGCCGCCGGTTTCCGGCGCTGAAGGACGCGCCGCTGCTGGGCGCGGAGGTGTGCCAGTACGAGAACAGTCCCGATGGGCACTTCATCATCGACCGTCATCCTGCGATGCCCGACCTCTGGATTGCAGGTGGCGGCAGCGGTCACGGGTTCAAAATGGGACCGGCCCTCGGAGAGATCCTGGCGCGGCAGGTTCGCGAAGACGCCTCACCCGATCCGTTCTTCGCGCTGGCGCGTCTCGAGGCAACGCAGCCCCGATAAGCGTTACTTAAGGAGGCTTCACATGACAGGCACGCGTCTCCCCTTCGTCATCGCGCTCGCGTCGGTCTCGCTTCTCTGTCTCTCCACCGCATCGGCCCGGGCGCAGACGGACGGTCGCCTCACCGGCGTCGTTCGCGACGTCACCGGCGCCGGGCTGCCGGGGGTCACCACCACGGCCACGAACCAGACGACCCGCGCGTCGCAGACGACCACGACCGACGGCAGCGGCAACTATGCGTTCACGCTGCCCGCGGGCGCCTACACGGTGAGCGCCACGCTCGTCGGCTTCCGGACCGCCACGCTGGCCGTCGAAGTCGGCAGCGGCGGCTCGAGGCAGCTCGATTTGTCGCTGCAGCCCGCGCTGAGCGAGGTCGTGACCGTCACGGCAACCAAGCGGGAAGAAACGCTCCTCGACGTGCCGTTCTCCGTCGTCGCGCCGACCGAAGAGATGCTGCGCGACCGCGGCGTGGAGAACCTCGAGGGCGTGGCGGCGAACGTCGGCGGGTTCACCGTGCAGAATCTCGGACCCGGCCAGAGCCAGGTCGCGATGCGCGGCGTGTCCGCCGGGCAGATCGTGCGCGACCAGCCGGGCGTCAAGGAGCAGGTCGGCGTCTACCTCGACGAGTCGGTCATCTCGCTGTCGCTGTTCACACCCGACATCGACCTGTTCGACGCCAATCGCGTCGAGGTGCTCCGCGGGCCGCAGGGCACGTTGTACGGCTCCGGGTCACTCTCGGGCACCGTCCGCTACATCACGAACCAGCCAGAGATGGGCGCGACGAAAGGGTTCGCCGAGCTCGGCGGCAGCGTGCTGAGCGGCAGCGGCGGGGGCGACGCCAAGTTCGGCTTCAACGTTCCGCTCGGCAACACGGCCGCTCTGCGGGTGGCGTCGTACTTCGATCGCACGCCCGGGTTCATGGAGGCCGTCCAGCCGAATCTCAGCGTGAAGAAGCACGTCAACGACGGCTTCCGCAGCGGCGTGCGCGCGGCCGTCCGGATCGCCCCGAACGACCGCCTGTCCGTGACGCCGCGCGTCATGTATCAGCGCGTGGACGCCAACGGGTGGAACCGGATCGACGTCTTCAACATCCTCGCCAACCCGTTCACGACGACGCGGCCGGCCGTCACGCTGGGAGAGCGCCGGCAGTTCACGCAGCTCGAGGAGAAGTTCACCGACGACTTCGCGCTCGGCGACGTGAACATCAACTACAACTTCGGCAACATCGCGCTGACGTCGATCACGTCGTACACCTATCGCGACGTCCTCGTGGTTCGCGACGCCACCGCGCTGACGGCGAGCATCACCGGCGGCAGCATCGGCCTGCCGCCGAGAGTCTACTCGCTCGACGCACCGCTCAACGACGCGACCACCGCGAAGGTCTGGACGCAGGAGGTGCGCGTGGCCGGGCGCACCCGTCCCTGGGTGGCCGGCGGCTTCTTCAGCCACACGAACCGCGACTACGGCCAGGACCTCCCGGTGAAGGGTTTCGAGGACCTGTCCGGCATCCCGACGCGCGGCCTCAGGGCGCCGAAGGACAGCCTGTTCTTCTCCGACCTCGGCTACACGCTGAACCAGGTCGCGCTCTTCGGCGAGGGGACGGCGTCGCTCACGGACCGCTTCAAGCTGACGGGCGGCCTGCGCTACTACCACTTCAACGAGGACAAGCAGCAGATCTTCGACGGCATCTTCGGCAACGACGACAACGGCACGAAGCTGGTGTCGCAGCCCGGCTCGACGAAGGCCGACGGCGTGGCGCCGCGCGTGATCGCGACCTTCGTGCTCTCCGACGCGACCAACCTGAACGCGCAGGTCTCGCGCGGCTTCCGCCTCGGCGGGATCAACGATCCGCTGAACGTCCCGCTGTGCACGCCGCAGGACCTGGTGACCTTCGGCGGACGGGAGACGTGGAAGGACGAGACGGCGTGGAACTACGAGGTCGGCGTGAAGTCGAGGGTGCTGAACGGAACGGGCGCCGTTGGCGTCTCGGCGTTCTACATGGACATCCACGACCTGCAGGCGACGGTCACCGCGGGGTCGTGCTCCTCCCGCGTCATCTTCAACGTGCCGAAGGCCCGGAGCCGGGGGTTCGAGATCGAGTTCGACGAGGCGCCGAACCGCCACGTCGATTTCGCCGTGTCCGGCAGCTTCAACGACTCCGAGCTCCGCTCGACGCTGACGTCGACGGCACCCAGCGGCGCCGTGAGCGTGGTGTCCGGCATCGAGAAGGGGCGCCGGCTGCCGACCGTTCCGCGGGGGCAGCTCGCGGCGGCGGCGACCTTCCAGTGGGACGTGACGCCGCTCGCGATCGCGTATGTCACGCCGACCTACCAGCACGTCGGGTCGCGGTACACGCAGGTCGGCGACCAGGATCTCGGCACGCTCAACCTGCTGTCGTTCGGCGCGAGCACGATTGGCGCGCCGCTGACCGCGACGACCTTCAGGTACGACCCGCTGCTGCCGGCGTACGACCTGCTGAACCTGCGCGTCGGGCTGCGCCGGAACCGGTGGGATATCTCGGCCTACGTGAACAACGTGACCGACGAGCGCGCGCTGCTGTCGCTCGATCAGGAACGCGGCACGCGCGCGCGCATCGGCTATCTCACGAACCAGCCGCGCACGTTCGGCATCGCGACGCGCGTGGACTTCTAGAGGCGCTCACGGGAGCCCGAGCGCGATCCATTCCGGGGCGTGCTGGCCGTCTCCGACGGCCAGCACGATGTACTGCTTGCCCTGCGCCAGGTAGGTGATCGGCGCGCCCGTCGTCCCGGCCGGCAGCTCGGTTCGCCACAGCGTCGCGCCCGTCGCCTTGTCGAGCGCCTTGAAGCCGTTCCCTCCGTAGCCGGGCGAAATCGTGGCCGGCATCCCCGCGGGGAGCCGCGGTCCGTTTCCGGCCATCGCGGGCGAGCCTTCGCCGATGAACAGCAGCGTTCTGGTCACGAGCGGCGCGCTGCGCCCCGGGTTGCCGAGCGGCGGCAGGTTGAGATGCTTGATTGCCGGGTTATCGCGGGGACCGTCGCCGTTGGCCACCATCCAGCGATGTTCGCCGCGGTTCAAGTCGATCGCGGTGATGCGTCCGTAGGGCGGCTTGAACAGCGGAAGCCCGCGCGGCCCGCCGATCCATTGCCTGGTGCCCTTCGTGTAGCGCAGGTTCGTCTCCTTCGGATCGCCGGGGACGATGTCGGCGACAAACGGCGTCGTGATCGACGGGACGTAGAGCGTCGCGGTCTCCGGGTCGAACGCCGCGCCCTGCCAGTCGGCGCCGCCCACGGAGCCGGGCAGCTGGATCGTCCCCTTCTTGTCGTTCGGACCGGCACCTCGAATCGACGGCGGCGTGAACAGGGGACCGGTCACGTACTGCTTCGTGATGGCGATCGCTTCCGCGCGCAGCTCGGGCGTGAAGTCGATCAGGTTGTCGACGGTCGATCCCTGGCGATCGAACGCCGCCGGCCTGGTCGGGAAGGGCTGCGTCGGCGACGTGCGCTCGCCCGGCGTGGCCGATTGCGGGACCGGGCGCTCTTCGATCGGCCAGACCGGCTTGCCGGTGACGCGATCGAACACGTAGGCGAACGCCTGCTTCGTCACCTGCACGACGGCCTTGATCGGCCGTCCGTCGACGGTGATGTCCACGAGGATGGGCGCCGCCGGCGGATCGAAGTCCCACAGATCGTGGTGCGTGAGCTGGAAGTGCCAGACGCGTTCACCGGTCTCCGCCTTGACGCACACCAGGCTCTGGCCGAAGAGATTGTTGCCGAGGCGATGGCCGCCGTACATGTCGCTGGTCGGCGAAGTCACCGGCATGTAGACGTAGCCGAGGTCCTCGTCGGCGCTGAAGAGCGCCCACACGGGCGCCTGGCCGGTGTACTTGAACGAATCGTTCTCCCACGTCTCGACGCCGAACTCGCCCGCCTGCGGGATCGTGTGGAACTGCCAGCGAAGCTTCCCCGTACGAACGTCGTATGCGCGAACGTCGCCGCGCGGCTGCTCCATGCGCCCGGGCGCGTCGGTCATCGACGCGCCGATGACGGCCACGTCGCGGATGACGAGCGGGGCGCCGGTCCAGCGATAGTCGGTCATCAGCGGGCCGAGCCCCACCTTGAGGTCCACGCGGCCGCCGGTGCCGAAGTCCGGGTACGTCTTGCCGGTCTTCGCGTTGAGCGCGTAGAGGTATTCGCCGCGCTGCACGAGAATCCGCTCGTCGCCGGCGCCGCTCCAGTACGCGACGCCGCGCGTGCTGTCGCCCGCCAGTTCGGCCGGCGCGAACGGCTGCTGCACCCACCTCGTCTTGCCAGTCGCCGCGTCGAACGCCTCGACGAGTCCCACGCCGTTCGGCGCGTACAGCACGCCGTTGACCATCAGTGGCGTGGCGCGGAAGTTGGGCGGAACCTTCAGGGACGGATTCTTCGCCGTGAGCGTCGCGTCAACGGCGGGACGCCGCCACAGGATCTTCACGCCGGCGACGTTGCTCTTGTTGATCTGATCGAGCGGCGCGTACTTCGTGCTGCCGCTGTCGCCGTTGTAGCTGCGCCACTGGCCGTCCCTGGTGCCGTGCTGCGCCGCCACGGGCGACAGCGAGACGACCACAGCAATGGCGATTAATCCGAAGCATCGAAGCTGGCGCACGGGGCCTCCTTCTGAACTTATTTCGCCCGACCTTTATACCCCTCTGCGAGCATTGGGACCTTGTAGACTGCGCCGCGGGCAACGATGTACAGGATTTTCTTGTCGGGACCCGCAAAGGCCAGGTTGTTGGGATTCCTTGATACCGGAATCGTGCCCAGATGCCGGCCCTGTGGGCTGAAGACCTGAATACCCGCAGCAGTCGCAGCATACACGCGGCCTTGGCCGTCAACCGTGAGGCCGTCCCCGCCAAATCTGACATCCGGAGTGCCGTTCGGCCGGTGGGTCACGATTTCGTACCTGGCGAAGTCGCGATGATTCTTCAGGGTCCCGTCCGGCTGGACGTCAAGAGCCCAGAGATATTCGCCACCTTCCTTGGGGAGGTCGGCAATTGACAGTGTCGTCTTTGCCACTCTGCTTTGAGGGGCGACGTAAAGGACCTTCTCGTCCGGACTGAGTGCAATACCGTTTATCCGCTCGACGGGGTGCGCAAAGACCTTGATGACCTCCGCGCCCGGACGAGCGTAGAGGACCGTGCCGGATCCCGACAGTGTGAAATAGACGCCATCCTTCTTGTCGACCACCAGATCGTTGGGGCCCTCGAAGGGTGTGCCTTCGAAGCTATCGGCAAGAATCGTTTCGCTGCCCTTGGGCCAGATGACGCCGATCTTATTCGCGGGCGGGTGTTCCTTCAGCGTTGTAATCAGGCGGCCCTTCGAGTCGAAGCCCATGGCGCTCGCGCCGTCCGTATTGCTCAGAAATGTGGAAGCCCTTCCCTGGGGGTCGACCTTGCCGATGCGGCGCTCCATGTAATCCCAGTAGAGCAGAGTCCCGTCAGGCATTGCGACCGGGCCATCCGTGTGCTTCAACCCGTCGACGATGACGTGAACTCTCGTTCCGCCCTTGACCACGCCAGGAATATCCGGCGCGATCGTGTCGGTCGCCGGCGGCGGGAGCGGAACCGCGCCTTCCTGGCCGAACGCAGTGACCGCACAGAGAAGACCCAACACGACAATGAGTCTTGTCGTCGATTTCATATTCCCCCCTTGCAGATGGCGTTCGGTTCACATCCAGTACGGCTGCTCGGATTCGGGCGCAGCCGCCACCTCGAGGTGAATGGTCGTGTCACCCGCGACGTGGGTTGTGCTCGAGAGCAGGTCGTAACCGATCTTCCACGCGCACACCTCGTGGGTGCCGCCGGGCACCTCCACGCATGCGACCCCCGCTTCGTTAGTGGCGGCTCTGAACCCGCCCAGCCGCACCTCGACGCCACCGAGCGGAACGCCGCTTCCCTTCTCAATCACTTCGAGCGTCACGCGGTGCTCGGGCGGCCTGGAGGCGACGAAGCGAACAATCGACGTCGCGCGATCATGCGGCGGCTCCGGCGAGGTTGCCTCGACTGTCCACGAATGATCGCCTTCCCTGCCGGGCGCACTCACCTCGAGCTCCGCCCAGTAGAGTGCGTCGGTTGCCGGCCAGGGGACTGATCCCGCTTCCCCGGCGCCCACGCGTGCGCCCGTCTCGTCGTACACGTCAATGCGGGTGCCGGTCAGGTCGCAGCCGGACGGACAGGTGATGCCGGCCTTCAGCGTCGCTCGACGCCCTGCGATGACCGGCGACGGCACGTCCCACACGGCGAGGCTGATCTCGTGATTTTCCTCGTTCATCGGCGCGCAGATGCCGGGTCCGCTGCGCTCGGCACCGGGAAGCGCAGCGGAACCAGGCCTACATGTGGTTTCGGCAGCTCGGCATCGAAAAGCGCAGCGGGACCCGGCCTACAACTGACAACGCTACGTTCTGACGCGCGCCGCTTCACGCCCGGCGATGCGGCCGAACACCGTGACGCGCGGCAGGCCGTGCAGCGCGAAGCCGCCGGCGGACTCGCCCGCGCAGAAGAGTCCCGATATCGCCTGGCCGCGCACGTCGAGCACCTCGCATCGCGCGTTGATGCGGAGGCCCGCCAGCGCGTCGTGAAGAATCGGCGTCGCCCACGCCGCGTGGAACGGCGGCTTCTGGACCTTGAACATCAGGCCCGGTCTCCCGAACTCCGCATCCTTGCCGGCGTCAACGTACGAGTTGTATCTCGCGACCGCGTCCTCGAGCGCGCGCGGCGGCATCGGCGCGAGCTGATAGGGATTGGCGATCTTCCGCGCGAGCTCCGCGACGGTGCCGGCGCTGAAGAACCAGCCGTTCGGATCCACGTTCGGCGGCTTCGGATCCCACTCCTCGCGCGTCACCGCATCGGCGTCGAAGATGGCCCAGATCGGGCCGCCGCCGTTCAGCTTCTTGCTCTTCGCGTCGGGATCGTGCCTGCCGAGACACGCGTTGAGGAATCCATACGTGTCGTCCAGCTCGTTCCAGAACCGCTTGCCGAACTGGTTGACGCAGATCAGATCCTGGTAGCTCTTCACCGTCAGCCCCGCGCCGCCGACCTGCGGAAACATCGGGCTGCCCGGGTTCCACCGCAGGTTCTCGTAGCCGTACCGCGCGCCGATGTGCCGCGTCTTGGTCACCGAGCGGCCATGCTCGCTCGCGACGTTCGACGTCCCCCAGAGCGCCGCGCCGAGTCCCATCGCGAGCATTTCTCCGTCGGCGTTCTGCCTGCTCCACGGCTCGCCCGCGACCTGGTACTCCTCGGTCAGCCGCGGATCGAACATCCTGCGGTACGCGACGTTGCTGGTGAACCCGCCGGTGGCGATGATGAAGCCCTTTCTCGCCTCGATGTTGACCGGCTTGTTCTCGACGGTCGCCGCGATCCCCTGGACCCTCTGCGATCGATCGTCGCGGACGATGCGCGTGAGGCTGTGACGGAGCAGGATCTCGACGCCCTTCGCGCGGGCGCTCTTTTCGAGCGCGCGCACCAGCCCCGAGCCCGGGCTCCCGTTGATCGTGACCTTCAGGTCGTCCGAGTAGACCTTCGTGCGAAACAGCCGCGGCACCGTGCCCTCGTTGACGAGCGTCGGCATCACTTCCTCGAACTGGACGCCATTGTCCAGCAGGAAGTCGAAGGTCGCCGCGTTCTCGTCAGCCCATACGCGCACGAGATCGCGATCGCTGTAGCGCAGCTCGAGATTGTGGAAGTCGGTGTGATCGAGATACACCTGGTCGGCGGAATCGACGATGCCGAACTTCTTCTGCAGCCGCGTGCCGCCGCCGAGAGGAATGCGGCCGCCGCTCACCATCGCGTGGCCGCCGATGTCATGGTTCTGCTCGACGACGATCACGGACGCGCCCTGGTCGCGCGCCATGATGGCCGCGCACAGTCCCGATGCGCCGGCGCCCGCGATGACGACGTCCGCGGAGCGATCCCACTTCGTGACGCGCTGTGCCGCGGCCTCGTCCTGGCCCACGACCCCGACCAGCGCGGTCGCGCCGACGCCCAGCGCCCCCTTCGTGATGAACTTTCGCCGGCTTGCCCCGAGCTTCGTCGAGGGGCTCATTTCACCGTCACGTCCACGTCGTAGGTGGAAAACGTCTGGCCGTCGCTCGCGATGGCGCGCAGCCGATACGGGCCGGGGGCGGTGAAGCGCACTTTTGTTTCCAGCGTCGCGGGTTTCCCGTAGACACGCTGGCTCATGATGTCGGGCGTGAACTGCACCTTGCCCGCGCCGCGGTACACGATCCAGCGGACGCGCACCCCCTGCTGCAGGCGGCCCGTCGGATCCGGAATCGGTTTTGGATGCCCGTCGTCATTGGCCGTGACGCTCAACGCCAGCGTGTCGGACACGTTGACCGTTCGAACGGCGGTGCCGGTCATCACCGGCGGACGGTTGTCGTGATCGAGGTCGGTCTCGTTGTTGCCGTTGGTCATCAACGACGGATCGCGCGCGGCGTTCTTGGCGATGAGATCCTTGTCGACTTCCCACTCGGGCTGGAGCCACGCCTTGGCCTGGTTGGTCTTGCCGCGCGTGCTCAGCGTCCAGGTGACGCGCTGCTCCTTCGGCCAGTTGGCGGGGACGTCGATCTTGAAGACCCACCACTTCCGGTTCGGATAGAAATGCGTCGGCTGACCGCGATCGGCCGTGCCGCCGTCGAACGTGTTGTTCGGACCAACCGGAACGTCGAACTCTTCGTCGGCGTTCCGGTTGAAGTAGCCGAAGTAGAGCGAGTAGGTGCCGTCGGCGTTCTGCTCCCAGCCGTCGTAGGTCGGGCTGATGTCCTGCCCGCGGTCGTACGTCGTCTGGGCACGGGCCGTCCCGAGGAGAAGGAACGCGCAACACGACACCACGAGCACGCACACGCACGTCTTCATGGCTGTTCCCTTCCGTTCAGCGCGTGCTCGGCGACGCGTGAGCGCGCCGCGCGGTCATCTCCTTCTTCAGATCCTCGTCCGACATGAAATACCAGCTGATCCACGCCGACGCCATCTCGTCGATCGTCCGCTGGCCGTACGTAATCTGCGCGTCCGGGTCGGGGTTGAACGGGTTCGACGCCGTGTTGTTGTGCCACATGATCGAATGCAGCACCGTGCCCGCCGGCAGCAGCGGCGCCGTATCGTCGGCGTAGACGTAATTGAGGTGCCAGTTGAAGCGGAAGCTCGCGCAGGAGAGCGTTTCGACCTTGCCTGTCGGGTAGATCGCCTCGAGGCACTCGGCCTTCCCGCGGTTGTGCATGTGCGGCTGGAACGACAGCAGCCGCGCGGCCTTCTTCAGCGTGAGGTAGCCGTCCGACCGGATGTTGTCCGTGTGCGGACGAAGGTCGACCTCTCGCGCGCTCACCGTCGTCGAGTTGATCGCGTGGCTCGGGACGTAACCCCTCGGATAGAACTTGAGGCCGAGCGTCACGTTGGTCGGCGTGTCTTCCTTGCCGGTCGCATGCAGGTGCATCTGGAAGTTGATCTTCGTGCCCGCCTTGATCAGCCGGCCCGAGCCATCCGGGAAGATGTCGCCCTGCTTGCCGATGGCGTACTCGTTGAGGAACACGCCCTGCTCGCCCACTTCGAGCGGCACGTCGGCGTCATCGAGCTTGCCGCTGCCGAGCGTCGCATCGGTGGGCTCGACGATAGACGTGCGGATGTGATGGATGACCGTGAATCCCTTCGTCGGGATGATCTGCACACCCTTGATGTAGCGGTCCTCGGTGAGATGCGGATCCACCAGGATGTCAGGCCACCGGTCGGGCGCCTTCGCGGGGACGATGTAGTCCTTCGGCAAACTGACGACGACGTCGGGCTGACCGATCTGCCACGCCTCGGCCGCGGGGAACTGGCGCGGCGGCGCTGCAGCTTCAGAAGTGGAGGCACGCCTCGGGTTGGACCCGCAGCATACCTTCAAAGCAGTCATGGTGGTTCACAACGAAACTTCTACTGGGGTGACCAGCCAAATTTCTGAAGTTCGCCGCGCCATGAATAACGTCCATCACCCTGCGCTGCTGATGGTGGATACGATCTCTTCCCTCGCAAGCATCGACTATCGCCATGAGGAATGGGAAGTTGATGTCACGATTGGGGGGTCGCAAAAAGGCCTCATGCTTCCGCCCGGGCTGAGCTTCAATGCAATTTCTGAAAAGGCCCTTTCCGCAAACAAGCAGGCCAAACTGCCGCGCTCCTACTGGGACTGGCAAGAGATGCTGAAGTACAACCAAATGGGTTTCTTTCCTTACACCCCGGCCACGAATCTCCTCTACGGTTTGCGGGAAGCGCTCTTGATGTTGCACGAAGAAGGTTTGCCAAACGTGTTTCGCAGGCATGCACGGCACGCGGAAGCGGCGCGTGTGGCGGTACGCACCTGGGGATTGGAAATCGTCTGTGAAAACCCTCGCGAGTATTCGAACTCGGTAACAGTGGCCTTCATGCCGGAAGGTCACGACGCCGACCGGCTGCGAAATATCATCCTTGAGAATTTTGATATGTCGATCGGTGCCGGACTGTCCAAACTTACCGGCAAAGTATTTCGAATCGGACACCTCGGCGACTTCAACGATCTGATG
>Ga0137418_10000213_pt1 | contig 47538 bp, 26 predicted proteins | sample CZODoug3_1_2_16f_FD_122242 | JGI IMG/M metagenome (GOLD analysis project Ga0137418, IMG submission 122242) | Vadose zone soil fungal communities from Angelo Coast Range Reserve, California, USA - CZODoug3_1_2_16fungal (Hybrid Assembly) | ecosystem: Environmental > Terrestrial > Soil > Vadose...
TACTCAAAACCCATCTTGAAGGTGTGTTTGCTGTAAATCTTGGTGAAGTCGTCGGTGAACTGGATGGTGGAACTGACTTCGTCCGACGGCAGGAAGGCGTTACTGCCGAGGGTGGCCAGTCCCTGGATTCCGAAGGCGGGGAGGCCTCCATTTTCGTGCTGCTGCGGAATGCCGAGAATACCAAAGTCTGCCGGAATGCCATTCCCGCCCGTACCGGTCAGATTGTTGGCCTCCGGCGAAACTCGTGTCGTGTGCAGGTAGTTCAGCCCCGCGCGGGCGACGTTGATGGTGTTCGGAGAAAACACATGCGTCCAAGCCAGTGCACTCTGCTGACCAAGCGCCGTCTGAGGACCCTCCTGGAAACCGCCGCCGTCCGCGACGCCTCCAAAAATTGCTGGAATGAATTGCGGGTCGTCTACCAGGCTGAATCGGAAGAACATCTGATCCTTCTGGCTGAAATTGACATCCAGACGAGTGTCAAAGGACTGCCGGTCCTCCTTGAGGTTCGGCGAAACCGCGTAGTTCGAAGATATGCCCGAAGCGTTCGGCTGCGGATAAAGGTTCAGCAACGCGATGGCGTTCTGGTCCAGCCGTCCGGCCGGCAGGATGTTCAGATCGCAAGCGGCGAGCGTATAGGTAGTTGTGCTGGCTGAGCACGTGGTGGCCGGACCCAGAAACGGATCACGGACAAACGCTCCAGAGGGTATTTGCCGCGTCGTCGCTGGATCGAGAACCGTCCCGAACGGCATCGTCCTGCCCAAGGCGTCAGTCTGCGTCCCCGTCTGAATCAGTTCCTGAAAGTTGGTGTAACCGCTGTTTCGCTCCTGGACGGTAGGGACACTCCCGTGGTGAGGAACTCCCTGACGCCTCTTAAACCCTTCGTAGTCGCCGAAAAAGAACAACTTATTCCGACCGTCGAAAACTTTTGGGATTACCACCGGTCCGCCGATGGAAAACCCGTACTGGTTCTGGCGCAGCTCACCCTTCTTAGTCTGTAACGCGCCCGACGAATTCTGCACGCGCTCAAAATAATCCGCGGCATCAAGCTTGTCGTTCCGGAAAAACTCCCAAACGGTGCCATGGAAACTGTTGGTGCCCGACTTGATCGTGGCATTCAGAACGGCAGCTCCGGAGCGGCCAAACTCCGCGCTGAAATTCGTAGTTTGAACCTTGAATTCCTGAATCGCGTCGACCGGAGGGAGAACGACGAAATTCGTGCCGTTCAGGAAGTCCACAGTGTCAGAATTGTTATCAATTCCGTCGAGCATATAGTTGTTTTGCGCGGGACGGTTCCCATTGGCTGCGAAGGCACCGCTAGCAGCATTGCCGCGCGTATCGGCCTGCGGCGTGTTTACGCCAGCGGACAGTTGGGCCAGGAATGTGAAGTTGCGCCCGTTTAGGGGAAGATTATTGACGTTGTGCGAGTCGACCACCTGGCCAACGGAGGCGTCCTGGGTCTGGAGTTGAGGCGTAGTCGACGTCACCTCCACCGTCTCTGTTACCTGGCCAGGCTTGAGGGTCAAATTGACCACCACCGCCGAGCTGACGTTGACAACCACGCCACGCTGCGTCGTTTTCTGGAACCCCAGGTAGGAAGCGCTGAGCGTGTATGTCCCAATTCTGACCGGCGAGAACTTGTAACCACCGTCCGATCCCGCCGTCGTCGTCAACTCTGCGTTCGTGCCTTCGTTCATCAGGGTGACGTTGGCGCCATGGATGACCGCTCCCGAGGCGTCCGTAATCGTGCCCGTGATGCTGCCGGTGTCAACCTGGGCATGAAGGAGACTTGCGCTCGACAGCACTACGCTGGCTGCCATCGCCAACGACAGGATCCGAGATGCAGTGGCTCGGTTCATGACCTTAGTCCTCCTAGAAGTCTCGCTAACCCCACACGGCTAGAGGCTCGGCAAAATCGATTCCCCCTGATGTAAACGTGTACATTAGCAACGCCGGTCGCCACCTTAGAACAGGTCCAGAGAGCTTGTCAAGAATAAAACTAATGCTTTTGCATTAGCTAATGCGAGACTCCATTCCGCTCCACAAGCCTCATATTTTCCTTGTGTTAGGCCTGTACCCCATCATTTTAAGAGGGAGAAAAAACCGCTCGCCGCTCGAATAGTTTCTCTGCGTTTTCAGGCAACCGCGAATTCCTGCGGACATGATGGAAACCGCCTTCGGCTCTTCAACCATTCACCTGGCTGTAACAAACGTGTCCCGAATGGCGCCACCATGTGCAGGAGCTCTGTTCAGGTTTCTGGTTTGCGTCTCCGCCATGCTCGCGCTGACCACCGCGAACCCAAAGACCAGGCCCGTAAGTCAGTTCCAGAAGGCCTGAATATTTGAGTCCACGGCTGATCACGGGAGGTTGCGCAGACTCCAGACATCTCCCTTTTTGTCCCGTCCTTCACGTCCTGCAATGGCACAGCGTACTCGGACCAGGGCAATCACCCCAATCACCGCCTCGCCGTTTGGACGAACCTGGCACGGGTGCTAACATGCGCACTGTGGGCCATCGCCATCACTGCGAGGACGCTTAGAGGATGGCGCGTCTCCAAGACGAAAACCACATCCCTTCACGTCGGACCTTCCTAAAAACGATGCGGTGGGCGCCTGCGCTTTTTCTTCCAGCACCTTTCCACGCCTCGCCCTTCCACCTGGGACTCCTGCAAACTCCCGGGGATCGGAGTCCTTCTTTCTCCTTGGCGGATGCTCGCTTGGCGCCGCACTATCCCACGAAATCTCCGCTGGATGATGTTCTTCGCCTGGTCGATCCCGCCGCGGACGAGTACGTCACGGAGAAGTACGCCTTTGAAATCACGCGACTCCTCGACGATTGGGCCCAAGGTCTCAGGTCCTCCCCACCCGCTCTTGCCCTCTTGGCGAAATTCCTGGACCCTTCGCTCGAGGCCAGTTCGCTGGCTCCCACTCAGGACATCACCCTGCGTGCGGGAAATGGAATCGAGGTCTTTCGAAGACGGTTTCCGTCGAAAGTCGTCTCTGGCCGTGAGCGATTTCTCGCGCAGATCAAAACCTACATGGCTCCCATGTCGCGAGTCGATACAGCTGAGTTCTTGATTGTCGGAATCGAGGACATCACAGGCTCTTCGCCCACGGTCCTCATTGACATTCGTTATGACCTGGTCGGCATTCGCACGGACATGGGTCGTGAGGAGCGCGTTGGACACTGGCGGACCCGGTGGTCGCGCAACGACGCGAACCAATGGCGAGTTCTCCAGTGGGAGGCGACGGAGGAGACCCTCAGCCGGGCTCGCGAGCCGATCTTCGTAGACATCACTCAGCAAGCTCTTGGCCAAGCTGAATCGTACAGAAACCAGATGCTGCGCGGCGTTGACCATTGGCGCACGGTTTTGGACGGAGCGTGCGGCATCGAGCTTTACGGAAACAACGGCCTGGCGGTGGGAGACTTCGACCACGACGGCCTGGACGATCTCTATGTATGCCAGCCGTCGGGACTTCCCAACCGGCTCTATCGTAATCGCGGCGATGGAACATTCGAGGATGTGACGGAAAAAAACGGCGTGGACGTTCTGGATGCCACCGCGTGCGCCCTGTTCGCAGATTTCGAGAACAAGGGCCTCCAGGATCTTCTGGTGGTCTCAGCGAGCGGCCCTCTGCTCTTCTTGAACCAAGGGCAGGGAAAATTCTCGCTCAAAAACGATGCCTTCAAGTTCGTGCAACCTCCCCAGGGTACCTTCACACACGCCGCCATCGCCGACTATGACGGCGACGGACGCCTCGACATCTATTTTTGTCTCTACAGCTACTACATGGGCCTGGACCAGTATCACTATCCCGCCCCCTACTTCGACGCCCGCAATGGCCCGCCCAACTTTCTCTTTCACAATCAAGGCAACGCAACCTTCCAGGATCGGACTGAGGCGGCGGGATTAAACGTGGAGAACGACCGCTACAGCTTCGCCTGCGCCTGGGGCGACTACAAATCCAACGGGCGGCCGGACCTCTACGTGGCTAACGATTTCGGCCGGAGCAGTCTCTACCGCAACAACGGCGACGGAACGTTCACCGCGGTCTCTGTCGACTCGCACGTCGACGATGCTGGCGCGGGCATGAGCGCATGCTGTTTCGATTTCGACAGTGATGGAAACCAGGACATCTACGTTGCGAATATGTGGTCCGCGGCGGGTCTGCGGGTCTCACAGCAAAAGCGCTTTCACGAAAAAGATCCCGAGAACATCCGCACCCTCTATCGCCAGCATGCGCGCGGCAATTCGCTGTATCGAAATCTTGGGGATGGAAAGTTTCAGAATGCAAGCGACCAAGCCAGCGTTGCCATGGGCCGCTGGGCGTGGTCTTCCGACGCTTGGGACTTCGATCACGACGGCTACCCGGACCTCTACATCGTGAACGGATATATTTCAGGTCCCGACACTCGGGACCTAGCGAGCTTCTTCTGGCGCCAGGTCGTGGCGAAATCGCCTCAGAATGCCAACCCGTCGTTGCGCTACGAACAGGGATGGAACGCCATCAATGAACTGATCCGCTCGGACCACTCCTGGAGCGGCTACGAGCGGAACGTCTTCTATCTCAACAACCACGACGGAACGTTTTCTGAAGTCTCTGGCTCGGTTGGATTGGACTTTCCGGAAGACAGCCGCGCGTTTGTGCTCGCTGACCTGGACCACGACGGCCGGTTGGAAGTCATCCTCAAAAACCGGAATGCGCCGCAGCTGCGGATGTTGCGCAACACGATGAAGGATCTCGGCGCCTCGATCGCCTTCCGCCTGCGCGGACAAAAAAGCAATCGTGACGCGATCGGGACCGCGGTAACGATCGAGGTAGGAGGACATCGCCAGACGAAATACCTTCAGGCCGGTTCCGGATTTCTATCCCAGCACACCAAGGAACTCTTCTTTGGGCTCGGCAAAACCCAGGAAAAGGTCAGCGCGACCATTCGCTGGCCCAGCGGCCTGAACCAGTCCTTCGAGCATCTACCCGCTAACCACCGAATCGAAATTCAGGAAGGCTCGCAAGATTTTCAGGCCAGACCCTTCTCGCCTTCGCCCCCGTATGTGCCCGCGGAGCCCCCCCCGAAGCTGGAGCAGTTGCCCTTGACGGTCGAAACATGGCTCATTGAACCCCTGAGCGCCCCAGAATTTTCACTGCCCGACCTCGCGGGCAACATGCGGGATCTTCAGTCGTTTAGAGGAGGTTTCCTCCTTCTCAATTTTTGGACCACAACGTCTTCGCTGTCTAGCGACCAGACGCGGGTTCTTCGGGAATCCGAGTCAACCCTTGCCTCCAGCGGCCTTCGCATCGTTGGCGTCAACGTCGATGACCCTCGCGACCCCCGAAGGGTGCAATCCTTCGTTGACAAAAAGCAGATTCGCTTCCCCATCCTGCTCGCCACCCAAGAGGCAGTCGGCATCTACAACATCATTTATCGCTACCTCTTCGACCGTCGTAGGGATCTCGCTATTCCGGCATCCTTCCTCATCGACGAGGGCGGCATGATCGTTAAGGTCTACCAGGGCCCGATGAATTCCAACCAGTTCATGGAAGATCTGAGATCGATCCCGCGTACTCCGGCCGATCGCATTCGGAGAGCTCTTCCGTTCCGAGGTACGCTGTACCAGGGTGAGTTTCGACGCAACGACTTTACCTACGGGGTGGCCCTCTTCCAGCGCGGCTACCTCGACCAGGCGGCGGCATCCTTCAAGCAGGTCATCACGGCCAAGCCGCACGATCCGGAAGCCTACTACAATCTGGGAACTCTCTATCTCCGAAGAGACGCTCCACAGGAGGCGCGCCGATACCTGGAGAGAACCGTGGAGTTGCGGCCGGATTATCCGGAAGCATGGAACAATCTTGGAATGCTCGCTGGCCAGGAAGGTCAGCCGGATGAGGCCATTCGCAATTTCCGACACTCCTTGCTTCTCAGGCCAGGCTATACCGTCGCACTCCTGAACCTTGGCAATCTCTACCGGCGACAGGGGAATACGGAGGAGGCTGAAGAACTCCTGAACCGGGCGCTCGAAATGGCACCCGATGATCCCGAGGTCAACTACAGCCTAGGAATGCTCCACGCCCGGCAGGCCCAACTCGAGCGCGCCCTGCGTTATCTGCAAAAGGCGGTAAGTTTGCGCCCCGACTATCCCGATGCGCTCAACAACCTGGGCGTTCTCTTTGTCCGCGAAGAACGCTATTCAGAAGCCGAAGAGAGATTCCAGACCTGCATCCGCCTTGCCCCGAACTTTGACCAGGCCTATCTCAATCTTGCCCGCCTCTACGTGCTTTTGAAAAACGAAGGAAAGGCGAGAGAGGTTTTGCAGGCACTCCTCGATTTGCAGCCCCAGCACAAAGTGGCTCAGCAGGCGCTGGAAATGCTACATTGAGCCATCGACCTCTGCCCCTGGAGCGCACCCGAGGCATCGCTCAGGATGGTGATTTGGGCCCCAATTCAGAGTCTACGCAACCGCGCTCGCCACCGGCTGAGGCTGCGCCTAATCCTTGCGCTCATCGTTGCGTTCATTCCGTGCAGAGGATATGCAACCCCCCAGCAGTCCTCCGCCAGCACGGGCAGTCACCGGTCATCTTCCAAAATCCCGTCGCCTTTCCAGGAAGCGAAATCTCTTCTCGCGCGTGGTCTTGTTGATCAGGCCAAAGAGAAAATTCAAGAGCAGCTGAAACTGAATCCCTCGAGCGTAGAGGGATACAACCTCTTGGGGATTGCCTACAGCGACCAAACGGACTACGCAAACGCGCTGGATGCGTTTCAGCACGCGTTGAAGCTGGACCTCAACTCCACCAAGACGCGTAACAATCTCGCCAATCTGTACGTCGTCCAGCAGAAACCTGACCTCGCAGAGAAAGAGTTCCGAAGGGTCTTGCGCCTCGATCCCGCGAATCGCGACGGGAACTACAACCTGGGCCTGCTCCTGATGGCCAAGGGTTTGACAGCCGAGGCCATTCCCCACTTTCAACGTGTGCGTCCGCCGAACCTCGAGACACGCTTCAATCTGACCCGCGCCTACCTGCGGGCCGGGCGGACGGCCGAAGGGTTGAAGGTCGCCAAGGAGTTGTCCGCTCAGAATAACGATGACGTCCAGCTGCACTTCACATTGGGTGTCTTGCTGGCCGCTGAAAAACAGTACCGGACTGCCCAGCTTGAGTTGGAAAGGGCCAACGCACTGCAGCCGGAGACACTCGAGATTCTCTACAACCTTGGGCAGGCCTATCTTCGGAGCGGCGAATACTCGAAAGCCGAACCCGTCTTGAACCGGGCTCTGAAACTGAAGCCCGATTCACCCGAGGTCCTCTACTTAATGGCGCAAGTCTATTCCGAGCAGACGAGGCCGGTCGATGCCCTGGACCTGCTGGCGCGCGCCCACAAGCTTGCCCCGCAGAATGCGGACATCATCTTTCTGCTGGCTCGGATCAGCATGTCTCAGAATTACTTTGAAGACGCAATCCCCCTACTGGAATCAGGCTCAAAACTCGCTCCCCATCGAGCAGATCTCCGCGCCGCGCTGGGCGAGAGCTATTTCATGTCAGGAAAAGCAGAAAGAGCCATCGAAGAATTCAAGAAACTGATCGACCTGGACCCGTCGGCGCGATCCTATGCCTTTATGGGCCTCTCTTATCGCCATCTGGGGCGCTTTGATGAAGCCAGGAAGTACTTTGAGGCCGGCCTTGAGCAGGATCGGCACAACTCTTCCTGCTTATTCAACATGGGTTATATCGAGGAGCGGCAGGGAAATTACACCGTCGCCGAAGCGCTTTTTCAGGAGGCACTCCGCTCCACCCCCGATTTGCCGGAAGCACTGCTGGAATTGGCGAATCTGCGAATCGCGAAAAAGCAATTTGCAGAGGCAGCAGGCTTGCTCCGAAAATATGTCAAGGCAAGCCGCGAGCCGGCGGCTGGATACTACAAGCTCGCCATGGTGGAGAGAAGCCTTCACCAGATGGACGCCGCCCAGAGGGATTTGAGTGTGTTCCAGACGCTCTCCAAGAATGCCTCCCCGGGGCCCTATCCGTATCAGCACCTGTTTGACTATCTGAACAACCGCTCCGACCTTCCCCGTCAAGCCCGGACTCAACTGGACCTGACCGAACTGACCGAACAGATCCAGAAGCACCCGGATCAGCCTCAGGATCTCTACCTGCTCGCCGAAACTTATCTCAAACTCGGGAAACCCGAGGAGGCCCGGAAGACCATCACACAGCTCGACCAGCTCAGTTCGGGCGACTACCGCACCCAGACCGGGGTAGGCGTGTTGCTCGCCCGGTACCGCATGTACGACGACGCAGTCCAGCATTTTCAGACGGCGTTGCACGCCAATCCCGACTCCGACGATGTGAAATTTGATCTGGCCGACGCTTACTTCCGGAAGGGGCTCTACGCCGACGCGCTCGAGACTGTTAAGCAAGTTTCCGTACAGGGCCAGCAGGACGATGCTCTCCTGGCCTTGCTCGGAGATATCCACGCGCATCTGGGTGACGCTGACCGGGCCACAGAGATTTTTCGCAGCGCGATCAACCGCAACCCCGACAACGACCAGTACTACCTTTCGCTCACACTGGTACAGCTCCGCGAAAACAACGTCAGCGGTGCTGAACAGACCTTGACAAAAGGTCTGGCACGGATTCCCGGCTCTGGGAAAATCCACTGGGGCTTGGGGATTGTCTCCGTGCTGGAAGGGAAAACCGGGCAAGCCGCTGAACACTTCGAGCGCGCCGTCGACTTGTTACCGGAGTGGTCGGGGAGCTATTCGACTCTCGGAGTCTTTTATTATCAAACCGGACAAATCGACAAGGCCCGGGAAGTGCTCAATCGTTTTAAAGGCAGCAACGCCGGTGGCGGCTTGGATGTAAACCGCATTGAGGAAGTCCTGTCCAGGGCTCCGGCAACGTCCTCTTCGGCTAGCGAACCCATGTCCACCGCTGCTCGACAACAGCTCCTCCAACTGGCACTATCGCTCGCGGATCGAACCCTCTGACACCGCCGACGTGCGCTAGAATGCGTGTGCGGGTTGAAACAATCGAAAATGCTGGGAGCGTCATCGCTCCTGACTGAGCCAGCGCGATTCGGGCAATCCGAGCATGGGGACAAAATCGAAAACGGGGAGCGGCCTCGGACTCGGAACCAAGTGCAGTGCAATCCTGGCACTCAGCCCCGTAGTCGGCATAGCCATGCAACGGACCGCCCTCGCTGGGCAGGCTTCTGGGAAACAGGACTCGCCGGTAACCGTCCGGTATACCGACGTGCGGCCAGCGGCCGGAATCACTTTTCTTCAGGATGGCACCGCCACGGAAGAAAAGTACTACTTTGAAACTATGGGCACCGGCGTCGGTCGGCTCGACTCTGACCAGGACGGGCTGATGGATCTCTTCTTCGTGCCATCGGCCGCCACCGCCATTTACAAACCGCCACAGCCCTTGCGCTCCGCGCTCTACCACAACAACCGCGATGGAACGTTTACCGACGTCACCGACAAAGCAGGCGTGGGTGGCAAAGGACACTATGGCCAAGGGGTCGCCGTCGGAGACTTCGACAAGGACGGCTACCCCGGTCTGTACGTGACCGGCTATCAGAGCGCCATCCTTTACCACAACAACGGCGATGGAACTTTCACTGACATAACCACCAAGGCCGGTGTGGCCGACGATGCGGGATGGTCAACCAGCGCGGGATGGTTTGACTACGACAAGGATGGTTGGCTCGATCTGGTCGTCGTCAACTACATTGAGTGGTCCCCGAAGAACAATCTTTGGTGCGGCGAACCTCGGCCCGGCTACCGCTCCTACTGCCATCCGGGCAACTACAAAGGGCAAGGGATCAAGCTGTACCGCAACAATCACAACGGCACCTTCACCGCCGTCAGCGATACGTCAGGCGTAGGCAAGCCCGAAGCCAAGGGCATGGGCGTGGTCCTGGCGGATTTCAACAACGACGGCTGGACCGATATCGCCATCGCCAACGACTCCTGGCCGAATTTTCTGTTCCTCAACAAGAAGGACGGTACCTTCCAGGATGTCTCCTTTCTCTGGGGCCTCGCGGCGGGAGACGACGGACGCTATGAGGCAGGCATGGGCATCGACGACGCCGACGTCGACGGCGATGGCTGGCAGGACGTCTATGTCACGCACCTTGACTTCGAGTTGAATCGTCTCGATCGCAACAACAAGGACGGGACATTCGAGGACGATACGTTTCGCTCTGGGATCGGGAACAAGGCCATCCTGCTGAGCGGCGTCTCCAGGAAGTTCCTCGACTACGACAACGATGGCTGGACCGATATTCTGCAATTGAATGGCGCCATGCTCGACAACGTGCAGCTCTACCACAGTGAAGGCACCTACAAGGAACCGCTGCTGATGCACCGAAATTTGGGCAAGGGTCAGTTCGCCAAAGTCTCCGATTCCCTTGGCCCCGACTTCATCCGCTCCATCGCTGGACGCGGCCTGGCCACCTCTGATTTCGACAATGACGGCGACATCGACATGGCGATCAGTAACCGCGGCGACTATCCGGGACTTCTGCGCAACGATGGCGGAAACGCCAATCATTGGCTGGAGGTGCTGTTGATCGGAACACGATCCAAGCGCGACGGCATCGGCGCTTCGCTGAAGCTGACCTCCGAAGGGTTCGTGCATGTCGAGCAGGCCAAGGGCGGCATGAGTTATATGTCGGCCAGCGACACTCGAATTCAGTTTGGTCTGGGGAAGCGCAACAAGATCGATACGCTGGAGATCACATGGCCGAGCGGTCAAGCGGACCGTCTCACCAACCTACCCATCGACCGGATCATTGCGGTCAAACAGGGCGCAGGAATTGTGCCCCGCCAGTTTCCAAAGGTACCGAGCCGGTAGCCCATGAATATCCCGCGACGTCGTTTCCTTGGCTCCTCCCTGATCGCTCTCGGCTGCACGTTGTTGGACGCGCTCACCACTCCACTCTGGAAATGGAATCGCTCGACGGTCCTCCAGGCAGTTGCGAAAGTCCCAACGACTTCTCCGGTCGTGTTCGTAGACGTGGCGCGCGAAGCCGGCCTGACTGCCCCCAATGTGTGGGGAGGCACGGATCACAAGCGCTCCATAATTGAAGCGAAGGGCAGCGGGCTCGCCTTTTTTGACTACGATAGTGATGGGTGGCTCGACATCTATCTGACGAACGGCACGCGCCTCAATACCGACTGGCCACCCGGGAAAAGTCCTACCTCCCATCTCTACAAGAACAACCGCGACGGAACCTTCACCGACGTCACGGAGAAATCCGGCCTGGCGCGCACAGGCTGGCAGACGGGCGTCTGCGTCGGCGACTACGACAACGATGGCTGGGACGATCTGTTCTGCTGCTTCTGGGGACACAATATCCTGTTTCACAACAACGGTGACGGCACTTTCACCGATGTCACGCACAAGGCCGGCGTTTACGACGAACAGGTTCGCTGGGGAGCGGGCTGCACCTGGCTCGACTATAACCGCGATGGTCACCTTGACCTTTTTGTGTGCAACTACATCAAACTTGATCCGGCAAAAACCGCTGCTTCAGGGGAAACCGGCCTGTGCCAGTGGAAAGGGATCCCGGTAATGTGTGGCCCTCGTGGCCTCACCGGCGACACCAACGTTCTCTATCGCAACAACGGGGACGGAACCTTCACCGACGTCTCGGAGAAATCAGGCATCCTGAGGCCCGGCCCCCGCTATTCGATTACAGCGGTCTCTTACGATTTCGATAACGACGGCTGGCCCGATATTTATGTGGCAGTCGACTCGCAACCCAGTATGCTGTTCCACAATAACCGCGACGGCACTTTCACGGATATCGCGGTTGCCGCCGGCTGCGCCTATAGCGACAACGGCCACGAGCAGGCGGGTATGGGCGTCGGTGTCGGCGATTATGATTGTGACGGATGGTTCGACATCTTCAAGACAAACTTCGCCGACGATACTTGCAATCTCTATCACAACAACGGAGACGGCACCTTCACCGATGTTACCTTTGCGTCCGGGATCGGAATCAACAACCGCTACGTCGCTTGGGGCTGCGCTTTTCTCGACTACGACAATGATGGCTGGCTCGACATCATGCAGATCAATGGACACGTGTATCCCGAGATTGAAGGGCACGACATCGGCCAGACGTTCAAAAACCCCCGCCTGGTGTACAGGAACCTGGGCGAGGGGCGCTTCAAAGATGTTTCGTTAGAGATGGGACCGGGGATCAACGAGCGCTTCTCCAGTCGCGGTGCGGCGTTCGGGGACTACGACAACGATGGAGACGTAGATGCGCTGGTCTTGAATCTGAACGATATTCCTTCGCTTCTTCGTAACGACGGCGGTAACAAGCAGAATTGGATCAAGATCAAGCTAATCGGGACTAAATGCAATCGCACCGCCATCGGAACCCGCGTGCGCGTGGTGACCGGCACGCATGCACAGATGGACGAGGTGCACAGTGGCTCCAGCGTCATGTCGCAATGCGACCTGCGCTTACACTTTGGCCTTGGAAAGGCTCAAACCATTGATCTCATCGAAGTGAAGTGGCCTACCACGCAGAAGATCGAGCGGTTCACGCAGGTGAAGGCCAACCAGATCCTCACTATCCGCGAAGGCAGCGGAATTGTCGACACCAGGCCTAAGTCCAAATAGCCCTCCACATCCTTCACTTCTTGAACAGCGCGTCAATGGCCGCTTGTGCGATTGCTTCGTCGATCTCCGATTTCGCGCCGCTGGCCGCGATCGCGCCCACGGTCTGGCCGTCCAGCTGGATTGGTAGTCCGCCCTGGTTGGGGAAAAAGTCTGGAAACGCAAGGACATCGATGCTTCCCTTTTTCAACGCATCGGCGCCATCCTTCGAGGGACTCCTGTAGAACGCCGCGTGCCGGGCTTTCTTCTGCGCAAATTGAATGGTGTTGAGCGAAGCGCTATCCGCTTTTTCTAGAAAGAGGAGGTTGCCACTCTCGTCCACAATGCAGATGGTGACTTCCACATGGAGCTTCTGGGCTTCCGCCTCCGCCGCGGCGACCATCGTCTTGATTGCAGCCAGGTTCAAGTATTTCTTCGTTGGAAGTTCGGCAGAGGCCATTGCCACAAGGACGCTTAGCATCACGACCAGTAGTTTGAGCATGGGAAGGGATGCTACCAGCTGCCTTCCTGGTTTTCCAGACGAAAGCAGCACATTCATGAGAGGAGTTTTCGTGCGGCTCCGGCTGGCTCACGGCACAAGAGGAATACGTTTTGAAAGGGCGCGGCTTCCCAGCGGCGCGGCAAGCGAAGCCGCCGAATCAGGGCTTTATCCACCGGAGGTGTTCGCCGCAGAATTCTACCGAGTCGACCCCACGCTAGCTCACCTCGAACACCCGAACCCCGTAGCCGCTTAGACGGACCGTTCCGGTGAGCCATTCTCCTGTGAGGAGATCTGTTGAGGGCCCTGGAATGTTCACGGCCTGCACCGTGTCGGTATGGTTCAGAAGAAATATCCATTGCTTACCGCCCGACCTTCGAACCGTGGCCTCGACGCCAGCCGGCGCCTCTAACAGTTGCTTGACTCCTGCCGAGGCCGAAAGGCTGCGTAGCACTCGAGCGAGGCTCGCCGCATCCAGATCCGCGCCGATGTAAACCGCCTTGCCCTTGTCGAAGCTGTTCATCGTGATGGCCGCTCGACCTGCGTAGCCCCCGGAGGTGTATGTCCCGAGGACTTCCGCTCCGGAGGGTTGAAGAATATCCGCCCAAATGCCACATTCTCCATCCGGTCCCGCGAGTGTTGCCGAAAACTTGACGGCATGTTTCGCCGAGTAAATGGGTACATAGTCCTCGACGGTGACTCCCATCACGTCGCGCAGCAGTCCGGGGAGTGGTGTGCGAACCATCTGGCTGCTCTCGGTTTTCACACCCAGCCGGAAGTTGCTGACGAACATGCCGCCATTCTGCACGAAAGCTTTGATCCTTGCGGCTTGCGCCTCTGACAGCACAAAGACCACAGGTGCGAACACAATCTTGTAAGGCGCCAAGTCAGCACCTGGAGCGATCACATCGATCCCGGAGCGGCTCGACGCAATCGATCCGTACCATGACGTGATCTGGGTCATGTAACTGAGCCCTTGGTGGCCGGGTTGAAGCTGGAGAGCCCAGTCGCAGTCGTAGTCAAAGACCAGGGCGGTCTCCGCAGGATAGGTCGAATTCAACACTTCCGGTCCCAGCGCCTTGACCTCCTTTACGGTCTGCTTGATCTCGTCGTAACCGCGGCTCTTCGAGCGATCATGGTTCAAGATACCGTGCCAATATTCCTCCGCTCCAAAGTTCGCGGTGTCCCAGCGAAAGTAGTTGACTCCCATCGCTCCGTGAGCGATCGCCTGATAGGTCCACAGCCGCAGTTGTCCCTTGTCGGGCTGGGGTGAAAAGGTGCGCTGCCCAGCCTTTCCCGACTGCTCCTCCATAATCATGAATGGCTTGCCGTGGAGACTGCGCGCAAAGTCGTGTCCGAGAGCCGTAGCCGTATAGATGTAGTCCCAGGAAACCGAACCGGATTTTGTCTGCTCATGCAGCAGCATTTCAAAGAATCCCGGATAGTTGTCGAAGGCAACAAAATCAAGCTTCTCGTAGAGGCTGCGCAGATCGATGAGGTCCAGCGGGAGCCCAACATTGTTGGTCGTCACAAAGTGACGAGGACATGTCTTGCGCAACACTGCCAGTTGTTCTTCCAGGAAGGAAGTATTGGCGTAGGACTGGTAGCGATTGTAGTCGAGAGCTAATCCGGGATTGGGGTCTCCGCCCGACGGCAAGGGCACCGGAATCTGGCTGAAATCCGTGTAAGCTTGGCTCCAGAAGACTGTGCCCCAGGTTCGGTTCAGGTTGTCCAGACTGCCGTACTTGGTGCGGAGCCACTCCTGAAAACCGGCCCGACAGTAGTTGCAGTAGCATCGCGGGGAGGACGAGAGCGTGAGCTCATTGTCGATTTGCCAGCCGATCACTCCAGGCGCGTCCATGAAGGCACGAGCCATCTCGTTGGCGACGGCGAGTGAGAGTCGCCGGTAGGTCTTGTTCGTAGGACATGTAAACCGTCGGCCGCCCGGATGTAGCGGCGCGCCCAGCGCATTCACTTCGACGATTTCCGGATACTTGGCGGTCAGCCAAGGCGGCGGCGCCGCCGACGGTGTGCCAAGAACGACGGCGATGTTGTACTTGTGAAGCGTCTGTAGGGCGCGACGGAGCCAGGCGAAATCGAACTTCCCTTCCGACGGCTCCATGAGTGCCCAGGCAAACTCGGCAATGCGCACATTGGTAAAGCCGAATTCGGCCATCATGCGCGAATCTTCTTCCCACAGAGCTTCTGGCGTCTGGTCTGGGTAGTAGTCGACGCCCAGCAGGAGCCGACTCGACGCGGAATCGCCATTGACATTCGGCAGCGGCCAGGTCGGATGTCGTAAAGCCGCGGCGCCAACCACTGCAACCGTCCCATTGAGGAATTCACGTCTGTTTATAGATGGCAGAGTAGACCCCTTTCTCAGAAGCGCTGAGGTTGTCGTTGGGACAATCTCAGCGCGCAATGGAGGCCGACGACCGATTTAGACCACTTCTGGAGCAGCCGTGTCGATTTTGAACTCGACCTGCCGCATTCCCAGCTGCGGATGGGTGGCTATGAGCCGGACCGTCCCAGCTTGTTCTTGCGCCCGAATCCAGACTGCTCCCGTACCGCCAATCAGCGAAAAAGGATTATCCCCGATGATTTCTGCCGGCCCTTCGATCTCCAGTTTGATCGAGTCGTTTGCGAATGGCCGAATGGCGTCAAATTCATCTGTTACTCGCAGCACGACGCGCGTCGAATCCGCCCCGTCCGCGACCAGGCTGGTGTCGTCGGGCAGAAGCGCAAACCTCATATCGACGCCCTTCCCGGAGTAATTCTTGGTGATGACCAGCTTGCCCTGAATGTAGCCCTCAAGTCGCAGGTCGCCCCATTTGTGAAAGAGTTCACGCAATTCGACAACGAATGGCGCGTAGCGAAGGTGCGCGAATTGTTTCCGGTCGGGGTCAGCTTCTGCAACCAGTTCACCGCCAATGTACATCTTGAGGTGATCGCAATTGGAACAGACAACCGCTTTCGAGAATCCAACGGAAGCGTCGCCGCGAGCCCAATGGAAGGCAGGCTCGAGCACGATTTCTTCGTCAGGATCGCATTGCGACTTGTAGAAACCCGCTGCTGGCTTCGGTTCCCGGAATATGTCCGTAACTCCGTGATAACAGATGCGATCCCCGGACCCGAAATCGCCGTGCGTGTTGTAGTCGAAGGCGCACCAGCCGATGCCGCCTGCATATTGCGGGTTCGAGGCCAGCTGGTCGTGGATGCGGGCGTGGCGCAGCGTATGCTCGGTAAGGCGCTCGACCTGGTCGATGGTCTTAGTCGGATAGGTGTGACCGACGAACTCCGTGTTCAGATATTTCGGGTGGTTGGGCGGCTTCAGCGGGAAACCGAAGTCGTTCATGGTGAAGACATCTTCCAGAAATTCTGACTCCTGAAAGTACCGGATGCCTCCCGTGGGACGAGTGGGATCCAGCTTGTGCGCCAGCGCATTCGTTCGCACGTAGAAGTCGTGATCGTCTTTGGACTCATTGATGCGCACTCCCCAAAGAACAATGGCGGGATGATTCCAGTCGCGCCGGATCATGCGGCCCACGTTATCGATGGAGATTTGTTTCCACGCTTCGTCGCCGATGTGTTGCCAGCCGGGAATTTCTTCGAGCACCAATAAACCGACCTCGTCGCAGGCATCGAGAAAGTGACGAGACTGAGGATAGTGCGACGTCCGTACAATATTGCACTTGAGTTTGTTGCGGAGAATTTGTGCATCGCGGCGCTGCACTCGGCCGGGCATCGCCTGTCCGACGAACGGAAATGTCTGATGCCGATCCAGCCCGCGCAGCTTGATGACCTTGCCGTTCAACTCGAAACCGTGATCGGTAAATTGGGCCTCGCGAAAACCAATCACTCGCGAGACCTGATCCACCTGGCGTGTCCCACGCCACAGAGTTACGTCCACCTGGTAGAGCTTGGGATGTGCCAACTCCCATAGTTTGATAGAGCTCAAGTTTGCGATGTGCAGGGTGTGGGTGGCCGCTTGGGTTGCGGCCGCCGCCGCCGGAACATTCTGCGAACCTTTTTCGATTACCCGATCGCCGTCCCGGAGCACCGCCTCGAGTCGCAGCGGTTCCCGCGATGCTTCCCAATGCTGGACGTAACACTCGACATCCAGGTTGGGGTGCTCGCTCAGTACATCTTTCGGCTTCGCGAACACATTCTCAATAAATGTCGAGGGGACAATTCGCAGGGATACTTCGCGGTAAATGCCGCCGAAGGTCAAGTAATCAATCTCGTAACCGAACGGGGGAATGTCCGCGCGCTCGCTCGAGTCGACATCCACCACGAGCACGCTCTCCCCGTCGAAATCGAGGTGGGGCGTGAGGTCGAAAGAAAACGGCGTGTATCCCCCCTGGTATTCGCCGAGACGCGTACCGTTGAGCCACACCGTTGAGGCAGTCATCGCGCCCTCAAAGTCCACAAAGACGTGCCGGCCACGAGCCTCAGACGGAACCCTGAAACGTCGACGGTAGCTGGAGACGAACTGGTAGCGCTTTTCATCAAAGCTGTGCCACGGCAACTTGACGTTGGTGTGAGGAATTGCGATGCGCTCATATCCGGAATCGTCAAAATCACGGGCGTGCGAGCCTTCCGCCACCACGCGACTGTAACGCCAGTTCCGATTCATCGGAATCACAAGCCGCCCTTCGGACGCGTTGGGTTCGCCTGCCGGGCTGGCAAACGCGGACCGAGCGATGGTCGTGCCCGCAATCAGAGCACCCGTGGTCTTGAAAAAGTTGCGTCGATCCATGTTTCCGCCTCGCGACGTACGTTTTCTGAAGCGTTAGGACGGTGCATTATCTAACAGCGGGCTGTTTCTGTAAACGCTTACACTCCTGGCCATCCGCCGCTATCGTTCGGTCGGCGATTGCTACTTCAGGGTGATCAATGCCAATGCATAGGAAGGCAGAGTGAGCATCAGTTCCCCATTGCGCAGGTTGCGAGTTTCCGGGGCACGGAGCTCCGCAGCTTTTCTCAGGTCTCGGATTTGCGCCTGCGTGGGATATCGCGGTGAACCCATCTTTTCGTAGACCGAGTGGATGTCGCCGTGTTGCCGATCAATGAGTGCGACCAAGGCTTCGGTCCCATGCACTCCTTTGAACCTCAAAGTCACACTTTTCGATGCTCCTTCCTGTTCCGGCGGAGCGTAGTTCCAGACCGCCAGCACCAGGGAACCGTCCTTCTTACGGGTAAGCAGAGCATTCTCAGAGTCGAGCTCAATGCGCTGGTCTCCGAGTTCATGCAGCACCCGAAAGGCATTGAAAGCCGGCTTCGGGATTCCTCCCGCGGCGATCAGACCGAAACCGCCGTAGAAAGGCGTTTTCACCACCCCTTGTTCCTCGAATACGTCGGAGAACGTCCAGTACGACATCACCTCTACCAGCCCGTCGCACTGGCGTATGGTGTCCGCTAACCAAGGCCCCATGTAGGCCGTGTCCGTCACCGCCGGTTCGTTCATGTAGCTGGCGTTGAACTCGCTCCAGATCAGCGGGAGCGTCGGCATCGCGGAACTTCGAATCTGCTCATGAACTTTCTTCACGGCACGGCAGACCATCCGATTTCGTGGAATGTCTTCGTGGGTCGCGAAAACATCCTCGGCCTTGTCGTTGCCGTAAACGTGGGACGACACAAAATCTACCGGTACGTGATTCTCCGAGCAGTGCCGAATGAAGTCGTCCGCCCAGGCAGCCTGCGCCGTAGAGGGCCCGCCCACCCGCAGGAGCAGATTCACCGCCTTGAGAGCGCGCGCGGTATGATCGTAAAGCTCCCAGTAGGTCGCCTGCTTGGGGTCCCCCCCCCAGAAGTCAATATTGGGCTCATTCCACACCTCGAAATACCAGTGGCTCACTTCGTCAATGCCATAACGCTCGATGAGGTGCTTCGCAAACTGCGTGATGAGATCGTCCCACTTCGCGTAGTCCTTGGGGGGAGCCACGTTCTGCCTGTACCAGAAGGCATGCAGGATTTCCTTGGAGGCCAGTTTCTTCGGCATGAAGCTCAGCTCGACAAACGGTCGGACGCCATTCGCGAGCAGGCCGTCGTAGCTCTGGTCGAGGTAGGAGAAGTTATAGATGGGTGTCCCCTGACTGTCCTCATCGTAGATCCCAAATTCGTCGTGGAATACGGCGTGAAAACGCACGTAACCAAAACCGGTAATCTGCTTGACCTCCCGCATGTCCCGGCGGTAACTGTCCCGAAGTGTCAGCACCGCTCGCCCGGAACCGAACATCTGCTCCCAGAAATGAGGGAATGGGTGCGCAGGGCCAGAAGGGTCTACGACGATTACGTCTCCGCTCTGGGCCCGGGTGATTGCGCCAGGGATTGCCAGGAGCGCTAAGAGAGCGAGCACGTGGAGAAGTCGGGTTCTCATGAAAGGAGCTGTCATGCCCTACAATACAAGTAAATCGTTTTAGTTCGGCGACTTTATAGCATGGCAGGTTGTCCAAGTCAAGATTCTCCCCCGGTTCTCCCCCCGGCTCGGCGATTACGTCCTGGGGGGCGGCATGCGCGCTGGTCGAGCTGGGTGAGCTCACCACAAACCACGCCCATGTGCCCGCCGTGCTCCCCTGAGGGTCGCCCATGGGAGCCATGCGGGAGCCGTGCGCTCACGACACCAGGATTCCGTCGGCCTGTCGGATGTGGGCTTCGACGACCCCTGGGCTCTTGCCAGGAGCGTCCCGCTGCCTCCGGAAACGGTTAGCTCACTCAACCCCCGCTGCGGCTGGAGACCGCGTATCGCGGGAAACCAGCCTTCTACAGCGCCCACTGGATCACGGCGTATGAACGTGCTGGCACTTCGAATTTTGTACGCGAGCTACTGGAAGAAGGTTTTGCAAAGGCCTGCGGGGTCACGCGCTCCGGCGCCGCAAAACTGTTCCCGGCCTTAAGATCATCTCCCGTGAGCAGCAACGACGAAAGCACGTTGGAGGGCGCCTTGTCCTCCCACACCAACTCCACCTCGTGAGCCTTCGCCAAGTCGCGGTTGAGAACAAACAGTGAGAGCTTCCCCTCCGCGCGGTCCAGGGCCCCGGCTACGTCCAAGTACGGGACTTGATCGAGTCCAGGGACGTCATAGGTGGGAGATTCCACCAGCAAACTCAGCGCCGCCCCGCGCGCGTACTGCAGCGCCCAACTGTACGGATAGTAGATCGTCTGCCGGAACAGCCCATCCGAATTCGTCGTAATGGGAGCAATCACATTGACCAGTTGCGCCAGGCACGCCAGCTTGACCCGATCGGCATTGCGGAGAAGAGTGTTCACCAGACCACCGACCAGCAGCGCGTCTTCCAGGTTATAGGGCTCTTCCAACAAGTGTGGCGCTTCCTGCTTGTGGCCGTCCACGGCGTCGCCGCTGCGCGCACGGTACCAGACATTCCATTCGTCGAAGGACAGCCACAACTTCTTCGGCGATCGCTTATGACCGCGGACCAAATCGCAAACCGCGACGGTTTCGGTGATCTGGCGGTCCATGGTGAGGTTCATGGCCAGGAACTTGGAACTGTTGCCGCCCGTCGAGTCCGCGTTGTCGAAGTAGCGATGCAGGGAAAGTCCATCCACGCGGTCGTAGCACTGTTCCAGCACCTCGCGATCCCACTCCAGGTAGGTTGGCATGAACGGACCGCTCGAACCGCAGGCGATGAGTTGGAGTGAGGAATCGACGTAGCGCATCTGGCGGGCGGCATCGGCGGCCTTCATCCCGTATTCGACGGCGGACATGTGGCCGATCTGCCAAGGCCCGTCCATTTCATTCCCCAGGCACCAGCGCTGGATCTTGTATGGTTCCGCGATGCCGTGCTGCCGCCGCAACTCGCTCCACTTGGTTCCCTTCTCCACGTTGCAGTACTCCACGAGTGCCGCAGAATCTTCGGGAGTGCCAGTACCGAGATTGAGTCCCATCAGGGGTTCGGTACCCACGGCCTTGCACCAGGCAAGAAATTCATTGGTGCCGAATTGGTTGGAATTGATCGAATTCCACGCCTTGTCGAGTTCGCGCGGGCGATTCTGCTTGGGGCCAACGCCGTTGAGCCAGTTGTATCCCGAGACGAAGTTGCCTCCCGGGTAGCGAATAATCGGAACTCCCAGCTGGTGGATTTCGGTGAGCACATCTTTACGAAATCCATTGGAATCGGAGAGCTTCGATCCGGGATCGTAGATGCCTTCGTAGATGGCACGTCCCAGATGTTCGAGAAAGGAACCCCACAGGTTGCGGTCGATCGGAGAAATCGTTCGCCGCGAATCGACGTAAACTCGCACCGTACTGTCGGCGGCAGAGGAGGCCTTCGCCTGGGCGAACACCTTGCCCACCATGGCTCCGCCGAACACGGCGGTTGCGGACCATGCCATTCCCGCGCTGGAGGCCTGCCGTAGGAAACACCGTCTGGAACGGGAGAAATTACTCATGTGCGCCTCCTCGGCAGATCGTTCGAGAATCACAGGGTGAGCAGGAACAACCGAAAATGGCGAGCTTCACGTCAACCTCCATCATCCCCCTCCCAAATGCCCGCGAAGTAAACGATTTCTCACAGATTCGCAAAGGTTTATAGTCCTGCGATGGAACCCCTGTCAAGGACTTTTGGCAGGGCGTTCCCGCCTCCAGTCGCGGCTAGCTAGCGGAACTTCTGCTTTCGAATGATTCCCGCGCCCTCTCGAATGACGACCAGTTGATCTGCGGCAACGTTGGAGATCTTCTCGGTCGTGCCGTGGGTCCACCGGATGGTCAGGTTCGCGGTGGTCTCAGCGCCAAGTCCGAAGTGCAGCCGGCGGTCGTTCGCAGAGTAGAAGCTCGACTGTGCGGTGACTTCCTGCGCCTGACGCCGGCCTCCGTACTCGACGACCACGCGCGCGCCGATCGCGCTGCGATTGGTTTCGACGCCCACCAGAAGGACCTTGAGCCAGTGCCGGCCTCCGGAAACGTCGTTGCGCAGCAGCGATGGCGTTTCGTTCATGTTCATCACCAGGATGTCCATGTCGCCGTCGTTGTCGAAGTCTCCGAAGGCACAGCCCCGGCTGACGTGCGGCGCAGCCACACCGCTTCCGGCTTCCTCGATGAGCTCCTCGAACCTTCCATCGCCAAGATTTCGGAATACCAGGCGCGGAGTTCGGAACGGATACGCCGGGAGCCGCTTCTCCACCTCGGGATAGACGCTCCCGGTGGCGATGAACAGGTCGGGGAAGCCGTCATTGTCGAGATCGACGACCCCAGTTCCCCAGCCCACATACCGGGTTTCAACTCCCAGCCCCGCTCGGATGGTGACGTCGTCGAAGTTCCCTTTGCCGTCGTTGTGGTAGAGGACGTTGGTGTCGTCGGCGAAGTGGGTTTTGAAAATGTCCAGGTTGCCGTCTAGATCGTAATCCCCCACCCCAACTCCCATGCCGGCCTGTTCCAATCCATCTTCGCTGAGCGCCACGCCCCGCTCCAGACCTTCCTCGCGGAAGGTGCCATCGTGCTGGTTACGGAACAACCAGCTGGGCGTGGAATCGCAGGCGACGTAAAGGTCGGGCCACCCATCATTGTCGTAGTCGGCGGCGACGACCGTCATGGGATATGCCCCCGAGGCCGACGAAACCCCGGATGGCTTGCTGACATCGGTGAACGTGCCATCGCCATCGTTATGGAACAACTGAACGAAGCCGGTAGGCAGACCGCGAGGACCGCAGTTTACGGGGACGCCCTTCCAGTTGCAGTCGGAGTTCTCGCCAGGCTTGGGGAGCTTTTCGAGGGTGGTGTTGAGGTAATTGGCGACAAACAGATCGAGCCGCCCGTCGCGATCGTAGTCTACCCAGGTGCAGCCGGAACCGTAGCGCACGGCCGACTGGTGGAGTCCGGCCTTATCGGTCACATCCGAGAACGTGCCATCTCCGTTATTGTGATAAAGCACGTTCTGACCGTAGTAGGTGAGGAACAGGTCATCGAAGCCGTCGTTGTCGTAGTCGCCCACCGTCACCGCGGAAGCCCAACCGGTGCGTTGCAGTCCTGCCTTGGCCGTGACGTCGGTGAATGTGCCGTCGCGATTGTTCTTGTACAGGCGATTGGTGGTGCCGGGCGGTGCGGCTTCCAGGCGAGTGCCGCTAAGAATGAAAAGATCCACCCAGCCGTCGTTGTCGTAGTCGATGAAGGCTACGCCGCAGCCCACCACTTCGATGATGTAGCTCTTGCTGTCGGTGCCGCCGTACACCATCGGTTGCGTGAGGCCCGCTTGTTTGCCGACATCGGTCAGGCGCGAGAGAAACGGACGACCGGAAGGTTTGCCGCGGGGTTGCGCCTTCACCCCGCGCGAGGAAACTCCCTGGCCGAAAGCGGCCTCGGCTGCTCCCGCCAGGGCGGTGCCGGCCCCTGCCGCCAAGGCGGCAATCAGTTGACGACGAGTGATCATTGATCCGGTTCGGTCGCTTTCAACATCTGGCCGGCCTTGACGTTCTCGAATTTCTGCATGATTCCCGAGGGCCAACGAATTTCTACCAGCTTGGCCGTGGAATCACTCCCCAGCCCGACGACCAGGCGCTTGTCACTGGCGGAAAGGTACCCGACCGCCGTGTTGACGCTAAAGTACTGAACCAATCCGGATGCGGAGACGACTTTCACACGGCAGCCGATGCCGTCACGGTTGGATTTCTTGCCGATGGTCTGGATGCCGAGCCAGCTTCTGCGATTCCCGCCATCGTTGCGCAGTACGGTTGCCTTCTGGCCCAGGTTGCTGAGCACCACGTCGATGTCGCCGTCGTTGTCAATGTCGCCGAATGCAGCCCCGCGCCCCGCCCAGTCCGTCTGGAATACGGCTCCCGGAACCACCCTCGTGAAGTGGCCGGACTCATTTCGCAACAGCAGCGGAGGTTGAAGGTATTTTAGATTGGGCGAGGTACGCTCGATGGTGTCCATCACGTGTCCTTGCGCAACGAAAAGATCCTTCCAGCCGTCATTGTCGTAGTCGAACAGATGAGTGCTCCACCCCGAGAAGGACAGAGTGGCCCCCCCTACGCCCGATGAGTTGGTGACATCCCGGAAGCTGCTGTCGCCGTTATTGCGAAAGAGCATGTAGCGTTCGTTGGAGAGATCCGTGACGACGACATCGGGATGACCATCGTTATCGAAATCGGTGAAATCGGCGCCCATCCCCGCGAAGGCCTTGCCGTCCTCATTGTATCCAACGCCTGCCAGCAGCCCAACCTCAGCGAACGTGCCGTTTCCATTGTTGTGATACAGGAAGCACTGCACGGAATCGTTGGCAACAAAAACATCGATGAAACCATCGCCGTCGTAGTCCGCGAAGGATACTCCCAGTCCCTTGCCATTAGGATTGGCGACTCCCGCCTTGGCGGAAACGTCGGTGAAGGTGCCGTCGCCATTGTTGCGGTAGAGAATGTTGGTAACACCGTCATAGTTGTCGGGATGACAATAGGCGCGGTAACCCGGTCTGCGCTCGCCGCAGTAGCGGTTGGTGCGAAAAGTCCAATCGACGTAACGGGTCACGAACAGGTCGAGCTTGCCGTCATTGTCGTAGTCGAAGAATCCGGCGCTCGCGCTCCACCCGCCGGCGGCGACTCCGGCCGTTTTCGTGACGTCGGTGAACGTGCCATTTCCGTTGTTGTGGTACAGCGTGTTGCCGCCGTAGTTGGTCACGTAGATATCTTCGAAGCCGTCGTTGTCATAGTCGCCCACGGCGACGCCCATTCCGTAGTAGTTTTGCGGCATTCCGGTGAGGCCCGCCTTTTCCGTGACGTCGGTAAACGTGCCGTCGGCGTTCTGATGATAGAGCCGGTTCCAGAACTTCCGGTCAGTCTTGTCGGGGAGCTTGCCATCCGGCATGGGATCGTCGATCTTTGCGCCATTGACAAAGAAGATGTCGAGCCGTCCATCGTTGTCGTAATCCAGCAGTGCTACGCCGCCTCCCATGGTCTCGACCAGGTATTTGTTCGAGCTAGGGGAGTTTTCGTCTTTGAAATCGATTCTCGCGGCCTGGGTGATGTCCGTGAACTGCACTTCGGAGGCGGGAGTAGCGCCCATTAGACAGGAGACAAGGCCGGAGATCATCGCCCGGCGCGCCACATCGAGACATCTCCGCATGTCTACCCCTGCCCAAATTTCTGGCTGCTGAGGATCCCCTTCGTCTCTTGCAGGACGTAAAGTTGATTGGCGGAGAGATTGGTAAAACTTTCCTTCACCCCGGACGGCCAAGCAACTTCGACGCTGTCCGCCTTCGTGGCGCGACCCAACCCGAAATGCAGCCGGAAGTCGTTTTGCGAATAGTAGCTCGATCCGCTCATCACTTCGTCGATCTGGGTGTGCTCACCACTCGTGACTTTTATCCGAGCCCCTATGGCGGACCGGTTCGAGCGAGTGCCCACGCATTTGATCATGATCCAGCTGTTCTTGTTGCCACCATCGTTGCGCAGCAGGGTGGGAGGCCCGTCCAGGTTGTTTACGATCACATCCACATCCCCGTCGTTGTCGAAATCCCCGAAGGCGCAACCGCGGCCGAGGCTCTCGGTTCGGATCGCCGGCCCGGCTTTCCGTGAAACATCTTCGAAGTGGCCGTTCCCGAGGTTGCGATATAGAACCTTGGGTTGCCTGTACGTGACGTGGAGTTTTCGGTTGACGATCTGCGAGTAGACGTGCCCGTTGGCGATAAAAAGGTCTTTCCAGCCATCGTTGTCGAAGTCGAGAAAGCCGACGCCGAAACCAAGGTATTTCCGGTTAACACCTAGGCCAGCCTTGATGCTGGAGTCGTCAAAGGCTGCTTTCCCGTAGTTTCGGTACAAGGTGGTCACCTGGTCGGTGAAATTCGTGCGCGCGATGTCGAGCCAGCCATCCGCGTCGAAGTCTCCTACGGCGACTCCCATGCCCGACTGGGCCACACCATTCTCATCAAAAGCGCAACCGGCCGGAACCGCGACTTCCCGGAAGGTTCCGTCATGATTGTTGCGGTAGAGCAGGCTGGGCGCGCTGTCGCAGGCGACGTAAATGTCGGGCCATCCGTCGTTGTCGAAATCTGCAGCGGCCGCCCCCATGCCGTAAGAACCCGTGGGCTGCCAATTTCGACTCACGAAAACCATGGAAGCGGACCCCCGCGGGCGGGCGATGCCAGATTCTTCGGAAACATCGGCAAATGTGCCGTCCCCACGATTGCGATAGAGGATGTTCGTCCCCCCGGCGAAGCCCTGCGGTCCGCAAGGAACTGGAATGTCGTTGTAGTTGCAGTAGACCGCCTCGCCCGGCTTGGGAGCGCGGGCCAAGTCGAAAGTCAGATAGTTCGCGACAAAAAGGTCGAGGTGACCGTCCTTGTCATAATCGAGGAAACAGCATCCAGCACCCCATCTGCTTTCCGATCCCGCAACCCCCGCCTTTTCAGACACGTCTGTGAACGTGCCATCGCCGTTATTGTGGTACAGGACGTTTCGTCCCCAATAGCTGACGAATAGGTCGTCGAAGCCATCGTTGTCGTAGTCGCCCACGCAACAGCCTTGTCCCCAGCCAGAACGAGTCAGGCCAGCCTTCGCGGTGACGTCGGTGAAGGTGCCATCTCGATTGTTGCGGAACAAATAGCTGGTGGGATGCCGATCCCGGAGGGCCGGGTCGAGGCTGGTTCCGTTGACGAGAAAAATGTCGAGCCAGCCGTCATTGTCGTAGTCGAAGAGCGCAACGCCACAACCCATTTCCTCGAGGAGGAACTGCTTGTTCGCCGGGCTGCCAGAAATGTTCCGAGCACGCAAGCAGCCGGCATTGGCCGTTACGTCGGTGAACACGATCGGGAAGGGTAAGTTCGTGGCGGGCAGAGTGAAGGCTGTGGGAGCGAGTGACAGCACAGCCCCGGCGCGACCCAGCATCTGCAAAAAATTACGACGGGATTGGGTGCGGCCGGAGCCGCTACTCATGCTCTCCCCCCGGCCGGGGCGGACTCCCGCCAGGATGGTTTGCGCTTCGTCGCAACTTCTCGAGCTCGTTTGTTTCCTTGTCGAGGCGGGTAAATGAGTCCAGCGCTTTTCGGCTGTCGTCCATCTTTCCGAGGCGGCGGTAGAGGCCGGCCAGCACGTAATAATAGGAGGAAGCCCGGGGATTGAAAGAAATGGCACGATTAACGGCATCGACGGCGTCGTTTAGACGCCCTTGGCCCTCGTCCGCCTTCCCTTTTTGAAACCAGGCCCGGTCAGACTTGGGGTCAACTTCGAGGGCTTTGTCGGCATATTCGAGGGCCTTGCCCGGATCACTGGTTCGGTTGTAGTACGCACTTAGGTTCACGTGGGCAGAGACGAACTTGCCCTTCCGCGCTTCGTTCAACGCGATGGCCTTTTGATAGTTAGTGACTGCGCCCGCATCATCGCCCAATGCTTCAAGGGCCAGTCCCAGGGCGTCTACATCCTCCACATAGTCGGGGTCAATCCGCAGGGCCTCGTCAAATTCCTTCCGGGCGGACTCCCAGTTGTCCTGCATGGAAAATAGCTTGCCCAGGTTGTAGTGGATCTCAGCAGATTGCGGGCTGTAGCGAATTCCCTGCTCGAACTCAACCTGTGCAGCATCGAATCTGCCGATGATCATCAGATCGCGCCCAAGGATCTTGTGGGCCTCGGCATTTCCGATGTTGAGTTGGAGGGATTTCGCCAAGGCCTGAATGGAGTCGGCGATCTTCTGCTGGGCGAATTGGCTGTACCCGAGAGCGTACCAGCCCCACCAGGATTTCGGGCGCTGTTTGACGTAGTCGGCGAGCAGGGGTTCTACCTCCTTGAATCGACTCTCACGAATATAGCCTTCGAACTCAGCGACCTTCACAGGATCATCGGGACCGGCGGAGGCGTTTGCCGATGCGTCGTTTGCCAATCTGGCGTTTTCCAGTCGATCCAGGCTCTCCTTGGCGGAAACCTCACCCGGGTTCAGATCCAAGGCCTTGCGATAGGCGGCTGAGGCACCCTCGGTGTCGCCCTGCCTTTCAAGAACCAGGCCGAGGTAACGATGAGCGTCGGAAGATTCCGGCTGGAGCTGAATCGCGTGCCGGAACTTGGCAGCGGCTTGATCCAAATCCCCCTTGTCGAGAGCATCGTGCCCCTCGGAGATGTCCAGGTTGGCGTTCTGATGGCGATCATCCGCAGCGGAGAGTTCGCGGCCCTTCTGGACTTCAACCGCCCCTTCATCCTTGCGTCCCACCCGGGCCAAAGTCAGGCCAAGCTGGTAGTGGGCTTCGCCGCTCTGTGGGTCGAGTTTCGCCGCCTGCTGGAGCTCCTCAATCGCCTCCGGTATCTTGCCGTCCCGAAGAACGGCCTTGCCCAAAGCCAAATGAGCCCGCGCAAAAGTCGGGGCCAACGCGATCACCTTTCGCAGTTGCTCGATCTCTTTCGCCGGACCAACCTTCGGGCTGCCCCCATAAGCGACGGCGAGATTGAACTGGGCCTTCACAGACGCTGGGGCCAGCGCGACCGCTTTCTCAAGTTCGACGATGGCTTGCTCGGCATCGGTGGGAGTGAGAGCGGCGCCCAGATTGGCATGGGCGTCTGCGTAGTCGGGACTGATGCGCAAGGCTTCGCGATAGGCCGCCATGGCAGCCTCATCGTCATTGGCCTGGGTCAGAACGAGGCCGATATTGTTGTGGGCTTCGGCGAAGTTGGGCCGCAGTCGAACCGCCTCGCGAAATTCGGCGACCACTTCGCTCGTGCCCGCCCCGTTGCGGCCAAGGAGAAGCCCGAGAATATTGTGTGCGTCTGCCCGGTCCGGATTCTTGGCCAGCGCTTCGCGGAGGCCCGCAATCGCGGCGTCCCAGTCCGGAGCAGGCGGGGAGGGCGACGGAATGTTCAGCCCTGCCTCCAATTGTCCCAACGCCCGATCAAGATCGCCGGACCGAAGATAGACGATCCCGAGGTCGATGTAGGTGGCGGGCAGCGGCGGGAGGAGAGCGATGGCGCGTTGCAGACTCGCACGTGCTCCCGCCAAATCACCGGCTTCGCGCAGGGCGGTTCCGAGAAAAGCCTGGCTCGCACCGGCCGCAGGGTCAAGACCAACACTCTCACGTAACTCGCCAATCGCCTTGTCTTTGGATCCGCTATACCAAAGAGCGACCCCCAGGTTGTAATGGGCCTCACTCGCTTCCGGATGAAGTGCAACCGCACGCTCAAGATGAACGAGCGCGGAAGCGAGATCTCCTTGCTGGCCGAGAATGAATCCCAGAAGGTTATGTGCCTCGGCGTGATTCTCGTCGACGCGAAGGACTTCGGTGAGCTGGTCCTTCGCCGCATTGAGATCGCCTCGTGCGGCTGCTTCCTGTGCGCGTTTGTAGAGGTCGTCTGCCGGGCTCTCGGTGGGCGAGCCCGGTTTGTGCGCAGCTGTGCTCCCTTGTTTCAACGCCAAACCCAGTCCGTAGTAACCTTCACGGAGCTCCGGATCGATCTGCAACGCTTTCTCGAAGGCCGCAACTGCTCCGGCGAGATCGCCGCTCTGGCGCAACGTCTGCCCCAGCTCATACTGAACACTCGCGTTGTTGGGCTGGGCGCTGGCAACACGCCGCATGTGCACCAATGCACCTTCGGCATCGCCCTTCTCACGTAACGCCACCCCGAGGTTCATGTGTGCCGCCAGATTGTCCGGCTCCAACGCGAGCGCCTTCTTGAAAACATCGACCGCTCCGGTGACATCGCCGCTTTTGGCGAGCGCGGAGCCCAGGTTGGTGTAGGCCCGCCCATACTTCGGATCGAGCGCAATTGCCTTCCTGAATTCACCGATCGCGCGGGGCAGGTCGGCCTTCTCCATGATGGCGACACCCAGCCAGTTGTGCGTCTCCGCAGACGTGGGTCCTAGCTTCACGGCGCGCTGGAAGGCCTCGAGCGCACGCGGATAGTCGTTCTTATCCCAATAAGCCAGGCCGAGGGCGACACGAAGCTTGGGATTGGAGGGATCTCGCTTGATCGTCGCTTCAATCTGACTGAGGGATTGGGGAGTTTTGTCGGACTTCTGCGCGCCGGCCGACGTCGCCAAGGCAATTGCAAGAACTGCCGCCCACCCGCGCGCGATCGTCTGGTTGCTGCTCATTGGTCGGGGTCTGTTAGACGAAGCTGTAAGCGCGAGTTCTCTTCATCGTCCTTGCGAAGTGCTTTGGCGATCTCTAGCCGCTTGTCGGCCTCATCCTTTTTTCCCATGCGGGTCAGCAGCAACCCGAGCTGGTAGTTGGCCTTCACCGACTTCGGGTTCAAGCGAACCGCCTTCTCCAGGTTGGCTTCGGCCTCGGGATAGCGACGGACGCTCATAAGTAGGCTTCCCAAAGCCTCGCAGGACGGCGCGTGGTCTGGGTATCGGTGTAGCAACGTCTCCAACCCCTGGATAGCCTCGGGATCGCGACCCTGGTCTCTGGCCACCAGAGCCAGATAATAGTAGGGCGCAAGTTGCTCAGGCTGCAAGCGCACGCTCTCCCGCAGATGTGCGGCGGCATCATCAAGGTGAGACTGAAGATACAGGACCGATCCCACCGCGTACTGCAGTTGGGCATCGCTCGGCCTCCGTTTGAGAAGGCCCTCCAGAATACTTTGCGCAGCCTCGAACTGTTTCTTTCCTACCTTGGTGGCGGCGAGCGTGTACTGATAAGACGGATTCTCAGGTCGCAGGCCGACAGCCCGTGTCAGAGCGGGCTCGGCATCCTCAAGAAGGTCCATCTTCAGACACACTCTGCCAAAGCCGAACAGAATTTCGGGATTGTTGGGCTCGATTTGCTTCGCCCGCATCCAGTAGGAGAGCCCTCGCTCAAGTTCTCCCCGACCTTCCGCGATGCCGGCAGCCTGCTGCAGCGCCGGAAGCGCCTCGGTGTTCACACTGAGAGCCTGATCGTAGGATGAGAGCGCACGCGCGAAGTCTTTCTTGAGTACATACAAGCCCGCAAGATTGAAGGCCAGCTCGTAGGAAGCTTCACCTCTTTGTTGGACACCCTCCAGGATCTCTATTGCTTCAGGAACCACGCCCTCCTTGGCCAGCAGCACGGCAAACTTCATGGACCAGTCCGTCGGTACATTAAGAAGACGCTCCCAGTCGCTCGCCAAGCCCGCTGCGGAGGCGCGATCATCGGTCTTCAAGTAATCCGTGGCCAACATGAACAGCCCGTCGACAGATTGCTTGAGAGCAGGAAGAATGGGCTTGGCCAGCTCCAACGATTTTCGGTAGTTGCCCTTCTCGGTCTCCGATTGAGCCAAAGCGAGTCTTGCCAGCGCATTGGTTGGATCGAGGGTCAGAACCCGACGATAGAGGGGAAGAGCGAGCTCCGGCTTTCCCTGCAGAGTATAGACCTGCGCAAGGCTGAGATGGGCGCCTAACAGGTGGGGCTCCAGCCGGATCGCTTCCTGGAGTAAGCTCGCGCTCTCCGGAAGTCGTTTCTGCTGGAAGCGAATCGAGCCGAGGACCGAACAAGCTACCGCGCGAGTTTGGGGATCGGCAAGGGCAAGCTGCGCTTGGTGATCCGCTTCTTCGAGCTTTCCCTGCTCAAACAGGCTGGCAGCATTCTGCAGAGCCGCGCGCGCATCGACTCCCTGAGCGCCCCCTGCACACAAAAGCACCAACCAGCAGATGAGTAGTGCCTGAGCACACCACCCCCTCTGCCCCTGCATGCAGTCCGTGTCACAACTCACGATCACTGATGGCCGCCGTGGCTTCGCCCACGCGTAAGGCGGAGCCGGGTGTCTCTTCTCTCTCAGTAATTCAACCGCAAGCCAAACTGAATGGAACGCGGCTGGTTGCACTGGGTGTTGACGGTCCCAAAACTCGCTGGGCCGAAGAAACCGTTGGGATCGCAGAAGTCGGTACGGTTGAAGATATTGCCGAACTGAGCTTCGAACCGCAGATTTAATCTTTCCTTCAGCGGGAAAACTTTGAAGAGGTTTAAGTCCTCGTTGTAGGTGGGGAACGCACGGACGGACCCGTCCCGTCGGGGTGCGTTGCCGAGCAGGGGATTGTCGGTGGCCGGATCGATTCCCGGATCCGCCCAGGCTGCGGCATTAAAGTAGTTGTTAACCAGCGGATTGAAGTTACCGCCTCGCTTGACCGCACTCCCACCCTTCATGCGATTGGGTCGTCTTTGACCGTTGAACAGGATTCCGCCGAGGGGGTTGTCCATGGTGATGTTCATCGGCCGCCCACTCTCATAGCGCAGCGCCCCAGCAAAATTCCAGCCCCCCAGGATGTATCTGCCGGCTCCCGAAGACATGCTCTTGCCGAACGGCAATTCCCAAGTGAAGCCCACTAGGAACACATGCGGTGTGTCGTCTCGACTCAGTCCCCACTCGCATACGTGCGGGCAGGATGGGTCTTGGACCGCCCCGTTCGCGCCGTCCCCGCCCTGTCCGGTTTCGGATCCATCGTTATACAGCTTCGAGTACGTGTATCCCACGCGGAACCCTAGTCCGTGCGAATAGCGCTGCTCCAGCACCACCTCGAGAGCGTTGTACATGCTGCTTCCGATTGGAACGTCACGCCACAGGATGTTTTGATATTGCGGATAGGTTCTCAGGGCCTGCGCTACAGTGCCGTTAAAGTTACTATACGGCAGAGGCACGCCGCCTGCGCAGATCCCCCCGGAGGCCGTAGCAGTGCTGCAGTTGGCGAACAAGGTGGAATTCGGGATGGACAAGATGCTGGTTGGATTCATGTTGGCGCCCACACCCATCTTCTGCCAGTCCGCCGTCAGGCGGGTTCCTCGATTGGCGATGTAGGAGACATCCAGCCGAAGGTTGTCGGTGAGCTGACGCTCAAGAGTGAGGGACCAGTTCTGGTAGCGCGGTAGTGTGAGCCCGTTCTTCGCCACTGCGATCGGTGAGGTGTTGTTGGCCACCGTGGGGTTAATGAAAGGCGGGATCTTGACGCAGTTCCCACCGCAACTCGTGTTCGTGCCCGGGGCCATATCGTTCTGTGGGAAACCATTATCGAGGGAGAAAGCCGCGAATTGGCCATTGGATATATTCCCAGCCGTCGGGTTGGAAACGTAGCCGATCGTCGGTTGCCCGATGAATTGATCGAACGAGATCCCGGAGTAATAGATGCCATAGCCACCGCGGATGGCAGTCTTGTCCTGCAGCCTATACGCAAAGCCGATCCGGGGCCCCCATGAGTTGTGACCAGGGTTCTCAAACGTGCGCCCTCCTGTGCGGCCGGTGCCCTTTCCCGCAAAAATCATCGCTCCCGGGATCGTCTGGCCCGGAAGGGTCGGATCCGGGACCTGTAAGGTGCTAGGACTAAACGTCGAGTACCGGTCTTGCGTCTCCGTCCTGGCAAACTGGTAGTCATAACGCAGTCCCAAGGTCAAAGTGAGGCGGCTGCTGACCTTGTACTCGTCGTTGATCCAGGGAGACGTGTAGGCTTCATAGAACATCGGATGGAAGGGGATGTTCTGGGTGGACGAATCCACCTGGCCCAGCAGGAAGGATGCGAACGATTCTCCCGTGCTGGACTGAGCGTTGCCTGTGCTGTCGTAACCAGCCGTTTCGCGCCGGTCGAAACGGAATTCGCCTCCTTGATTCCCGTTAGCCCAACCGGAGAATGGGAACTGATGCCAACGATACTCGAAGCCCACCTTAATGGTGTGCTTGCCCTTTACCCAGGACAGATCGTCGGAGAACTGCCAGCGATTGTTGGTCAGGAACCCGAATTTGCCCCAGCCGTATTGACCCAGGGAGTTGTAAGGGATATTGCCGGCAAAATCCAACAGAGGCGGCCCGGCTGTCTGGTCGAGAAGTCCTCCGACTCCCAGAGGATTTGCTTCCCCTGCAGTCCCTGCCCACAGAATTCCCGGCCATCCCGCGCCGGCAGAAAGCGGGTTCCCGCCCATGAACCAGCGGTCCCACGCAATCGTGGTGTGATTGAGAAGGTTGGGGCGGATGATCCAGTCGAATTGCGTATGTGTGTGATGGGTCGCGATGCGTTGGTAAAAGCCATTTCCGTAGTAATTGGTGTTCTTCTCGGGCGAAGTCTCGCCGCTAAACTGCGTCGTGCAGCCCGCTACTTCCCCGCAATTACGGATGGAGGGCCGGTGACCCCAGTAAAAGCTTTCACTCATGCGGAAGTTGGGCGTGAACGAATGGTCCACGCGGAACTCGATGGTGCGAGCATTAAGTAGCCACGTCTGATCACCCGCCGGGTTGCCGGCAACGTTGTTGTTAAACCCTGCCCGATCGGGATGAACCATGAGGGCCGCGACTCTGGTGGCGACCGTGCTGAATCGACCCGAGGGGATAATGTTGGCCTGCCCCGGAATTGCGAGTCCGGTCGTAGGGTCAAACCCGAAACCGTCGCGCACGGGAATGCCTCCCACCGTCGTTAAGGTGGCGGGATCATAGATCTCGTGCTGGTACATCGCGCGCCCCTTCGCGTCGAGGATTGGCGTTACGCCATCCGCCTGAAGCAATTGGGGACCCAGATACGAACTGAAATCCCCCTGTTTGAACGCATCGATCGGCGTGGTGTTGCCAAACCCGGGCAGAACGCCGGAGCGCAGACGGGTCCAGTCGAAATTCGTGAAGAAGAAGGTCTTATTATGCCCGTCGTAAACCTTGGGAATGACCACCGGGCCGCCCAAAGTAAATCCAAAGCTGTTGTTGCGCAGCGGAGTTTTCGCGCGCGGCTTACACACGCCCGCATTGCAGTCCGCGTCGAAAAACCCGCGGGCATTGAGAGCGTCATTGGCGAAGAATTCGTAAGCACTCCCGTGCAAAGTGTTGGTGCCCGGTTTGGAGGTGTACTCGATGAATCCGCCGCTCGTGTGGCCGTATTGGGCGGAGAAGCTGGTCGTGATGACCTTCACTTCCTGGATGCTCTCGATCGGCGGCGCGCTCTCCTGGCTCTGCTGGTGTCCGACAGCGTAACCGAAAGCGGCGCCATCGAAGAAATTCTCCGTCGCCATCGTCTGCCCGCCGTTGATGCGCGAGTTGAACTGGCTGCCGCGGAACATCGGGTCGCCGTTCGGCTTCATGGGAAGATAGCCAGGCTGGATCTGAAGGACCGCCTCCGCCAGGCGCACATCGGCCGCCGTGATGGTCGGAATATCCTTGTAGTATCTCTCGTCCACAGTGTGACTGATGTCGGCCGTGGTGACGTTGAGCTCGGCCTCGGCTTTTACTTCCACCGATTCGGTAACGGCTCCAACCGCCAGAGCGATGTCCTTGCGGATGGTTTCGGCACCCTCCAGCATGATCCCCGAACTGACGGACCTCTTGAATCCTGGATGGTCGACGGTGACCGAATAGGTGCCCAAGATGAGCGGCGGAGTTGTGTACGCCCCCGCGCCATTGGTGACCAGGGCGGTCTCGACGGCGGTACCTTCATTGCGGACCTTGACGTCGGCGCCCGCAATAGCGGAGCCCGATGGGTCAGTGACGATGCCAGTAATGATGCCACGGTCGGAACGCTGTGCCACGAGCGGAACGCTCAGGCAGAAAGTCGCGAGTACAAGGCACAGCCCTACTGCAAGGTAGGTCCTCATCGTAACGCCCCCGATGTGCGCTTCCCCGCGCGAGCGAGTAAACGCTTGCTGTATGGCCGCATACGTTACGCCCAATGAAGATACACTGTCAAGAAAAATCTAATGGTTTTCTACTACTTGAGGAGGCGGGTTTCATCTGAACCCACCACTTCTGGTCCGATCTGACCCGAAAAAATTCGCCGAAACGCCCGCAATTTGCAGTCAGATCGCTTGCCTGCTGACCGAACTGACATTGGGGGGTCTTGCGGGAGGGTCCGGGAAACGATTACTCTCATCTTGAGAAAGCGTATGCTGGAGGCGTCTTCTCGGCCGACCGACCGCCGCGTCGCGACTTGCTCAGAGGCCATTCCCGAAATCGAGCGGGCCCAAGAGTCGATGTATATAATCCCCGCTCGATCGGACGAGAGGATCATTTATCATGTCTCGGAGAAAAGCACGTCCTCGTCTCTGGCCGCTGCTCGTTGCAGTTTTCTTCAACTCTGTTTTCGCTCAGCCGAAGCCTGCGCCACCTGCAGAGGTCGCGATCCGGATTGATGCTGCCAAAATCGCGAACTACAAAATCCCCCGCACGATTTTCGGCTCGTTCCTGGAGCCGATTGGGAATTCTGTCTACAACGGACTGTGGGCGGAGATTCTTGAAAACCCGAGCTTCGAAGACGGGCTCTGGGAAGCCAAGAAGGTCGCGGGGATGTTGGCCGAAGAACCATTGCTCGGTCGGTCTTCCGAGCTGTCCCTTCCTCTTCCCTGGGAGCCGCTCGACTACGCACAGGGTGCGCGGTACGCACCTCAGTGGGCTGAAGCCGCCAATTCGTATCGCTCTCTGCTCCTGATGGCCCTTCCTGGGAAGCAGACCGGAGTGCGGCAGAAGGTGTATTTGCCGGTCCACCGGACGGTGCACTACAGGGGCAGCCTTTATCTAAAGCACGTAAGCGGACCCGAAGAAGCCGAAATCTCTCTTCGCGAACGCAATCACGTCGAGCGTGTTCTCGCCGTCGAGAAACTGCTGCTGACAGGCTCAGACTGGCAAAAGTACCAGTTCAGCCTCGACCTGGAACCCGATCGTCTGCAGCCACTGCAGCCGGCGGACTTCGTGATCGCGGCCAGCAATGAGACGCGGGTCCTAATCGACCAGGCGTCCCTCTTGCCGGCTGACGCGATCGACGGCCTGGACCCTGACATGATCGCGATGGCCGGCGCCCTCAAAAGTCCCATCGTGCGCTTCGGAGGGAACTTCACGTCGGCCTACCACTGGCGAGACGGGATCGGTCCGCGCGACAAGCGCGTCAGCATGCTGAACACCGCCTGGGGAATACCCGAGTACAACCAGTTCGGCACCGACGAGTTTCTCAGGTTTTGCCAGCTGGTAGGCGCTGAACCGCAGATCGCTCTCAACCTGGGCACGGGAACCCCCGCGGAAGCAGCGGATTGGGTTCAGTACGTGAACGAACATTGGGCCAATAAATCCGGCGGCTTGCTCTGGGAGCTCGGCAATGAACTGTGGGGGGATTTCCAGGTGGGATACCCGACCCTCGAAAGAGTCGCCGAGCGAACCAGAGCCTTCAGCGAGGCCGTGAGAAGAGTCGATCCGAACGCCAGATTGATCGCCACCGGAGCCGATCCCGATGGTTTTGAAAAGTGGAACGCAGCACAGCTCGCCAATCCTCCGCGGACCTTCAATTATCTTTCCACACACTTCGTGGTCACCACAAATTCTTTGGTGGCGCGCAACCCCTCGCCCGACATGATCGCGCAAGCCACATTCGCCTTACCCGTCGAACTGGAGCGCAGACTGCGAACCATGCACAAGCAATTCCAGGACACAAACGGGGATCACCAGGTGCTGACCGCCTTCACGGAGTGGCTCTTCTGGGCAGAGAATGACACGGTGCCGCGCTATGACAATATGGGAGGCGCTCTCGCAACAGCCGGTTTCCTGAACATGTTGCTGCGCAGTGCGGACATTGCGCCGATCGCGGACATGACCGGCAACATTGAGTTCGGCGGAATCTGGAAAAAGCGCGGGCGGGCCTACGGAGTCCCCGCCTACTGGGCCTTCCGTATGTACTCCAATGCCGATGCCACGCGCCCAGTCCAAAGCGTGAGCAACAGCGAGAGCTATAGCGTGGAGAACGGCTCGACGCGACTCCCTAGTGTTAAAGATGTTCCCTACCTCGATGTCGTGGCTGCGCTCAACAATTCCGGCACCCGGTTGACGCTGTTTTGCGTCAACCGCGATCTCACGCGCGATTTACCGGCTCACATTTGGATTGACGGTTTCCAGCCGAGCGGCGGGGTCGCGCATTCTTTGTACGCGGGCAGCCTCTACGAAAGAAACGATGAGACGGAGCCCGTGCACGTTCATCCGCACGACAGCAGGTTGGAAGCAACCACATCCGACTTCACCTATAGCTTCCGACGCGAAAGCATAACTGTGCTCGAACTATCCCGAAAATAGACGTCGCACTGACCAGACCTCTGGTGACTGCCGCCTTTTTGCGGCAACCGGCAATCCCGAGAAGTCGCTCTAGTCCTCGTGCTCAGCAGTCTCCGATTCGAATCGCAAGAATGCCCGGTCTCTCAGAACTGTCCGGTCACGACCGGAGTCCTGGGCGAGTTGGTCGTGGTGCTCGGACAGCGCTTCCGAATCTTTTGCTCTCTGCGCGTAGACCCTCGAGACATAGCGGTAGTGGCTCAATCTCCCCCGATTTCCAATTGCTCTGCCCACCTCGGGATGGGTAGAGGCCTTTCACCTCCAAGCTGTCGGCCCTGCTCGGCACACCAGACAGCAGAATGAAGGACGCGTCGGTTGACGCGTCCTTGCGAGTAGACTTCTGAAGCGGAATCGGGTTGTCAGCTTCCTGAGCCCGGTGGGGCACCTGCAACCACGGAGTGGGAGTGCCGGGTAACAACCGGTCTCAGCAGTTGCTCGCGGTTGCGGCGCAGATCGGCACCTGAGCGATTCGTCGGATAGGGCTTGTCTCCCATCAGGCCCTGCCAAATGACCCGGTTGAACTTCTCCGGATCGACCCGGTCTTCTTTACTGAAATCGAAGCCTTTGGTTCTCGCTTCCCACCAGGCTGCATGGTGCGTCGGCTTGGGGATGGAGGCGAGATTCACGTTCAGGTCACGGTCTAGCAGTGGTAGCTGTGAGTTGAACAGAACCAGCGCGGGAGAGGCGTGGAAGGTCCATCTGGACTGGTTGGTGTCGAAAGCGTCGGTCATGGGCGGAACCCCCGCGTCATGCACGCCCAGATTCTGCAATCCGAGAACCTCTTCGATCGTACGCAGCATATTCGGCGTCGCATAGTGAGTGGAAACCACCGCGCCCTGCTTCACATAAGGACCAACCACGAAAGCCGTGCTGCGGTTGGCGCTGACGTGATCGGCTCCGTCCTGCGGGTCGTCTTCGATGACGAAGATCAGCGTGCTGTTGGCGTAGGGACTGTGGGCAATCTTTTCAATCAGCAGAGCCGTCGCATAGTCGTTGTCGGCCATTTGCAGCTCGGGCGTGTTCACCCCGTAAATAGCGGTGCCGAAGAACCACCTTGGCCTGTGTCCCAACGGCAACGGTCAGTGTTATCCCGGATGAGGCAGGGGTCGGCCCGTGGGGATCTGCAGACAACTCTTCTCCTCGAAGAACCAGCGCCTCGAAGTTCGCGGTATGGACGGGAGTCGGAGTCCTAGGGGCTTCTTTTTTAGAGAGATTGATGGCAGCTCCGACGAGCTCGCCTGGGTCGTCCCGGAGCTGTCTGGATGTTGCTCCGACTCTTGCTTTCCTGGTTCTGCATGCACTTCGACCTGTTGGCCGATGGAGAGGAGAGACACTCGAAGAGATACTTCGCTGCCGTTCGCTAACAACACCGTCGCAGACTGGAATGTCGGGTATTTCTCATGCCGGGGCGTGAACGCTTTGATCACCCAGGGCCAATGATCGTTCAGCGGCTTCCGCCGCCGTTCCTGCTTGTCCACGACCAGACGCACGCGACTACCGGCCGGAAACAGTTCCTGGTCTCGCGAGTACACGCTCTGGGAGAGCCTCCCTGACACGACATCTCCGGGCTTCAAGCGTGATGGTTTCACGCGATTGTCGAGTTGCACCTTGACGTAAAGGTTTGAGTACGAGACGGTCCGGGTCTCAGTTGCAGTGTTCCCAGTAGGTCGTGCACCTTCCGCACACAGTACGCCCGGGAGCAGAACTAAGAAAAGAAGGGACACAAGGTCGCGTCCGAGCAAGCCTGGATTTCTCATGTTGGCCTGCATGATCGTCTCCGCCGTGCCGTGCCAAATAAATCTTGGCAAAGGGGGGCGCAGGTTGGCGCCCCCCGGGTACCAGTTCATCTCGCTGACCGCCTCGAGCGTCCCTCGACTGGGCGCTCGCCTCTACCGAACCTCCACGACCGGCATGCCGGCTGGGGCGGGCGAACGGACCGCAGGTCCGATGCCGCTCCTTGCCCGAAGTGGAACGAGTGCCTCCGGGCGCATCACGCCTACCGAAGGGCATGTAACGTGCCCGTAGCGGCGCAGAGGACTGATCTAATCAGTTCTCTGTTACCGCATGATGAGCGGCATGTGAATTCTTTGTTAACGACGCGTGAGGTCGGACATTGTCGCGAAAGTGATCGCAATCGTCAAGAGAAGTGCTTTGGGAGGCATCCGGAGCGCAGCGCAGCGAAGGCGTGGTTTCGCGGAGATTTGGGGTGCATGGGAAAGGGGTCGGCTGATTCCTCACTTTTCATCTCAGGTGAGATTGCGTTTTTTGCGCATGGATTCGCCCCCAGTTCGATGCGATGAGGGTTGTGCACCAAGCGGTCGAGGATGCCGTCCGCGATGGTTGCGTCGCCGATCGGCTCGCGCCACTGCGCTACCGGAACCCGCAAGGTCGAGCGGGTTTGACAGCGTTCCTCACAGATCTCCCAGAAGTTGCGCCGCTCGGTTTTCTTGAACGGTGCCATCGCCCCGTCATCCAGACCAGAACATCGACCCGACTCAAGCGTGCCCGGAGATTGCGCAGGCTGCCGTCAGCACGAGCGAGCGCGAGATCTCGGAACAGAGCGGCCGCGCGGCTGTAGAACACGAGGTGTCCATCGCGGCCGGCTTTCCGTGCCAAGGCACCCGCAGCCCCCATCTGCCAGTCATGGACTACGAACGAGTGGTGGCCGTTCGCTCGATCGGCGACTTGGGGAAGTGGATCATCTCTGAGCAGGAACCGACCATCCAGCAATTGGAACACTACATCACGGGAAAGTAACCCGGCCTTATATGGCAACACTGGCCGGGCGGTGGCGACAGACCCCACAGCGTACGTATGCTCACCGAGGTGCCCGCTGCCGGCGAGGCGCACGCCAAGCAACTGTCGGCCCATGGGCCTCGGAACAGTGCGATTCACTGCTTACCTGAGGTCGGAGCAGCCGATCCTCCGGCGGCAGTGCGGAACTCGCTCAGAACTGCGGCTTTCTCCAGCTCGTCCATTTCCAGATCGAGTGATTCACTCCCGATGGTGAAGGCGCGTTCGTCCCTGCTGGTTTTGATGTATTGATCGCCCTTTGACCAGCGAAGGCTTTCTCCCGAAAACTCATTTGCAAGACCGCCGCGCCTTTGCTTCATGTCAGTGTTTTCTGGCTTGCCGTACTTCTTTGCTAAGGTAAGCATGTAGCTGTCGTACGTGTTTCCATCCGTGCGACTGTCCGTGGACACATAGATCTGAGCTACTTTCTGATCCAGCATCGTCATGTTTACGTACTGTCCCGTTTCCAAGACATCCGTGCAAGTTTCCATGCGGTAAATTCCGTCGGAACCGCATAATCCGGGCTTAAAAGGAAGGGAGGGTATTTTCCAGGAAAGAAACTTCTGCTTCGCTTCCTTCATTTGGTCACCAATCCGAATTCCCCGAAACTCGTAGGGAACGGACGGAGGTAATGCCCCTGGCTCCAATAGCGGAGCCCAGCGATCGGTTAAAGGAAGTTGCGCCAACTCCGCTTTCGTTAGGGGTAGACTTCGTAGCGCCGTGTTCCGCGACCCGCCGATTTGGCTTTGCACGCAGGCACATAGAGTCCCTGCGATAAATGTTGCAATCAGAACTTTCATATCTAACTCCCTTGTCGAGCTACCCTAACTGGCCAACACGACATCACGTCTTGCTGCATGTCCTCGCTTCGGTATGACAGACAAAGGGGAGGCAATAAGCCGCCTCCCCCTTCCCTCTGATTGACCATTCGCAACTGACAACTGACTATCTGGTTTAGGCGGCCTTGTGGACCTTGGCTTCGAGAGTCTTTTCGCTGCCAACGTTCACCTTGATCTGCTTGGGCTTTGCTTCGGCCTTCTTGGCGAGGTTGATCTTCAGCACGCCCTTGTCATAGTGCGCGCTTACTTGCCCCAAATCGACAGAGCTCGGCAGCGTGAACGAGCGGGTGAAGCTTCCGTACTGCCGCTCGATGCGACGGAAGTTCTCCTCTTTCTCTTCCTTCTCGATCTGGCGCTCGCCATGGACGGTGAGGGTGTTGCCCTCGATGCGAACATCAATATCTTTTTCGTCAATACCCGGGACTTCAAGCTTCAAAGTAATGTTGTGCTCATCTTCGTAGATGTCCACCGGCGGTGCGAAGCTGGTGGTCGTCAACGCCTCTTCCGGGCCTTCAGGGCTATAGGACTCACGGAAAAGACGATTCATCCGGTTCATGCGGTCTTGCATGGTGGAAAACTCACGGAAAGGTTCCCAACGGGTCGGTAGTGTCATAGCGCAGTTCCTCCTTGGGGTAATCTAAGAGGAAACACTTCAGATGGGCTGACTTAGTTCAGGAGACCTGAAAGAGTAAGAAGACGTAGCTTGCTCAACATCAATGCTAGGCTTGTGCACTACCAGTGTCAAGCTGCCGTAGAGTATAGTCAGCGATTCCATAAAGCGCCATGTGGCCGCCAGGTTGGGCGCTGATTCGACATCAGCTGTGGCAGCCGAGGAAGGCGTGGCAAGTTTGGAATGCTCGTGGGATGGCAGAATGCGGCGGGAAACGGGAGTGCGTGGTCGATTTTCGGGCTGACCCGCACCCAGCGATCGGCGACTGGCCAATCGGCCTCCGGCGGGTGCCAGCATGGAATCTCCTCGCCCGCCTCCGCCTGAACTCCTGTGGGAGATGCCTGCGTGCAACGCTCCGCTTCGTGCAATAACTCGGGCTGGTTCTCTTTCACGGGGAATGCCTAGACCAGGTCGCAACGCGGTCACAGTTGCATTTTCCGATCGGCTTGGTCGAGCCGTCGCGGTCGCAGACAAACCCAACTTTCTTCGGGAGCTGCCGCTTGCCCGGGAAGTTGCCTTTGGGCTGATTGTGCGAGCGGCGCTGGTATTTCCGAAAACAAATCGCCTCCAGGAGGTCGACAGAGTAGGTCTCTTGGTTAGAGGGGGAGAATTTTCTGGCACTGGCCGAGGCCGACCTGCGGATGCGAAGTCTCGCAAAGCATGGGCGCGTCAATTTTCTCGCTTTAGCTCAGTAGTCAGGCGAAGGATCTCTAGCTTTTCTACCAGTACTTTCATCCGCTCCACAATCACAACGAAGTCATGAGCTTCTGACTTGCCGACAAGGCCGAGTTTGTCCGGCTGAAGCGACTGGTTGATCCGCCCGAGCAGACCGGCGAGCTCCGTCGCCAGCTCTGGTTCCACAGAAAACGATGCGAGGTCGTGTGGTTCGTCCTGGGGCGGCAGGTCTGGTAGGCTCAAGATGCTCTTCGAGAGTTCACGCAGTCGTTTTTCGAGTCTCTTTTGCTCGGTAATGTCGATCGAAGTACTTAGCACTAGTGTGGGTCGATTGTCTGTGCGACTGACGACCATGCGGGTGTTCATGACGCAGACTGGTGCGCCGCTCTTGTGCCGAAAAACAATTTCTTCCCCTGAATAGTTCTCGACCACCCGGGAAGGGCTAATCAAAGCGTCCCGACTGGCTCTATCAAAGTAGAAATCCCATGCAGTTCTCGCCAAGACGTCGATACGCGAATCGAAGCCAAACATGCGCACCAAGGCGTCGTTACAGTCCACTATCTTACCTTCTGGTGTTGACAAGCTGGCCCCAGCGACGTTTCCAACGAAAAGCGTATGGAACCGTTCTTCCAACGAGCGCATCTGGCCGCGTGAACCCTTCATTGTGCCCCGAGTATTCCACAGAAATGTCTGACGCGCAGGCCTTTAGCAGGCGGCCGGAAACTATACCACGGCCGCTGAGGGTGGTCACACAAGCAGCGTCTCGTTGGCCTCGGATGGTTCTTGGGGCAGGCGAAAACGAGTAAGGCTAGCAGGGGTCTCCTGACACAGAGGAGACTCCCGTGCGATGATGGGGGTGTTGGAGGCGAATATGACAGTTGCCAATGTGGTTGAGGTCGTCGGGGTCTTGGCAATCCTCTACGTAGCCTACCGCTTCTACCAGAAAAGGGGTTGATCCCATGAAGCTGCTTCGTCACGCTTCTCTCTTCTGAGACGTCTGTGGGGTTGAACCGACCCATTGAGTGGCGTGAGGCGTGAGTCCAGGGGCAGTGGAAAATGGGATCCCGCTTTTGTGTTGGGCCGCAAACCAACCAATCTGCGGAAGGGACCAGCCGATGGCTCGGGGCGGGGAGTTCTGGTCGTTGGTCTTGGTGCGGGTCGGGTCAGTGCCGCGCAGCAAGACTGAGCACCTCAATCCTCCCCCTGGGGTTATTGAGGTGCCCGTTGAACAGGCCCCTCACGGGGTAACTGCTCATTGGATAATTTGAGGCTGGTCCCGAGATTGTGTGAATGGCCCGGCTGTGGTTCGGCATGGCCCGCCCGAGCCATTGCCTCAAAAACAAAACGCCCCAGACTCAGGTCCTGAATCATGGGACGCTCGTTTTACTGCTCAGGAAGAATGTAGAGCGACACCAAGACGAAGGAAATAGCACCGTGGTGTGGCGGCGAATGGCACCTTCATCCAAGACCCCCTATTGTCCAGGAGGCTTGGTCAGGGCTGTCGGTTTGCGCCGCAGGCATCTATGTCCTCCATCGTGTGCCCCAAGACCTTCTTGCCGCAGACAGAGCATTTTTCATCCGGATCAGCAGGTTTGTCCGAAGAAGCCTGTCAGAGTCGCTTCTGTTGAACGCAACCCTTTCTTTGCGTTCTCGGTTTCACACATCGGCATTGAAATGCCCAACATCGCCTCATCCGCTGCCTGAACATCACCGAGTGCCCGGAGACGCAGCAGCGCCTTGTGAGCGGCGTGGGCGTGAGTCGCTCCGGTGCGACACGCTGCCCTCCATCGGTTCAGATGACTGCCGCCTGGCAATAGATTCACGATCTGTACTGAATGGTAAGAAAGTGCTAGCATGACTAGACATGGAACGGAAACCCTCGGGGCCCACTGGCCGGCCACGCTCCTTCGATTTGGACAAAGCTCTTGATGCAGCGATGCAGGTGTTCTGGCGCAAGGGCTACGAGGGGGCCTCCCTATCTGACTTGACCCGAGCGATGGGTATCAACCGCCCCAGTCTTTATGCCGCATTCGGTGACAAGGAAACTCTGTTCCGCAAGGCATTGGATCGGTATGCCGAAGGGCCAGCCGCCTACGTGCGCGAAGCTCTGAAGCAACCCACGGCACGCGCAGTCACCCAACAGCTGCTGCGTCGAGCCGCCGACTTGCTCACTGATCGGCAGCATCCCTCGGGATGCCTAATGGTGCAAGGTGCGCTCGTGTGTGGAGAAGCTGCCGATTGCATTCGCCGGGAGCTAGTTTCGCGGCGGTTGGCGGGCGAGGCGGCTGTACGCCGGCGCTTCAAACGCGCGAAAGCGGAAGGGGATCTACCGGCCGATTCAAATCCCGCCGACCTCGCGCGCTACGTAGTGACCGTCTCCCACGGCATGGCCGTACAGGCTGCCAGTGGCGCAAGCCACGAGGAATTGCAACGGGTGGTAGGGACGGCGATGCGCGCTTGGCCGCGGTGAGAGTCAACAGCCCGGGGCTCACGACCGCACGTCGCCGGCGAGACCCTACTTGAAATTTGCCTGCGGCACACTGAGCCAAACCAGCAGCCGACGTACACCTCGGCGTGGGCTTCACCGCAGTAACGCCGGGCTCCGGACGCTTGGGCGGCCTCAAACTTCCATCCGTGCGCGGTAAGCTAGGTTCGTTCCTTATAGCAGTGGCTGGTCGACCTTACTTCGCGGTAGAGGTTGTCGCGGGATTTGGCGTCAGCAGCGTCAACTCGCCGACTTGCTCCCTCTTCACGGTGCCACGAAGGTGGGCGGCATGATTCGTCATCCACAGCTCGGGAATGATTTCGCCGACCAGCTGTCCATGACAGAAAAGTCGCACCACCGAACTCTCAGAAACCACAATGCCCACCGCCTTGGTCACAGCACTCATGTTGGCGGCGGCAATGTGACGGCTACCGAGTCCCAGCGGCACGTCCACTTGTGCGGTCACGGCGTCGAGGTAGCGGCACGCGGAAAGGAAAATTCCGTCGTGACTCACCACGAACCCACCATCCAGCTGCGCCAATTCCTTGATGGTTCCGCGGAGATTGAGATTGGTGACCTGGCGCGAAGACTCAGGATGCCCCAACAACGGATCCAAAATCAACGGTCTGGATCTGGCGAGCACGGCATGCTCATCTCCCAGCGTGAACAGCGTGCCGACGCGTCTTCCCTCTCGGCCCTCGCGAGCAATCTCGACTGCGAGCCCAATCAGTGGCTCAAGAATGTCCGGATCGTATTCCGTTACTTGGCAGAGAATAGTCTCAAACATCCATCGCGCTCCTCGCGCCAGGCAAACACCAGTCTGACTTCATCGTCGTCAGGACGAACCAGTCACTCATCAACTATGCGATTTCCACTGGCTCTCTGGTTTCTGCTTCCTTTTTCGCTGAGAACGAAACCAGGAATCCTTTGACAATAACGTACAGCACTGGAATAAAGAAGAGGTTAAGGACGGTAGAGAACAACATGCCGCCAACGATCGCGGTTCCGACTGAGTGCCGCCCCAGCTTGCCGGCGCCGGTTGCGAAATAGAGGGGCAGCACACCGAGGACGAATGCAAACGACGTCATCAGGATCGGGCGCAAGCGCAACTCAGCCGCCTCAATCGCCGCACTCGTGATTGAGCGGCCTTGCTCGATCAACTGTTCGGCAAATTCAACAATGAGAATTGAGTTCTTCGCCGAAAGCCCGATCAACATCACCAAACCAATTTGTACATAAACGTCGTCCACCAGTCCACGCATGGAGATGAAGATCAGAGCGCCGAGCACCGCCATCGGAACAGCCAGCAAGATGATAAAGGGCAGCACGAAGCTCTCGTATTGCGCCGACAGTGTGAGATACACCACCAGAAGTCCCAGGCCGAAAATGATGATTGCCTTGCCCCCGGCTTCGACCTCCTCCAGAGCCAGACCGGTCCAGCTAAACGACATGCCCTGCAGCATGTTCTGCTTCGCCAACTCCTCCATCGACTTCAGGCCTTGGCCGGAGCTATATCCGGGCGCTGCGGCTCCGTCGATTTCCGCCGAGCGGAAAAGATTGTAGTGATTGATCACCTGCGGCCCGGACGTCTCCTTCAGCGCGACAATATTTCCCAATGGTACCAAGCCGTTGGTGTCGGAACGAACGTAGTATTGCCGCAAGTCCCGCGCATTCATGCGGAACGGCTGATCAGCCTGCACGTATACGCGGTAGGAGCGATTGTTGAAGTCGAAATCATTCACATACTCGGAGCCCATGTAAACCCCGAGGGCCTGCGTGACCTGACTGATCGGCACTCCAATAGCTTTGGCTTTTTCGCGATCGATCTGCACCAGTTGTTGCGGATCGTTCGCGGTGAAGCTGGTGAACAGTCCTCGCAGATCGGCACGCTGGCGGCTGCCGCCAACGATCCTGTGCGAAACGGTGTCGATGTCCTGCAGAGTATTGCGACCCAGGTCCTGCAGCTCAAACTGGAATCCACCAAAACTTCCCAGGCCTTGGATCGCGGGTGGTTCGAACGCCGCCACGATTGCTCCGGGAA
>Ga0137418_10000215_pt1 | contig 47487 bp, 41 predicted proteins | sample CZODoug3_1_2_16f_FD_122242 | JGI IMG/M metagenome (GOLD analysis project Ga0137418, IMG submission 122242) | Vadose zone soil fungal communities from Angelo Coast Range Reserve, California, USA - CZODoug3_1_2_16fungal (Hybrid Assembly) | ecosystem: Environmental > Terrestrial > Soil > Vadose...
AGATGTCCTTCAACGTGCCGGTGAGCTCCTTGTCCGGCACCGCGTCCACGCGCACGCGCACGCCGCTGCCGGTCTGGATGCGTCCCCGGTCGGCTTCATCCACACGCGCCGTCATCTGCACGGTCGTCAGATCGGGCAGCTCCGCGATCTGGGCGCCGAACCACGCGCGGTCGCCGCGCCTGAACTCGGGCGGGGCGCGCCCCGGACCGCCCGCGCGGAAATTCGGCAGGAGCGAGATCGATCCCGCCATCGGCGCGCGGACCTGCAGCGTACCGAGGATGCGCTCGGTGTCCTTGACGTCGATGTTCGCCTTGTCGCGCTTCTGGCGCGCGATCGCGACGTCGGCCTGCGCCGCGATCCGCTCGCCCTCGATCTTCTTTTCGAGCTCCCGCACGTGCTCTTCCGCGTTGGAGACGGCGATGACGAAGTTCTCGGCCTCGATCCGGGGCCGCAGCTCGTTGCCCTGGATCTCGAGGCGCGCGCGCGCGAGCGCCTTCTTCGCCTCCTCGAGCTCGGTTTGCGCCGACGCGACGCGCCGGCGCTGCTCGGCCTCGTCGGCCGTTCGCTCGCTCACTGGTCCACCATCCCTGTGTCGGTGGCCGTCAGGCTGCCGGTGCACCCCTGGTGACCGTTGGTCCATCGCCTCGCTCGCTTGCGGTTCGACCGCCAGTATGAGTTCTGCGAGGGCCGGCGGCCCAGGACGTGCCGACTGGCTACAGGGCTGAGCGCCACCGAGCGCCGATCAGTGAGCGACCGGCTGCGGTGTCCCGGGACCACCGGGTGTCTTCCCACTGATGCAACAGCGAGGAGACAACGATGAGTGTCACCGATAACCCTGACCCAGCGCGAACAGGCGCAGCGACCGGCGGGGTGGACTGGGCCAAGGACGACCATGCGATCTGCGTCAGAGCCGGGGCCGCGTCGGCTTCCCCACCCGGAGCGCGATTGGCGTAACTCCAGAAGTTTTGCCGCTGGTAATCGGGCAACTCTTCATACCATTGCCGGGTCGGAGCGTTATCGTGCGTGCCAGTGTACGCGACCGTGTTGGGGATGAAGTTGTGCGGCAGATATGGGTTATCGGAATGACCATCAAAGGCGAATTGCAGAACGCGAGTGCCCGGCAGTTGGAATTGGTCGCGTAGCGCATAGACGTCTGGCGTGATGAGGCCCAGATCTTCGGCGATAAAGGGCAGGCCGCCCAGCTCTTTGCGGACTGCCTCGAAAAAGCTCGCGCCCGGACCCTGAACCCATTGTCCTGACTGCGCCGTGGGTGCGCCGGCTGGAACATGCCATGCCGCCGCGAACCCTCGGAAGTGATCCAGGCGGATTGCATCCACGTGAGCGAGCAGCGCACTCAGCCGATCGATGGACCATCGATAGCCGGTGGCCCGAAGCGCATCCCAGTTGTAGACGGGATTTCCCCATAACTGTCCGTTCGCGCTGAAATAGTCGGGTGGAACACCCGCGACCGCCCGCGGCCGGCGATGCTCGTCTAGCAGAAATAACTCCGGGTTCGCCCAGACGTCGCTGGAATCCGGCGAAACAAAGAAAGGCAGATCGCCGATTATGCTCACGCCTTTGGAATGCGCATACCTCTTGAGCTGATCGCCCTGGCGAAACAACAGAAATTGGGCAAAGCGAGCCTGATCGACTTGATTGGCCAGTTCCCGGCGCACTTCGCCGAGAGCTCGTGGATTGCGCTGAGCCAGGTCTGCCGGCCACTCAAGGTAGTAAGAGTCTTGATATTTGGCCTTCAGTGCTCGGAACAGCGCATAGTCTTCCAGCCAATGCTCCTGTTGAGCGCAGAACTCCTCATATGCGGGCCGCAGATCCTTGCGCTCGGCGGCTTGGAAGTTTTTCCACGCTGTTTCCAGAAGGTGGATCTTGAAGGGAATTACTGCTTCGTAGTCGACCACGTCACGAGGGAAATCCGACTCACAGTCTGCTTCCTTAAGCAGGCCATCAACGATCAAGCTGCCAGGACTGATCAGCATGGCGTTCCCGGCGAACGACGACATCGCCTGATACGGAGAATTTCCGTAGCCAGTCGGACCGAGGGGCAGCGCCTGCCACCAACTCTGGCCTGCGTCATGGAGACGATCGACCCAGGAGTACGCCGAGGGTCCTAGATCGCCGATACCATAAGGCGACGGCAGAGACGTGACATGCAGTAACAATCCGGAAGCACGGTACTTCGGCGAAAATGGCGGGACATTCGCTGGAACCTTCCCTGTCAAACTCCCGGACGCGCCGTTACCGCTCATCATTGCGCTCCGGAACCGAGGGCGTTGTTCACCATCTGCTGCGCTTCATTCACGATCGCATTCAGGTGGGACTCGCTCTTGAAGCTCTCCGCGTAGATTTTGTAGATGTTTTCCGTGCCGGAAGGACGGGCTGCGAACCAGCCGTTTTCTGCGACGACTTTCAACCCGCCAATCGCTGCCTGGTTTCCGGGAGCCTTCGTCAACTTAGCGGTGATTCGATCGCCTGCCAGCTCCGATTCCTTGACAGCGTCGGGGGAAAGCTTGAGCAGTTGTGCTTTTTGTTCCGGTGTCGCTGGTGCGTCAATCCGGGTGTAGTAAGGTGTGCCAAACTCCGTAGTCAGTTCGCGGTAGTGTTCTCCCGGGTCTTTCCCCGTGCGCGCTGTGATCTCAGCGGCCAGCAGGTCCATGATGGGGCCGTCTTTGTCGGTCGTCCATACTGTGCCGTCGTGCCGGAGAAAACTTGCTCCCGCGCTCTCTTCGCCACCGAAGCAGCACGATCCGTCAACCAGACCGGATACAAACCACTTGAAACCCACGGGCACTTCGCGCAGCTCACGGCCGAGTTTGCGAACGACTCGGTCGATCATGCTGCTGCTGACCAGCGTCTTGCCCACGGCGACGTCGTGCCGCCACTGAGGGCGATGCGTGAGCAAGTATTGGATGGCCACCGCGAGGTAGTGATTGGGGTTCATTAAACCCGCGACCGGCGTGACGATCCCGTGCCTGTCCGAGTCAGGATCGTTGGCGAAAGCCACCTGGTACTTGTCTTTCAGCGCGACCAATCGCGCCATCGCGTAGGGACTGGAACAGTCCATGCGGATCTTTCCGTCATGGTCCACGGTCATGAAGGAAAAAGTCGGGTCAATCGTTGGATTGACGACGGTAACTTCTAGACCATAAATTGAATTGATCGGCTCCCAATACGGCCGTGCCGCACCGCCCAGAGGATCGACGCCAAGCCTCAGGCCCGCGCCGCGAATTGCGTCGATGTCCACAACATTCTTGAGATCGCGAACGTAGGGTAGAACGAAGTCTTCCTGGTGCGTCGTCGCGGCTTGAATTGCTTTCTCAAACGGAACGCGCTTCACCCCTGCATTCCCAGTGCGTAGCAATTCGTTCGCGCGATCCTGCACCCATCTCGTAACGTCGGTATCGGCAGGCCCACCGTTAGGGGGGTTGTATTTGAACCCCCCGTCCTCCGGGGGGTTGTGGGAAGGCGTGATTACGATGCCATCGGCGAGGCCCTGCTTCCGTCCTTTGTTGTAGACCAGGATGGCGCGAGAAATTACGGGCGTCGGGGTTACACCATCGTTCTCTTGGATGATCGTCTCGACGTAATTCGCCGCGAGCACTTCGAGAGCGGTGCGCTGCGCGGGCGCGGACAACGCATGCGTGTCCTTCCCCATGTATAACGGTCCATCGATTCCCTGCCCGCGCCGGTAGTCGCAGATAGCCTGCGTGATCGCCAGGATGTGGGACTCGGTGAAGCTGCCGTGCAGGGCGGAGCCGCGGTGGCCACTGGTGCCAAAGGCAACGAGTTGGCTGCGGTCGCTGAGGTCGGGCTGACGGTCGAAGTACGCGCGTTCCAATTGCGCGAGGTCGACCAGCATTTCCTTTGGTGCAGGCTTGCCAGCGAGCGGCGAAATCGTTGGGCCGCTCGCTGCACTTGTCGCCGATTGTGTCTCTAAGGTATGGGACATGGCTCCGCCTTCCAGATTTCGGTGGCATATTCGTGAATGGTGCGGTCGCTGGAGAACTTTCCTGAACTGGCCACGTTCAGGATCGACTTGCACGCCCATTCCTCGGGATTAGCATACAACTCGCCCAGCCGGTCCTGGGCTTGACAGTAGGAAACCAGATCCGCCAGGTGCATGTAGTGGTCGCCGTTTGCCAGCAAGGTATCGTGTATCGGAGCAAAGATTCCCGGTTCATTGCGGCTGAAGAAGTCCGAGGAAATTAGGTCGAGAGCGGCCCGCGTCTCTGGATCGTGTTCATAGTGCCAATGCGGGTCGTACCAGCCCTGACTGTTAGCAACTTCCTCAACTGTAAGCCCGAACAGGAAGAGATTCTCTTCTCCTGCCTCTTCCGCCATTTCGATGGTTGCGCCATCGCGCGTCCCGACGGTCAGAGCTCCGTTCATCATGAACTTCATATTGCTCGTTCCGCTGGCTTCGTAACCGGCGGTTGAGATCTGATTGGAGACGTCGCTCGCGGGAATCAAACGTTCTGCTAGAGAAACGTTGTATTCGGGAAGAACGACCACCTTCATCCGGCCGCGTACGATCGGGTCGCCGTCGATCGCTCCGGCCAGATTGTTGATGAACTTGAGAATAAGTTTGGCCAGCCGGTAAGCGGGTGCAGCTTTCCCGGCGAAGAAGAAGGTGCGCGGCGCCATCGCCAGGTTGGGATTTTCCCGTAGGCGGTTGTAACAGACGATGATGCGTAGGGCGTTCAGGAGTTGGCGCTTGTATTCGTGAATGCGCTTAATCTGGCAGTCGAAAATGCTTTCCGGATCTACGAGCTGACCGGACGTTGCCTTGAGCCAATTCGCGAATCTCGTCTTCGCATCCCGCTTCGATGCGCGGAATGCCTGCTGCAGATTGGGATCTGTCGCCATCGGTTTGAGTTCGTTCAGCTGGCTTAGGTTTGTAATCCATTTTTCGCCAATCGCTGATGTAATCACCCTCGCGAGCGCAGGATTCGCTTCGACAATCCAACGGCGCGGCGTGACGCCGTTCGTCTTGTTGCTGAAACGTTCGGGAAATATTTCGGCAAGATCCTTGACCGTGGTTGTGCGCAAGAGCTTCGAATGGACGGCCGCAACTCCATTGGTGCTGTGCGAACCGACAATGGCGAGGTTTGCCATGCGAATCTTACGCGAAGGTTTTTCCTCCACGAGGCTGACCCGTTCGATACGCCCTTCCTCTCCGGGAAAGCGCACGCGAACTTCGTCGAGAAGCCGGCGATTGGCCTCGTAGATGATCTCCAACTGCCGGGGAAGCAGCGCTTCGAACCACGTGACCGGCCATTTCTCGAGCGCCTCGGGAAGTAAGGTGTGGTTGGTGTAACCCAGAGTCCGACGGGTCAGATCCCAGGCCAGATCCCATCCGAGCTTTGCATCGTCCAGGAGGATGCGCATCAACTCGGCCACAGCCATCGAAGGATGCGTGTCGTTGAGCTGGATGGCGGCCTTCTCGGGAAGCAATTCCCAGTCCGTGTTGTGGCGCAGGAAGCGACGCACCAGGTCGGCCAGCGAGCACGCCACCAGAAAATATTCCTGCAGGAAGCGCAGTTCCTGTCCGGCGGTAGTGGAGTCGTCGGGATAGAGCACACGAGTCAGCGATTCCGCTTCCAGCGTTGCGCCCAGTGCCCCAACGAAATCCCCCGTACCGAATTCCTGAAAATCGAAGTAATCCGGCGCTGCCGCTGCCCAGAGCCGGAGAGTGTTGATCGTCTTCCCTCCGTAGCCAACGATAGGACGATCGAACGGTATTCCAATCAGACTGGACGGCCGATTCGGAATGACCTCCAAGCGTCCGTCGCGCAGCTTGAAACTGCAATTCAGCTTGACCTCCACCCTCTCGTGCAAGCGGGAGACTTCCCATGGATCGCCGTCGCGCAGCCAGTTGTCCGCGTTCTCCTGTTGCCAGCCGTCCGCGAACGACTGCCGAAACATGCCGTACTCATAGCGAAGACCGTACCCCGTCGCCGGGAGTTGCATGGTGGCCATGGAGTCGAGGAAGCACGCGGCAAGCCGGCCGAGTCCTCCGTTCCCCAGGCCCGCGTCCGGTTCCTGCTCGACGAGTTCAAGCCAATCGATGCCCTTCGCCTGGATCGCCTGCTGGACCACGGGATCCAGCAACAGATTTGTCACGTTGTTGGCCAGGGAACGCCCAATGAGAAATTCCATGGAAAGGTAGTAAATGCGCTTGGCGTTTTGTTGCTCATAGGTGGTCTTCGTCAACACCCACCGTTGCGCCAGAACGTCGCGGACAGAACGGGAGAACGCTTCGAAGCGCTCCCGCGCGCTCGCCACTTTCGGGTCGATGGCCCGATCGAAAAGCAGGTGCCGTTCATAGAGCGCGTCTTCCGTTCCGGCAAATGGAATGGAAGAGCCGTGAGGTTGGAGAAGTTCGGGGATGGCGGCTGGCTTCTGCGTAATTGATACGACGTTCGTGAATTCTGGGTCTACCACACCTTGTGTGCTCATTGTGAAATCCTCGCAATTCTGGCTTGACGGTGGTTGTGTTCAGCATTAAGCGGCGACGTGGTGGTCGTCATTCCACAGCCGGATCGCGGGCCGGGAGAGACTGTGTTCGTAACTAAGCGCGCTCAGGCTTGCCGGGTTGAGTAGAAAATACTTGCCTCCGGTTCCCGGAGCAAGCCCCAGCCAACGGGAGGTCAACATCCGAATGAAGTGGCCGCTGGAAAAAAGCAACACATCCCCGGCGACTCCACGGAGACGCTGGACCACGCGATCCGCCCGCTCGCCAACTTGTTCTGGCGATTCACCTCCTGGAGCGCCGTCCCGGAACAGTTGCCAATCCGGGCGGTCGCGCAAGATTTCGGCCGAGGTTAATCCTTCATATTTACCATAGTTCCATTCGACCAGGTCCGGATCGATTTCGGCAGCGGCGCCGAAACCCGCGAGTTCACAGGTCCTTGCGGCGCGTTGCAAGGGGCTCGTGAATATCTTGTTAAATTTCAGGCCCTTCAAGCGCTCGCCAAGCCGCACAGCGTTGCGCTCGCCGTCTGGAGTAAGGGGCAAGTCGGAGAGGCCGGTGTGCTGTCCCGTAAGAGTCCAGGCTGTGTTACCGTGCCGCGCCATGTATACCACCGGAAGGACTTCGCTCATGCTGCTTCGCTCCCTCGCGCGTCGAGTCTCTTGCGCGCTCTTCGCTGAGTCCAGCCCGTTCGATCCAGGTCGAGAGGTCGGATCAGAATTCGCGCGATTCCGGCGCCGGTCCCCTGCTTCGATGACTGGGGCCTCGACGGCCCGGGATTCGATGGCTGGACTGCCGTAGTCACGACCTGTCTAGAACCTTCAACCGAAGATACCATTACCAAACCCAGCCGCCGGTCGAATTGCAGGGAGACGCGTGCAGCGCAAGGCTCGCACAGCCACCACCGCTCGACATGCCGGGTGCCATTTCGGGACTTCCCACGACTACCGCCCGGAAGGCTTTCGAAGTGGTGAATCTCAACTTCAAATAGCCATCCTTGATGCAAGTAACGAAACTGGGCGGCGCAGACAGGGTTCGCACATTTGTGTAACACCGTGGCTCCTTACGAGTGAGTCGGAGGACAAAGTTCGATGGCTCTGAAACTTCAAACTGCTCAAGTTACTGCGTGACCGCGCTTAGTCCGTGCCTCCGGCCGGCCGTGCATCGATTTCCTGAACTGGCATTTGTGCTTCCCTGTTTTGGGTGGCATTCACGACATAGTTCTGGTGTTTAATATTCAGAACCTTCGTGCCGTAGAGCCGGACGTGGACAAACGTCTGATCCTGCTCGGGAAGCCAGAATCCGCCGATCTTCTGATACTGACGCACAAAGTCAGCTCTTTCTATCCAAAATGAAAGTTTCTTCGCGGGGTGCCCCTCGATTCGTACAACGGCGTAGTCGTCAGCGTCTATCCACAGTTTGCCCTCAAACAGATACTTGTCCTTGCGCTTGGGAACGGCCTGCGCGACGAAACAATGGCGAGGCCCAACCTGCTGTTCACCGAGCAGGTCCAGGGAATAGTTCGCGGATGAGATAGCGCTATCATGATGCTCTTTGCCGGCCGCTGCTTCGATCTCGCTGGAGATCAACGGATTCAGCGCCATGCGTCGAATAAGCCCTGAACCGGATTCGAATGTGACGACGAATGTCTTCTTCTCCGGGGCGTGAAATTCCATCTCTCCGATTTCTTCGGCGTGCACCCTCCCCTTCAAATCGATCACCTGATAGGTCCGAAGATCTGTGTAATCACGCAGGGCCGACTTCCTCATCTCGTTATGAGCGTCCAACCTCGCGATAATCTGGTCCCCGTTCACATCTGCACGCAAAGGCTGAAGAGTGGTTGGAAGCTCCGGCTGGCTTTCTGGACCAGTCTGCCCTTGCACCTGTTCTGCGACCACTGCCATCGCAAGAAACGCGGTCGCAAGAAATAGTGTCAGTTTGATTTTCGTTGCCGCCATATCTCCCTCCACATGCTTATTCGCTGTTTCATCCTTCAGTCGCCGCGCCTGTGTAGAACTCGCGCGCTTTAAGGCTGACCACTCTGTACCGGTGCTGGCACTCCAGGCTGCGGCAATTGCGCCTGCTGGATGGCCTTGGCCACATTGCGTGCCAGGTTATGGGTGGCTCGCAGGTTGCTCCCAAAGAAACGAACGTTGCCATTCACAGTGCGTTCCAGAACCACTTGTCCGTCTCGAGTACAGAGCTGGCTTCGGACTGTTAATTTTGTCGCTCCGCTTACGGTGGTTACGGCTCGGCGAGTCTCGCTCCCTGCGGTGTACGTTCGTACGGCCGTTTTCAGAATCAGTAAGTCGGGAACCTCGCTAGCGCCACGATCACCATCGCGGAACACATGCTTGAACCGCTTCGTCTTGCTCAACTCGTCCAGAAGGTTTTCGTAAATCGCAATTTGGAAGGAAGAGGTAAGATCCACGTCGCCGGGGTCGACCTTGTCCACCTGCACGATCCATCGCGCCGTGTTCGAGCCCGGGCTCTCAGAAGAAGATTTTTCCGTTCCAGTTTGGGCAATTAACTGGGCCGGAAGTGCGGCAGCCCCCGCCACGATCAACACCGCAAGCCCAAGTATCAGAATGTGTTTACTTGCTCTCACTCGCCACCTCCGCAGTGCTTTGCTTCGCGGGTTCAACTTCGTTGGGAGTAACATGTACACCTCGAGCTGCCAGTTGATCTCTGAGGGTGCTCCCCTGCCCTTTGTTCATTTGGAAAATGGCGCCGTGAAAGCCCCCATTGGCATCCCCGTATTCCAAGGTGACAGTGTCATATTTCTTGTGGGCGAAGAGACTGACCACTCGGCCACCCCCATAGGGGACTGCAGCCGTGCCGAGCGTCATCGGCAGGCCCCCTACCTGCTTACTTTGCTCGCCCAGAACAACATCTCGAACCGAAGCGATCTTGATTCCGACGACCGGCTTTCCGGGCTTTTGAAAGTGGAGAACATCGCCTTCGATTGAAAGAGCCCCGCCGGCATTGCCCCGAGCGCCCTCGAAACCGAGGAGATGGGTGGCGTGAGCGCTGAAGGGCGACGTCGTTGGGGAGCTGGCATCCTGAGCAAACACGGCGCTGCACCCGATCAGCAGGAGCAGGAGTCCCAAGGCCAAGTAAAAGGCACAGAGATAGCCATCCGCCAAGTACTTGCTCTGAATAGCTGTGGGATTCATTTTCCCTCCGACTTGGACTGCTTGGAATCGGCAGCCGAGTTCTGGTTGATGATCGGCAGCTCTTCAGACCGGCCCAAGATATCGTTGTAGGTGATTGTGTTTTTTCCGATCAGCACAAGCACGCTACGTCCTGCGGCATATTTCACGGTGCTTGTCGCCGACCGATCTGTATATAGAACGACGTAGGTCGTATCGCCTACCCTCAGCGAAACGTCATAGGCGAGACTATCCGAAGCGCCGTCCTTTGCTGGCTTGTGTGGCTTTGTATCAACAATCGTGGCTAGTTCGTACTTCAAGGGGGACTCACTAAGAACTGGGATTGTCGTCAGGCAGATCCACATCAAAAACATTCGTTTCAGCATGCATTGCTCCTCTTTCGTTTTTCCGTGACAGCAATTTCGCGGCCCTTTCCGCAACGCTTGACCGCGCTAGCCTCGTTCTCTTGGTATCGTCACGTCCTGCTGAAGTGTGAATTCGAGCAACGTTTCGCTCGGAATCTTTACCTGGTCTCCCTTGGTGATAACTTCCGACCCCGCCCCTGCTCCGCCGCCCACAGCCGCTCCGATGCCGGCCCCTTTGCCCCCGCCGGCGATGGCGCCAATGATCGATCCCACTGCAGCGCCGCCGATTGTTCGCTTCGCCGTGCTGGCCCCGCGGGACTTGCCGCTAAGGTCGTACTCCCCCGTGACCAGCGGTACAGTTTGGCCATTCACCACAATGCCGCTGAGCTCAAGTTGCAGGGCGGATCTGCCGGTGAACGTACCTGACTTCTTCGACTCTGCCAGACGACCGTAAACGTCCGCGCCTTTGGCGACGACAACGTTTCCATCAACCGTCAGGGGCTCCTCTAGCGAAGCTTGAAAACGGTCTCCCACCTGGTTCTTTGCCGAATCGATGCGATCGATGGTGCGCACTGAAATGCGCGTTCCGGCTGGAATCGTGACTTTGTCGGGAATTTGTGTGTTCGCCTCTGCCCCTCGCCCGCTGAAGTGCGAAGTTCTCGCGCGCGACGCCGCCTCGCCCGCCGTCTCGGACTCGAACTTCAGCGAGGCCACGTCGCCCAGATCGTATTTCTGCACAGATGAGCCCACCTGGAAGCTGATGTCGGTTTGCGTACCGCCTACGAATTTGCCGTTGATGAGGCTCCCATTCTTCAATTCCAACGTATCGCCCCATGCCGCCGGGGAGGCTAAGCACACAGCAATGATCCACATCCAGTTGCACTTCATTCTGATTCTCCTGATCCCAAGCACTGCTTCCTGTTGAGGTACGTATGGCAATGAGGCCGCGCCTGCTGCGGTAAGGAGGTGCAACCGCACTGCCAAATGCGGGGATGTGAATCGCAGTCCCCCGAGAGAGCCGTTTTTCAAGGCATTCCCAGCCAATCGCGCCACGGTTGCTATGCCGACGGTGGGCGGCGTCTCGGCTCCACATCTGTCACTTGCCAAATACTTGCCAGCACCTTAAACGACACGATGTCAGAAGCACGTGTGAATTGTTCTTGTTGACGGGCTGTCGCTCGGGTTTGGTCGTGGCAACGCGCTTGCATAGAGACAAGGGAGAGACGCCGGCCAGTACGGTGGCGCAAACGAATTCCGCAGCCAACCTAACCAGGAGGGAATCATGAAGGTCATCGACATGCTGCCCGGAGAATCCAACTCGAGTATGATCTCCTCGATCATCAACTTGGTCTGCCCGCAATGCGGCGGAAGCATGATGGAATACCAGTGCCGCGGTCGGTGCCGTAAAAACTGGCTGGCTGAGTGGGAGTGGGCGAATCACGCCTCCCATCGCGCGACACCAGGCGTCTAGAGGAGTCAGAATCGCAAGATGGAAGTCATTGCCAACGCGACGGAACTGGATCGCCGGTTCGGAATCCCGGGTGTGGCCAAGGTGTGCGAAGGGCACGGCGGGTTGCTGCGAGTGCAGGTTGCGGGTGCCTTTGGCGAGGGCGAGATGTATTTGCACGGCGCTCACGTGACATCGTGGAAGCCCTCGGGCCACGATGAGGTTCTCTTTGTAAGCTCGAAATCGCGCTGGCAGGAAGGCCAGGCCATTCGAGGCGGAATTCCGATTTGTTTTCCGTGGTTTCGCGCGAAGGCCGACGATCACCATGCTCCAGCTCATGGATTTGTTCGCACCAGGACATGGCAGCTTGGGCCGGTTGCAGAAAACGAAGCCGGCGTTACCGTGAGCATGTTTACCGAAAGCGATGACGAGACGCGGCGCTGGTCGCCGGCAGAATTTCGTTTGTTACATCGCGTGACGTTCGGTGCGGAGCTTAGTCTGGAGCTGATTTGCACGAATACCGGCACCGCACCGCTTCGTTTTGAGGAGGCTCTGCACACCTACAACCGCGTTGCGGATGTCCACGACGCACGGCTGCTCGGTCTGGAGAACGTCCGGTTTCTCGACAACACCGACTCCAATAAAGAAAAGGTACAACTTGGGGATGTCACGCTCGCTTCACAGACCGACAGCGCGTTTCTGAATACTCAGAGCGCCGTTGATCTGATGGACCCGAAGATGCGACGCCGCCTTCGGCTGAAGAAGTCCAATTCGCTCACAACGGTCGTTTGGAATCCCTGGCGCGAAGCTGGCGCCGCGATGAAAGACATGGGAGATGGCGAATGGAGCCAGTTCCTCTGTGTCGAAGCTAGCAACATCCTGGACGCCGCAGTTAGCCTAGTGCCGGGGGCGGAGCACAAGATGACTGCGCTCCTCAGCGTGGAGAGACTGTAACGGCCCGAAAGCCTTTCTCAGGTGGCCGCGGTTTCGGCAAGGCTTGAAGACGCGTCCGCAGGGATGTCTCCGTGGGGAATGTGTATTTGTCCTGAAGGCTCTTCGGCACACACGCGCCAGATCACCCGCATCGAGGCCACCAGGGGAATCGCGAAGTACACGCCAACGATTCCGCCGATTTCGGCACCCACCAGAACAGCGAAAATCGCCGCCAAGGGATGTATCTTTAACCGACTCCCCATAATCCGCGGCAGAATGAAATAGTCCTGAACAACTCTCCAAATCCCCAGCAGCACGGCCATCCAGATCCAATGCGAGTGATGGACAACGCCGACGCCGACAATTACAGCCAGTGTGCTGATCCAGCCCGCCACCGGAACGAACTCCAGCAGTCCCCCCAGAATTCCCAATGCCATGACGTGTGGAAATTGCAGGAGAAGCAGTACCCCGGAATAGAACAGAAACGAAAGAAGACAGAGCAGCACTTGCGCCCTTATGTAACAGGTGAGCATGAGGTGGAGATCGTTGGCCACGGCGCGAATTCTCGGTCGCTGGTTGGCGGGAAAGAATAGCTGGATAACAATGTCTGTAATGTGGTCGCCGTCGCGCAGGAAAAAGATGGCCAGGACGGGAGGCAGGAGTAGCCAGCCTAACGTCTGAGCAGTACCTGAGAGAAAACGATCTACTTCTGGCACCAGGCGTTGAACTTCGTCCTTGTGCCTCGCCAGAAAGGCCCGTAAGCGAAGTTCTTGTTCCTCGGTCCAGCCGTATTGCCCTTTCAGGTCAGTCGCGATGTCTCCCGTCGACAGGCCATTTAGCAAAACGGGCACTTCATCCAGCCACTTCATCGTATTGCGGGCAAGACCGGGCGCGACTGTGTACCCCAGCAGTGCAATCAATGCCACAATGACGAGGTACACTTCCACCACTGCAGGCCCCCTCAGATTCCTGAAGAACAACGAATGACGCTGCAGAAACTTGACTACGGGATCAATCAGGTAGGCAAAGAAAATTGCAAGGACAAAGAGCAGGATGACGCGCCGAGCAACGTAGAGGGCTGCACACACTCCACCAAAGAATAGGATGGTTAGCAGGATATTCGCGGTGCGGCGTTCCGGGAATGGCATCTTCAGTTATCCATGCGCGAAAACGAGAGAGTGAATGCAAGACGATGGCTGCTCCCAGATCTGTCTGTTCTGGGAGTCCGCGGGCCTATTGAATTCCTACAGGAGCCTGCGCCGAGGAATTCGCTGAGCCCGTTTTGGGTTCGCCGACACCATGCCTGCGCAAGACAGCATAAGTGACGTCCTGCAATTGACCTAGGACGCCCTCCCTGGGGTGCTGGCGTCGTTCCACCGCGTTGAACTGTGCAGTCACTTGAGTTCCTACCCATTCACGCAATGATTCTGCGACAGAGCAGAACTGAATGCATCACTAGATACAGGGCTTTTTTGCTACTCCCGAAGGCTAGGTCGGGAATGCCACGTTCGGGGTACTGATTGGGTCCGCTCAAAGGAGCCGACTCGTCATTCTTCACGATATTTCGCTACGCGACGATCCACATCGATCTTTGTCAAACGCCAAATCTCCTACGGGACGGTGGCCCTTTAAGCGCAGTCTCTACGACTGGCACGTTTGCTTTTTGTTTGAAAACAGGGTAGATAGTTGATTCCCCGGACTAGCCCTCGCTAGGGCATTCAGGTGCTCTTCACCAACAACAATGCAGGAGGAAGACGATTGAAGACGAGGTTGCCACGTATCCACAGAATCTCACCCGCTCTTAAGAAGCGCGCCGCTCAAATCGAACTCGTACTCATGGACGTGGACGGCACGATGACCGACGGCGGCGTTACACTGCTCTCTCAGACCGACGGCACCGCTCTCGAAATCAAGACATTCGACGCGCACGATGGCCAGGGACTTACGCTTGCGCACACAGCCGGCTTACGTACAGGATGCATTACCGGTCGAGAAAGTGCCGCGCTCCTGCGCCGGGCCAAAGAGATGAGTATGGAATTCATCTATATGAAGCAAGCGCTGAAGATGCCGGCCTACGAGGAAATTCTTCGTAAGGCTGGCGTGTCAGATTCTGCGGTCGCCTATGTTGGCGATGATCTTCCGGACATCCCCTTGCTGCGCCGCGTTGGCCTCGCGATTGCGGTGGGCGATGCTGTGCCCGAGGTAAAGGAAGCCGCCCACTACACCACGAAGGCCCTCGCCGGCCACGGTGCGATCCGCGAAGCCATTGAGCTTGTTCTGAAATCCAAAGGCATCTGGGAAGCGATGATCGACAAAGCCCGCGCGTGAAGGGGTCCCGAACTCTACCCAAACGAGGTACTTCGTGTTGCGACCCACGTGGTAGCGAAAAAACACTGCATCTCGGGATGCCTTCTGATCAAGGATTTGTCAAACTAGCAGCCGTGGACGATCGACAGCAACGATCAAGAAATGAACGGTCGAACACGGAGGCGGCATCATGCTGGGACTCACAAGATTCGACAGCGAAGCAGCTACATTGGAAATCGTTTGGCGCAACCCCGATCGAGTGCGCTCTCACCGCCGGCGGCACAGCTTTGAAGCCGCCGGGGAACGCGCCTTATACATCCTGCAGGAATTCGTGGCGGGTCACTGGATGAAGATATCTGACTTAGAAATTGTTGTGGGCGGCCGGGCGGCCTAGTCAGGAAAGAGAACAGACCGGTCCTGGCCTAGAGTCGCATTCGCCTATTCCTCCGAGGAACTCGGCGAAATAACAATTTCCCGGCGTCCGAACAGCCGTGCGTCGATAGAAAAAGCGCCCGGGCCCAGGCAAACGACAGCCGCGGCAATTACTGCCGATAGTGCTGCCGTGGGTAGAGTCACAAGCGGGCCGACCTTGAATCCTGGAAACCAGGAAAAAGCGCTGCCGACACAGGCCACGACAGCAAGAGCGCCAACCAACCGCGTCAGAAACCCTACCAGAAGCAACAAACCTACTAGGCTCATCACGGAAGCAACAGCCAAACCGACCAACCCCAGTTCGCCCTTCTCGAGGAAGTAGCCGACGCCTTGAACAAGAAGGACTACTCCCGCCGCCCCCCGTAGAAGCAGAAGGCCCGCACCAGGCCACCCGTCGGGAAACATCGAGAATATTCGGCGCAGCGGTCTATCTCCTGACAACCACAACCAGAATAGACGCTCGTTTCAGAGGGTGAATCCCTTGGCTTTGGAATTTTTCCCTACCACTATTGTGGTACTGATTTGGTTGCTCCTGAACTAGAGCTGGATGATCCCCCGGCGCACGCCAATCGCGACGGCCTGGGTGCGGTCTGCAGCTCCTAGCTTCTCCATGATGTGCTTGATGTGCACTTTCACAGTCTCCTCGGTGATGAAGAGCTGCTCGGCAATATCCCGGTTCCGGTTGCCTCCAGCAATCTGCTTGAGGACCTCGACCTCGCGCCCCGTAAGAGTTTCATCGCTGTAGTGTTCGGCGAGGTGGGCCGCGATTTCTGCCGGAATTCGCTTCTTGCCCGCATGCACCTGCCGTATCACCTCCACGAGTTCCTTGGGCGGCATACTCTTCAGCATGTAGGCGCGAGCTCCAGCTTCGAGAGCTCGTTGAATCTCGACGTCGCCTGCGAATGTCGTCAGAATGATGACACGGGCCTCGGGAAATTCCGCGCGTATCGCAATCATGGCATCAATCCCGCTCATGTCCGGCAGCCTCAGATCCATGAGAGTCACATCGGGTTTGTGTTTCCGGAACCGCTGGAGAGCCTCCCGGCCATCGGCAGCCTCTGCCACCAGGGACATGTCCGGCTGGCTTCTAATGATGGTGGCAATACCCTCGTGAAGCAATGGATGATCGTCAACGCTGAAGATTCGAATTTTCACGGCTTCGCTCATCTACCCAGCCCGCCTTTCGCGTTCCGGCTCTTTCGAATCTGGTGTTCGCGAATCTGTTTTTCGCGCATACATCTTCGACAGCCATTTCGGCACACCGCCTGGAGGTTGGGCCTCAAAGGCGATCCGCCCTGGAATGGATAGGCCTACCTCGGTTCCACCGCTGGCGCTACTCCAGACCTTTAATTCAGCACCGACCCGTTCTGCCCGCTCACGCATCCCGGAAAGTCCCCAGTGACCCTCGCGCCCGGAATTCAACATTTGCGGGTCGATGCCGCAGCCATTGTCTCGTACCAGAACCCGAAGATCACGCACAGCATATTCGAGAACAACCTCGATCTTCGTCGCACTCGAATGACGGAACGCATTGGCCACAGCTTCCCGGCCAATCCGGTAGACCTCATCGCGAATTACCGGATGCAATTCGCACGGCGATCCTTCGACGACCACCCGAAAATTGGCGGTCCCTTGAAAAGCGAGTTCTTGTGGAACCCTGGAGAACGCTTGATCCAGATCGTGCTTTCGGTCCCTCGATGGCCTCAGGCCCTGCAGCGCGTTCCGTCCGTCTTCCACTACATGTCCCATCAACTCCAGGACCCGCACAACCAGAGCCTTGGACGGAGCGTCGTCGGCCAGTTGATCGTTGGCCACGTTCAACTGCATGGAAGCGCTCAGCACACCCTGCAACAATGTGTCGTGCAGTTCTTGTGCGATACGCGTCCGCTCATTGATGCGCTCGTCCATGCGCATGTTGAATTGCTGCGCCAGCTGTCGCAACCGCAGTTGATAGAGGGCATAGAGCAATCCTAGAAAGGCTCCTACGCACGACAGACGGAACCATGGGGTCTGGTAGTAGGCCGGGGCGACGGAGAAATCCAGAGAAGAGCCAGCCTCGTTCCACACGCCGCTATTGTTGCAAGCCTTCACGCGGAATGTGTAACTGCGGGGAGGAAGGTTGCTGTAGAACGCTTGCCGGCGAGTGCCGGCGTCCTGCCAATCGGGGTCCCAACCTTCCAGCTTGTAGCGAAAGAACACCTTCTCCGGCGCGACAAGGCTGAGCGCCGTATAGTCAATCTCCAGATCGCGCACCAGTGGAGGCAGGCGCATCTGTCCCTTAGCACTCGCGTCGAAGGTCGTGCGGTCCGCAGTGATCTGCTCAACGTGCACCGGCGGCGAGAGTTTGTTGAAGGGCAAGTGCCGTGGATCGATTAGGCCCACACCACCCCGAGGTACGAACCATATTGTGCCATCCGGAGCCTTTGTCACATGCGGCCCCGCGGCGCCATACAACCCAACGCTCCCGACTCCGTCGGAGTTGTCGAAAACCGTTGTCTTCAGAGCGTGCGTTGGATCATGGATCCATGCGTCCAATTCAGAGCGGCCAATCCGAACCAGACCGCAGGGCATGTACAGCCAGACAGCGTGATCGTTGTCTTCCATTGACCAATGGACCTCATCGCAGGGCAGACCGTTCTTCTGTGTCAACGTCGCGATGTGCCCATCCTTGATGCGGCTGAGACCTCCTTCGGTCGAAGCCCACAGTCCGCCATTCGGCCCGGAACGTAGGTGAGTCACTCGGCCTTCGCTCAGCCCGTCGGCGGGGCCGTAGGAGCGAACGGTCTTGCCATCCTTCAGGTAAGCTATGCCACCCTCCAGGAACCCGAGCCATAAGCCGCCCGGCTCCCGATCAGGGAGCATGGCTCGGGCCGTCTTTTGCGCGAACTGAGACAATGGGGTGTGTTGAAGGGTAGCCTTAGGGGACCAATAAGACACATCCGTCGTTCCGTTGAGAATCCAGACGTTGCCGTGTCCATCTCCGGCGATGGATAATATAGCTCCGCCGGGAACGCCTGGAACCCGTATAAATCTGCCGCGCTCGAAATAGAACACACCTTTATCGGTCGAAGTCCACAGTCGTCCCGCATCATCCAGCCCCAGCGACCGCGGGCTGCCCACGAGTCCGCTGTTCGCGATTTCGTTTGCGGCCCCGCTGACGTTGAGCTTTGTCTCATCCGCTCGGCGGCCTTGCCCCAATGCGCTTCGGCCACGGTAAACAGTCATGCGACCGTTCGCCCAACGATTCAATCCTTCCGCCGTGCCGATCCAAATGTTTCCATCCGGGGTCGCTTGTACCGCCCAGGCTTCCGAATTTGAAAGGCCCTGGTTGCGTGAAATTGTGGGGAATGAGTATTCGCGAAAGCGGTCGAGGCCATCCGTCGTGGCGGTCCAGACGTTGCCTTCGCGATCTTCGAAGGTTCTAAACATCCAGTCACCGGAGAGACCGTCGACTGCGCTGAATCGATCGACCTTTCCCTGGTGCAAGTGCAATAAGCCTTGAGTCGTGCCAATCCATAGACTGCCGTCGCGGCTACGAAGGAATGTGGTGGGCGTGAAGTGACCGGTGATCCCGGGCAGTGGATAGTCTTCAATTCTTCCCGCCACAAGCTGTTTCAGCCCGTCATGCGTAGCCAGGAGGAGTGCCCCGGAGTCGTCTTCGGCTAACGAGATAACCTGTGTTGCGCCAAGGGGAAACGTGTGCCGCTCGGGGGAACCGGGCCCCCAGCGCCACAGCCCGGTAGCGCTCCAGGCCCAGAGATTGCCCTTGTTGTCCTGATATAAGGGGTTCACGAAATTACCGAAAGTCCCTGAACCGTAGCACTCGACCTTGCCTTCGCGGATCGCGCAGAGCCTGGCCTTCGACGCCTCCCAGGTTCCAAACCAAACTGTTTGCTCGCGATCTTCCAGAAACAAACCAAGAAGTGCCCCCGCAACCTCAGGGTGTTGCGTGAGCTTTCCGTTCTTCCAACTGGCAAGTCCCTTCAACGTGCCAATCCACAGAGTGCCGTCACCCGCCACCAGCAGACCTGTGATGTAATTGTTTGGGAGTTGCACACCGCTTGGCGGCTCCCACGGAACAGCACGAACACCGTCGAAGCGAAGCAAGCCAAACTCCGTCCCCAGCCAGAGGTACCCATCGGAAGCCTGTGCAATCGAATGGATTGCGCCTTTGCTGAAGCCGTCGCGGACCTTCCACGCAGTGTGCGCGTACTGACTCACGTCGAGCGAGGGGTCTAAGGCGAAGGCGCGAGGGCGCTCCACCAGTAGGATGCCAATTAACAGAGCCACCAGCGCGAAAAGGTCTCTTGCTCGTCCGCGCACGTTCGCCACAGTGCCACATCTTATCCCAATTTTCTAACTTTCATGACTCAAGAAGTGGGATCACTCTTTCGGGTAATCGCCTCATTCCCCTATCGAGTGTTGACGCGGCTACTACCCTGAGAGTAGGTTTGGCACTTCATCTTCCCAAGCGATGTCTGACTCATGCCCAGAGTTCCTCTCGTTGCGCTCTTGTTCTTTTTTTCATTTTCATCGATTCTGCGCGCTCAATCCACGAGTGCCTCCCTTACAGGTCGCGTAACCGATCCTTCCAAAGCTCGAATCGCCGGTGCCAAAGTTGTCGCTATCAATGCCGGCACCAATGTCAGCGACGAGGCCACCACGAACGCAGCGGGCGAATATTACCTGCGGAGTCTGCTTCCCGGCACATATCGGATCGAAGTGGGAAAGCCCGGATTCAGAAAGCTGATCAAGCCGAATGTCATCCTGCACGTACAGGACGCTCTGGATATCGATTTCGAACTGCCGGTCGGCGCGGCGTCGGAGAGCGTGACGGTGGAAGGTGGGGCGCCGCTCTTGAATACCGAATCTGCGAGCGTGAGCACCCTCATCGACAACCGATTCGTGGAGAATATGCCGCTGAACGGGCGCAGCTTCAGTGCCCTTATAGACCTGACGCCTGGCGTAGTGTTGGTGCCGAACAATTTCTTTGAAGAAGGTCAGTTTAGTGTGAACGGCCAGCGGCCCGACGCGAATTATTTCACTGTGGATGGGGTAAGCGCGAACCTGGGCACCCCTGTCTCCAGTTTTGGTCAGGGCGGGACGGGGCAGCTTCCGGCGACCAGCGCGTTTGGCGGGTTCAGCAATCTGGTTTCGCTGGATGCGTTGCAGGAATTCCGCATTCAGACTTCGACCTTCGCTCCGGAGTTTGGACGTACGCCTGGAGCGCAGGTTTCTGTGGTGACTAAATCCGGCACCAACGCGCTTCACGGCACTGCGTTCGAATATCTTCGCAACGACGTGCTCGATGCCAATGACTGGTTCGCCGACAACAAGGGTCTAAGAAAGCCAGAGCTGCGGCAGAACGATTTTGGCGGCGTTCTCGGCGGCCCCATTATAAAGGACAAGCTGTTCTTCTTCGGTTCATACGAAGGCTTGCGAATACGGCAGCCGCAGATTGCAAATACGTACGTGCCAACACTGGCGACGCGCCAGAGTGCGCCCGCGGCCGTCCAGCCGCTGCTGAATGCGTTCCCTAAACCGACTGGCGGCAGCTGCCCCAATTGCCCCGCTGGTACCGCCGCATTTGCCGCTGGCGACTCTGATCCATCGTCGCTGGATTCCTACAGCGGCCGGGTCGATTATCTGCTATCGCGGAGACTGACCTTATTTGGAAGGTACAGCGATGCCCCATCGAGCACGGTTCAGCGTGGCGGCGGCAGGTTCCAGACGGCTTATAGCAATCTCAACCACACCGAAGCTCGGACGCAGACTGTGACTGTTGGTGCGGATGGAACGATTACACCGCATCTGATCAATGAACTCCGCTTTAATTACAGTTTGAGTCACGGGCAGAGTTTTTTGACGTTGGATAACTTCGCCGGTGCAGCTCCCCCGCCGGATTCGGCCTTGTTTCCACCCTCCCAATCGTCACGTAACGGTTTTTGGGCTTTTTTCGGGGATTTCAATCCGTTCGGGCTTAAGTACTTTGTGGGCAAGATCGCAGACAACCGGCAACATCAGATCAATGTCACCGACAGTTTCTCCTGGATCGCAGGCCCGCATCGAATGAAGTTCGGGGTGGACTATCGGCGCCTCAACCCGGAAGAGGGATCGCTAACTTATCAGCTGGAGTACATCTTCGGTTCAGTATCAAATGTTCTGGCTAATTCAGTGCCTGAGGCTGTAGTCGCTTCCCGAAGCCCCGATGTGCAGATGGTGATTTCGAATTGGAGCATCTTCGCTCAAGACACATGGAGCATCGGGCACAACTTGACGGTTACCTATGGACTGCGCTGGGACTACAACACAGTGCCTTCATCGCCGAACGGCACTCCGCCGTTTACAGTGAACCAGGTAAGCGATCTCTCGACCGCGACGATTGAGCCGGCTGGAACACCGCTTTGGCATCCGCAGAAAAATGATGTCGCGCCACGGCTCGGTTTGGCTTGGCAGGCCCGCCCGAAGTTAGTGCTCAGGGCCGGCGCGGGTATTTTCTACGATCTTGGATATTCGGATATAACGAATGCGATGATCGGCTTTCCGTACATTCAGGAAAGAGTCATCTTAGGAACTTCGTTTCCGCTGAACACAAGCTCCGCTGCTCCGCCACCTTTCACCACGAGCCCTCCTGCGGCGGTGATGTCCGTGGTCGACCCAAACCACGTGCTCCCGCGAACGTATGAGTGGAACGCGGCGATCGAGCACAGCATCACGAATGCCGACGTTCTTACGCTGACGTACCTTGGCGCCGGAGGACGCAAGCTGATGAGAAAGGACGTTTATATTGCGCCGGGGCCGAACTTCAGCGGCGAGTTCGATCTGCTCAGTAATCACGGGACCTCTAACTACGACGCCCTCCAAGCACAATATCGTCATCGGCTGTCGCGCGGCTTGCAAGCACTACTCTCCTATACCTGGGGTCATTCGATCGACGATGTTTCCTCCGATGTGAATTACCAAAACGTTCCACTGGGTCGTTCGCCCTCCTCGTACGAACGCGGCCTTTCCGATTACGACATCCGACACACATTTACTGGAGCTGTTTCCTACGATATCCCCGGGCCGGGCAGCGGAATGCTCAAACAAGTCTTCGGAAACTGGTCGACTGATTCCATCATCTACTCGCGCAGCGCTCCTCCGCTGAATGTGGTAACGGGTCAGAATCCGTTTGCGGGCTCTGTGTTGTCAGGCGCCAGCAGCGTCCAGCGACCAGATGTCGTGCCCGGCGTGCCGTTCTACATTTATCCCGCGGGCGCGCCCGGAGGCAAGGCCATCAACCCGGCGGCCTTTACCACACCTGTGCCAGCCACGGCGCAGGGCGATCTGGGACGCAATGCCCTACGCGGATTCGGCGCCACACAATGGGACATCACATTGCGACGCCAGTTCCGGTTCACAGAACGATTTTCTCTTCAGGCGAGAAGCGATTTCTTCAACATCCTGAATCACCCGAATTTCGGCAGCCCCAGCAACTACCTCACCTCACCCCAGTTCGGTCAGGCCACTCAGGTGCTGAACAGCTATCTGGGAAGCGGCGGCCAGAGCGGCGGTCTGAATCCGCTGTACCAGATTGGTGGCCCGCGATCGATCCAGTTGGCGCTTAAGCTTCAATTCTGAGCAGAGTTATTTCGGTATTAGGTGCAGGAGGGAGGAGAGGTTCCGGCCGGGTCGGCAGGGTCCGTACCCGCGCGTGAGGGGAGTAGAAAGTCACACCGGAACCGGTGAGCCTCCACGGCGACTTCCCAGAAATCTATAGGCGTGTTCCGTTTGTGGGTTCGGTGAAACAAATCATTACACACCAGCCCAACTGCATCCTCCTTGAACCGCTGCCAACTGTGGCAGGTGTGCGATGGAACCTGCACCTTCCCGACGGCGCCCGGAATTAGGCGCTTTGCAAACGCCGTCGAACCCGAACTTGCGTGTTCGCCCTTGAACGAACTCGTGACGAGGTGAAACCTCTCTTTCAGTTCAGCTCGGCCACGAGCGAGCCGCGCCTTCACCGTGCCTTCGGCAACTCCCAGGGTCTTCGCCGCCTTTCGAACGGAAAAATCATCGCTTTGCAGGAGCTGTACAGCAGCCCGCTGGCTGGGGGGGAGTCTGTCCGTCAGGGTTCCAACAAGTTCCCGCAACTGGCGTCGCTCCGAAGTCTGCTCCGGAGTCGGTCTAGGATCGGGGAGCATCTCCGCAATGGTCTGCTGGCCGTCTCCAGAGCTTTGGTCGAGCGACAGAGTCTGCCTACGAGAAAGACGCCGTACCCGCATGCGTGCCGCGTTGATCAAAATCGCCGTTACCCAAGTCAACATCTGGGAGCGCCCGTCGAACCGCCCGATATTCCGGAACGCCAACAACATGGCGTCTTGCACCGCATCCTCGGCATCTTCGGGATTGCGCAGCCAGCGCCCAGCAATTCGCCTGAAACGCGGCAAGGCGTATGACAGGATATCGTCGAATTCCCGTCGGCGTTCCGGGCTCGCTTCTCGCGCTCCAGCGGCGGTCGCCACCGGGGGAATAGAGCCTTCGAGTGCAGATGATGTAAGCATGTGCTTGTGAATCTCCCCTTCCAGGCAATGCGCCCTACTTCGCGTGGAGTCCCATCACAGCGCCCTCCACTTCCCTTACGCTGCATTTGTGTTGCCAACAGCAATGCAGATTTGCGCTCGTCTTTCCTACGGCCTGTGTTAGAGCCTGGATATCCAAGCGCTGCTAGGCAGTTGTGTCCCCTGGAGCGAGCGGTACCCCACCCGCCACAACCGAGTTCAGCCATGGCGCGGCTTTGTCTCATGCCAACTGCTTGTCATTGGCCGTTCCTCTGGACCACAGGTCGAGTGACTTCTTCTTCTCAGTCACGCGTAGCTAAACAACTGTCATGGAAAGAGATGGGCGTGGGGCCACCTCGCACCTTTCGAGTATGGAAGGTCGCGTGCCGTTAGCCAAGTTGGGGAATTGTGTTGACTCGCAGCATAGCCATTGGGACAGACGGCCTTGAGATCACTGTGGATCACGGCGCGGAGGGCATTGTTGTGCGCTTGCGTGGTCACGTCGGCATCGATTCCTCGCCAGAGCTTCGCGACCGCCTCCTAGGCATTTTGCGAGGGCAATCGGCAAAAGCACTCACTGTCGACTTAACGAATGTCCCCTACGTCGATAGCTCCGGGATTGCGACCCTGATCGAAGCACTCAAGATCGCGCGCCACCGCCAGACGAAATTCTGCTTGCGCGGTCTTCAGAGTTCGCTATTGCATCTGTTCCAAATCACAGGCTTGCTGACTCTATTCGAAACGAATGGCTGCGGAAATGCATCTTCAGCGCCCAAGGTGTCTTGATGGCAACTGTTCTCGAAAACGTCGGAACGAAGACAATCGATCACCTCGACTATGTCGGCAGTTTGAACATTCAGTTGTGGGCCACGTTGCGCGCCATGGGAAGCGCGTTGCCGTTCGTTGGGAACCGCTATCGGTGGCAGGCCACAGTGCGCCAGATGCTGCAGATCGGAGTGGACGCGCTGCCCATGGTATCGCTAATGGCGACTTGCAGCGGGTTCATTCTCGCGTTGCAAGGGGCCTCGGAGCTGCGACGTTTCGGGGCCTTGCACTACGTCATCGATTTGGTCGCCGTCGGCTTCACGCGGGAACTCGGCCCCCTGCTCACCGCCATCGCTGTCAGCGGAAGGTCGGGCTCGGCTTTTGCGGCTGAGATCGGGACCATGAAGGTGACCGAGGAGCTCGATTCCCTCCGGGTCATGGCGCTCGAACCCGTTGAGTTCCTCCTGGCGCCAAAGTACTTAGCCGCGCTGATCAGCGTTCCCTGCCTCAGTATCGTCTCCAACGTTTGCGGCATTTTGGCGGGCGGATTGTTCATGTTTTTCAGCACTCATCTCTCGCCGCTGCTGTACCTGCGAGACGTGTTGACCTCGATCCAACTGCAGGATGTCATCACAGGACTCATTAAGAGCGTGGCCTTTGCCACGATCATTGCTCACGTTGGCTGCCTGGAAGGATTTCGCGTCCGCGGCGGGCCCGACGCCGTAGGCCGCTCCACAACCAGCGCCGTGGTGAAGTCGACCTTTCTCGTCATCCTGGCCGACGCTGTCTTCACCGCCATCTTCTACTTCACGGTGAAACGCTGATGCCCATCATTTCCATCCGCGACTTAGTGGTCGAATACGAGGACCGCCGAATATTGAACGGGCTGAACCTCGACATTGAGCATGGCGAGACGATGGTCCTGCTAGGCGGCAGCGGTTCCGGCAAGAGCACGCTCTTACGCCAGATCCTCGGGTTGGAGCGTCCGAAGTCCGGCAGCGTCATGGTGAAGGGAACGGACATCGCCCACTGCTCGGCCGCCAAACTGAAAGCTGTTCGCCGGTCCATCGGTGTAGCTTTCCAAAGCGCGTCTCTGTTCAATTCCATGTCGGTCGAGGACAACGTTGCCCTGACCCTGCGCGAACACACCAAGCTTGCGCCTTCCATCATCGACCTCGTGGTGTGGATGAACCTGGCGGTGGTGGGCTTGGCGGACTTTGGCAAGTTGCATCCACAGGAACTCTCAGGCGGCATGAAGAAGCGTGCGGCGGTCGCCCGGGCATTGGCACTGGATCCGGAGATCTTAGTGCTCGATGAGCCTTCCGCCGGACTGGACCCCATTGTCGCTGCGGAGTTGGACGAACTTATCTTGCTCCTGAAAGAAGCGTTCCAGATGACGGTCATCGTCGTCACCCACGAACTGCCGAGCGCCTTCCGGATCGCGGACCGTATCGCCATGCTCTACCAGGGCACCTTCAGCTCAGTCGGAACGGTAGACCAAATCAAGGCGAGCCAGAATCCCCGCGTCCGGCAGTTTCTTGATCGGGTTCCCGGAGATATGGCGAAAGCGCCAGCGGTAGCCGCCTATTTTGAAAAATACTTGCAGGGTCCAGAGGTTCAGCAATGACAACAGAGGCAAAAGTCGGGGCCTTCGTGCTGGGATGTTCCGCAATCCTGGCATTCACAATCATCTATCTTGTAAGCGCTCAGTTCAGCGGGGATACGGTTCCGTACCGGACTTATTTGCGCTACGCCGGTGGGTTGGAGCCGGGGGCTTCGGTGCTCTTTGGCGGGATCGCTGCTGGCAAGGTGACAGCCGTGCGACCCTGGACATCCGACCCAACCAAGATCGAAATTCTGCTGGATGTGAAACAGGGCACGCCGCTGAATGAGAAGTCCATCGCCAAGCTGGGCTTGGTCAGCATCATGCAAGACGCTTCCCTGTCCATCACAACTGGCAGCAATGATGCAAAGCGACTCCCGCCCGGGTCAGCCATCCACTCGCAAGAATCCGCCAGCCTCGACGAAATCGCCGGAAAGATGTCTGGCGTCGCCGACAATGCCAACGCTTTGATCGTGCAGGCGCAAGGCGAGCTGCAAGGAATCACCGGAGATGCGCGCAGCCTCCTCGCCAACCTCAACACGGTAACGGGGCCGTCGAATCAACAGAAGATTCAAGCCGTGCTGGACCACGTCAACGGAGTGCTGGCGACTGAAGGCCCCAAGATCGATCGAATTTCCGATCAAGTGATCGCGCTTAGTCAGCACGCCGACGAAACGATTCAGAATGTGAATGGCACTGTCACGGACGTGCGCGAGCCCGTTCGCAGAGACCTGGCCGATTTGCAGAACACTCTGCAACAAGCCAAGCAACTGCTGTCCGACATGCAAATCATGGTACGAGCAAACGACTACAAGATTGATGACACGGTGGAGAACCTCCGAGTGGCAACCGACAACCTCGACCAATTGACCGACTCGGTGAAGCAGCGGCCTTGGAGCCTTGTTCGGATTAAGCAGCCGCAAGAGCGTAAGGTCCCGAATAAATAATAAAGAGCGGCTGGTCCAGCAACAAAAGTGAGGGTGGATATGAAAAAGCATTTAACAGCGATTTGCTTCGCAATGGTGACCTCGATTGTCCTGGCTGGCTGCGGCGGTGCGGTGAAGTATCCCAACTACTACACCCTCCATCTGCCGCCGCCGCCCGATCCCCCTACGCAGGAGGGTGTCCGCACAATATTGGCAATCCGCGAATTTCGTTCGCCCACTTACCTGAGGCAAGGAGCTATTGTTTACAAGTCCTCTCCGGAACAACTCGGGTTCTATGAGTACCATCGCTGGGCGGTCGATCCGCGCGAGTTCGTAACCAATGCAGTCACGGAGCGCCTGGGCGCGAGCGGAAACTTCCGTCAGGTCAAGCGGTACGATGGTCGCCCCGACGTCGACTACGTTCTGAGCGGACGCCTGGAGAAGCTTGAGGAAATCGACTACGACGGCGGGGTCAAAGTGGAGGTTGCGATCTCTGCTCAGATGACGAGCCTTGCCACAGGCTCGACCGTATGGACCAATTCTGTCTCTGAAGTCGGGACAGTTGGCCAGCGCGACGTGCCGGCAGTCGTGGCCGAGATGAACCGGACCATGGGCCGGGCAATCGAAAAGCTGCTGACTCCCGCCCCGTCTTCGGCACCCAGCCAGGGAAATTAGTCCGCCAGCCCTTCAGGAGAGAGTTATGCCAGCTCAAAGCGCGGTGAGGTCGTGACAAACCTCGTCGGCTGGATCGACGTCCTGCTGGAAAAAACAACGACGCTCAGTATTCCCTTAATCCTTGAAATTTGGGATATTTAGGATTTACCAACTATTTCGCGCCAGAGGTTTGTCACTTGCCATAACATTAAGGAAGGCTCCGTCCGCGGTAGGGTTCAATTTCAAGGGCTTACAAGTGGCTGGAGGGTTGCACTTCAAGAGGCGCTTAGGCCCCGCAAGCAGGAGTCGCCACTCTTGCGTACCACGTTTGCGTGATCGAGCGGAAGCTTTGCTGCCCGTATGACCGGATTCAATATAGGAGATGACAATGACACTGCTTGACTCGCTAAAGCAATACACAACCGTTGTCGCCGACACTGGTGATATCGATGCCATCCGCCAGCACCGGCCGCAGGACGCCACCACCAATCCCTCGCTCCTCTATTCCGCTGCTCAGATGCCTGCGTACCGGCATTTGGTGGATCAGGCGATCGAGCTGGCCTCCGACCTTGGCGGCAGCCAAACCCAGATGGCCGAGGAATTCATTGACAACCTTTTCGTTCTATTCGGATTAGAGATCCTTAAGGTCGTCCCCGGCCGGGTCTCGACGGAGGTCGCCGCCAGCCTGAGCTTCGACAGCCCAGGCACCGTTGCCAAAGGGCGTAAGCTCATTTCTCTCTACGAAAAGAAGGGCGTGTCACGCGAGCGAATCCTGATCAAGGTCGCCAGCACCTGGGAGGGCATTCAGGCGGCCGCCATGCTGGAAAGCGAGGGCATCCATTGCAATCTGACCCTCCTCTTCAGCTTTGCCCAGGCCATCGCCTGCGCCGAGGCGGGAGTGACTCTGATCTCGCCCTTCGTCGGCCGCATCTACGACTGGTACAAGAAGGAGGGAGGAGGCAAGGAGATCGCCCCAGACCAGGACCCCGGAGTTGCCTCGGTGACGCGCATCTACGATTACTACAAGAAGTACGGCTACAAGACCCAGGTGATGGGCGCCAGCTTCCGCAACGTGAATCAGATTGTCCGATTGGCAGGGTCCGATTTGCTGACCATCAGTCCTGATCTTCTCGACAAATTGGAGAAGACTCAAGGTCCCCTGCAGCGCGCGCTTGATCCGGCCAAAGCTCCTGCCAGCAAGGACGAGCAGTTGCACCTCACGGAGAAGTCCTTCCGCTGGATGCACAACGAAGACGCCATGGCGACGGAGAAGCTCGCAGAAGGCATCCGGAAATTCAACGCCGACGCGCGTCGTTTGGAACAATACGCACTCTCGCAGGTTGCTGAAAAAGTCGGGTGAGTCGCACCCAGCGAAACGTGCGGCTCGCTCCGGTTGAGCCGCACGCATCGTATATGAAATCGATGCCCCGTTAATCGTTGGGCCACCGGCAGATACGTGCGTCGTCGAAAGCGCCGCAAAAAACCCGGACGGAGGAGCAGATGAGCCCCAGTCGAGCCGTTCTCTGGGACATGGACGGGACTCTGATCGACTCCGAGGAGTTCCACTGGATCGCATGGCGCGATACCCTCGCCAACGAGGGCATTGCCATCACACGCGAGCAGTTTCTTTCCTCGTTCGGCCAGCGCAATGACTCCATTCTGCCGAAATGGCTGGGCCCTGCGGCAACTCCAGAGCGCATGGAGAGAATCGCCAACGCCAAAGAGGAGCTGTACCGTAACCTGATCCGCCGCGACGGCATCTCACCCCTGCCCGGTGTTGAAAGTTGGGTGCATCGGCTTCATCAAGAAGGATGGCTTCAGGCCATTGCATCGGCAGCGCCGCGCGCAAACATTGAGGCAGTCCTCGAGGCTCTTTCCGCGACCCATGTTTTCCAGGGGATCGTGTCCGCGGAAGATGTCCACCACGGCAAACCGGATCCGGAAGTGTACTTGACCTCGGCTGCTCGTGTCGGCGTACCGCCAGACCGATGCATCGTTGTGGAAGACGCGGCTGCCGGCGTCCAAGGAGCGCGAAGCGCCGGCATGAGGAGCATTGGGGTGAACCGCAACGGTGAGCACCTGCCCGCTGACATCGTGGTGCAGTCCCTGGAACTCCTGAGCCCGGACTCGTTCGAGAAGCTATTGGAGGAGTGCCCTGCCAAAAGTGAATAGCTCATCCGAAGTCGACCTCGGAATGGAACCCAGCATCGACGAGTACCTCCGCAAACGGCTGATGCCGGTGGAGGGCGCGATCCCCCATCTGGCTCGAACCGAGATGTATGGAAATTCCATTCCCGCGGGAAGCGTGGGCGGCGATCTCTTCGAGTACATCAATTTTCAGCAGCGCTACAACATCGACGCGCGCATTGCGAAGGCTCTAAAACTATCTCATGAGTATTTGGAGAAGCTTCCGGAGGGACAAGTTCCGCGAAATTCCGTTGACGAGCACGTGCAATGGCTGGTTTCGAGAGCGAAGACCAGCGAGGTGCGGGAGGACGAGTACCGAAGGGCGAGAGGCTCGGAACAACTGAAAGTCGCGGAAAATTTGCGCGAGCTGTACACCACCGCGGGAGTACTACTTGTCGATGCCCAAGGACATGGGGTCATCTCGGCCAAGATCGCATCGACCGTTCACGACACCTTTCACGCCTTCATGCTGGCCGAACTCGACCGCTACGGAAAGACCACTCCCAAACTGTTCGAAAATATCAACCTGCGGCTGGCGCAATCCGTCACTGCCCGCAATGCATTGGGGCGGGACGAACGTGACGGTTCGCGCGAAATCGCGACCATGCTTTACGGTGATTTGCGTCCCAACGGGCATTTCCGCTTCGTGAATTTCGGCGGTCCACCGCCGTTGGTATTTTCGGCCGAGTTTGGGCGCTTCGTAACCATGAACACCGACCACCTCGTCCAGTTTCCCGCCCTCGGATTGGAAATTCCCGAGGATCATCCTGACCGGAACCGCTACTTTTCCATGGCTGTGCGGCAGAAGCAAATCAGATCTTCGGACGTTGCGGAAATCAAATTGATGAGTCCGGGAGACATTGTCTTTCTTTACTCGGACGGCGTCTACGACGGGAGCGATGAGGACGATCGCTTGAAGCTCGAACGCGTCGTTCGCGACAACAAGGGACGCTCTGCAAAAGAGATTTGCAACGCAATCCTGCAGCATGCGCTCAAGCAGGACGAACACTTCAGGAAGATTGGCGAAAACGACCGTGTTGACGATAAAACTGCGTTTATCATCAAGTACGAGTAGCGTTTTAGACGCCAAATCACCAGAAGGTCAAGACACGATTCTTCGCAACTTCAACCATTAAACCAGCGCGTTCCTCCTGCTCAGAGCGCTATGCGACTTTCGACGACGACGCGCTACCCCCACTGGCAATCTCGCGATTGAAGTTGAAATCCGTCGGTGCATCGCCGGTGATTAAACGCGCCCCTCGGCTAAAAGTCACATCCTGGATTGCCCACTTGATAAAAACGACAACGCGGCTCTGGAACTCCACAATGTACAGCAGGTGGATCAACGCCCACACCAGCCAGGCCGGAAGCCCCGAAAGATGCACGCCGAATACGTTTGCCACCGCAGCCGCCCGTCCGATAACCGCCAGGTTTCCTTTATCAAAATAACTGAAGGCTTCCTGCTTCGGCTGACCCTTCACCTTCCTCACGATCGCTTTCGCGGCATACGCCCCTTGCTGCATGGCAACCTGCGCTACACCAGCCAACGGTTTTCCCTCCTTGTCTAAAGAGAGGGCCAAATCTCCCACTATGTAGATGTCCGGAAAGTTGGCGATCGTAAGGTCTGGGCCGACTTTGATTTTTCCGCTTCGGTCGGTCTCAACGCCCGTTCGTTTCGCCAAAGTCCTGGCGAGCGGCGCAACCGTGACCCCGCCCGCCCATATGACGGTCTTGGTCGTCAGCCGCTGCGGAGAACCATTGACCTGAATGCCCACTCCATCCCGATCGACATCATGAACTATGGTATTCATCTTGGTTTGCACGCCTAGCTTCGCCAGTGAGCGCTCGGCCTTCTGTGCCAAATCCTCCGGGAAAGTCATGAGCACCCGCGGGGAACCGTCCAGCAAGATGATCTGCGCGTCCTCGGGATTTATGGAACGGAAGTCATTCTTCAGCGTCTGCCTGGCGATTTCGCCGATGGCTCCCGCCAGTTCCACTCCCGTGGGTCCTGCCCCCACAATTACAAAAGTGAGCCAAGCGCGCCGCTGAGCAGGATCGGTAAGCCGCTCCGCAACTTCGAATGCGTAGAGAATTTTGTGCCGTATGTTGGTGGCCTCTTCCACGCTTTTCAGACCCGGAGCCCATTGCTGCCACGCGTCATGGCCGTAGTAAGAAGTTTGCGAGCCAGCCGCCACAATCAGCGAGTCGTAATCGAAACTGGCGCCATCGGCCAACACGACACGTTTCGCTGCCGGATCAATATCCTGAACGTCGCCCAGAAGCACGCGGGTATTTTTCTGGCGGCTCAAAACACCGCGCAGTGGCGCCGCCACCTCGCCGGGTGAGAGCGAACCGGTGGCTACCTGGTATAGCAGAGGCTGGAACAGATGGTAGTTGCGCCGATCGATGAGGGTTACATCAATCAGCGCTGACTTCAACGCCTGCGCCGCTGACAGACCCCCGAATCCACCACCAACAATAATGACCTTCGGTTTCGCACTCATAACTAAGCACCCTTCCTTGGTTTCTTCGTTAATGCTTCGCTCGAAGCAAAACAACTATCGATCTTGGCGCCACTCGGTAGCTTGGCCCTGTAAGAGGCTCCCCACCATCCGAGAAATCATCGGGGCTCGGCAAAGCGGTATCCGCGATTCTCATCCACTCCTCCGCCGGGCCTTCCTGAATATGAAACTCCAGTTCTTCCCAGTACGCATTGATCATCACGTAAATGTCATCATCGTCCTGAGAAGCGCTGTGCAGGCAGAACGCGAGACTTCGGGAATCCGCGGACAAGTCAGCCCTGTCACCAGTTCCGTACCAGGCAACATCCTCGCGCCAGAACCGGCTGCGGCTCAAAGAAGGATGGCGTTTCCGGAACGCAATCATGCTCTTGAAGAAATGGAAGATGTCCTGATTCGCCTGCAACTGACTCCAGTCCAGCCACCCCGTGGTATTATCCTGGTTATACGGGTTGTTGTTGCCGTACTGTGTGTTTAGGAATTCATCCCCTGCGCGGAACATTGGCGTTCCATTTGACAACATGAGCAAGCAACAGAAATTCTTCACCTGCTTTCGTCGCAGCGCAAGCACCTCCGTGGGCGCGCCTTCATCGCCTTCGTGGCCGCAGTTCCAGCTGTAGTTGGCGTCCATGCCATCTTGATTGCCGTTGCCGTTGGCCCAATTGCGCTTTTGGTTGTACGCGACCAAGTCATACAAGGTGAAGCCGTCGTGCGAAGTCAGGTAGTTCACGCTTTGGTAGGCGTGATACGCGTCGGTGCGGCTGTCAGGAAACAGGTCGTCACTGCCATAAATGCGTCGCATCAGGTCAGGAACCATTCCGGCATCGCCTTTCACGAAGCGGCGAATGTCATCGCGGAACCGCCCGTTCCATTGCAACCACGTGATGCCGGGGAATCCTCGGCCAAGTTGATAAGCCCCTGTGTCCCAGGGCTCCGCGATCAACCGCAACTTGCCCAACTCCGGGTCGGCGGCAATTTCGGCGAAGATGGGGGCGTGCCCCCAGTTGAGAGATCCATCCGTATTGCGGCTGAACACAGACGCCAGATCGAACCGGAACCCGTCGATGTGCATCTCGGTTTTCCAATGGCGCAAGCTGTCCATCACCATCTTCCGCACGTGTCCTTTGCCAAAATTCAACGTGTTGCCCGTGCCGGAGTAATTCGCGTATGGATTTCCAGGATCGGACGACATCATGTAATAGCTCGAACTGTCGAAGCCCTTGTAGCTGTAGATCGGCCCCCTGTGATCTCCCTCGCAAGTGTGGTTGTAAACCACGTCCATCACAATACCTATGCCGGCCTCATGAAAGGCCTTCACCATGTTCTTGAACTCAAGATGCTGGTGGTCATCATCCTGGGTGCTGGCATATTGCGCATGGGGCGCGAAAAAATTCAACGGCATGTAGCCCCAGTAGTCGCCCTCCTGAGGGTCGCGTTGGAAAATTGGCATCAGTTCGACGACCGTGATCCCAAGCTCTTTCAGATACGGAATCTTCTCCACGAGACCGGCATATGTGCCAGCGCGGGACGGATCCACCCCGGAGCTGGAATGCTTCGTGAAGCCTTTCACATGCAGCTCATAGATGACCGCGTCGGACTCGTGACGCAACGCCCGCTCTCCGGTCCAATCGAACGCCGGGCGCTGAGCCTCAAGCACCCCCAACGGCGCCTCGCCGGCGTTCGATCCTTCGCGCCGAGCCGCTTCGCGATCAAAATCAGGCGGAAAGAAAACTCCTTTCGCATACGGATCGAGCAAGACTTTTTGCGGGTCGAAGCTGTGAACGGCGGAGTCGTTCTCACCTGAAACCGAATATCCGTAGTAATCGCATTCGCTGATTTCGCTGGCCGGTATACGACAATGCCAGATGCGTCCCGACTTGTTACGCAAGAAGTCGAAGCGATACTCCAGCACCGGTTTCACCAGGTCGCCCGAAGCGTAGAACAAAAGCGTCACGCTCTCCGCATGCTCAGCGTGAACCGCAAAGTTGAACGCCTGTTCCTCTTCCATCCAGGTGGCGCCCAACGGCAAAGGACTTCCTTCGGCTTGCTCCCACGTCGGACGCTGCGTGAGAGCGGCTGCTAGGGGCCGGGTGGTGCGCCCCGGATTGCCTGGAATCGAGCGGTTCACCTGCCTCTTCCCTCCACCTCAATAATCGCTTACGCTCATGCAAAGAACATCACGCGATGGGGTATTTATTCGCTCCCCCTTCCGTGGTAGTGAAAGATCATTCGCCCCTGTGATGCGCTCCAAGCCTCCATTCCACATAGTGCCAGGAGCAACAATCGCAGTCCCAAAAATCAACAGGTAGGACTGTCTCTCGGTGCGGCCGACCTTGCCTCGTACCAGGGATCGGGGAGTCTGGCCGGTGGCTGTGTTGCCGCCCTCACTTATCTTGATCGCAACACAGAGCTCGTAAGAAACACAATATTCCCGCGAGGTGACCTGTGAAGGCAATGTTAGTCAACGACGTGAAGCAAGGCCCCGTGCTTATCGGGGGCACGATTCCCGAACCCCGCCCCGCAGAAGGCGAATTGCTCATCCGAGTGCGCGCCGCTGGGGTGACGCCTACAGAACTGGTCTGGTATCCCACTACACACACAAAGGATGGAGAGGTGCGCACTGGCGCTGTTCCAGGACACGAGTTCTCAGGCGTGATTGCCGAACTGGGGAGTGGAGTGAACGGCTTCAAGGTTGGAGAGGAGGTCTATGGCATGAACGACTGGTTCGAGGATGGCGCCACCGCGGAGTTCTGTCTGACTCAGCCGCAGTCGATTGCGCTCAAGCCGAAGTCTTTGACTCACGAGCTTTCCGCTACCCTGCCAATCGGAGCTCTGACCGCTTGGCAAGGCCTTTTGGTCCGCGCAAACATGCAGGCCGGCGATCGCGTCTTGATCCACGGAGCTGCTGGCGCGGTAGGCCTGTTCGCCGTCCAACTGGCGCATCTTCACGGCGCACACGTCATCGCGACAGCGTCGGCCGCCAACACGGAATTCGTAAAGCAGCTTGGAGCCGACGAAACTATTGACTACAAAACCTCGCGCTTCGAAAACGAACTCAGAAACGTCGACATCGTCTTTGACGCCGTTGGCGGCGACACCGTCGACCGCTCCTGGGCCGTCCTTAAACCCAATGGACGCATGGTGACCATCGCCGCCGATAACGAAAGCACTACTGACCAGCGCATCAAGGATGCGTTCTTTATCGTCGAGCCCAGCCAGAAGCAACTCATAAAGGTTGCCAAGCTGTTTGACACGGGAACCCTGCATGCTTTTGTCAGCGCCGTGGTACCGCTCGAGCAGGCGGCTCTCGCCTACGGCAGAGCCGTCCCGCACAAGCGTGGCAACGGAAAGGTGGTCGTTGCGGTTGCCGCCTAACGTCTGCCGAGAAGCCGCAGCAACAAAACGGTGAGAACATCACGACTCTACCGCCGCGGATCGCGCAGCATGGACGCGTCCGCGGCGGCATGGCGGCTCAAGCCTTCACGAATTCGACGTCCAACGTGATGGTCACGTCTTCGCCGACAAGAATGCCGCCGGTTTCCAGCGCCGCGTTCCAGCTCAGTCCGAAATCTTTGCGGTTGATTTTGGTTGTTGCCGACGCGGCGATGCGCGTGTTGCCCCAGGGATCCTTCGTGGGAGGCGTGGGTCCTTCAACCGTGAAGGTCACGTTGCGCGTGACGCCATGAATGGTCAAGCTGCCTTCGACGGCCAGCTCTCCGTCCCTGACAAGACTGATGCTCGTGGATTTAAAAGAAAGCGTGGGAAAGTTGGCGACGTCAAGGAAGTCGGCGCTCTTTAGGTGCGCATCGCGCTGGGCGTCGCGGGTTTCGATCGAGGCGGCGTCAATGGTGGCCTCGAGAGTGGAGTTAGCGAGGCCGGAGTCGTCGAAGCTCAGCGCTCCTGTGATTTTGGCGAAGTGGCCTTTTACGTTGGCGATCATCATGTGCTTAACCTTGAACTCCGCCATGGCGTGGGCCGGGTCAATGTTCCAGGTTGTGATGGAGGTGGAGGCGGTTTGCGGTAGGACTGCTGTGGTGGTCATTTTTTTGTCCTTTCTTTCGTCCTTCTGGTGGCTTAGATGTGTTTCGACGATAGTCGTTGCAACAAATATATAGACTAAAAAAAATTAACCCATTGTCGTCCGGGCGACCGCCAGCAGGTCTGCCAATGCCAGGAGCCGGTTCTTCCCCATGTGCCCCAACTGCTTGCAGTGGAGTTCCTCGACCGGTTCGTCGAGCCGGGTCAGCAGTTTGAGCCCCTCGGGTGTGATTCGCGCCATCACCATCCGGCGGTCCTTGGTTTCCCGGCAGCGTGTAATCAGCCGGCGCTTTTCCAGACGGTCGAGGAGACGGGTAACATCGGGATCCCGCGTAATCATGCGGCCGGCGATCTCCCCGCAAGGGAGCCCCTCTAGTGATCCGCGCAGGATACGGAGCACGTTGTATTGTGTCCCGGAGAGGTCCTCCATCTTAAGAAGCCGGGCCGGTGCACGCGAAAGTAAGTCACAAGTACGCACAAGGTCGACGAAGGCCACTTCCTCGGGACATGCCGCCCGCCGTTCACTCCGCTTCTGAGAGCGCGCCTTGATCACTGCAGCAACCTCCGTAACAGACAATGACGTATTCGGGACCAACAACTTTAGGCAGCTCGGCCACCACGAACTACCTCCAGGCTCAACTTCGTACTCCAGAAACTGAACTCCCCTACGGAAACAAACTCCTGGATCAGGTAGACCCTTGCGTCCAAGCGGTGCCCGAGTGGCTCCCAGCGCTGAGGACGTGGAAGCGGTTCAGGGTTGCGAAAAACAATCTGCAGGCCAGTCGCCGGAATTTTCATCGGGTTACCCTCTCGACTCTTTCGATGCCTTACGACGACAGTCGTTGCAACAATAAATGAGAAGGGGATATCACAATCGAGTCACGATGAATGCTGGCCGCCCAGCCAAACCACAATGCATCCCCGCCCAGGCAGGGCGTCCGCACCACAACGCAGTCAGGGCAACCCTGAGTCGCACCCTCTGAGGCCCTCCCCCGAACGAGGTAGGTCCTCCCTAACTTTCCGGGGTAGCACAAAAACACCGCATCGCGGGATGCGTCACCGGACGCGATCTGTGAAAGTTAGCAAGACGAAAGAAGGCCGTACAGGAGCGCGTTGAACATGGCTACATCACCCTTACCAGCGACCGAAGGGCCCAAGATGGTCGAGCCTGCCCCTTCGCGTATCAAACCCGCGTGGCAGAAGTACGGAACACCTCTGATTGTGCTTCTCCTGGCGATCGCCATTATTGTGACGATTACCCGCAATTGGAATGGCTGGGAAGGCGCCCACGTTGAGCAGGTCACCAACGACGCCTACGTTCGCGGCGATCTGACGCCGCTAAGCACGAAAGTTCCGGGCCTTGTCCGCGAGGTCAGAGTCAACGACTATCAGACGGTCCACAAAGGCGACATCCTCGTTCAGTTAGACGACGAAGACTACAAAGCGCAGGTAGCCCAAGCCGCCGCCGGGATCGAGGCCGCAAAAGCAGCTCTCGAAAACAACCGCCGCCAGCGCGAACTTCAGGATTCCCGCATCGACCGCGCGCTGGCCGGAGTCGACCAAGCCAACGCCCAGATCACCGCCGCGCAAGCCGGCAGAGACGCGGTGCAGGCAGACGTAACTCGCACCCGAGCTGAGCGGACTCGGCAAGAGGCCCTCCTTAAAACAAATTCCGCCACGCAACAAAAAGTAGAAAGCGCGGTCGCCGATGAGCAGAGATTCGCGGCGCAGGCAGCCAGCCGGGATGCTGACCTCGTCCAGGCTCACACTCTGCTCCACAGCAACGAGTTAGGCGCGGAGGCGGAGCGCAGGAGCAAATCCGTTCTGGAATCCCAGCTGGCGCAGCTTGCCGCCGACCTCCACGCGAAGGAAGCCGGGCTGACCGTGGCGCAAGTCAACCTCGGCTACACCCGCATTGTGGCCCCCGCTGACGGCACAGTAGGCGAGCGCCAAGTCCGGCCGGGACAGCTCGTGGCTCCAGGAACCCAGGTGATGACATTCGTGGAAAGCACTCGATGGGTGCAGGCGAATTTCCGCGAGACGCAGTTGACCAACATTAAAGTCGGCGATCCGGCGGAGATTCGGGTTGATGTTTACCCAGATCAGGTCATCAAGGGACGAGTGCTTGAGATCGCTCCCGCGAGCGGATCGCAATTCGCCCTGCTGCCGCCCGACAATGCAACCGGCAATTACACCAAAGTCGTGCAACGCGTGCCGGTCAAGATCGCACTCGACAACTCATCCCTTACGTCGCAGCTGCGTCCGGGGCTCTCTGCGGTAGTAACCGTGAACACCAAGAAGTAGTTCAGATATGAGCGCAACGTCTATCGCGGTCCCGGCAATTCGGCCTTCGGGCGGCCCTCCCTCAGGTCTGGCGGCGCTGCCCATGGACCTGTCGCACAGCCCGGTGCTCGGGATACTGGGAGTCCTTCTGGGCGCGGGAATCGTAACCCTGACGGGGCGACTGCTCTCGCTCGGCCTCGCGGACCTGAAAGGCAATGTCGGAATTGGATTCGATGACGGCGCCTGGATTTCGAGCGCCTTCAACATCGCGTTGATGTTCATCGGCCCTTTTACAGTCTATTTAGGAGGGCTGCTCGGACCGCGCCGCGTTTTGTTGGCGAGTGCGGCCGTGTTTACTCTCGTATCCCTATTCCTCCCCCTCGTCCACAGCTACAGTTTGTTGATTGTCCTGATGGTAGTTGCCGGCTTGTCATCGGGCACGTTTTACCCGCTGACGTTGACCTTCGCTCTGCGCAACATTCCCTTGCGCTACCTGGCCCTGGTCCTTGCGCTCTACGTGACCAGCATCGAGGGCGCGGTCAATTTTTCGCCATCTCTTTACGGGTACTTTCGCAACCACGTTTCCTGGGAGTGGATGTTCTTGATTCCAGCGCTCATTACTCCGGTGATGATGACCTGTATTTTCCTCGGAGTGCCGGAGTCGCCAAAGCCGCAGAGTAAGAAGGAGCCGCCAAGTTTTGCGGGATTTCTCTACCTGAGCGCGGGTTTTGCATCGCTGTTTGCCGCCATCGATCAAGGGCAGCGTTTGGATTGGTGGCGATCGGGTGTATTTACAGCCTTGTTCGTGGGAGGCGTGTTCCTGCTCCTCTGCGCCCTCATCCGCCGCCTCCGGGGTCCGAATTTTCTCGTGGACTTGCCTTATCTCGGGAAGTGGAACACTATCCTGCTTGCGTTTGCACTCTTCACCTTCCGCTTCGCGCTGTTGGCCACAATCATCGTCATTCCCCAGTCCTTATCTGTGCGTGGACTGGATGCAGAGCAACTCGGGCCGGCCCTCATCTGGACCGCGATTTTAGAATTCGTCGTGGCCTGCATTGGCGCCCTCCTTTTATATAAGGGCACCGATTCCCGCCTGTTAATGGCAATCGGATTCACCGCAATCGCCTTTGCTTGCTTGATCAACGCGGACTTCACCAGCGCCTGGGCCCCCGAAAATTACTTCCGTTCCGAATTGCTGATGGCAGTCGGGCAATCTTTTGCCATGTTGGGGTTGGTCTCGTCTCTGGTACTTCAAGCGGCGCTTTCTGGCGGGCTGGATGCGCCGCAACGGGTGCTCACCTTTTCCGCCTTCTTCCACACCGTGCGATTGCTGGGTGGAGAGATGGGCGTATCCCTGATGGGACACTTCATTGCCGACCGCGAGAAACTGCATTCCTATCTTCTTGGACTCCACGTTCAATCAGGCAATTGGCTCGCCGCTGGTACCGTGCAGCATCTGGCGGCGGGACTGGCATCAAAGTCGAACGGAGCGATGGGAGCTACCGGCCGTGCACTGGGCATTATCGACGGCAGGCTCCGCCTGCAAGCTTACAGTCTGACATTTATTGACGCATTTCATTTCGTAGCATGGGCCTGCGCAGGAATGCTGCTCTTGACCGCGTTGCTGCGCAGATCTCCTCTGAGCCTCGGCCAACTGCCCGCGCTACAGCAGGGGTTGCAGGGGAGCAAGCCATGACAAAACCGTCCATTTTGATAGCACTCGTTCTATTTGTCGCACAACCCTTTGCATTGAGCCAGCAAGCAGAGTCGACGCCTCCGCGCACGATGAATCTTCACGAAGCCGTAGAACTGGCTCTGCGTCGCAATCACGTGGTCCGCATCGCGTCGCTGCACGTTGAGGAAGAACAGCACGCCAAGGAAGTTGCCAAAAGCGCGTATCTCCCGACGCTCAAGAATGACAGTCTCTTCGTCCACGTAACAGACACACAATTCATCGGAATACCAGCCGGAGCTCTGGGCAGTGTCGGGGGCGATGCGGTTCCATCCAGGACGTTGATCCTAAACCAGGGAGCGAAAACTTTTGAAAGCAGTGGAACTGGCCTCGTCCAACCCATTACTCAACTTTTCAAGATCAAAGCGGGAAACGACGTTGCCCAGGCCGAACTCAACGCTAGCCGTGGCAAGGCCCGTGGAGTGGAAAACGATGTTGCCATAAAAGTTCGTCAGCTTTACTACAAAGTTCTGGTCGTTCAATCCCAGCAACGTGCGATTGAGGCCAAAATTCGTGCGGTCGAAGACCTGAAGACCGAGCGAGTGCAGCAAGTCAAGTACGGCAGCACACTCGAAGTGGACTTGATCGAAAGCCGGGCGCAGTCGCTGCAAGCGAAACAGGAATTGCTGACCACCGAGCTGCAGCTTTCGGACTTGCGCATGCAGTTCAACGACGTAGTGGGGCTTCCGCTGAAGACCGACGTTGCGCTCGATCCCGATGTCCCCGCGCCCGCCGACAGTTGCCAGCGCGAGCAGTGCATCCAACTCGCCCAGGAGTCGCACCCCGAAATTGCCGAAGCGCGAGCCGTCGTGGAGAAAACATCCGCTGGAGTGCGGGCGGCCAAGCGTGAGTATATCCCGGATGTGGAAGCCTTTGCGCGCTACAGCTACCAGAACAATGTCCCCTTTCTTTCCCGGAACTTCGGAACCTTTGGAGTTCACTTCAGTTACGACCTCTTCGACGGCGGAAAGAAGCGGGCAACCCTGAAGGAACGCGACGCACAGCTGGCGCAAGCCCAAGAGAACCTTGCCCACGTCAGCGATGAGGTGGAATTGCGGGTACGGACCGCCAACAACAAGCTGGAACGCACGCAACAAATGGTTGCAGTTTCGCAGGAGTTGCTTGCCGTGCGGAAAGAGGCACAACGGGTTTCGGCACAGCAACTCGAGCAAGGTGCCTATCTGCGCTCACAAGCCGATGCTGCCGCCGCTCAAGAATTCGAAGCGCAAACACTCCTGCTGCAATCGCAACTCGAATACGCCCAGGCGAATGACGAGTTGACGCAGGCAATTGGACAAACGGCGCGATGATGCCTAGCGCTTCCAACTCGAGATGGCTTGCGTGGATTGCGCTCACCGTCTTCTTCGTGCTTCTCCCCTCTTCGGCTCAGCAAACCAACGATCTCCAGCAGCAGCTCCAGCAACTTAAGCAGCAGTACGAACAGACCACGCAACAAATGCAGCAGCGGATCTCCGTTCTTGAGCAACAAATCGAACAGCAAAAAGAAACAACCACGAAAGAGACAGAAGCGACAGTCTCCGCCGCAGAACTCGCAGCCCAACACGCCGTCAACAAGGTGTTGTTCGGAGACTCCACCAAGGTGGGAGCCGATTTTCAGGGACAGGTACCCTCGATGCCCACCTATGAGCTGTTACAGGAAGCTGAGTCGAAGATTGCGGGAGTGCAACAGGAACTCAGTAGCTTCGAATTTCATGGATACTTCCGCTCGGGCTACGGCGTCAACAGCGTAGGTGGACAGCAAGTCGCCTTCCAGGCTCCAGGCGCGGGAGCTAAGTACCGCTTGGGAAACGAAGCCGAGACATATGGCGAACTGATCTTCGTGAACAACTGGCTGAACCCAGAGAGAGCCTCTGACAAGGCTTGGATGAAAACAGAGGCCATGATCGAGGCCAATACGACGAACTCCGCCAGCTATGCTAACTTCCCGAACGGCTCGGGCAATGGCAGCCCCGGCAACGACCAGTTCCGCTTGCGTGAGGTTTTCGTCCAGGCGGGCAATCTATTCGAGAGCCAGCCCAACGCAAAGTTCTGGGCTGGGGAACGGTACTACCGGCGTCAGCACATCGAGATCAATGACTTCTATCCTCTAGATATGAGTGGCTACGGCGCGGGCGTAGAAGATCTGAGCCTGGGCTTCGGGAAGCTAGCCTTGAGCTATCTGGCGGGCGCCCGCCCTGATATCACCACCGAAAATGGCAGCTACATTAAGAGCAACATCGATGTTCGTCTCTACGACGTGAAGGGACCCGGAGGACGCTTGGGCGCCTGGTTCGATTTCGCCACAAGCAAGGGTGGCACGACACCGGCCGGTCTCGTAATCCCAACCAGTAACGGATGTGCCTTCGGAGTGCGCCACCAGCGTCTCGAGTGGCACGGCGGCTATCACACTTTTGGAATTCAATATGGCACCGGGGCCGCGAGCAATTTCAGCACTTCGGTGGATGACCCAACTCAGTTTATCCGCAGCACGAAACGGCTTCTGATCACCGAGCATCTACTGCTTCAGCCTAACGACAAATTCGCGATCATGCCGATCTTTATCTACCAGCGGACTCGCGATGGCAACCCGGCCCACGGCTGGGACCAGTGGGCATCCTTTGGCGCGCGCCCAGAAGTCTTCTTTACCAAATATCTATCATTGGCCTTCGAAGGTGGTTTTGACCACACCCACAGTAGCACCGGTCAATACGATGGCTGGTTGCGGAAGTTCACAATCGCGCCACAAATCGGAGCAGGGCGCAAGTTCTTTAGCCGCCCGGTGCTACGAACGTTCCTGACTTACGCGAACTGGTCCGATGGACTGCGCGGCTTTGTGGGCGGCACGCCATTCCAGAAACGAACCAGCGGACTTACGTACGGAGTACAAGCGGAGACATGGTGGTAGGAGGCATAACAAACATGGCAACTCGAGAAATAACAACCCCGGCACCGTCGCCCAGCGCTGCGGCGATCACGACTCCGCAGAACTACACGCGCCCGCTGGCAATCGTCACCACTCTGTTTTTCATGTGGGGATTTCTCACCTGCCTCAATGACATCCTGGTCCCGCATCTGAAATCAATTTTTGATCTCAGTTATGCCCACGTCATGCTGATCCAGTTCGCGTTCTTTTCCGCCTACTTTCTGTTTTCGATTCCCTGGTCGAAGATCGTAAATGCGATTGGCTACCAGAAAACGATGGTGGCTGGGTTGCTCTGCATGACGGTCGGCGCATTTCTATTCATACCGGCGGCGTCCAATGCATCCTTCCCGTTGTTCCTGGGCGCCCTAATCGTGCTCGCTGCGGGAATTACGGGGTTGCAGGTTGCGGCCAACCCCTACGTCGTGGTCCTAGGCAAACCCCAAACAGCCTCAAGCCGCCTGGACCTGACACAAGCCTTCAACTCATTCGGCACCGCCATAGCACCGAAGATCGGCGGCCTCTTGATCCTCAGCACGGCGCCGTTGGCGGTGGAAGAAATGCAGGCCCTATCGCCGCAGGCTCTGCATCTCTACCGGGTGCAGCAAGCCGCCTCCGTGAAGATGCCCTACCTTGTGATTGGCATCACACTGCTTCTTCTCGCCGTCATGATTGCTCTGTCGAAGCTGCCCAAGATCGAACATGCGGAATACCGCTCTGGCGAGAAGATCAGCGACTCCGTCTGGAAGCATCCCAATCTGATTTTCGGCGCTCTGGGAATCTTTGCCTACGTCGGCGCGGAAGTCTCCATCGGCAGTTTTCTGGTTAATTATTTCGGCCAGCCGGATATCGCTGCGTTCTCCGCGAAAACCGCCGCCGGTTATGTCTCGTTTTATTGGCTCGGCGCCATGATTGGGCGGTTTCTCGGTGCATATCTCCTGCGCAAGATCAAAGCCGGCCACCTGCTCGCAATCTTTGCGCTGTGCACATCAGCCCTGGTCACGCTATCCATGTTAACCAGCGGGCACTTTGCCATGTGGAGCATTCTAGCCGTTGGATTTTTCAACTCCATCATGTTCCCAACCATCTTTAGCCTCGGAGTTGCGGAACTGGGTCCTCTTACGGGAAACGCCTCCGGCATTCTGAATATGGCCATCGTGGGCGGCGCGGTCGTCCCGCTCTTGCAGGGCGTAATCGCCGACCGCATTGGAATTCACCATGCGTTCTTTGTGCCGGTGATCTGCTACCTGTACATCCTGTACTACGCGTTGAGCGGGTCGAAGGCCAACAGCGAACGCTACGCCACAGCTTAGAAGTTGAATGCGGAGTTCACCATGCTAATTGCAGGCGACATCGGCGGTACAAAGACAGACCTGGCGATCTACTCCAGCGAATCGGGGCCTCACGCCCCCCTCGCTCAGACCGAGGTTCACAGCGCGGACTACCCCAGCCTCGAAGCCATGGTCAAAGAGTTCCTCGCCAAGGTGAAGATGTCGGTGGACGTTGCCTCATTCGACGTCGCCGGACCGGTGATCAACGGGCACGTGAAGACCACCAATCTGCCATGGGTGATGGACGAAACCACGATGGCGAAGGGCTTGAACCTGAAAGCAGCCCATCTCATGAATGATCTGGAAGCGGTCGCGCGTGCCGTGCCAGCTCTGCGCGAGGAAGACATGCTCACGCTCAATCAAGGAGAGCCGGTCCCGCGCGGCCCCATTGCCGTCATCGCTCCTGGCACAGGCTTGGGTGAGTCGTTTCTAACGTGGAATGGCTCGCAGTACGTTGCCCATGGCTCTGAGGGCGGGCACTCGGATTTTGCTCCCACCGACGAACGGCAAATCCGTTTGCTCCAGTACCTGCTGCCGCGTCTGGGCCACGTTGGGGTCGAACGTGTCTGCTCTGGAATCGGCGTTCCCAACATCTATGAATTTCTGCGCGACGCGGAAAAGATCCCGGAGCGCCCCGATGTGGCCCTGCGGATCGCATCCGCCAAAGATCATACGAGAGTCATCGTCGAGGCCGCCGTTGATCCTCATCATCCGAGCGAATTGTGCCAGGCGACCGTGGAAATGCTGGTCTCGATTTTGGCCAGCGAGGCCGGCAATCTCGCGCTGAAAGTTCTCGCTACCGGGGGCGTCTATCTTGCCGGCGGCGTTGCTCTACACTTGGTGAATGCGCTCAAAGAACCGCGGTTCCTGGGCGCTTTTACGCAAAAAGGCCGCTTCAAGGACCTCATGGCTCGCATTCCCATTCACATCATCACAACGCGCGCGGCGCTGGTTGGCGCGGCCGCCTACGGGTTGGAGAGCCTCAACAACATCAAGCGTGCGGCCTGAGCTGGAGCGAACTTTTTCTCTACTCATGTTGTACTCGACAAAAAGATTCAAGCAGGCAATACGCAAAGGAGCATGAACATGGCAGCAACGGCGCAACCGCTGGCAAGCAAGCGGACGGTGAAACGGACGGCGTGGACGGCACTCGCATCGCACTACAAGAAGGTTGCAAAGCTGCATCTGAGGCAGCTTTTCGCAGACGACCCGGCGCGCGGCGAGCGCATGTCCCTTGAGGCTACAGGCCTCTATCTCGACTACTCCAAGAACCGCATCACGGACGAGACTCTCAAACTTCTCTTCAAGCTGGCAAAAGAAGCTGGCCTGAAATCCCGCATTGAGGCGATGTTTTCCGGCGAGAAGATCAACATCACGGAGAAGCGTGCAGTCTTGCACACGGCGCTCCGGGCTCCGAAAGATGCCTCGATCCTCGTGGATGGTAAGAATGTCGTACCCGAGGTGCACGCCGTACTGGACCGCATGGCTGATTTCTCGAACCGCGTCCGCAGCGGCGAGTGGAAAGGCCACACTGGCCAACGGATTCGCAACGTCATCAATATCGGCATCGGCGGTTCCGACCTGGGCCCTGTCATGGCCTACGAAGCGCTGCGGAGCTATAGCGAGCGGTCTATGACGTTCCGTTTTGTCTCCAACGTGGACGGAACCGATTTCGCCGAAGTCGTGAATGGCCTCGATCCTACGGAAACTTTATTCATCGTCTCCTCCAAGACCTTCACCACGCTGGAGACCATGACCAATGCCCATACGGCACGCGACTGGCTGCTCGCCGGGTTGAAGGGCGACGAGAAGGCCATCGCCAAAGGTCATCGCTACATGACGCTGGTATGCGATCTCGATCACGCAAAGGTCGAATACATCGGCGACGAGCGCCGGGAGAGCAGTCTTCGCGCGTACTTCGCGGCGTTCACCCGCCTGGGTCGAAGGATTCGCATGCGCCTTGTATAACTGCGGGCCCTTCGAGTTGTTTTATGGGCGCTGTCGTCGGTACGTCTCGGCCTCGGATGAACGCTGGCGACGGCGTGCTTTGTTTGAATACCCCTACTTATTTCCCGAAGGCTTTGAGCTCACTCTCGGAGACGGTCGCCACATCAGAGTTAACCGTCGCGGGGCATTCCAGCCCGCAGGTTCGGCAAACACAAAGATTGATGTGAGCAACCACGAGGGGATCCTCGTAATCCGCATTCCAGGCTTTCATGTAGCCAACTTGGAAGCTGATGCCGTGGAAGTTCTAAGAAAGATCAACCCTGTGAAGGCGCTCATTATCGACGGGCAGAATAATCACGATTACAAGCCGACCACGCCGAACCTCAAGAAAATCATCGAAGAAACCGGTTTGTTCACAGTGGATGTGGCGACCAGCCCTGCACAGGGCAAGGACATGGAAGCTTTTCACCCGAACTTTTCCGACTACAAGGTCATCATTAGCAATTACAACGGCCAGCCCTGGAGCACGGCAACCGAGGAAGCTTTCGTAAAGTTTGTCCAGGATGGCGGTGGCCTCGTCGAACTGCTTGTGGCAGGACGGCTTGCCGCGCCGCAGGTCGTCGTCATCCATCGCCGGCAGGTCGTCGTGGATCAGCGAATAGGCGTGCACGAATTCAATGGCGCTGGCGGTTCTGAGCGCCGACAACCCGGCGACCTTGAACAATGTTGCCCCGGCCAGCACGAAGAACGCGCGCAGCCGCTTGCCGCCGTCGAGGCTCGAATAGCGCATGGCGTCGAACACGCGCGCCTCTCCGCTGTCGCCCCTTGGCAACAGGCGATCCATGGTGCGCTCGACCGACTGAGCGGCATGCGCCAACGCGGCGTCGAACGGGCGATGTGACGACAGCGGCATGACGGC